>Ga0105047_10005464_pt1 | contig 21802 bp, 15 predicted proteins | sample MAT04_FD_78384 | JGI IMG/M metagenome (GOLD analysis project Ga0105047, IMG submission 78384) | Freshwater microbial communities from Lake Fryxell liftoff mats and glacier meltwater in Antarctica - MAT-04 (megahit assembly) | ecosystem: Environmental > Aquatic > Freshwater > Ice > Liftoff... | reverse complement strand
GTCGTTGATATCGACGGTGAGCGTCAGGCGCTGCACTTTCAGGAGTGGTGGCTACGCCACCAGGCCTCGTTGCCCGCCCACGAATTCAGCTACGTCGGTGCTGCCGAAGCACTACCGGCCCCCGGTGTCATCGACGCCATCCTCGGCAGCGACATCGTGCTGCTCGCTCCCTCCAATCCAGTCGTCAGCATCGCGCCAGTGCTAGCCGTGCGGGGAATCCGCGATGCCTTGGTGACGCGACCCACCGTCGGAGTAAGTCCGATCATCGGCGGCGCTCCAGTACGTGGATATGCCGATACGTGCCTGAAGACCATCGGCGTCGCCTCCGACGCGACTGCCGTGGGACTGCACTACGGAGCCCGCACACACGGCGGTCTGCTCGATGGGTGGCTGGTCGACACTGTGGATGCTGGCGGCGTCGACGCACTGACATCGCACGGAATCGCAGCGCGAGCTCTGCCCTTGCTCATGTCCGATGTGGACGCCACCGCCGCGATCGTCGCAGCGGCACTGAACCTTGTGGAACAGGCACCGGCCAAGAACGACGCTCCATGACGACGATCGAGCACGACGACGGTGCGCTGGTCAGCGACCAGATTCTGGTGCTGCCAGTTCTCGGCATCGGCGAGATCGCCGAGGGCCACGATCTCGCACGAGTGATTGGCGATGCGGTCGCCGCCCAAGGTGGCCTCGTCGACGGCGATGTCGTCGTGGTGACGAGCAAGATCGTGAGCAAGGCCGAAGGGCGCTTTCGCCACGACAGCACGCGCGAAGCGGCCATCGATGACGAATCGTTTGGGAACGTGGCACGCCGCGGAGAAACGCGCATCGTGCGCACCCGTCACGGATTCGTCATGGCTGCGGCCGGCGTCGATGCCAGCAACACCCCGGTCGGCACCGTGCTGCTGCTACCCCTGGATCCCGACGCTTCGGCGCGCGCACTGCGTTCGGCCTTGCAAGAGCGATTCGCCCTGCGCATTGGCGTGATCATTAGCGACACCTTCGGCCGGCCATGGCGCGATGGACTCACCGACGCAGCCATCGGGGCCGCCGGGGTCACGGTGCTGGATGACCATCGGGGCCGCCTCGATGCCCAAGGCCGCACCCTCGAACAGACCATCACCGCCGCCGCTGATGAAATCGCGGCCGCCGCCGATCTGGTCAAGGGGAAGGCATCCGGTCGACCTGTGGCCATCGTGCGAGGCAGCGGCGCTGTGCTGGCTGCCCACGACCACGGTCCCGGCGCGACAGCGCTGGTGCGTCCCCTGGCGGGCGACATGTTTGCGCTGGGAAGTACTGAAGCCCGACGAGAAGGCCGGCGCGAGGCGGTACACCTGCGTCGTACCGTGCGTTCGTGGACCGATGCGTCGGTCGATGCTGACGTGATCTCGTCGGCCGTCGCAGCGGCCCTCACCGCACCCGCGCCGCACCACACCACCCCCTGGCGCTTCGCCCACATCGCCGATCCCGCAACGCGCCAACACCTTCTGACCGTCATGCGAGAGCGTTGGCGAGCGGACCTAGAAGCCGATGGATTCGACTCCCCTGCGATCGAACGCCGGCTGGCCCGCGGCGACTTGCTCGCCACCTGCCCCGAACTGATCGTGCCCATCCTGATCACCGACGGTGCGCACGCCTACCCCGATCAACGGCGACGCGACGCTGAGCGCGCCATGTTTCTGCTCTCGATGGGTGCAGCGGTGCAGTCGATGCTCATCGACCTTGCGGCCCACGATCTTGGCGCGGCGTGGGTATCGAGCACGCTGTTCTGCGCCGACGACGTGCGCGAGGCTCTCGAATGGCCCGCATCTTTCGAACCAATGGGCGCGATCGCCCTTGGTCATCCAGCAACACCGTCACAGCCACGCGAACCACGAAACGTGGCGGCCTTCTTCAGTCGTTACTGACCCTGAGCGGTGCCCCCGGCGAATCCGCGTCGTTCCAGATTCGGGCATCGATGAAGTGGCTCCCCTCACCGATCACCACGTCATCGCCGACCACGGCGCGTAGCAAGTGAACGCCGCTGCCGATTTGCGCCCTGGCCCCGATCAACGAGTCTTCGATCACGGCGCCCGAGCCGACGACCACATCGTCGAAGAGCACCGACCCGATGACGTGAGCTGCTTCAACGACTGCGCGCGCGCCCACCACACTGCCGCCTTCGACCACCGCCTGCGGATCGACAACAGCACCGGTCAGCACCAACGCAGGTCCCACCGGACCAGGCAACGCGCTCGACGCGATCCCGCCAGTGACCAAATCCCGCGAGCCCTTGACGTAGGCCGCAGGAGTTCCCAGATCAAGCCAGTACGCGGTTTCGAGGTAGCTCTGAACTCGCGCGCCGCGGACCAACAAGCCAGGAAACGTTTCGCGCTCGACCGAAACCGGACGACCGGTGGGAATCTCGGCGATGATCGAGCGTCTGAAGATGTAGCAGCCGGCGTTGATCTGGTCAGTGACCGGTTCGGGCATCTTCTCGAGAAAGTCGGTAACGGCCCCACTCTCGTCGGTGGGAACGCACCCGAATGCCCGTGCATCCTCAACCTGCACAAGGTGCAGCGTGACGTCGGCATCGGCCGCCTCATGCGTGGCCAATTGGGCGCGCAGATCGTGGCCAGAAACGACATCGCCGTTGAACACGATGACGGGTGCATCGGGGGCGCTAACCAACGCGGTAGCTGCGTTGGCGATCGCGCCGCCCGTGCCCATCGGCTCATCTTCACTGACGAAGACAAGCTCAACTCCCAGCGTTGAGCCATCGCCGAAAGCCTGCTCAAAAAGTTCGGCCCGATACGACGTCGCCAGGACGATGCGAGTAACGCCGGCATCGCGTAGACGGGCGAACTGATGCAGCAGAAATGGCACTCCGGCAACGGGCAACAAGGGTTTGGGCGTGGTGAGCGTGAGCGGGCGCAACCGCGTCCCTTGACCTCCGACGAGGACGATGGCTTCAAACACGAACGCGAGCCTACGCTGTGGCCCCATGACCATCATGGAGCTCTTCACTGATCGGCTAGTAAGTGACGCGGCCTCGCCCGTGGTCACCTACTACGACCAGTCCACCGGCGAACGCATTGAGCTATCTGCACTCACCTTTGACAACTGGGTGGCCAAAACGGCAAACCTGCTATGCGATGAGTTGCTCGTCGATGACGGCGACCTCGTGCGACTGGATCTGCCCTTGCACTGGCAGTCGCTGGTTTGGCTGCACGCGAGTTGGGCGGCCGGCGCTGCTGTCGAGATTGGGGTCGCCGCCAGCGACTCTGCATCAACACCCGCCGTCACGGTCACCACCGCCGCGCGAATGAACGACGCAGTTGGAGACGAAATCGTGGTGCTCTCGATGCGACCGCTAGGCCTGCCCTGCCTTGAGCCCCTGCCATCAGGTGTCTTCGACTATGCCCTTGCGGTGCCAGGGCACGGCGACAGATTCAGTCACTCACCGATCCCCGGCGATGGCCTCGCGCTCTCGATCGACGGTGCGGCCAGACGCCATGACGAGATCACGACCTTGGCCATTGAGTTCGGTCTTGCCCCTCACGAACGGGTCCTTCGACAGGGCTCATTCACAACGCTCGACGACGTCGTCCAGTCATGGGCAGCACCGATCGTGGAAGGCGGATCGGTCGTGATCGTCGTTGCCGATCCCGCCGATGACGCTGGCACTGCCGCCCAACGGCTTGAGCGCATCGTGGCCGATGAACGAGTTACGCGACGGTGACAGTGACCGTCGATGACACAGCCGCCTTGAGCAGGCAGACACCGCTGGCGCACTGGTCGCTCGGCTTCCACACGCGGTAGACGAATCCGCCCGTGCCACTCGGCCGGGTTGCATAGGTGAAGCGACCACTTGTTCGAACGGTGGCCGAACCCAGGGTCTTCCAAGCGCCGCCGGTGAAGCGCTGCAGGAGCACGCGGGAGTTGGCCCGGGTTGGAGTCACCTTCCCTTGGATCGTGGCGAACGATCCCTTCTTCACGCGCTTGGAAGCGGCAGAAGCGCCGACCACGTAGCGCTGCGCCGTGTCGAGTCGCAACGGAGCTGAGACCGCACCCCGTGTGGCGCAGCCCTTCGCGGTGCAGTTATCGCTGGGCTTCCATACGCGGAACAAGTAGTTGCCGCGCGAAGACGGTGCCGCGCGGTAGGTGTAGCGGCCATTGGTCGCCACCGTGATACTCGCGGCTGGCTTCCACTGGCGGTTGATCCACTTCTGAATCACCACGCGCTTGCCCTTGGAGGCACTCGCGGGGAGCACTAATCCCGACACCGTCGCGCCGGCGGGAACCACGACGGCTCCGGGAACCACACCGGTGGTCAAGGCGTACGCCGTCGGTACGGCCACTGGAGCTTTCGCCGCCATCGGGTCGGTCGTGCCGGTCACGAAATTCCAGCGCGACGTCAGCGCAAGTCGCTGACTGAACGTGGCACCCGAAAGCACCGCATAGGCACCCTTAGACGACCACGCCTTGGCTGTACGAACCGCGCCGCTGGCATTGCGAGAAGTGAGGTCAAGTCGTACGACGTCGGGCAAGGCGAACGCCTTCGCCACCTGCTGTTGAGTGCGCGCGCGCGGTCCCCAGGCCGCGAACGAGGGGTTGTAGCGCTTGTCGCGCGACCAGTGGTCATCAACGCTGCGCAAGTACGGCGAGGCCGAACCCCACACGTCTTCGCTGTTCTGGGTGCGACCACCGGTGGACGACGAGTAGAAAGTCTGAGCCACGCCGCCGCGATACAAGACTGCCTGCCCCGTGGTCGCCGATACCGCCGTTCTCAAGACGGCTTGACGCCACCGACTTCCGCTCGCGCCAGCCTCTTTTCCGTAGCCAACGAAGACCTGATCCCTGGTGTCGTCAAAGACGTGACACCAGCAGCCTGGACGGATCCCAGCCTGGTAGCGCACCAAGGCGTAATTGCGCGCGGCGATGGTTTGCGCCTGCAACGCAGCCATCGGCCATGACGACGGCATCTCGCCGATCCCCAGAAGATATTCATCGTGCAAGCGCACCGAGTTGACGGCCGAAAGGGTGCGCACACCGGCACCGTTCACGCGTGAACGCACTTCGACTTTTCCGTAGCGGTAACGGTGGCCTGAGGAGTCGATCGAGCCCGTCGGACCGACGAGGTTGAGAACGGAAGGCAGCGAACCCGTGGCACCCGAGTCACGCGTTCCTGACCAACGCACCACTACGGGATTGCCGCTGGCGATGACCTTGCTAGCGCTCACCACTTGCACGGACGATCCTGCGTTGCGGAGCGTGACAACCGAGCGTCCGGCGAAGGCATACGAGCGGCCCGCGACGTTCACTTCCACGCGACCGCCTGAGGAACCAAGCGGCTCACCGCGCAAGCGGACAGAGGCCACGTCGAACTGCACATTGACTCGCAGATCCATGGCGTCAGCGACGGGCTTGACCTGGGTGCCGGTGAAGTAGTGCGTAAGGATTTGCGTCGAGGTGCGTCCCTCTTGCGCCTGACCGCGAGCACCAGACTGACTCAGCCCGACACCATGACCCCAGCCGCTGCCGGAGAAGGAGAAACTCGACGGCAGGCTTGCGACCGAGGCCGATGCGGCCTGGGCCGCCGCGGGGACCACGAGACACGCGGCGGCGATGCCCGGAACTGTCACGAGTGCCAGTACCCGACGAATGCTTGACCTGCGCTTCACGACTCTGTGTCCACGCCGTTGCACGACTCTGCCTCCACGCCTCGTGGCCGCATGGTCAGCGGCCCCAGGTGTGCATCGGCACGTCAGGGGGTCACCTTGAGAGTCCATTCGGGTGATGCGTCAACCCTGGTGGCCCATCTCTGCCCGACTCTTAGAAGGTCGGCAGTTCGGCCGGTCGGCTGAACTGGTGGGCCAAGGCCTTGACGTGCACCAAACACCGGCGTCGGTAGGGTCGCCGAGCAACGAACCAGGCTCGACGAACGTCAGGGAGCAGCATGGACAAGGTGGTGGCCTCAGCGGCCCAAGCGGTAGCCGACATCGGCGCCGGATCCAGCCTGGCGGTCGGCGGCTTCGGCCTCTGCGGCATTCCGAGCGAACTCATCAACGCCGTGCACGCCATGGGCGTCGACGATCTGCGCGTGGTGAGCAACAACTGCGGCGTCGACGAGTGGGGGTTGGGCGTGCTGCTCACCGCCAAGCGCATCGCGCGCACCACGTCGTCCTACGTCGGGGAGAACAAGGAGTTCGAACGGCAGTTCCTTACCGGCGAACTCGAAGTCGAACTGGTCCCGCAGGGCACCCTCGCCGAGCGCCTGCGCGCAGGTGGCTGCGGCATTCCGGCCTTCTTCACCGCGGCCGGTGTCGGCACCCAGGTCGCCGACGGCGGATTGCCGTGGCGCTACGGCAGCGATGGTTCGATCGCGCTTGCCTCGCCACCCAAAGAAACGCGCGAATACAACGACCGCACCTACGTGCTCGAAGAAGCCATCACCACCGACTTCGCCCTCGTGCGCGCGCTCCGCGGCGACCGCCACGGAAACCTCGTCTTCCACGAGAGCGCCCGCAACTTCAATCCGCTCGCCGCGATGGCCGGCCGCATCACGATTGCCGAAGTCGAAGAACTCGTGGAGCCCGGTGACATCAACCCCGACGAGGTGCACTTGCCTGGCGTGTTCGTTCAGCGCGTCGTGCCGCTCACCGCAGACCAAGTCAGCGCCAAGCGGATCGAACGTCGCACGGTGCGTCCGCGCACTTCTGCCATCACCACACCCCAGGGAGCCTGAGATGGCGTTGACTCGTGAAGAACTCGCCGCTCGCGTCGCACTCGAACTTACGGACGGCCAGTACGTCAATTTGGGAATCGGATTGCCGACGTTGGTGCCGAACTACCTGCCTGCCGGTGTCGAAGTCGTGCTTCAGAGCGAGAACGGAATTCTTGGTGTCGGCCCCTACCCCGTCGAGGGCGAAGAAGACGCTGACCTCATCAACGCTGGCAAGGAAACAGTGTCGGTGCTGGCCGGAGCCTCGTACTTCGACTCAGCACTCTCGTTCGGCATGATCCGCGGCGGTCATATCGACGCTGCCATCCTCGGCGCGATGCAGGTGTCGGCCACCGGCGACCTCGCCAACTGGATGATCCCCGGCAAGATGGTCAAGGGCATGGGCGGCGCGATGGATCTGGTCCACGGCGCCAAGAAGGTGATCGTGATGATGGAACACGTCGCCAAGAATGGCTCGCACAAGATCGTCGACGAATGCACGCTTCCCTACACCGGGCGCAAGGTGGTGCAGCGGATCATCACCGATCTGGCGGTGCTCGACGTGACCGACGAAGGACTCGTGCTGCGTGAGGTCGCACCCGGCGTCAGTGTCGAAGACGTTCGCACGGCAACGGGGCCAGCGATTCTGGTGCCCGTCGAGCCCAGCGTCATGCAGTTCAGCGCGTGATCAAGCTCAGCGCCTGCTCAAACTCATTGCCTGGCGATCCATCCGCTGCCGCTGCTTATGTGGAGCACGATCGGCTTGCCATCGATGGTGACGGTGAGTTTGCTGACCGTCCGGCCGTAGGGCTTCATCGACCACGACACTCTGGCGCCCGGGCGTGAGGCGATCGAGAGCGCGATCTGCAGCTGCTCCTTGCCCGTCGCACGGAACGTCGTGACAGGGGCTGGAACTGCAGCGCCTCCCTCGGCGAACCACCCCTGGTAAGGAGCGGTCTTTCCCGACACCGTCGAGAGCGCAGCCCGCGAACGCCCAGGCCACGGGATCGATGAGAGCGACATCAACGTGACGTTGTCCGTCGAGATGAACCGCGTGCCGTAAGCGCCGGTGCTCGCAAGTTTCATATCGGGATGCACGTGCCACAGCTGATCCCAGGTGCGGGAGTACGCCGATGTGCTGCGATCAACGGTCAATGTGATCGGCACATCGTGTGAGGCGAACACCGTGCGAATGCGCGTCACGCCGTCATACGGCTGATCCTTCACGGCGAGGGTCTCGTCGACAGCAGTTGACCGATACCCCGTCAAGACAGTGTCGGATTCCCACAGGTGATGAAGTCCGGGGACGACGGTCATGTTGTGGGCCTGCGGCGACTGCAGGTAGTCGCGCATGGCTCCCTTTCCGTATCCGCTGAATCCGGAGTCAACGAGCAACGATCTGCCGCGGGCCCACGTGGTGATCGAGGTGTGATCGTTGTGGCCGTGGATGATGCGCCCCGGTCCGTAGCGCAACGTCCAGAAATCTTCACCCGTGAAGGGTCGTGTGGTGCCCCACCCGCTGCGGCTGAAAGCAAAGCCGGCCGCATAGTGCGCCAGTCGGCTGGAAGGAGGAGTTCCGAGCGTTCCCAAGCTGGCGGCGTACTCCAGAGGAGATCCCGGCACGAGGCTGCGCGGAGCGCCCACTGTGTCGCCGAGCGCCGCGAACTTGCCATCGGGGCGCACCGAGAAGGCCATGAAGGTGGGGATCAGATCGACCCGAGCAAACAATGGCGACAGAGGCTGCTCCGAGCACGCATTGAGCGCGGAGCGCATTTTCGACAAAATGTCGTAGACATAACCGGCGTAGCCCGGTGCTTGCTCGTTGGTGCCACCGTCGGCGTCGATCACGATGGGGAGGGCCGCTTCGGTGCGCGCCTTGCCGTAGCCGACGCCTTCGTCGTCCCCAATCGCACACGCCGCTGCCACGAGACCGACATCTTCGAACAACCCGTGGTTCCAGGCACCGGCGTAGTGGGCAGTATTCGACAGCCACGCTACGTGAATCGTCAGTTGTGCATCGAGTGCAGCGTTGGCTCCGCCAACTGCGCGAAGGCACGCCAACGTCGTCGCGCGCATACCGACGGCATGTTCTGTCCAGCCGTAGTCATCAGCAGGATTGGCCACCGGGTTGGCCTGCGCCCACTGAGCGACCAACGACCGCGCGAGCACGAGGTCGGCCGGAGTCCCCGAGGTGATGAGCGGTTCGAGCCATTTCAGCGATTGAAGGTACAGACGAACCGTGTAGTCCGAGTTCTGCAGCCAGTCGATAGGGCCAGGACCGATCGTGATTTGCGCGCCGTAGATGTCGGCCGTGCCAGCGCGAAGTTGGGCCGGCGGGTTGGCCGCTTCAAGACCGTTGGAGAAGCCACAGGTCCACGAGGGCGGTGTGACGTCAGCCCGAGCCGGCGCCATTGCTGAAACGAACGCACCACTGGCCACGGCTATGACAGCGAGCCAAGCGACAGTCTTCGGCACCACAACGCCCATTCCCGATTCCCCCTGGCCTGCAGGGTAACCCAGGAAAGGATCCCGACCAGAGGACCGGGGGCTCGACTTAGGCCGCTTTACGCACCTTGAACGCGAACTGACCACAGAACTCAAGCTTGCGGTTGTTGGCCAACTTGGGCCCACGCCCCGTCGATTTCGCCCAGTCATCGATCTGCTGGTTGAGCGGCGATTCCTGCCCGAACCACTTGCTGTCTTCGGGGCGCCGGCCGTTGTAGGTGCGATTGATCAACGTGACGCCATCGATGCCCGGTCGTAACTCTTCGACCTGCAGGCCCGAATCCTCCATCAGATTCCGGAAGCCAAACATCGTGTATCCCCACACGCTGTACGAGTGGTACGGCTCGAATTGCGACGTGCTGCCGATGAAAAGACCGCCGGGGGCCAACACGCGAGCTACTTCAAGCATGGTGATCCACGGTCGCCGCACGTGCTCAAGCACCTGGTGGCAGTAGATGAGAGGGATGGAACTGTCGGCCAGCGGAAGGTGCTCGCCGTCGTAGAGCACAACATCGCTGACCTTCTCGCGTGCCAATGATTCGGGCGAATCCGTGACGTCAACGCCGATCCACCGCACGGCTGGGTCGTACTTACGGAACAGCGACGCCGTCCGACCGAGTCCGCAGCCCAGATCCAGCACCAGGCTTGGACTGTCGTCGGAGGTCATGGCCTGTTCGACGTAATAGGTCGACTGCACCTGTCGGGCATGGTCCTCAGGAATGAGGTCGCTGATGAGGTCCCACTGGGATGCCACGGATCGTTCCTCCTGGGTCGATCCGCCGACACTAATGGGCAACGCCGCCGCCATCGGGGAGCGACGCGAACCGCAATCGATCAGGCGTAGATGGTGCCGTTCGAGGCGATGCGCACGATCGAGTGGCGCGAGCCGACCCACAAATCGATGCGGTATCCACGGCCCGAGGCCATCATCCGGGCACTCACACGCTGACCCACAGCCGAGGGCACGATGACCGACACACTGCGCCACGACGACGTCGACTGCGAGATCGCCGCCGCCTTCACCTTCTTGCCCTGGGCGGTCGATACCCATCCTTGGTAGGGGCTCACAGCACCGCGTACGACCTTCTGGGTTCCCCCGAGTCGTTCGCCAGGGAAGGGCACCTGCAGCACATTCATCTGTGTCGTCCCGGACGTCGCCGTCACGATTGAGTCGTTGGCGCTCTTGACCGTGAAGGCGGGGTCGAGGTGCCACCACTTGGTCTTCACTCGTGCCTTCGACGCATACATCCACCGCAGCTTCGAGGTGCTCGTGCGGTCGTAGACCACCATCGCCCGGGGGTCGGGCAGGAGGTAGACGCCCCGATAGCGGACCAGCCCTTGGTAGGCACCGCCGGAAGATCCTGCGTCGTCGTTGATCTCGTAGTACTGGCCCTTGCTCCCGCTGTAGGACTTCGTGAGTTTTGAGACACCGTAGGTGCGCAACGGAACACCAGGAACGGTCAACGTGTTGTGCGCTTCGGCCGACTTGATCCAGGTGCGGTACTTCGAGTTCTCATAGCCCACGTGGCCGGAGTCGACTAGGAGCTTGCGACCGCGGGCGTACCAAGTGACCGACCCGTGGTCATAGTGGCCATGCGCGTAACGCATCGGACCGAATCGCATCGTGAAGAAGTCCTCCGTTGCGAAGGGGCGAGAAGTTCCCCACCCTGACCGTGACAGCACGAAGCCGGCGTTGTAGATCGCGAGGTTCGAGTTCGGGGGCGATCCGTACTTGCCCAGCGTTGATGCGTAGCGAGCATCCGGGTAGCGCGAGGCGACGTCGGAGCGAATCGGTTCGGCGAGCGTGTCACCGATCTGCACCAGCGTCCCGTCGGGCTGCGTCGTGTTGGCGAGGAAAGTGGCGAACTTGGCGAGCCTGGTGCTGAGTTCGGGCAGCGACGGCCGGCCACATCCGGTGAGTACGTCGTTGATGGTCCACCAGCGCGTGATCGTCCAGGGCCCATAGCCTGGGGCTTGCTCGTTGAACGCGCCCTGGGAATCAATGGTCGTGACGAGTGCAGAGTGCGCCCGGGTCTCGGCCGTTGAGATCCAACTGTTGTTGTCGCGAATGCACGCAACAGCGAGCAGACCAATGTTCTGCTCGAGACCGTGATTCCAGTCACCGGAGTAGTTGCGCGAATCCGCGAGGTGACGCCCATGAGCGTCCAGCGCATCGCGCAACCACGTGTCACCGCGGAACTTGGCCAGACAGGCCATCGTTTGCGCGCGCAACGACGTCGCTTGGTCATTCCACGCCGGCTGCGGCGCGGGAGTCTTCTCGGGGTAGGTGTTGGTCCAGTCACGAGCAATCGTCATGGCGCGGTCAAGGTGAGCAGAGCTTCCTGACTGACCTTGCGCGTACGACTGAATCAGGGGCTCGAGCCACTTCAGAGAGTTGAACCAGAGCTGCCAAGTCGGATTCTTTCCTGCATTGAGTCCGACGAAGTTCACATCACTGGTGCCGATGCTGGTCACAGAGAAGCCAGGCACCGAGAGGCGCCCGGCCATCAGAGCGGTGGGGGTGTTGCCCTGCGTATAGCCGACACCGTTGGCGCCGAGGCATTCGAAATCGCCGGTACCGGCCTGAGCCGAGGTGCCGGGCACCGCCACCAGGGCAGGCACCATGACAACGGCGGCCGCGATCGCGATCCAACGACGGCTGACCGTGAATTTCCTGTGCATATGCGGCGACATGCCACCTCCCAGCCCTATGTCGGCTCATTGCCACTCGTTGCTTTAACCCGCTGGGCTGAACGGGTGAGGCGAAAGCCGCCGGTAGGCTGGATGCATATGAGCAGCCAACCCGTCCCCACACGCACTGAGCTCGCGCGTCTGCGTGCTGAGGTGGCCGAATTGCAGGCCGAACTCGACGTGACGCGCCATGAAATGCATGTGCTGCAGTCTCGGCGGGCGACTCGAGCGGGCGAGGCTCTGCGGCAAGGGCGGCGCACCGGCGCGGTCAAGGGCGCACTTGCGGCAGTGGGTGAGCTCGGTCGGGGCTCGGTGACTCCCGACAAGCCCGACAGTGTCGGAGACGGTCCGGTTCTGGCCACGCGTTTGAGGGTGGCCCGCCGACTACGCGACGCGGGCGATCTCGAGCAGGCACTCGACGATGCCCGTCTGATCGTGCTCGACCATCCAGAGGACCCCGAAGCGCTCGACCTTCTCGTAGCCCTTCAGTCCGCCGGCGGCTCGCTCGTGATGGCCCTCAACTCAGCTCAACGCCTCGCACGCATCGACGACTCCCCCAGGCTCCGCGCGCGACGCCGCCGCATAGCTGGCACCTTGCGTGCATTCGACGAGCGTTTCGCCCCGCAGTGCGGGCCGCTGGATCCTTCGGCCCGCACCGGGATCGTCCTCGTCGTCGTCCCCGACCACTCGACCGAAACGCCCACCCACCTCACTTCGGCGGGCCAAGCGCCGGTCGATGACTATCTCGCCGCGCTCGATCCTCTGGTCGATCACCACACCCGAACCGTGCGCGAGGGTTTGGGTGCCCACTACCCACGCGGCGGCCCGCTCGACACGGTGTTAACGGATTCGGCCACGTCGTTGGCCCGTGCGGTCAGCAAACTCGCGCCGCCAGCCATCGTCGCTGTCATCACAGACGAGGATCCAGGACCAGCGATCGTTGCTCGTGCCGTCGCCACCGCAGCGGCCATCCCCTTGGTCGTCGTACGTCCTGGACGGGGCATCGGCGGATCCGACCTCGTCATGATGAGCCGCGCGGCTGGCGATCGGATCGCAGCCGCTGCCGAGGCACTCGTCGGAAGCGACGACGCCATCACCCCCGCCCAAGCAGCACAAGTGACCGCTGAACTCCTGATTCACATCGCCGCGTCGCAGGTCAACTGATGTACGGCTACTTGCGCGGGGCCACGCCATACGAGGGACGGGCCGTCGTCGAAACGATCGCCGGTGTTCGCACCCTCAAGCAATTGAACGTTGCCGATCCCCTCGTGCTTGGCTACTGGCCTGCTGCGCGATCAAATCCCTACCAAGCACTCCTGTACACGCAAGCGTGGTCGCACGGGGTTGCGCCGATTGGTATGAGTTCGGCCAGCGAAGCCGTGCAACTCCTCGAGGGCTGCCGTGACGATGCGCGCCCGGTTCTGCACCTGCACTGGACTCTTGAGGTGCTGCGTGGAATCGACGACCTCATCGAGGCCAGCACGCAGATGGCGCGCTTCTTGTCCAGCCTGGATGACTTCATCAGCGGTGGCGGCCAACTCATCTGGACCGTTCACAACGTGCTGCCACACGACTGCGCATTCCCCGAACTCGAAGCAGCCCTGCAACGAGAAATCGTCGAACGCGCCACGCTCGTCCATGTGCTGACCCGATCAACAAGCGAGGCAGTGGCCGATCAGTTCTCGATCCCCGCAAGCAAGGTGGTCCACGTGGCCCACCCCCACTACATGGATGCCTACGCCAACGCGATTTCCCGCGAGCAGGCGCGCTTCGACCTGGGTGTTGAACCCGATCACATCGTCTACACGCTCCTAGGCGCCATCAAGCCGTACAAGGGGCTAGAGGATCTGCTCGACGCCTTTGACGAACTCGCCGCACGCGAGCCTGGTCGACGCCAACTCTTCGTCGCGGGCATGCCCGATGCCGACGGCTCAGTCGATGACCTGCTGGTGCGATGCGAACTGCATCCAGATGTTCACGTCCGACCTGAACGCATTCCCGACGTCGATATGCAGCGCTATCTAAACGCTGCCGACGTCGCCGTGATGCCGTACCGACGCTCGCTCAACTCCGGTGTCCTCTTGCTCAGCATGGGATTCGGCGTACCGGTTGTGGTCCCAGACTTGGGCAGCACCCGCGAGATCGTCACCGATGCTTTCGCTCGCACGTTCGATCCTTCGCTGCCTGGCGATCTGGTTCGGGCGCTCGAAGCCGCCGACGACCTGGTCGGAAACGATGCGGCGCGTGCTGCGGCCCGAGCGCGCGCCATCGACTTCGATCCCACAGCCCTCAGCAACGCCTTCTTCACGCAGTTGCGTGAGCGTCTGCGTTAGCCCGTTGGGGCCTGACTTAGTCCGTCGGAGCGAGGGTGCCGTAAGCGGTGTCAGGTGACACATCGTCTACCAGCATCCCCGCCCATGTAGCGCACACCGCATCAAGCGGGAACGACGCCAGCAGGTGCTCGCGCGCGGTGTGGCCCTCTGCCGACCAACGGCCTTCGTGCACCGTGCTGAGGATGCGTTCAGCCATGGCATCGACGTCGTCGTCGATCCACCGAGGGTGATAGATCGTGTCTGATCCGGGCCACGGCAAGAGGGCAGGAACGGCCGACGATGCCATGCCTTCGGCCGGCGCCAGATGGAAGCTTTCATCGTCAGAGGTGGAAAGGACCCAACCGATTCGACGCAACCAGGCCGCCACGTCGCCGCCGAAATCATCGAAGACCACGGCGCCACGCAGGTGCTCAGACGTCTGAATGCGACGGAAGATTTCGTCGTAGTGGATCTGCTCTTCCGGCTTGCGCCAGATCCACCAGTAGTCCCACGGCATTTTGGTCTTAGCGAAGAGCATGAAGCGGTCGTCGTGCCGCCGTACGGCTTCAAGCACATCGAGGCCGAGGTCCATGCGCTTGCGCATAGGAGCAATGCCGATCATGCCGAGGTGGAATTGCGCGCCTTCGAGTTTGGGCCGATCAAGTTGTTCGGAGTCGACCCAGTTCGGAACGACGACGATCTTCTCCTTCGGCCAACCGGTGCGTTCGGCCGTGAGCTGCCCATAGAACGGACTCACACACACCAGCTGGTCAACCTTGTCGATGTCGACGTCTTTGATCCACGGTCCATCGAGTTCGAACCGGTGCAGACGCACGATCAAGCGCTGCCCCGGGCGCTTGCGCTGCGAATACCAAACGGCAACAGGGCCGCACCATTCAGCGATGATCACGTCAGCCCATTCGAGCATCTCCTGCGACTGCGCGGCATCGTGAACTGAAAGAGCCGACCACTCGTCGATCCGCACCTCCACTTCGGGAAGCGCAATCAGGTAGTCGAGCATGCGGCTGAAGAACTTCAGATCGTGGCTGGCCACGACCACCTTCAAGGGGGCCAAGCGATTACCAAGGGCCGGAGCAGCGTCTTGCCCCAGCGGAAACGCCCGCTGCACATAGCCGCGCATTCGCTCAATCGCGACGTCCATGACGAATTGTGCCGACACCGCGCGGCAACGCTCGAGCGCCAGCGCATAGAGGGCTCGGTCTTGGACCACCGCCGAGACTGCATCGACGACGTCGTCTTCGCCTTGAACAAACAGCGGATAGTCGATGCCGTAAAGATCCTCGTGCATCTGCGTGCGGTTGAGAATCACTGGCACATCAAGCGCGCCGAACTCGAGCACCTTGGTGGAGAGTTCGAGGCTGGCATCCATCGATGGGTCGCGCCACGACAACCCAAGGTCCATCGCGGCGGAGGTTTCCATGGCCTGCTGCCGCGCCATACCGCCGTGCCACACCACACCTGGAGTGGACTCCAACGCATTTCGCATGCGCGTGGCGTAGCTGGGATCGCTCGGTACGTCGTGGATCTTGTCGCCGACCATGTTGAGCTCGGCATCGATCCCACGCTGGGCCAAGCGATGCGGAAGTGAGGTCATCTGCAACGTGTTCCACAACGGCGCGAACTTGCCGGTGTAGACCAGGCGGATCGGTCGACCTTCGAACGGCTCACGCACGGGCAACGGAAAGTCCGGCGCAGGTACCAGCGGAGTCCAAATGACACTGTTGCCGCAGGCCGAATCCACCGCACTTTCCAAGAAGCAGCGCAGTTCTTCGGTTTGACACAGCATGAACCGGCTTGCTGCACAGATGCGTTCGAGACGCTGAACCGCAGCATCATCGAAAGCAGTCACAGTCTGAGGAATGTCGGTCAGGTAGGTCCACAACCGACCGTCGAAACGCTCGGCTGACACAGCGGCGTCAACCGCGCGCAAGCCGCGCATCACCACCATGTCGAAGCGTTCGGTCTCATCCAGTGACGTCATGAGGTCGACGGCTTGCGCTTGGGTGATCGAGTCGCCACCACCGCGGACGAGGCCATCTTCGAACGGCCGCACAACAGTGACACCAGGCATCGCGGCGATCGGATCCACCAGGCGACCGGTACGCACGCGCGCTTTGAGCAGCAGAGTCACATCGACGCCGGCGCGGCTCAGCGCCTCGACCATCGACTGCGCCCAAATCGCCGATCCATCGATGATGTTGAGGTTGACGTCGCCGAACACAAGTGCGCGCGTCATGACTGATCCCCGGTTCCCACGGCCACGAGCCTGCGGCCCGATCGGCTCCAACGGTGAAGGTCGACGTAGTGCTGAGCATCGGCCAGCACGAGATCGCGACGCAGCATCACCGATCCGGTAGCTGCATGGTCAAACCCGTCAACAGCCTCGATGCCATCGCGAGCTCCGGTTCCGACGGCGTCAGCCTTCGTGGCCTCTGCGCCGATCGCGAGGTCGAGCAGATGAGACGTCGACCAAGGGCGGTCGCCAGCCATCGGCGACCACAAGGCAAGCCAGTGCGCATCGACGGCCCACGCGAGTTCGTGTAGACCAGCGTCGGCGCCGCCACGGGCGGTCACCTTGACGCCCATGGCATCGAGTTCGTCAAGGGCACGGTCGCTAGGCAGGTCGTTGCGCAACACGGCAAGTTCGGTTGGTCGGTGGGTTTGTGAGGCGACCGACTCGACCAGCGCCGCGGCATTGATCGGCGTTCCTGGCGGCACCACAACGGCGATGCGGCGATCGACGTCAACATCGGCGAGAACTCCCACCAGATCGGCCAGTTCGCGCAATCGCGCTGGTACGGCGTGATGCAAGAACAAGGTGCGCAACGTTTCCATCACCTGCGCCCCGCGAACTGGACCGGCCTCGATCGCGCTGCGTACCGCCGCCTCGATGCCGGGACCATCGGTGAGCGTGAGCGCGTGTGCGAGACCGCCGACCGCCGCCAGATCGTGATTGGTCCCCGACACCAGGCGTGCACCTGTGGCCAACGCCAGAAGATCGTCGTCTCGCAGCCCGAGCGTGGATGCCGCCACAACAAACGGCGAGGCGATCACCACAGCAGATTCACGACAGGCGGCGACGTACTCGTCATCGCGCAGCTCGCGTCCGACGAAGCGTTGAAGATCGGCCGGCAATCCCTCAACGCCGGGACCACCTCGGCGGGGGCGAATGACGAGGTTCTCGCCGGCCGCCCGCAGCGCTTGTTCAAGAAGTGCGCGGCGCGGCGCCGGTTCGCGCGGATCGTGGCCACCGGCGTACAACACCGTTGATCGTTGATCGCTCGCGATTCCCAGATCGACTGCTTCGGCCAACGACACTCCGACAGACCAGGGGGTACCGCCCGAGCGGGCGGGCGCCGAATCAACCACGAGATCGCAGCGCGCAGCGAAGTCGTCGAGCGCCGCCGTCAAATGAACCGGAGTGTTTCGCCAGAGCACGACCGGACGACCCGCAGACTGCGCTGCTTCAACCAAACCCAACAGGCGGCGCTCGCGTTCGGTGGCCGCAGCGTCCCCGAGATACGACCACGGAGTGGAAGCGCCACCCACAGCGGTTTCGATCAACACCAGATCGGGATCGGACCGCTCAATCACCGCGACGGCGTCATCGGGTGTGGTGGTGGACACGAAGGCATGACGGCCAAGGGTGGCTGCCGTTCCTGGGCGCAACACCCCGACGACAGACAGGCGATCCCGCGGCTCAAGCGAGGAACCTCGCCACGCCACGAGGCGGCGAACTTCCGGCGAACCCATGACCTCATCAGAGGCCGGGGTGGTTCCGCGTGCTTTCGCGACTCCGGCGCGACCGCCGCGCAATCGCCACATGCGGTACGCCTCACGGGGCAGTTTCATCCCGGCCCGAGGATTCTTGGCAGCGCCAATCAGCGCCCGGCCGACGCGCATCGAGGTCGATCCTTCGAGTGACGCCACTTTCCGCTCGACGCTGCGCAACTGCCCCTGCGCTTGACGAAGGGCGGCCGCAAGTTCGGCCCGCTCACGCGTGAGCTCAGCAACCCGCAGCATGGGATCCGCGTCGTCGCCGCGTGCGGTGAGCCGAGCCTTGAGCTGCACGACCTCTTCAGCCAGACGCTGTGCCGCCACCTGGGCGAACGCTTGCTCGAACGCGTGGACGGCTTCTTCATCGACCGAATCCGCTGATCCAACGGAACGCGTTCGCCGTGCCAGCACCGCCATCGGCAGCCGCCGGTAAGGAGTTGCCACGACCTGATCCGGATCCAAACCGGCAGCAGCGAGCGTCTGCGCCAGTTCAAGAGTTCGAAGGTCGGCGGCCGGCCATCCGAGCATCAACAACACACTGCCGCCGGGGGCCACTTGGTCAATCACGGCAATCGCGGCCTCGGCTGTGCCGTGATAGCGCGCATCTGGGCCTGCCGTCACCACGACGAGCGCTCGATCATCCAGCGTGCGCCCGTCGGGTCCGATCGCTTCGCCCATTTGCACCACCGACAGGCCCGGCAGCGCCACGAAGGCCTCGACATCTACATCGCCGGTGGCGGCGTCGATCACCGACGACCACGTGGTGGCCAGCGGCGAGAGAAGTTCCACGATGCGAACGGTCATGACGTCAGCTCCTACGGGCCAGGAAGTCGTCAATCACCTCGGCGATGCGGGGACCTGCCTGCCCGTCCCACAAAGGAGGTACGCGATCAGGCCCACGGCCGGTTCGACTCAACACCTCGTCGAGCACGCTGATCACGTTCTCGGTGGTGACCAGTCGGTTGGTGCCGTGGGTGATCGTGACCGGACGCTCAGTGTTCGGACGCAGCGTGAGACACGGCACGCCAAGCACTGTCGTCTCTTCTTGCACGCCACCGGAGTCGGTGATGACGGCCGCAGATCCGCGCACCAGCGAGATGAACTCGGTGTAACCCAAGGGCTCAACGACGTGAACGCGCTCGTGGTCCAACAGTCCGACCGATTCGAGCATCGCCCGACCGCGTGGGTGCAAGGGGAACACCACGTCGAGGCGATCGGCGGCCTCGTGCAGCACGCGCACGAGTTCGCGAGCCGATTCGGTGGAGTCGACGTTCGCCGGCCGATGAAGGGTGGCGACGGCATAGCGACCGGTGAGCCCATGAGCTGCGGTGGCCTTCTCGACATCGAATGAGTCGAGGTGCGCCAGCAGCGTGTCGATCATCGGGTTACCGACCAGGTGAATGCGATCGGGATCGAGGCCTTCGTTGGCCAGGTGCGCGATCGCATCGGGGCTGGTGACCAGCAGCAGATCAGACAACTGGTCGGTGAGGCGGCGATTGACCTCTTCGGGCATCGTCATGTCGAACGAGCGAAGCCCTGCTTCCACATGCGCCACCGGAATCTGCAGTTTGGCCGCCACCAACGCTGCTGCGACGGTGCTGTTCACATCGCCGTAGACGATGACCAGCCGCGGCTGGTGCTCAAGGAAGAGGGTCTCAAGACCCACCATGGTCGCGGCTGTCTGGGCCGCATGACTGCCCGATCCCACGCCAAGATTCACATCCGGTCGCGGCAGACCGAGTTCGCGAAAGAAGATCTCGGACATCCGGTCGTCGTAGTGCTGGCCGGTGTGAACGAGCAGTTGCGGGATTGCTCGCGCCGCTAGGGCCGCCACGACCGGAGCGGCCTTGGGAAAGTTCGGTCGAGCACCGGTCACATGGATCACGGGGGCGGGGCTCATGAAGACCTTTCGTGGATGCCAACGGGCGCGCCTATCCTAGGCGTCCGCGGCCCGACCCTTTGGAGAGCGCAACGTGCAAGATCTGCGCACCACCGCAATGCGCGCGCTGAACCTCGCGCGCAATGCCCCCGTTGCGGCATCGGTCGCGGCTCGACGCTTCACCACAGATCCGGCCGCCACCGCCGTGAGACTGGCGGAGCGGCTACCGGCATCAGTACTGGAACGCGGTCGGAGTCGCCCAGACTTCGCGCTGCTCATGCTGAGCGACGATGAGTCAGGAGCAGCCGATGCGGCGGCCCTCGAGGCGTCCACCACGGCCGACGTGCGCACCGTGCGCCGGATGATCGGGATCGCCACCGCGCTCAATCGCACCGAACTGGCCGGGCAGTTGCTCGACGCCCTTTCGCTCCACGATCGGGCCAGGGCTCGGCTCAGCGCACGCCTGGACTGGAAGAAGGGCCTCCTGACCAAGGCCCGCGACGATGTGACAGCCACGAGCCCGAGTTCGTGGCGCGATGATCGACTTCGCGAGAGTTTCGACGACGAACTGCGCGCCCTTGAACCGATGTCAGCTGCGTCGGCTTCGAGCCGACACCTGCGCACCACCACCGGCGTTCAGCCCTTACCCGGACGCATCCTGCACCTGGTGACGAACTCCCTGCCGTATGCGAACGCGGGCTACACCACTCGAACCCATCAAATCCTGACAGCCCAAAAGTCGATCGGTTTGGATCCGCATGCTCTGACCCGCCTGGGCTTTCCCGTCGCACAAGGCGCGCTGATGGCCGCCTCTCTCGATGTGATCGACGGCATCCCCTACCACCGCTCGCTGCCCCTGCGACCGCTTCCGATGCGCGCCACTGCGCTGCTCGAACGTGAGATCGACGCGGCATCTGGCATCACCGAGCAGGTACGTCCCGGCGTGCTCCATGCCGCGTCGAACCACTGGAACGGGCAGGTGGCGCTGGCGCTTCGCGACCGGCACGGAATTCCCGTGGTCTACGAGGTGCGCGGATTTCTTGAGGAATCGTGGCTCTCGCGCCGCGAAGGCGGCGATGCCGACGGCAGTAGCACCGACCGCTACCGCCTCGAACGCGCGCTCGAAACCCACGTGATGATGCAGGCCGATCTGGTCACCACCCTGGGCGAGGTGATGAAGGACGAGATCATCGCGCGCGGCATTGACGCCTCCCAAGTGCTCGTGGCTCCGAACGCCGTCGATCGCCGGTTCCTCGAAGCCCACGACGACGCTGGCCCGCTGCGCCGATCACTGGGCATTGCCGATGACGACATCACCGTCGGGGTGGTGTCAACCCTGTACCGCCACGAAGGCATCGAAACGCTCATCGAGGCTGTCGCCCTGCTGGTATCTCAGGGTGCGCCCGTCCGCCTGCTCATCGTGGGCGATGGACCCGAACGCGAAGCCCTTGAGCAGCGGGTGCAGCGGGCCGGGATCGCCGAGGCCGCCGTGATGACCGGGCGGGTGCCCTTTGACCAGGTGCACCACTACTACCGCGCCATCGACGTGTTCTGTGTGCCCCGGATCAAGGCCCGCGTGAGCGACCTCGTCACCCCCCTGAAGCCGGTCGAGGCGATGGCCACAGGCCGCGCGATCGTGGCCAGCGATGTGGGGGGCCTACGCGAGGTGATCACCGACGGCGTCACAGGACTCTTGGTCCCCCCCGACGACCCGGTCGCGCTCGCGGAAGCCGTGGGGCGCCTCCTGTACGATTCCGACCTGCGCGGCGGATTCGGCGAGGCGGCACGTGCCTGGGTGTCAGAGCATCGAACCTGGGAGCAAGTGGCCCATCGGTATCGCGACGCGTACGCGCGACTGGGCGCCTCGTGAGCCCAGATTCCACCCGCTGACCGCCACCCGCTGACCGCCACCCG
>Ga0105047_10005461_pt1 | contig 21816 bp, 21 predicted proteins | sample MAT04_FD_78384 | JGI IMG/M metagenome (GOLD analysis project Ga0105047, IMG submission 78384) | Freshwater microbial communities from Lake Fryxell liftoff mats and glacier meltwater in Antarctica - MAT-04 (megahit assembly) | ecosystem: Environmental > Aquatic > Freshwater > Ice > Liftoff... | reverse complement strand
CTGCTGCCGGCGGTTCCGACGACGCCCTGATCGCTGCAGCCGGCCAGTCGTTGATCGGAAAAAGCCCGCTGAGGCAGGAGGTCACGCAATCGCCTGGCGGCGGCTCGCCCTCCCTTCAGAGCGTCGCGGCCTTGCCCCTGCGGTCCATCCGCGCGAGACCTCGCCCGATGCGAAACGCCCTTCTGCTCGCGGCCCTTGCCGCCCTGTTGTCGAGTCCCGCCATGTCCCAGTCCGCGTCGCCGTCCGTCCCCAACACCGCCCCGTGGGACCAGCCCTTCCTGCCCCCGGTGCTGGACTGGAACGGAGCCAGCCGAGCGCTTCTGGCTGACGCCTCCAATCCCTGGATCACCGAGTTCGAGCGCGATCCAGGCCATGACTTCAGCCCTGACTACGCCGCCACCCGCGCCTGGTTCGACCGGCTGGACGCGGCGTCGGACCTGATCCGCATCGTCCAGTTCGGCACCTCGCCCGAAGGTCGCCCGATCTATGCCGTGATCGCCAGCCGCGACGGTGCCACCCTCGATCCGGCCAAGCCCGTCCTTCTGGCCCAGGCCGGCATCCACCCCGGCGAGATCGACGGCAAGGACGCGGGCATGATGCTGCTGCGCGACATCGCCTTCGGGGCCAAGGGCGACCTGATCGACCGCGCCAATCTGGTCCTGATCCCCATCCTGTCGGTCGACGGCCATGAGCGGGCGGGCGCCTACAGCCGCCCCAACCAGCGCGGGCCGCGCATCCAGGGCTGGCGCAACACCGGCACCAACCAGAACCTGAACCGCGACTTCCTCAAGCTGGACCAGCCCGAGATGCGGGCGCTGCGCACCTTCATCAACGGCCTGAAGCCCGACCTCTATCTGGACATCCATGTCACCGACGGCCTCGATTACCAGTACGACATCACCTTCGGCTTCAACGGCGAGTTCGGGGCCTACAATCGCTCTCCCGCCGCCTCGGCCTGGCTGGATGACGTGTTCAAGCCCGCCATTAACGACGCGCTGGAGGATCACGGCCATATCCCCGGCCCGCTGGTGTTCGCTATCGACGACCAGAACCCGCGCGCCGGCCTGAACGACGGGGGCCTTGGCGAGCGCTTCTCCAACGGCTGGGGCGCGGCGGCCCACGTCCCGACCGTCCTGATCGAGAACCACAGCCTCAAACCCTATGAGCAGCGGGTGCTGGGCACCTATGTCCTGATGGAAGCGTCGCTTCGCCTGCTGGCCGAACAGGTCGCCCCGGTGCGTGCCGCCATCACCGCCGACAGCGCGCTCCGCCCCGCCGAAATCCCGGCCAATTTCCAGCCCGACCCGACCCCGCACCAGACCCGCGCCTTCAAGGGTGTCCTGTACGAGACGTATGACAGCCCCGCCTCGGGCCGGACCGAGATCCGCTGGCTGGGCCGTCCCGACCCCGAGTTGTGGCAGATGCCGTACTACGGCTCTCGCCCCGGCCTGACCCTGCGCCGGCCCGCCGCCTACTGGGTGCCGGCCTACCGCACCGACCTCATCGAGCGCCTGAGGATCCACGGCCTGACGCTGGAGACGCTCGACGCCCCCCGCACCGTCTCGGTCGATCTGCTGCGCCTCGACAACCCCGTCCTCGCGACCCGGGCCAACGAGGGCCACGTCCAGATGAGCGTCACCGAGGTCACACCCGAACGCCGCGACTGGACCTTCGCCCCCGGCTCGGTCCGCGTCCCGACCGACCAGCCTCTGGGCGACATCGCGGTCCTGTTGCTGGAACCACAGTCGTCCGAGAGCTTCTTCGCCTGGGGGCTGTTCCCCGAGATCCTGACGCGCGTCGAATATATCGAGGGTTATGCCATCGCCCCGCTGGCCGAGGCCATGATGGCCGCCAATCCGGCGCTCAGGGCCGCGTTCGAGGCGAAGCTGGCCGCCGATCCGGCCTTCGCCGCCAATGGGGACGCGCGCCTGTCATGGTTTTACGAGCGAACCCCGTTCTATGATGACCGCTTCCGGCTGTATCCGGTCGGGCGCGAGAACTGATCCATGACCCTGCCGACCCAGATGACCGCCGTCCAGGCCACCGCCCTGTGGAGCGGGCTGATGGTCCTGCTGCTCGTGGTGCTGGGCATCCGCGTCGCCCTCGCCCGACGCGGCAACAAGGTGCTGCTGGGCGACGGCGGCAATGACGCCGTCTTGCTGGCCAGCCGCGTCTTCGGCAATGCCGCCGAATACATCCCCGTCGCCATCGGGGCGATGGTGGTGCTGACCCTGCTGGGCATGCCCGCCCCTGTCATCCACAGCCTCGGCGGCCTGCTGTTCCTCGGCCGCCTGATCCACGCCGCCAGCCTGAGCACGCAAAAGCCCACCCTCGGTCGGGTCGTCGGCATGATCCTGACGTGGCTGCCGCTGCTCACCGCCGGTGGCATGCTGGTGGTCCACGCCTTTGTGGGTGTGCCGCACGGGTGAGCTGAAACGCCAGGCGGTCACGGGGCACGGCCGTGGCAGAAGGCGGACGGGGTGGAGGCTTGTTTGGGGGCGAACCCCGGTCATCGACCCTCAAGCGCAAAATCGACCCTTCGCCTCCACCATCCATCATCCTCGGGCTTGTCCCGAGGATCCATCGTTCCGGCCTGTCGGGCCCAAGGTCAGGCACACGCGAGACCCGGCAGACCCCTTGTCATCCGGGACGCCGCGCTGCGGCGATCCGGGACGGCAGCACGCCCTTTCCCTCCACCCTCCCGGACATCGCGCAAGCGATGAGCCGGGAGCCCGCCCGGTGCCCCTCCCCGTCTCCCGGATCGCCGCTTTGCGTCGTCCGGGAGGCGCGACACAGAGCTCCGCCCGTCCCGGATCATCGCTGGCGCGATGTCCGGGATGACAAGCCCATGCTCTCGTCCCTGTCGCGAAGCGAGAGAGACGAGACTCCGCCGACGTCCACAAGGGGTCGGACCACGACATTGGCGTCGGGCCCAAAAGCAGACTCGCCTTACGGCGGCCAGGCGTGTCTACCGACACCGATCGTCCGGCACAGCGACCCCAGGGCTGACCCCGTCGACCCGCCCGTCCGCCACAACGGAAAAAAATCGCCCGACCTTACCCACCATGCCTTCGGGTGGCCCTATAATGGACCCCGGCCCCGAGGTGCGATCCGGACCATCCGGACACTGTTTTCCAGTCCGCAGCGTGGCCGCTTCCGGACCATCCGGACCACCCGGACACTGTTTTTCGGCTCCCGGGGCCCCCGCCGTTGCAGCCTGCCCCCCGGTCCGCCATATCGGGCCATGCCTGACAGCCTGACGCCCCCCGACATCCTCAACGACATCGTGGCGGCCGCCCTGCGCGCCGGCGCTGACGGGGCCGAGGCGGTCTCTGCAGACCGGTCCTCGCTCGCGGTCGGCGTCCGCAACGGAGCCCTCGAGGACGTCGAGCGCGAGGAGAGCCGCGACCTCGGCCTGCGCGTCTTCGTCGGCCGCAGGCAAGCGACGGTCTCCGCTTCAGACCTGTCCCCCGCCACTCGCGCCCGTCTGGTCGAGCGCGCCGTGGCCATGGCCCGTCTGGCCCCGGAAGCCCCCTACGCCGCCCTCGTGTCTGCCGACCGTCTGGCGCAAGGCCCGTTCCCCGACCTCCAGCTGCACGATCCGTCCTATCGCACCGCCGCCGAACTCGAAACCGTCGCGCGTGAGACCGAGGCGGTCGCCCTCGCCGTGCCCGGCGTGGCCCGCTCGGAGGGGGGCCACGCCTCCGTCGCCGCCAGCCGCTGGCGAATGGTCACCTCCGAGGGCTTTGACGGGGCTTATGCCGCGACCGGCTTCTCGCTCGGCGTCGGCGTCATCGCCGAAAAAGACGGGGCGATGGAGCGGGGCGGCGAGAGCCGCTCGACCCGCTGGCTGTCCGATCTGCCGGGCCCCGAGGGCATCGGTGCCGAGGCTGGCCGTCGCGCCGTCGAAAAGCTCGGTCCACGCAAGATCGCCTCGACCACCGCCCCGGTGATCTTTGACCGCCGCATGGCGACCCAGGTCCTGTCGCCCCTGCTGGGGGCCATCTCCGGCCCGTCGATCGCGCGCGGCGTCTCGTTCCTGAAGACCCGGATGGGCGAGCGGCTGCTGCCGGCGGGGATGAGCCTGATCGACGACCCGTTCCGGATCCGGGGCATGGGCTCGGCCCCCTTTGATGACGAGGGCTCGCCCGTCGCCCTGCGCCACATCGTCGACGACGGCGTCCTGACCACCTGGCTGATGAACGCCTCGTCCGCCGCCCAACTGGGCTTGCAGACCACCGGTCACGCCTCGCGCGGCCTCGCCGGCCCGCCCGGCGTCTCGACCCACAACCTGCACCTGACCCCCGGCGACGCCGACCAGGCCGGACTGATGGCCCAGGCGGGAACCGGCCTGCTGGTCACCGGCATGTTTGGCCCGTCGCTGAACTCAAACACGGGCGACTGGTCTGCCGGCGTCTCGGGCCTGTGGTTCGAGGGCGGCGAGATCGCCTGGCCGGTGAGCGAGATCACCGTCGCCGGCAATCTGGTCGACCTGTGGACCCGGCTGGTCGCCGGCTCGGACCTGGAGTTCCGCGGCGGCTTCAACAGCCCGTCGCTGCTGATCGACGGCGTCGCCATCGCGGGCAAATGATCGATCTGGGGTCTGACCTCGCGCTGATCCGCCACGCCGCCCGCGCCGGCGGAGCCCTGGCCGAGCAGGAGCGCGAGCGCGGCCTGACGATTACCCACAAGGACGGCGGTTCTCCCGTGACCAATGCCGACATGGCCGTCGACGCCATGCTGAAGGCCACGCTTCTGGCGGCCCGCCCCGACTATGGCTGGCTGTCGGAGGAGACGCCGGATACGCCGGAGCGCCTGACGCGGCGCCGGATCTTTGTGGTCGATCCCATCGACGGCACCGTGGCCTTCATCAAGGCCAAACCCTGGTGGTGCGTGCCCATCGCCGTGGTCGAGGACGGCCGGCCGATCGCCGCCGTCATTCACGTGCCGTCTCTGAACGAGACCTTCGAGGCCACCCTCGGTGGCGGCGCCCGTCTGAACGACCGTCCGATCTCGCCCTCCGACGTCGACACACTGGACGACGCCGCAGTGCTCGCAGACGCCCGACTGATGGAAGGCCCGCACTGGCCCGAGCCCTGGCCGCCGATGCGCTATGAGAAGCGCAACGCCCTGGCCTACCGCATGGCCCTGGTCGCCTCGGGGGCGTTTGACGCCGCCATCGCCCTGACGCCCAAGTTCGACTGGGACGTCTGCGCCGGAGCCCTGATCGTCACCGAGGCCGGCGGGCGGGTCAGCGACCATCACGGCCGCCCGTGGGCGTTTAACCGCCCCGATCCGCGTCAGGCCAGCCTGGTCTGCTCCGCCCCCGCCCTGCACCCGTTGATCCTGCGCCGCACAACGCCTATCCCGCTGGCCACCTGATCCTCCGCTTCCCCGGAAAGCCCGCCATGACCGACGCCCCCAACAACGCCGACCCGCAACTGCTTCATCTCGTCATCGGCGGGGAGTTGCGCCACCTCGACGCCCCCGTGTTCCGGGACCTGTCGAAGGTCGAGTTCGTGGGGGCCTTCGGCAATTATGCCGAGGCCAAGGCAGCGTGGAAGTCGCGGGCCCAGGCGACCGTCGACAACGCCCATATGCGCTATTTCATCCTGCACGCGCACCGCATGATCGATCCGCGCGCCGACGGTTGAGACCGCTGCCTATGGTCGCGGGCAGGAACCGTCGCGGCGACAGGGACGCTTATCTGGCCTAGGCTTTCCAACCGCCACAGGAGCGACCCTCATGGCCCCAACATTGATCGTGCTGGCCCTTCTGGCGCTGGGCGTCGGCATCGTTGCCTTCGCCACCCGCCGTCGGCCCGACCATCCCGCCTCGTTGTCCGGCGATCAGGACACGGCCTGGAGCGAGCCGGTCGCGCCGACAGACGCCGATCCGTTCGCCCATGCGCCCGAGGTTTCGAGCGAAGTCCCCTCCCCAACCCAATCCAGGCCGGCATCGGAGCCGCAATCATGACCGTCTTCGGCGCGACCCTTGAAACTGGCCAGATCGCCGCCCTCGTGGGACTGTTGGCGACGCTCGCGCTGTGGCTGATCGTTCTGGGCCGCGAGCGGGGCTACGCACGGTGGTTCAGACAGTGGGAGGCCGATCGCAAGGCCCGTCTTGACGCCGAAAAAGGCGTCACGCCTCCGTCACCTGTGGACAAGGATCAGGGCCGACGCGGTCCGTGGGGCTGACGCCTATTCGCGCCGCAGCAGCCGCTCGGTCAGCAGCGTGCCCCACCAGTTGGCGCGGAACTCGCGGCGCATGGCCTGGGGGTCGTAGGCGTCGCTCTCCACCCACTCCATGAAGTCCATACCCGTGGGCTCGACGGCGTTCACATAGGTCTCGAGGAAGTGGTCCAGCACCCCGGTCAGGCCCTCGCGGCTGTGCAGATATTTCTTCGACAACTCTCCCATGGCCGTCGAGATCGGCTCGCCGAGGTGGAAATGGCGATAGAAGACGGCCATCAGCCCGGCCCGGTCCGCGCCTGACTTGCAGTGGATCAGGGCCGGGTATTCGATCCTGGCGAACAGGTCGCGCGCCCGCCGCACGCGGTCCTTGCCCGGGGGGTCACGCGAATCCAGCGGGGCATCGATCAGGGTCAGGCCCAGCCGCTCGCACGCCGCCTTCTCCAGCCAGTAGTAGCCCTCGTCGCGCTGCCCACGCAGGTTGATGACCGTCCGGATGCCGCGTTTGGCCCAGCCCTCGAGTTGCCGCGGGGACGGCTGATTGGTCCGCACCATGTCCGGCCCCAGCCAGTGGGCGTTTGAAAACGCCAGCCGCAGAAAGGCATGGTCGTTCCAGAAGAAATCTCGCTCCGCCGCTCTCCGCCCGGCGTCGGTGCTCACATCAAATCGGCTCATCGCCCCAGACATAGTGGGGGCAACCGCCTGCGTCATCCCATGCAGGATTGATGCGCGACAGGCGGCGGCTGCGACCGGCTGATCCTGCTCCCGGCGGCGGCGGGTGGGAACCGGGCGGGTTGCGGCCGACGCCGATGTCCCGCCTTGTGCCGACTGATCCCTTGACTTGCGGGACGGAGCATCCGACCTCGGGCTGATGACTTCGCCCGTCCCGCCCACGCCACAGGAGGACGCCACCTCGCGCCCCCTGATCGGCCGCATCTGGCGCGACTACCTGTCCCGTCGCAAGGCGGCGCTGATCCTGTCGCTGATCTGTGCGGCCATCGCCGGCGTCAGCGCGGCGACCGTGCTGCAGCTGTTGCAGCCCGCCATCGACGGCATGTTCCTGGGGCAGCCCGTGACGGTGGCGGGCTTCCTCATCATCCCGCCAGAGCAGGCTCTGGTCGCCATACCGGCGATCATCGTCGGCGTCGGCCTGATCTGGACGGCGGCGGCACTGGGTCAGGCCGCCCTGGTCAACCGGCTGGGTCACGGCATCGTCGGCGACATCCAGGTGCGGCTGTTCGGCTCCATGATCCGGGCAGACCTCGCCCGCCTGCGTAGCCAGCACTCCGGGGCCTTCGTCTCCAGCGTCCTGTTCGACGCCAATCTGGTACGCGAGGCCTTCACCAACGGATTCGTAAGCTACACCCAGCACGGCCTGACCCTGATCGCAGTGCTGCTCTACATGGCCTGGCTGGACTGGCGGCTGACCCTGATCGTGCTGCTCGGCGCGCCGCTGATCGCCTGGGTCATCCGTCGCTTCGGCAAGCGGATGCGAAAGGCCACCACCGGGGCCATGGTCGAGACCGAAAACCTGTCCACCGCCCTGCTGGAGAACCTCGACGGCGTCCGCCTGATCAAGATCGAGAATCGCGAGGCCGCCGAGGAATCCCGCGTCGGCGAGGTCGTCGCCCGCCGCCAGCGCCACGTCATCAAGAGCGCTGACAGCCGTGCCTTCGCCGGACCGCTCTCCAACCTCGTGGCCATGATTATCGTCGCCGCCGTCATGGCCTATGCCGGCTGGCAGGCCCGTGAGGGTCAGATGACGGTCGGTGCCTTCGCCGCCTATGTCGGCCTGCTGATGGCGGCCGGCCAGTCGCTGCGTCAGGTCACCAACCTGCAGACCGTGATGGCCGAAGGCCTGACCGCCGCTCGCCGCCTGTTCGCTTCCCTCGATATCGACCCGGAGATCCGGGAAGCTGGCGCACCCGTGGCCCTGCCCCCCGGCCCGGCGACCGTCGTCTTCAACCGGGTCTCCTTCAGCTATGGCGTCGCCGCGCCGACCCTGTCCGAGGTTTCCCTGACCGTCGCGCCCGGAGAGACCGTGGCGCTGGTGGGTCCCTCCGGCGGTGGCAAGTCGACCCTGCTCAGCCTGCTGCCGCGGTTCTATGACGTCACCTCGGGTGCCGTGACCATCAATGGTGTCGACCTGCGCGACCTGTCGCTGACCGACCTGCGCGCCCGCATCGCTCTCGTCACCCAGGAGCCCTTCCTGTTCGACGATACGATCGCCGCCAATATCGCCTATGGCCGCCCCGGCGCGACGGCCGAAGACATCGCCGGAGCGGCCCGATCCGCCGCCGCCCATGACTTCATCTCAGCCCTGCCCCATGGCTATGCGACCCGCGCCGGTGAGGCGGGGATGCGGCTGTCGGGCGGCCAGCGCCAGCGCATCGCCATCGCGCGCGCGTTCCTGAAGGACGCGCCGATCCTGCTGCTGGACGAGGCGACCTCGGCCCTCGACACCGAGAGCGAGGCCCTGGTACAGGCGGCGCTGGAGCGGTTGATGGCGGGCCGGTCAACCCTGATGATCGCCCACAGACTGTCCACGGTGCGCCGGGCCAACCGCATCCTGGTGCTGGAGGCGGGCCGGATCGTCGAGAGCGGGACCCACGAGGCTCTGGTCCGTCAGGGCGGCCTCTACAGCCGTCTTGCCCGGCAGCAATCGCTGGACGGTCCTCCCGCCGTCGCCACGGTCGCGTGACGTGAGACCGCTCCGCAACCCGGTCATCCAGACCCTCCTGTCGTCCCTGCTGGCCGCCTGGATGCGGTTCTGTTTCGCCACCCTGCGCTGGCGCTATGAGGGCCGCGAGCACGCCGAACAGGTCTGGGCCGACGGCGGCGGTGTTATCTGCGCCTTCTGGCATTCGCGCATCGGCCTCAGTCCCGCCTGCTGGCCGCTCGATGTTGCCCAACCCGCCAAGGCGCTGATCTCGCTCAGTCCTGACGGCCAGTTCATCGCCAGGGCCGTCGCCCTGCAGGGCTTTCCTGCCGTGCGGGGGTCCTCGGCCAACAAGGACAAGGCCGACGCCGCCAAGGGCGGCTCGCGCGCGCTACGCGACGGCCTGAAGCAGCTGAAGGTCGGGGCCCTGGCCATCACCCCCGACGGCCCGCGCGGTCCGATGCGTGTCATGGCCGAGGGCATGCCCCTGATGGCCCGGATGTCGGGCGCGCCGGTCCTGTTCATCGGCATGAGCTGTAACCCCGCCGTCCGCCTGAACAGCTGGGACCGCGCCGTCCTGCCCCTGCCCTTTGGGCGCGGTGCCATCGTCTACGACGTCGCCCACTATCCAGAAGGGGCCGAGCTCACCGCCGTCACCGGCCCCTGGACCGAACGCCTGACCGCCGTCGAGGCGCGCGCCGACGCCCTCACCGGGCTGGAACGGCTGTGACCCTGCCCCTCCTCGCCTACCGCCTGCTGACCCGTGCGCTGGAGCCCCTGGCACCGCGCCTGCTCGACGCCCGCGTCAAGCGGGGCAAGGAAGATTCCCTCCGCGTCGACGAACGCCTCGGCGTCGCCGGCGCGGCCCGCCCGCCCGGTGACCTTGTCTGGCTGCACGGCGTCAGCGTCGGCGAGACCCTGTCGCTGCTGCCCGTGGTCGAACGGTTCCGGAAAAGTCGCCCGGACCTGACCATGCTGGTCACCTCGGGCACCCTGACATCCGCTGATCTGCTGGCGCGGCGTCTGCCGCCCGGCGTCATCCACCAGTTCGCCCCGGTCGATGGCCCCCGGGCCGTCGCCGCCTTTCTCGACCACTGGCGACCGTCGCTGGGCGTGTTCGTCGAGAGCGAGCTCTGGCCCAATCTGATCCTCGCCGCCCACGATCGCTCCATCCCCCTCGCCCTGGTCAGTGCCCGCATCACGGAAAAGACCGCCGCAGGCTGGTCGCGGTTTCCAGCCTCCGCCCGCACCATCCTCGGAGCTTTCGCGCGGGTGATGCCGCAGGACGAGCCCTCCGCCGCCCGGCTCCGTGCTCTCGGGGCCCGGGTGCACGGCGAGGTGAACCTCAAGCTCTCCGGCGCACCCCTGCCCCATGACGCCGCTGCCTTCACCGCCCTGAGCGCCGCCATCGGCGACCGGCCCGTGGTCGTTGCCGCCTCGACCCACGAAGGCGAGGAAATCGCCATCGTCCGCGCGCTGGACCGCTTGGCCGAGCGCCTGTGCCTGATCCTGGTGCCGCGCCATCCCGAACGCGGGGCCGAGATCGCGACTGCCCTCACGCGGGAGGGCTATGGCGTCGCCCTGCGATCGCGGGGAGCGACGCCCGGCGGCGGCACCGATATCTATGTCGCTGACACCCTGGGCGAGCTTGGCCTGTTCCTGCGGCTGGCCGACGTCGTGATCATGGGTGGGTCGTTCGGCTCAATCCTCGGGCGCGAACCCTGGGGCGGCCATAATCCGCTGGAGCCCGCGCGCCTCGCCCGGGCTGCCGTCACCGGCCCCGATGCCTCGAACTGGCAGGCTGTGACCGCTGCCCTCGTGGCCGCCGGGGGCCTGATAGCCGTGCGCGTGCCCGGCGACCTGCCCGGCGTCGTCGGCCCGCTGCTGAAAGACGCCGGGGCCGCCCGCGCCATGGGCGAGCGCGCCCGCGCCGCCGCCGCCGACGCCGGGTCCGGTCTCGACCGCCTGTGGCAGGCGCTGCAGCCCCTCCTGCCGCTCCCCGCGAGCGCGCGTCGATGAAGCTCTCGACCCCGCGCTGGTGGTATGAGCGGAACGGCCGCCACGGCCGCGTCGCCCGCACCCTGCTGAAGCCAGTCTCGTGGCTCTGGGCCGCCGCCACCGCCCGCCGCATTGCCCGGGCCACGCCTGTCGACGTCGGCCTGCCCGTCATCTCCATCGGTAATGTGACCGTCGGCGGGTCCGGCAAGACCCCCGTCGCCCGCGAGGTTCTGCGCCTGCTGCACCAGCAGGGCATCGGTGCCCACGCGCTGTCGCGGGGCTACGGCGGCCGGCTGACCGGTCCCCTGCGCGTCGACCCGGCGATCCACACCGCCCGGGACGTCGGGGACGAGCCGCTGATGCTGTCCGGCGGTGCCCCGGCCTGGATTGCCGCCGATCGCGTGGCAGGTGCCCGGGCGGCGGTCGTTGCCGGCGCTCAGGCCCTCGTCCTCGATGACGCCCACCAGAACCCGGCCCTGAAGAAGACGCTCAGCCTCATCGTCGTCGATGGCGAAACGCGAGAAGCCGAGTGGCCCTTCGGCGATGGCTCGGTGTTTCCGTCCGGTCCAATGCGCGAGCCCTTGGCCGCCGGTCTGGCCCGGGCCGATGCCGTCGTTGTTCTGCTGCCCGCCGACGCGCCAAGCGCCGACGCCGAGCTGCTCGCGATGTTCGGCAGCCTGCCCACCTTCATCGCCCGGCTGGAGCCCGCCGGCCCGCCCCCGCCCGGTCCCCAGGTCGGTTTCGCCGGTATCGCCAAGCCGTGGAAGGTCGAGCGGGCGCTCTTCGCGGCAGGCTGTGACCTCGCCGACTTCGTCCCCTTCCCCGACCACGCCGCCTATCGTCCGCAGGACCTCGCCTTCCTCGCCGACCGTGCCGCCGTGTTCGATGCCGGTCTGGTCACCACTGAAAAGGACTGGGTCCGCCTGCCTCCCGACTGGCGGACCCGGATCGTCTCATGGCCCGTCGCCGCCCGGTTCGAGGACGAGGCCGGGTTCGCCGCCCTTCTGGCTCATTCGTCGCGGTAGACCACCCCGCCCTTCATCACGAAAGCCATGGTCTCCAGCGCCGTCACATCCGCCAGCGGGTCGCCCGCCACGGCCACGAGGTCGGCGGGCATCCCCGGCGCGATCCGCCCGGCCTCGTCGGCGATGCGCAGGTGCGCCGCCGCCACGACCGTCGCCGCCTGGATCGCTTCCAGCGGCGTCATTCCCGCCTGCACCAGCAGGGCGAACTCCTGGGCGTTGTCGCCATGGGCCGAGACGCCGGAGTCGGTCCCGAATGCGATCCGCACCCCGCCCTCATGCGCCAGCGTGGCCATCCCCAGCATGCGCGGACCCGCCTCAAGCGCCTTGGCGGTCTGGGCAGGCGTGAAGAAGTTCCCCGGGCTGGCAGCCACCCGGGCGACAAAATCGCCGGCCAGCAGCGTCGGCACCAGATAGACGCCGTCGCGCCGGAACAGGCGGATCGATTCCTCGTCCAGATAGGTGCCGTGTTCGATCGAATCGCCGCCGGCCCGCAGGAAGGCGTTAATCCCGTCCAACCCATGGGCATGCGCCGTCACCCGCCGGCCCATCCGGTGGGCGACCTCGACGATGGCGGCCAGTTCGGCGTCGGTGAACTGCTGGCCCAGTCCGGCCGCCGTGTTCGAAAGGACCCCGCCCGTGGAGGTGATCTTGATGATGTCGGCACCCGAGCGGACCTGGGTCCGGACCGCGCGCATGCAATCCTCAGGCCCCGAGCAGATGCTCTCGGACGAGAGCAGATGCATGATGTCGTCCCGGTAGCCGTTGGCGTCGCCGTGGCCGCCGTGAATCGACACCGAAGAGCCTGAGGCGATGACGCGCGGCCCCGGCACGTCGCCGCGCCGGATCCCGTCGCGCAGGGCGAACACGGCATCGTTTGCGCCGCCGAGGTCTGCCACGGTGGTGAAGCCCGCCATCAGGGTCTTGCGGGCAAAGCCGGCCCCGACCATGGCGCCGTCGGCGGCGTCACGCGTCACCGCATCCAGCCGGCCGGTCGGGCTCTGTTGCGAGGTCAGATGGACGTGGCTGTCGATCAGTCCGGGCAGGACGAAAGCGTCCCGCAGATCGATCACCCGACCCTCGCCGACGAAGCCGTCGCGGATTTCAGTGACCTGGTTCCCAACGATCACGAGAGTTTGATCGCGCAGCACTATGCCGCTTTCGGGGTCCGCCAGAAGCCGCCCTGCCTGAACGAACGTCGTTTCTCCGTTCGCGGGAAAAGTCTGTGAGGCGGGGCCCTGCTGTGCCTGCGAAGGGCCTGCGATGGACAGGACGGCGGCGACTGCCAATGCGACGAACTTCATGAACTTCTCCCCGATATGATCCGGACACCATAGGCCTCGCCGGCCGGCCGCCAAGCCTCGGCTTGAACCGGAGGCCGGATTTGTGAAACAAGCCGTGGCTTCGGCATAACCGTTGGCAGGGCGTCGCATGCGGCTATCGAGACGGGGAATGATCCTGGGCGGTTCGGCGATGATCGCTGGCTGCGCCACCGCGACGAAGCCCATCCCGCTCGTGATTGCGGCGATCCCGGCCCCGCAGCCGTTTGGTCCCATCCCGCAGATCATCCCGCCGCCGCTGGACCCAAGGCGTCTGGTCCGACCCGAACTGATGAGCCGCGCCATGGCCGCGCTGGATGTTCACCATCACCGGGTCACCCTGCGCGATCGCATGTATCTGGTCGATTTCCAGAAATTCTCTGGCGAGCAGCGCCTGTTCGAGGTCGACCTGATCGGCGGCCGGGTCACACCCTTCCGCACTTCCCACGGCCGCGGTTCCGACCCTGGGCACTCCGGCTTCGCCCGCACCTTCTCCAACACGCCGGACAGCTACATGTCCTCGGTCGGGGCCTATGCGACCGCCGGGGCGGGTTGGGGCCCGCAGCAGGGACCGAACGTCCTGCTCGACGGCCTGGAATACTCGAACGATCTGGCCCGCGACCGCGCTATCATCGTTCACGGCGCGGACTATGCGGATCCGGACTTCCTGGCGCGTGAGGGCAAGCTGGGCCGCAGCTACGGCTGTTTCTCCACCGCCCACACCGATCTGCCGATGCTGCGCGAACGCATGGGCGAGGGCCGGCTGCTGTTCGCCTGGGCGTAAGGTTCAGCGTTCGGAACGTCGGGCCCTGAACTCTGTGATGCTGTGCATGGTCGTGGCCTCGTCAGCCGCGTCATCGGGGATATCGAGGATCCCCCGGTTCTTCGTCATCAGGTTCGACCACGGGCGTTCCCGTGACTTCCCCCTGTCGCAACCCTCAGTCCCGCTCCAGCGCGCGCCAGCCGATGTCGGTCCGGTTGAAGCCGCCGGGCCAGTCGATCTTGCGCACCGCCTCATAGGCCCGCTCGCGGGCCTCGACGATGTCGGCCCCCTCGGCGCAGATGCTCAGCACCCGGCCGCCGGCCGCCACCAGAGTTCCGTCCTCCCGACGCTGGGTCCCGGCATGGAAGACCTGGACATGCGGGCCGAAATCCTGCTCCGCCCCGCGGATGATCGAGCCCTCGATCGGACTGTCCGGATAGCCCCTCGCTGCCATCACCACGCAGATCACCGTCTCCGGCCTGAACTGTGGCTCGGGCAGGCGCGAAACGTCCCCCCGGGCGCAGGCCAGCAGATAGGGCACGATGTCACCGGCCATCCGCATCATCAGCACCTGGCATTCCGGGTCGCCGAAACGGGCGTTGAACTCGACCACCCTGGGGCCGTCGGCCGTGGCCATGAGCCCGGCGTAGAGCACGCCGCGATAGGGCGCGCCTTCCATGGCCATGGCCTTCAGGGTCGGCTGGACGATGCGGCGGTTGGCGGCCATGACAAGCGCCTCGTCGAACACCGGGGCCGGCGAATAGGCCCCCATGCCCCCGGTGTTGGGGCCAAGATCGCCGTCGAAGGCCCGTTTGTGGTCCTGGGCGCCGCCGAACAGTACGGCGCGCTGGCCATCGCACAGGGCGAACAGCGAGCCCTCCTCGCCCTCCATGAACTCCTCAATGACGACGCGCGCGCCGGCGGCACCGAAGCGGCCGCCCAGCATCCGCTCGATCTCCGCCCCGGCGTCGTGACGGTCCGGGCTGATGGCGACGCCCTTGCCCGCCGCAAGCCCGTCAGCCTTGATCACATAGGGCGGCTTGAACACCGCCAGGGCGGCCTTGGCGTCCTTGACCCGGTCATAGACGCCATAGTGGGCGGTCGGAATGTCATGCCGCGCCATAAAACCCTTGGAGAAGGCCTTGGAGGTCTCCAGTTGCGCCGCCCGGGCGCTGGGTCCGAAACAGGGAATGCCCGCCGCGTTCAGAAGGTCAGCCAGCCCGGCCTGAAGCGCGACCTCGGGCCCCACCACGACCAGCCCGACCTTCAGCTCCCGGGCCAGCCGGGCCAGACCCTCGGCATCGTCGGCCCGGACGTTCGACAGGCATTCGGCCACCCTGGCGATCCCCGGATTCCCGGGCGCGCAGAACAGGCGGTCGACCAGCGGCGACTGACGCATTTTCCAGGCCAGGGCGTGCTCCCGGCCGCCCGACCCCACCAGCAGGATATCCATGCCCGCGCAATGGCTGCGCGGGCCCGGTGGGTCAAGGCCTCCTGACCGTCAGAGGACGGCCGACGCCACATAGGCCATCGCGCCCAGCAGGGCGATCAGGGCCACGATCAGCCACGGGTTCACGGCCGGCGCATTGCTGCGCCGCGCCAGGTCGCGTTCGCGCGGGTCTTCCTCGTCACGGGGCGGGATGGGCTGATCGTTCATCGTGCGATCGATATAGACCGAATGGGGCGGTTTCCGCACGCCCCGCCGCTCGCTACACTCGTCCCATGACCGACGACTATGTGTTCGCCGGGTCCGCCGGGACCGAACCGGCCGCCCCCCCGCGAGACAACAACCCGCCCCTGTCGATCTCGGAACTGTCGTTCGCGCTCAAGCGCACGCTTGAGGACCGCTTTGGCCATGTCCGCCTCCGGGGCGAGATTTCCAAGGTCAACCGCCACGCCTCCGGACACATCTATCTGACGCTCAAGGACGACAAGTCGGCCATCGACGGCGTGGTCTGGAAGGGTCAGGCGCGGGGTCTGGGGGTGCAGCCGGAGACAGGGCTCGAGGTCATCGTTACCGGCAAGATCACCTCCTATCCCGCCCGGTCGTCGTACCAGATCGTCATCGAATCGATGGAGGCTGCAGGGGCGGGGGCCCTGTTGGCCCAGATGGAGCGGCTGAAGCTGCGGCTGGGCGGCGAAGGCCTGTTCGATCCCGCGCGCAAGAGACCGGTTCCGCTTTATCCCCGCACCATCGGCGTGATCACCAGCCCGACCGGGGCGGTGATCCGCGACATCCTGCACCGAATCGCCGAACGCTGGCCCTGTCATGTTCTGGTCTGGCCCGTGGTGGTCCAGGGCGACGCCGCCAGCGGCCAGATCGGGGCCGCCATCCGGGGCTTTGACGCCCTGACCCCGGGCGGTGCCATTCCCCGGCCCGACCTTATCATCGTCGCGCGCGGCGGCGGCTCGGTCGAGGACCTCTGGTGCTTCAACGACGAAGGGCTGGCCCGCACCGTGGCGGCGGCCGCCATCCCGATCATCTCGGCTGTCGGGCACGAGACCGATACCACCCTGATCGACTTTGTTTCCGACCGTCGCGCCCCGACGCCGACCGGGGCGGCAGAACTGGCGACCCCCGTTCTGGCCGACCTGCGCGCCTTCGTCGCCGATCTTGAGCGCCGACTCGACCGGGCCGGCGCGCGTCTGCTGGAAGATCGCCGCGTGCGGCTGCGTGCCGTCGCCCGGGGGCTGCCGGCCCGGCCCGAAGACCTGGTCGCCCAGGCCCAGCAGCGACTCGATCACGCCTCCAGCCGACTGGCCTCGGGGCTGGAGCGGAACACCGAACTGCATCACCGCCGCCTCGTCGCCGTCGGCGGCCGCTTTGCACCGGCCCTGCTGGACCGCGCCGTGGAGCAGCGCGCCGCCCGGCTGGACAGCCAGTCCACCCGTCTTGCGGCCGGGCTGGGAGCCCTGGCCGCCCTGCACGAGCGCCGCCTGCTGCGCGTCTCGGGTCGTCTCAGCCTGGATCCGATCCACCGCCGGCTTGACCAGCGCGCCGCCCGGCTGGAGGGGGTCGTCGCCCGGCTTGAGCGGCCGGTCCCCGAGGCGCTCGAACGCGCCGCAGTCCGCCTCGCCGCGCTAACGCGTGCGCTGGCCACACTCGACCCGGACCGGCCGAAGCCCGGGTTCGCGCGGGTCGCCGACGGGACCGGGGCCCGGGTCACGTCCGCGACCCAGCTGTCGGCGGGTCAGGGCGTGACGCTGATCTTCCCCGATGGCGCGCGCGGTGCCCGTATCGAGGGCGAAGGCCCGGCCCGATCCAGACCCTCTGCGAGGCCAAAGGCGACGGGGGTCGCCCAGGGCGATCTGTTCTGAAGAACCCCTCCGTCACGGCGCGAAGAAGCGCCACGCCACCTCCCCATTCGCTTCGTAAACGGGGAGGAGACCGGTGGTCTCGCGCGTGCTGTCGGGTTAAGCTTCACACCATGACCTCAACCCCGTCCCCCGCCACACTCCACTATGGCGACGGCGAGTTTGCCGTGCTCAAGCCCGGTCCGTTCGTGCTCTGCGCCGTCAGCGGCCGGGGCATTCCCCTGGACACGCTCCGCTACTGGTCGGCCGAGCGTCAGGAGGCCTATGCCGGCCCGGCCGAGGCCATGACCCGGATGGTCGAGGCGTGATCCCCTCGCGGCGCGCCCTGATCCTGGGGGCCGGTGCCGCGTCCCTCACCGCGACAGTCCGGGCAGACGCACCGGACGACGGCCTCGCCCTGACCGGGCGGTTCGTCCAGGGCGGCTTCGCCATGGGCCGGACCTGGCCGCGCGCCCTGATCTTCGTCGACGGCGAGGCCCTGACCACGGCCTCTGCCGCCGGCCTTTTCGTCGTCGGCTTCGACCGCGACGCCCCCGGCACCGTCCAGATCGAGGCGCGCGACGCCACCCGCAGCGCCCGCCGCAGCCTGACCATCGTCCCCGGACAGTTCGCATCGACCCGGATCAACGGCCTGCCGCCCTCGACCGTGGAGCCGAGCGATCCGGCCCTACTCGCGCGTATCCAGCAGGAAGTGGCGCTGAAGGTTGAGGGCTTTGCCAGCCGCACCGATACCGACGATTTCCGCTCCGGCTTCATCTGGCCGCTGGACACCCGACGCGTGACCAGCGCCTGGGGGGCCCAGCGCGTCCTCAACGGAACCCCGGCGCGTCCCCACTATGGCATCGACCTCGCGGCACCGGCCGGGACGCCGATCCGCGCGCCCGCCGACGGCCTTGTCACCATGGCCCGCACAGGCCTGCATTTCGAGGGTGGCCTGACCCTGATCGACCACGGACAGGGGCTGGTCACCGCCTGTCTGCACCAGTCCCGGATCGACGTGCTGCCGGGGCAGAGGGTGGGCCGGGGCGATGTCATCGGCCGCGTTGGCATGACCGGCCGCGCGACCGGCCCGCACCTGTGCTGGCGCATGCGCTGGCGAGACCGCAACCTCGACCCGTCGCTCATGATCGGACAGTCAGCGCCGCCGCAGGGACAGCGTTCCGCCTAACCCTTTGAACGGCATGGACCCGCTCCGGTTTTACGCCTAAGCTTTGTTGATCGCCGGGAAGGCGGTGTCGGCCGCGTTCAGTGATTTCTGCCCTGCAATCTCTCAAAGTCCTGCTGGCAGACGACAACCAGCACATGCGCGACATCGTCTCTGCCATCCTTCAGTCGGCCGGGATTCGACAGATCGTCGAGGTCTCGGACGGGGCCATGGCGCTCGACGCGCTCCGCGACCATCCGGTCGATCTGGCCATCGTCGACTTCAACATGTTTCCGCTGAACGGGGTCGAGTTCACCCGACTGGTCCGCAACAGCAGCGAAAGCCCCAACCCCTATCTTCCGATCATCATGATGACCGGACACTCCGAACGGGCGCTCGTCACCGAGGCGCGCGACGCCGGCGTGACCGAGTTCGTGGTCAAGCCTGTGAACGCCAAGGCCATTTTCGGCCGACTCCAGGCCCTGATCATGCGGCCCCGGCCCTTCGTGCAGACCGATCACTATTTCGGTCCTGATCGGCGGCGCTCGAACGCCGCAGGCTATCCGGGTCCGTGGCGGCGCTCCACCGATCAGCGCGAGGACGTTCTCACCGCCGTCGGCTCGTCCTCCGGACCCAGCGCGGCATAGACCCGCTCGGGCCACCGTTTGTGGACCCAGAACCAGTCGACGGGGTGCTCGCGGACGCGCGCCTCGACAAAGGTCGTGATCGCCTGCACGCCGCGCAGGATGTCGCCCTGGCGGTTGCCGGTCGACGTCAGGAGGATCGGCTCATGCGCCGTCACCCGGAACCGCACCCCGGGCAGTCGCACCACCGACAGGGGCTGGATCACCGTCCCGAACCGCATCGCCAGTCGGCTGGGGCCCGGCGCGGCGTTGACCGGCTGGCCGAAGAAGGTCACCTCGGGCCCTTCCGAAAACTTCTGGTCGTTCATCAGGACGATGCTCTCGCCGCGCGCCATGCCGGCCAGAAGTTCGCGCGCGCCGTCCCCGCCCTTTGGGGCGAACAGCTTGACCCCGTAGCGCGCCCGCGCCGCCCGGATCTGGGCGTCGACATAGGGGTTGTTGGCGGCACGATAGGTGACGTGGACCGGTATGCCACTGGCCACCAGCACCGCCGCCATCGTCTCGATATTGGCCATGTGGCCGGACACGAACACCACTGGCTTTCCACTCTCGCGGATCGCCTCCAGCCGTTCGGCCCCGACGATCTCGATCCGGCCCGAGGCCGGCGTCAGCTGGTCCATCACCGCAGTCTCGGCGAAGGTCCGCCCGGTCTGCTCCCACTGATCGACCGCCAGCCGCGCACGTTCGCCGGGATTCATGTCCGGAAAGGCGATCCGCAGATTGCGCAGGACCACCCTTTGCGTGCTGACGCGCGGGCCCAGCGTGCGCAACAGCCACCCGCCGAGGTTTGACGCCGCTTCCAGCCCGATCAGCCGCATCAGGCCGATGAAGCCCGCTAACGCCACAGCCTCCAGCCGCCAGCTCAGGTCCTGGCGCAGGCCGGGGCCCTTGCTGTCGTCACCAGGCAATCGTCAGCCCGCCGTCCACCACCATGGTCTGGCCGTTCACATAGGATCCGGCCTTCGAGCACAGATAGACGGCGGTCCCCGCGATCTCGTCCGGCTGACCGATCCGCTTCATCGGGTTGGGTTCGACCGTGACCTTCAGCACGTCCTCGTTCTCCCACAGATAGCGGGCAAAATCGGTCTGGATCAGGCCGGGCGCGATACAGTTGACCCGCACGTTGGACGGCCCCCACTCCACCGCCAGATTGCGCGCCAGCTGCATGTCGGCCGCCTTGGAGACGTTGTAGGCCCCGATCAGGGCGTTGCCGCGCAGGCCCCCGACCGACGAGATGATGACGATCGCCCCGTCCTTGCGCTCCAGCATCTGGGGCGCGACCATCTGGGTCAGCCAGTGATTGGCCAGCACATTGTTGTGGAAGATCTTCTGGAACTGGTCATCGGAGATACCCGCCATCGGCCCGGCATAGGGGTTGGACGCGGCGTTGCAGACCAGGATGTCGATCTGGCCAAAGGTGGCGGTGGTCTCGTCCACCAGTCGCTGCAGATCTTCCTTCGATCCGATATTGGCCGGGATCGCCAGGGCGCGGCCTGCGCCGTACCGGGCGTTGATCTCCGCCGCCACCTCGTCGCACGGCCCGGCCTTGCGTGACGAGATCACGACCCTGGCCCCGTGCTCGGCCATCCGCTCGGCGATGGCCTTGCCGATGCCCCTGGACGAGCCGGTGATGACAGCGACCTTGCCGGTCAGATCGAACAGTTCCATGCGTATCCCCTGATATTGGTGTGCTTTCTTTCCCGCACACCCTAGCTGTTTGCCCCTGATACCCCGATACTCGGACGATTCCATCCGGGAAGACGGACCAAGCCGTTCCCATGCGTGCACTGACCAACGGTTTCCTGTTCTTCGGCTACGTCTTCCTGGCGATGACGGTCGGTGCCTTCCTGTGGCGCGCCGGTCTGGGCATCGGCCCGGGCGTCGCCGCGAGCTTCGGCGTGCTCGGCGTGCTGGGGGCGGCCCATGCCCTCATCACTGGCCTGACCGAACGCAAGGCCCTGCGCGCCGAGATTGCCGGGGTGCGCCAGGCCCACCGCCTGCTGGCCGACGCCATGGAGCAGACCCAGACGGCACTGGGCGACCTGGCCACCGCCATCGAGAGCGGTGCCCTGAGCCGCACCGAGGAACTGACCGGCGAGGTCCGCATCCTGGAGGACCTGATCCAGCAGATGAGCGTCTCCATCGACCAGCGCCTGTCGGTCACCCCCATGGTCGCGCCCGACAGCGTCGAAGCCCGCCGCCACCATCAGTCCAACCTGCTGCTGAAGACTGTGCACGACGCCCTGAGCGAGAACCGGGTCGACCTGTATCTCCAGCCCGTCGTCACCCTGCCCCAGCGCCGCACCGTCTTCTACGAAAGCTTCACCAGGCTGCGCGACCAGACCGACCGGGTCATGATGCCGGCCGAATATCTGTCGATCGCGGAGGGCGAGGGTCTGGTCCCGGCCATCGACAACCTGCTGCTGTTCCGCTGCGCCCAGATCGTGCGCCGGCTGGCGCGTCAGGACCGCAAGGTCGGCGTCTTCTGCAACGTCGCCCTGTCGTCGCTGGGCGACGAGACCTTCTTCCCGCAGTTCCTGGCCTTCCTGTCCGAGAACCGCGACCTGAAGGAGGCGCTGATCTTCGAGCTGGGCCAGGCCACCTTCGACGCGCGCGGCGCGGTCGAGGCCCGCAACATGGCCAAGCTGGCCGACCTCGGATTCCGCTTCTCGATCGACAAGGTCCAGACGCTGGATCTGGATTTCAACGACCTGCAGCGCTCGGACGTCCGGTTCGTCAAGGTCGCCGCCGACCTGCTGAT
>Ga0105047_10005460_pt1 | contig 21820 bp, 18 predicted proteins | sample MAT04_FD_78384 | JGI IMG/M metagenome (GOLD analysis project Ga0105047, IMG submission 78384) | Freshwater microbial communities from Lake Fryxell liftoff mats and glacier meltwater in Antarctica - MAT-04 (megahit assembly) | ecosystem: Environmental > Aquatic > Freshwater > Ice > Liftoff... | reverse complement strand
CGGCCACCACCCGGTCGGCCTCGGCCATGATCTCCTCGAGCTCCGCCGAGCCGGCCCGCCACAGCTCGGACCCGAGCCCGTCCAGCCCGGCGCACACCGCCACCATCCGGTCGCGGCGCTCTTGGAGCGATGTTCCCCCTGCCATGAACTAATCGTACAGATGTCCACCGACACGCCCCCGAGTTGTCCACAGTGATGCCTTCCGGTCCCACCCGCCCGAAGGTGTCCGGGCCGAGCCCGATCGGCCGGGGATGCCAGGTTGCTTCTCTCGACCCGGCGCACCTCGATCATCGCGTTGCTCGACCAGTACCGCGGCTGACCGGTGTCCGAGCGAGCGGCCGCCCCGAGCACGCCCAACCCCAGCCCTCGCCACGTCCCGCGGCGTGGTCCTCGACGCCTTCGGCCCCGCCGCCCTCGGGACGCGATCAACCGCTGACTCGCTTCGTCGCGATGGTGCCGACTTTCCGGGGGATCAACAGGGCGAGCGACTGCCCCTGCTTGCGCAGGATCCCAAGGGTCAGCGGGTCATGGCGATCATGGTGGCTCCCCATGGCCGCGAGAGAGGTGGGTGACCCCAGCCTCGCCACGGGATGCCGTCCCACCCGGCCCAACGTCCCCCAGAACCGCGGTGGATGCCGGTCGACACGGGTGGGTCGACCCACGCACAGGCCGGGGCCGGCGAGCCGACCCGGCCCTCCCCCTCGGTGGCCTGCTCACGCCGACCGCGTCACCATCGCCTCGGCCGTGGGAACCGCCGCCGGCTCCCGGACTGTGCCGGTCCGCACACTGACGTGCAGCGCATAGGCCCAGGCCCAGAGGGACGGGAGGATGAGGCTGCCCATCGACGTGACCATGGTGATGGCGAAGACGCCGGGGATGAACAGGATCAGCGCCCATGGCGTGGCCCTCGGCCGGAACCCATGGCGGAGCATGAGGACCCCCAGCCACACACCGACCAGCCCGATGACGAGCATGGGCACGAGGCCGATGACGAAGAAGAGGTCGGTCCACGGCGTGTAGTAGTCACCCGCCACCGCGATGGTGGCCACTGCATACGCGGCGAGCAGGATGCGCCAGGCCAGCCGTTCGGCACCCACCGGCCGGCGCCGCCGGTAGACGACCCACGCGGCGACGGTCATCGTGAGGAAGATCGGCAGGCATATCTTGCCGTACGTCCAGTAGACGAAGATCGGCTCGCCCCAGTCGAGCAGGGGGCGCACGGCATCCATCGCTGGCACGGCCCACACCCTGGTCCAGCCCTCCTCCAGGTCCCCGGGGTGGCTGTTGATCCGCGACAGCGCGTGCAGCTGGCCCGCGACCGTCGCGAACACCGCCATCCCCCAGGCGAACACGCTCACCCGCCGGGCGGTCGTCGTCGAGATGTCCATGCCTTGTCCTCTCGCTTGCGTCGGCCCGGACGGGCCGACTCCTCGACGCTAGGAGCGGCAGGTGGGCGCGGTCGTCACCACGCGAGGCGGCGTCGGTGGACCGCAGGAGGAGCCCGGCATCCTCCTGCCGGAGGACGCGCGCGGCACGCAGTCGGGCGTACCGTCGGGCGCGTGAGCCGCACCCGGGCCTTCGACATCGCTGTCGCGGTGGTCGTCGGCGTGCTGGGGCAGCTCGAGGCGTGGGCGGGCGTGGGCGCGACCCACCAGCAGGGGCCGGTCTGGGCCCAGAGCCTGCTCTACGCCGTCGCTGCGACGCTGCTGCTCTGGCGTCGCCGGCATCCGCTCGCGGTGCTCACCGTCATGACCTCGATCTACCTCATCGAGTTCGTCGCCTTCGGTTCGCCGGAGGGCTTCGGGGTCGCGCTCGCCCCGGTGGTCGCGACCTACTCGGCCGGCCGCTACGCCGCCCCTCGACGATCCTGGCTCGCGCTGCCGCTCGCCTTCGTGTTCTGGCTCGGCTGGATGTCGTTCGATCCGCTCAACGAGGGATACTCGGTCGCGGAGCGCCTGACGACCGCCGTCTGGATGTCGCCGTCGGTGATCGCCTGGCTCGCCGGAGCGCTGGTGCGGGTGACCCTGCTCTACCGCCTGCAACGCGTGGCGACGCGCGACCAGCAGGCGTCCCGGGCGGTCGCCGAGGAGCGCAACCGCATCGCCCGTGAGCTGCACGATGTCGTCGGGCACAGCGTGTCGGTGATGACCGTGCAGGCCGCGGCGGTGCGGCGGCGGCTGCGCGATGACCAGGCGGTCGAGCGCGAGGCCCTCGAGACGGTCGAGAGTGTGGGGCGCGAGGCCATGGCCGAGATGCGCCGGCTGGTGGGGGTCCTGCGCGAGCCCGACGGCCGGGGCGCGAGTTTGGAGCCGTCGCCCGGCCTCGGCCAGGTCGACCGGCTCGCCGAGCAGTTCCGCTCGTCCGGACTGCCGGTGTCGGTCACGGTGACCGGAGACCCTCGTGAGCTCCCCGGCGGGCTCGACCTCACGGCATACCGGCTGTTGCAGGAAGGGCTGACCAACTCGCTCCGGCACGCGAGCGGTGTCAGCCACGCCGCGGTCGTGATCGCGTACGACAGCGACGCCGTGCGGCTCGAGGTCGTCGACGACGGGCCCGGCGTCCGTGGGTCGGGGGCGGGCGTTGCCGGCGATGCCGATACAGATGCCGTCGTCGGTGCCGGTGTCGCCGCTGCCGGCGGGAACGGGCTCGTCGGCATGCGCGAGCGCATCGCGGTCTACGGCGGGTCGCTGCGGGCGGGGCCACGCGCCGACGGCGGCTTCGAGCTCGTCGCGGTGCTGCCGACGGCGGCGTCCTCGTGAACGACGTCGGGCGGCTCGCGGTCCTCATCGCCGACGACCAGGCACTCGTGCGCCGAGGCCTGCGGATGATCCTGGAGACCGAGCCGGACCTCGATGTGGTTGGCGAGGCGGAGGACGGCGCGGATGCCGTGATGCTCGTCGCGTCGACGCGCCCCGACATCGTGCTCATGGACGTGCGGATGCCGGGCGTGGACGGGATCGAGGCGACGCGGCGCATCCTCGCCGACCCGGGCTGCCGGTCACGCGTTCTCATGCTGACGACGTTCGACATGGACGAGTACGTAGTCGACGCACTCCGCGCCGGAGCCAGCGGGTTCCTCCTCAAGGACGTGCGACCCGAGCTGCTCGTCGACGGCATCCGGGCCGTGGCCGCGGGGGAGTCGTTGCTCGCGCCGGTCGTGACACGACGGCTCATCGAGGCCTACCTCGACCAGAGGCTCGGGGCCACGGCGGATCCTGAAGCCACGCGGCGGCTGGCGGCCATCACGCCACGGGAGGACGAGGTCCTGCGGCTCGTCGCCCGCGGCCAGACGAACGCCGAGATCGCCGGGGCGCTGTACGTGTCGGAGACGACGGTGAAGACCCATGTCAGTCGCATTCTCACCAAGCTGGGCCTGCGCGACCGCGTTCAGGCCGTCATCTTCGCCTACGAGGCTGGCCTCGTCGTTCCGACTGCGCGACCGAGCCAGCAGTGACGCCAGGAGCCGTTGGCTGCCTTTGTCGGGAGCGTGCCGGCCGCTCGGGAGATCGACAGGGCCAGCGACGCCCCGAGGCGCTGTATCCGAGGTAGACCTTGGGCGGCTCGTTGTCGAGGGAAGCGCGCGAGGGCAGCGCGGGTGTTGCCGTCCTGGCGGGCGGTGCTACGACGCCGGCCCCATGAGCACTGCCGCCTCACCCTGGTGGTTGACCCCAAGGCGTCAGCCCGCTTGGCGGTCGCGTCGTCAAGGACAAGGTCACAGGATCCCGAGACGCTTCGCGACGGCCGGGCCGCCCATGCCGCGGATCACGTCCGCCGGCCCGACGACAACCAGCTTGTCCGTCGCCCGAGACAAGCCGACGTACAGCCGCTCACGAGACCGCTCCCGCGGCATCCGCTCGTTGACGCACAAGACAACGACCCTGCGCTCGAGGCCCTTGCAGCCGAGCACGTGCCCGTAGAACACGCAGTCCTTCTCCCAGAAGGTGCGCCAGTAGCCGTCCTGCCCCTCCGACTCCTGCAGCGCCACCTGCTCCGGATGCCGTGCGCCGGTGGTGAGCAGCGCGACGTCCTCCGGGCGCCAGCCCTGCTCGAGCAACGGATCGACCTGGTCGTCGGCCACGTCGAGCGCATCGTCCGCGGACGCCTCGACGTACGTCACCTCCGGGCCGTCCCCGCCACGCGCGTACATCCGCATCGGCGCCAGCGGCAGGAAACATTCGAGAATCTGGCGCGTGTTGCGCAAGCATGAATCGAGCACGAGTGGGACCAAGGGCACCGGCGGCCGGCCGAACCGCGCGAACACCCGCTGGTTCTCGTCGCTGTAGACATAGACACCCCCAGCGACCTCGTCGCGCAGGCAGCGCATGATCGGGGTCCACCAGCCGTCGGCGAAGTCCTGGGCCTCGTCGACGACCACCGCGTCGAAGCGCTTGCCGTCGGGTAGGTCACCGACACGCTCGGCCATCTGCGCCGGCAACCGGTTCTCCCAGAAGTCGGCGTCGTCGCGCCCACCGAACTCGGTCACGCCCAGGTAGGCCGCGAGCTCCTCGAACGTGCCGACGAAGGCCGGGCGGTGCCTGCGGTCCACCGTGCCCATGTAGCGCTTGAACCAGCTGGCCAGCCCCACGGAGTAGCAGAGCAGCGCGACCCGCTGCGCCGGCATCCCGTGCACCCCGCGGGTGAGCTCCTTGGCCTGGGTGAGCGCGAGCACCGTCTTGCCGCTGCCCGCACCCCCGCGCACCTCGACGCGGTTGATCAGCCGGGTGACGCCGAGGATCGTCGCCTGCTCGATGGTGAGCCGGTCGGCACGCGACTCGCGCTCGTCGGCCTCGGCGAGCAGGGCGCGCTGCGGAAGATTGCGGCCCTTGAGGATCTCGACGATCAGCTCGCAGTCGTCGTGGCTGGGGACGCGTTGGCCGCCCTCCTGACGGGCTGCGACATCCCACAGCCGGCCGGCGAGGTCGCCCTGGTCGCCGCGGCCACTGATCATCCAGCGCGGACAGTCGGGCGTCTCGAAGTCATCGGCGAGGTCGGTGTAGGGGGCCGAGATCGCATGGCCGAACCGCACCCTGGTGCGGCTCGAGCCCTTCCAGCGAGGGTCGCGCTCGATGTAGGCGCGCAGGGCGTACTTGCCGTCGCGCCCCTGGTCGACCGGGTGCACCACCCGCCGCCCCGTGCCGGAGCCGATCACCCACTCCCCCTGCTCGAAGCGCAGGTCACTGCCCTTGACCTCGACGACGACCACGCCGGTGTCGGGCATCAGCACGATGAGGTCGAGCTCGTGGTCCTTCTTCTCGTCGGTGAGCCGCACGTTGGCCAGCACCGTCCAGTCGTCGTGCCCCTGCTTGAGCAAGGTCCCCCACACCTCCCGCTCGGACTCGGTCGCGAACTGAGGGTCCCCCGGGATGCCGTGTGCCGTCACCCGTGCATCGTGGCAGGTGGCACCCACATCTCAGCGGGCGGTCGAGCAGATGCCGGCAGGCGCTCGCATCGGTGCCCCGCCCCACCGCTGAGCCCGCGGGGCGCGGCCTCGACATGGATGCCGGGTGCTCACGGCAGCCCGGCGCGGTCGAACTCCTGCTGTAGTCGAGGACGGCGACGGTGGAGCACCCGCAGCTCCGCCACCAGGGCGTCGACCTCCGTGGCCTCAGCCGTGCCCGTTGCGAGGCGGCGCATCCTCGCCCGCCGCCGGGCGGCATCCCGGTAGTGCTTCGCGCCAGCCACCTCGAGGTCGGCCTCGACGAGCCGCGCGAGCACCGGCAGCACGGCGGCCGGGTCGACCGACTGGTACTCGTCGACCACCCGGCTCCACGCGTCGCCATCCTGGAGGGCGAGCGAGTTGGCGAGGTCCCACGCCAGGACCACGTCGTGCAGGTGCAGCAGCGCGAACAACACGGCATCGCGTGGGGACTGCGAGAGCCGTTGCATGACCTCGTCACGGTGGTTCGGCCAGTTCGCGCCGGCGGCCGTGTGGAGCCGCGCGGCCGTGGTCGAGCTGGGCCAGCGTCGGAACACCTCGAGACGCGCGGCGAGCACCTCCTCCGGCCGGTGCGCCTCCAGCAGGGCGCACCAGTAGTCAGATGCCGCCAGCGACTGGTGGCCCCGGTCGAACTCCGTCGCCTGGTGCGCCCAGTCGATCGCCAGGTCGACCTCGCCGATCTCCTCGAGCGCCGCGGCGGTGTCATGGACCCACCGGGCGACCCTCCGGTCGCGAACGTGCGTGCGGATGACCGCCTCGACATCGCGGTCGAGCACGGCCAGTCGCTGTGCGTTCCAGTCGAGGCGGAACCACGTGGAGGCGTCCGGGGACGACCACCGCCCCCCGATCGGCGCAGGGTCCCCCAACCCGGCTCGGATGTCCGCCAGCTCGCGGCGGTATGCCCTGACGCCCAGTTCCCCGAGCGCCGGGGCATACGCCACCGGGTCGATCTCGAAGAAGTCGCACTCGTTGTCGAACTGGAACCTGACCATCCACTGGACGAGGCTCGCCACGGGCGGACCCGCCTTCGCGGCCACCTGGGGGTGCAGGTGCAGGAGCCGCCGGCAGGCATCGCCGATGACCCCGCTCGAGTCGTCGGCGCGCATGATGACCTTCATCGCGGACGCGATGGCCTTCTGGGTGACGGCCAGCACGTCGGCGGGGTCCTCGGTGTTCGTTGCCTCCTCAAGGATGTCCACGGCGTCGTGCATCTGGGCTCCGTGGGCGTTCGCATCCCGCCAGCGGTGGAGGTCGGACCGCGTGCGGATCAGGGGGAGGACGGCGTCTGCCAGGCGTTGCACGGGTCGATTCTGCCCACATGCCCGGTCTTAGCGGATGCCGGGACACACCTGTCTCGTTCACCTACCGTCCAATGCGCGGTTCGTGTGGAGGCTGGCACGGCGTACCGGGGCGCGGGACACGGGCGCCACGAAGCCGCCACCGTTCCCGCTGCCAACGAGTTCGAGCATCGACACCTCGGCGTGTCGGCCATCCACCGTTTTGAGCAGGTGATGCGTGACCCGGGGGAGCAAGATCGCGGTGAGGGCTTGGAGCTGAGCCTGCACTCGCTGGCCGAGGAGGTCGGTGGCCAGGACGCCCTCGACACGCTCGACGCCGAGGCGCTGCCGCGCGAAGACAAGGCGCTCGACGGCCTGCGGGCTCGACATCCGCGACACGGCCATCGAGATCGCCGCCCACCAGATGGGCGTGCGAGCTGCTGTGGGCCACGGGCGACGCAGGTCCGCTCATCTCGAGCCGGCGCGCGCCCATATCCTCGCGCTGCGCGACCGGTACCGGTTGTAAGCACCGTCCGGATGGCCTGCGCCGTCCAGTCGCGCTCGCGCCAGTCGAGCCGCCGCAGCCCGGACCAGCCACCGGGTCGATCAGACCGTCCCGCGGGCCAGGCCGATCAGCCGGTCGAGGATCCGGCCACCGTCGGTGCGCAACCCGTTGTGGTGATACTCGTCGGTGACCCAGCGCCGCATCCCGGGAAGCAGGTCGGCGGTCTCCTCGGAGAAGGCCCGGTCGACGAAGGCGTCGTTGACGTAGATCGCTGCGGCACAGGGCACCTCGACCGACGAGAGCGCCTCGGCGTCGTACAGCCGCGGCCACTCGTGCTCGGCAAGCAGCCCGGCCACCGCGGCGTACGCCGCGAGCTCGGGGTGGTCCTCGAAGTGCCAGGGGAACAGGTGCTCGGCGGTCAGCAGAGTCGAGCGCCCCACGAAGTCGTCGGGCGCGACGCGGGCGGCGGACCAGCCGGTGACTCCCCCGTCTGCGTAGCTCGACTCGTGGAGCACGGCGTACAGCGGCGCCCGTCCCGTGAAGGCCAGCAGGCCGGCGAGGTCGTGGGAGAACGCCGGCGAGAGCGGGTCGCGCTCGAGCAGGTAGTGGATCTCCTCCGAACCGCCGTCTGCCCCGAGCCGGCCACCGATCGCGCGTAGCAGGCGGCTACTCACCGAAGCACCCCCGGGCAGCGTGACCGCCTCCTCGTCGCACAGCGCCATAGCGCGCTCGAGGCGGCTCAGGTCGCCGGGGAAGCGCCGGTTGTGCTCGCCGTTGAGCCGACGCACCGTGGCGAAGGTCGCGGCGTACACCTCGTCGGCGGGGCGACCCACCGGCGGCAGCCCACCGGTGAAGAAGGCCTCGCGCAACGACTCAGGGAAGGCCGTGAGGTAGTGCAGCGTGCAGAATCCGCCGAACGACTGCCCGAGCACGCTCCACCGGTCGACGCCCAGGTGCTCGCGGAAGCACTCGGCATCGCGCACGATCGCGTCGGCACGGAAGTGGGTGAGGTAGGCCGCGTCGGATGCCGGGTCGGTGCCGGGCAGGCCGTAGGGCGTGGAGCGCCCGGTGCCGCGTTGGTCGAGCATGAGCACGCGGTAGTCCTGCAACGCGCGGGCAAGCCAGGCCGGGGATGCCGGCCGGCGCGTCGGGCGCGGCGCCTCACCGCCCGGGCCCCCCTGGAGGAAGACGAGGAAGGGCCGATCGCGACCGTCGGGGGCCGCGACCTCGCGCGCGAAGACCTCGATGCTGCCGGCATCCAGGTCGTCGTGGTCGAGCGGCACGGTGAGCACGTGGTCGGTGAGCACCAGGCCGGGGACCCGCAACGGCTGCGTCATCCACCGAGGCTATCGACGCAGCGTCAGCGCCAGGGCCAAGCGATTCGTCGCGGGACGTCCCGAGTTCGGCGAAGCGCGCAGACGGAGCACCGGTCGCACGCGAGCCGTGGGGAGCCGGTACAGGGAACTCTCCCTCACCCGGCTGCACCGACTTCTCCATTGCCCGGACACAGCGACAGTTGCCCGCCTACCGTCGAGAGATGGTGAGTCGTGAGACTTTGACTGCGCATCAGGCCGACTACAAGGGTGACTCCCAGGGGTGGCAGCAGCAGGCGCGCCTCCTGCAGTCCCTTTGGCGCGAGCGCAAGGGCCTCCCGCCCCGCGGCGACGGCGACTACGACGGCTCGTACCTTCCCACCGAGGAAGCCGCTGCCAAGACCGGTGTTGCGTACATTTCCGACGACGCACGATCAGCAGTCCACAGAGCACTCGGTTCGCAACAGCAGGGGGCGATGCTGCAGGAGAAGCGACTGTGGTGCAACCTGCTGTCAAGCCAGCCGCTGTGCTTCAACCTCTTCGGTGCATTCTCCCAGCACGTCGACGACCCCCGAACAACGGCTGCGCTCCAGGCGGTGTGGCCGGACATCAAGCACGTCACATGCGTCAGCTACGAGCACTCCCCCGGCCGCGGCGCCCAGGAGTTCCTCGGCAATCACACCGCGTTCGACGTCTACATCGAGTACGTCGACGTCGCGGGTGCCGAGCGGTTCATCGGCATCGAGGTGAAGTACCACGAAGACCTCTCCGGCAAGGCTCCTGACCTCCGCGACCGAGCCCTGGCGGTGCTCCAAAGCTCTGGTGCCTTCCTCCCAACGGCGGAGCAAGCGGTCACGTCCGGTCGACTGGCCCAACTGCTGCTCGACCACTTGCTGGTGCTGAGCATGAACGAACACGAAGGGCGCCGCGGACGGTTCGTCATCCTCTACCCCGCACCCAATACCGCTGTCGAGAAGCACGTCGCCATCTACAAGAGCCACCTTGCCGACGGTGATGAGTCGTTCCAAGCACTGACGCTCGAGGGCGTGATGTCCGCCTTTGGCACCGTGCTGGACGACGCTTGGCTCCAAGAGTTCAACGCCCGCTACCTAAACCTCGCTGCAATAGAGCTACTCGACTCGACCTCCGGGTGATGGACTTGTCCGAGACCAAAGTCATGCGTCTGAGGTATGCCGGAACGTGCTCGTGCGGAGCGCCCATTGCCCAGGGCGAGCGCGCAGCATATGACCGGGCGGCCAAGCGCGTGCGCTGCCTTCCCTGCCACGAGAGAGTGCCCTCGGACGGCGCCAAAGCCGATGTCGATGAGGTGTTCGTGGCTGCGTCCCCTCCCACTCTGGATGTCGGAGTTGCCGGCGCCGGAGCGCTGAGGGAGTACGAGCGCCGGAAGGCGAAGGACGAGGCGGCCCGAGCCGAGCGGTCGCGCGTCTGGCGGGCTCTCAACACGTTCTTCTACCCGGATGGCCGCCAGACCACCCACGCCTGGAAGGTCGGAGCCGCCGGTGAGGAGCGCGTCGCCCATGCGCTGACGGCGCTCGTGGACGCCGATCGGGGTTACGCCCTGCATGACCGGCGGGTGCCGGGCAAGCGATCCAACATCGACCACCTCTTCGTCGGACCGGCGGGCGTGTTCGTCATCGATGCCAAGCGTTACAAGGATGCCGAGATCTCTGTCGAGCGGACCGGCGGGCTCTTCACTCCAGTCAACGAGACGCTCAGGGTCGGCAGCCGCCGGAAGAACGACCTGATCGACGCCGTGCAGAAGCAGTGCGATGTCGTGAAGGGCGCGCTGTCCACCCATGGCCACCCTGACGTTCCGGTGCTCCCCTTGCTCTGCTTCGTCGGCGCCGCGCTGCCCCTGCGCGAGAAGAACCGGCGAGTGAGGGGTGTGCGCCTGTGCGGCCCCAAGGGCCTGGCCAAGATCGTCACCACGGAAGGCGCACTCGCCGACGAGGCCAGGTTCGCGGTCGCGATGAGCCTGTCGACCGCCCTTCCCTCCATGACGTGAGAGGTCTGGGACAGTGAGGCGCATGGCCCGATGGAGCGCCCTCACCGACTACCTCAACCAGGCCGACGACACCTGCCGGCTCACCTGGGACGAGCTCAGCGGCATCGTCGGTGGCCTGCCTCCATCGGCGTCACGGCACCGAGCGTGGTGGAGCGGCGACCGCCCGCACGTGCAAGCCTGGCGGGCGGCAGGATTCCGGGTCGCCGCGCTGTCGATGGGTCGTGCCGTCACGTTCGTGCGGGTGGACGCCCCTGCACCGTCGCCTCAGCTCTCCCCAACGGTTGACTGGTCCCTCGAGGTCGACACATCGCCTGCGGTCGAGGTGCACCCGCCGGGCTCGCACCTCGTGCTGATCTCCTGCTCGAAGAGCAAGCTCGACCACCCAGCCGCCGCGAAGGACCTGTACACCTCACCGCTGTTCCGGCGGGCGCGCTCCTTCGCCGAGGCCTCGGGGAGAACGTGGTTCATCCTCTCGGCCGAGCACGGGCTCGTCGCACCCGGCGAGTGGCTCGCGCCCTACGAGCGCTACCTCCCGGACACGGCGCGGGACTTCCGCGAGGCATGGGGCCACTGGGTCGTCGAGCGACTGGACCTCCTTGTCGACGGTCTGGCAGGCCGCACCGTGGAGATCCACGCAGGCTCTGCTTATGTCGAGCCGATCGCCGAGCGGCTCCACGCAAAGGGGTGCCGCGCCTCGTTGCCCTTGGAGTGGCTCGCTGTCGGTCAGCGCCTGCACTGGTATGCCGGAATCCCACCCGCCGCCGCAGCCGACACAGCTCCCGCCCCTCCGCCCGATGACGGACCAGTTGACCCGACCAAGAGCCCAGAGTCGTTCGCAGAGGCCCTTCGCGATGAGCAGGCGGCCGTGGCGCCGACGGCATTCCTTGAGCGAGGCCCGTCAGGTCTCAGGGTGCCCGGTCTGTACAGCTGGTGGGCCGACGAGCAGGCGGCGGCGGACCTGTCGGAAGGAGTGGGCCACACGGTCGAGCCCGGCATGATCTACGCCGGTCTCGCGGGCGCCACCCGGTGGCCGAGCGGGAAGAGGTCGACCAACACCCTCTGGGCACGAATCGCGGGGATGCACCTCGGCAAGAGGCACGAGTTCTCTACCTTCCGGCGCACCCTTGGCGCCATTCAGGCACAACGTGCCGGCTCGACGACCGTCGACGAGGAGTCGTTGACGCAGTGGATGAAGGCACACCTGCGGGTGCTTGCCGCACCCTACGAAGACGCCGACACCCTCGGCCGCCTCGAGACCGAGGTCCTACGCCTGCTCGACCCACCTCTCAACCTTCAGGGGATGCCGGTGACGCCGGTTCGGCGTCGGCTCACCGAGCTGCGCCGAGTCCTGACCACGCCCCCGCCATCAGACTGAACGGCACTTCCAGGCACGGCCTGAGCGCGGCAGGGGCAAGCCCGTAGGCAGCGGCTTGGGGCGACAGCGACGCGGCGTGCCGGGTGCCAGGCCTGAGGTCCCACTCGTAGCCTGGCGGCGTGCCGACACTTGTGGACTGGAGCGACGACGAGAACGACATTGTGGTGCTCGCGTACCTCGACATGCTCACCCGAGAACTGCGTCGGGAACCGTACGTCAAGGCCCGGATCAACGAGAAGGTGCAGCACGAGATCGATCGCTCGAAGGGATCCGTCGAGTTCAAGTTCGCCAACGTGTCCGCTGTGCTCCGGGAGATGCACCACCCCTACGTCGACGGATACAAGCCTCGAGCGAACTTCCAGGACTCCTTGCGCGATGCGGTCCTCAGGCATGCGGGCGAGTCGTCGAGCTTGGCCGAGGCTGCGTTGGCGGCGGCCGCTGCCCCATCAGACGTCGATCGAGCCCCCGTGTGGGAGTTCACGCTGCCTCCGAGCGTCGAGGTCAGCAGCGACTACGAGCGTCACCGCCGCGCCGCCAAGAGGGACTACGTCGCTATCGACGCCGCGAATCGCAGCCTCGGGCTGGCCGGCGAGCGGGCGGTCGTCGACCTGGAGCGCGGGCGCCTGCAACGCCACGGGCAGGACCACCTTGCGCGCCTGGTGGAACACGTCAGCCAGACGCAAGGTGACGGGCTGGGCTTCGACGTGCGGTCGTTCTCTCCCGACGGGCGCGAGAAATGGATCGAGGTCAAGACCACGCGCTTCGGCAGCACGTGGCCCATGTTCCTCTCGCGCAATGAGGTCGGCGTGAGCCGCGAACAGCCCGACCGCTTTCACCTCTACCGCGTCTTTCACTGGGACGGTCCCACAGTGGGCCTCTTCGAGCTTCCAGGGGACGTCACGGCTACGTGCCACCTGAGGCCGGAGACCTACTCCGCGGTCCCCTCCGCCGGCGCCTGACGGGGCCTACGCCGAAGGGTTGGGCGGCCAAATTGTCACCCCGCCGAGGAGCCAGCATGCGTCAATGGCGCCCTGAAGCGCCGATTCTCCCCGGAACTCAGTCGTCGAGGATGCGATCGAAGGCGTCGATGACGGCGTCGTCGCGACGCACCTCATAACCTGCTGCGGTGAGGTCCTGGACCACCAGTCGGTCGTCCTCCTCGGAGAACTCGACCCACTCCTGGCCGACCATGCTGCGCTCGGCCGTCAGCCGCTGGCGGACGTCGGCCAGCCCGGTTCAACGAGGTCGTCCCCTGAGGCCACCTCGCTACACCGGCCAGTGAAGCCCGTCTATCGTTCGTCGTCAGGGGCACCTGCAGGACTCCACGGGCGGGAGCTCTAACCGGCCGTGGCGTGCATCCACAACAGCACGTCGAGGTGCCTCAGCCGGTTGTTGGGGTGCCCGACATCCACGCCCGGAACCTTGGCCGCGGCATCCACCAGCTCGTCCACGCGTGTCGTGACGTCGGTGGACTGAATGAGCTGACGAAACACCTGCCAGTCGACCTGGTAGTTGTTCGCCGACGTGAGGCCGAGGAAGTTGCACACCACGCTGTCCCGCACGGGGAAGAGGTCCGGTCGTTTTCGAGCGCACAGCTTGGATGCCGTCACCCATCGGTTCTTCCTGTTCGATCCCGACTTCGACAAGGCTGGCTTCACCTCCGCGTAGAGGTTCTCCATCGCCTGGAGGAGTTCGGCACTCGCGACAGCAAGGTTGGAGTCGAGGGGAAGAACGTGCTCGCTGAGCAGTCCATTGAGGTGGTTGCGTGTGGTGCCCTCATCGAGGAACCGGCGGATGGCAGCGGGCGGGGCCTCGACGCTCAGCGTCGTGATGGCGAGCAGGTCACCGGGCGTGAACGAGTAAGGGTCGATCGGCCCGAGGCTGAGAAACGTGCGGCCCGCGTAGTTCCCGTCCAGCGAGTAGTAGCGGACGAGCCGGCTCACCGCATCAGGGTGGTCAAGCGCCTCAGCCACCCGTCCCTTCGCGCCCACGACATATCGATCAGCCGAAGGCCACCCTTCGGGTACATCGCCGAACTCGGACACTGCTGCTCCCTCCTGGATGGCACGGGGCGAACCACTCACAGTGGCATGGCGCACCGTTCACGCGCGGTTGTCGCCGCTCGGGGGCTAGCGTGCCCCATAGGCGGGGTGAGGGAGACCAGTTGGCCAACGACGTGACGTACACGGCATACGGGCGGGGTGCCTTGGATGCGCTGCGGGAGGTCGTCGCCCGGGCGAAGCGGGACGACCCGATGGCGCCGGTCACCGTCCTCGTGCCCAACAACATCGCCGCCATCGTGGCCCGGCGGTTCCTCGCCCAGGGCTTGAGCCCGCAGCGGCAGGGCATCGCGGCCATCCGCTTCGCCACGCTGCGGCACCTGGCCGAGCAGCTCGCCGGTCCTGTGATGGCCGGTGGCGGCCGCCGCCCCGCCACGTCTGCGCTGACAGCAACCGCTGTCCGCTCATGCCTTGACGACAGTCCTGGCAGCTTCGCCCGCGTGGCCGAGCACCCGGCAACCGCGCGCGCTCTGGCCTCCTCGTACCGTGCGCTCAGGGACGTCGACCCTGCGGTCCTGACCACCCTCGCGGGCACGTCCGCACTGACGGCTGACGTCGTCCGCTTTCACCTCGCCACCCGCGAGCGCCTCATCGACTTGCACTACGACACGACCGACCTGCTCCACACCGCTGCGCATCTGGTCCGGGACGCCGCCGCCGCTGGCGATGAGCTCGGCACCCTCGTCCTCTACCTCCCTCAAGACCTCGACCGTGCTGAGACCCGGCTGCTCCGGTCGCTCGCGCGGTCGGCGGGCGCACCGCACGTCATCGCCGCCCTCACCGGGGTGCAGCGTGCCGACGCGGCCGTGCTGGATACCGTGGGCGCCGCCTCAGGCACGGACCCCCTCGCCGACCCACCAGTGGCGGATCCGGTGCGGCAGAACACCGCTGGCCGCGTGCTCACGGCATCCGACTCCGACGACGAGGTGCGCTGCGTCGTGCGCGAGGTCGTGGCTGCCCTGCGCACCACCCCGGCGCACCGCCTCGCGGTGCTCTACTCCCACCCCTCGCCCTACGCGCGGCTGCTCCACGAACATCTCGCGGCGGCCGGCGTGACCGTCAACGGGGCGGGGGTCCGGCCCGTGGCCGAGCGGGCCACGGCGAGGTTCCTCCTCGGTCTCCTCGAGACGGCCGGAACCGGCTTCCGCCGCGCCGATGTGATGCGCACCATCGGCGAGGTGCCGTTGACGACGTTCTCGGGAACGCGCGTCAGTGTGTCCAGGTGGGAGCGTGTGTCACGCGAGGCCGGCGTCGTGGCCGGCGAGGACTGGCAGACCAAGCTCGACACCTACGTCGCGCGGGAGCGCCGGCAGGCCCAGGAGGCCCAGTACGAGTCCAGCCGCGCCCGGGCCGATCGCAACCGGGATGCCGCCGAGCAGCTGCAAGCGTTCGTCGTGGCGCTCCGCGATCGCGTGGAGGAGGCGGCCTCGTTGAGCAGTTGGCACGACCTGGGCCAGTGGGCGCTCGACCTGCTCCGGGCCGTCCTCACCGACGACCGGCGCCAACGCCTACCGCTCGAGGAGCAGTACGCCATCGGCGTCCTCGAGCGCGCGCTGTCTGGTCTTGCGGCCCTGGACACTCAAGGCCTTGCACCCTCGCTGCTCGGGCTCCAGGAAGTGCTCGCGGTCGAGCTGGAGTCCTCGCTCCCCCGAGTCGGTCGGTTCGGCGAGGGCGTTCTCGTGGCGCCGGTCGCGCAGTCCGTGGGGCTTGACCTCGACGAGGTCTGGGTGATCGGTCTGTCCGAAGACCTCTGTCCCGGGCGGCTGCACGACGACAGCCTCCTCCCCGAGCGGGTCCGCGCGGCGTCGTCGGGGCAGCTGCCCTCGACCCGGGCACAGCTCGACATCCGCCAGCGGCAGCTGCTCGCGGCCTTCGATGCCGCCCCACGGGTGACCGCCAGCTTCCCGCGGGGAGACCTGCGGCGGCACAGCGAGCGACTGCCGAGCCGATGGCTGCTGCCATCGCTGCGCGAGCTCAGCGGCAACCCCGAGCTGGCTGCGACGAAATGGTCCGAGGGCGTCGGTGCCTCCGACGGGTGGCTGCACAGCTCTCCGTCGTTCGCAGGGTCAGTGCTCAACACGGACCAGCCGAGCACCCGCCAGGAGTGGGCCCTGCGGCAGGCCTTCTCCACTGGCCACCTGGACGACAGCGTGGTCGCTGCCGCGACTGCGATGCAGGGCGCCCGCGGCTCGGTCGACTTCACCCGCTTCGACGGCAACCTCGCCAGCGCGGAGGGCCTGCCCGACCATGCCACCGGCGAGCGCGCCGTCTCGCCCACCTCGTTGGAGCGGTATGCCATCTGCCCGCACGCGTGGTTCGTGCAGCGGATGCTCCACGTCGAGCCCGTCGACTCGCCCGAGGAGGCCGTGGAGATCAGCGCACTCGACGTCGGCAACATCGTGCACGAGTCCTTCGATGCACTGGTCACCGAGGCGAGCGAGCTCGGCGAGCTTCCGGGCTACGGCCAGCCGTGGGCCGACAGCCAGCGCGCCCGGCTGCGAGAGATCGGGGAGGTGACAGCATCCCGCTATGAGGCCGAGGGAAAGGTCGGGCACGCCCGCCTGTGGCCCGAGCAACGCCGGCGGATCCTCGCCACTCTCGACTCGATGGTCGACAGCGACAACTCCTGGCGGGCCGAGCTGGACGCGCGGGTCGTCGCCAGCGAGCTGCCCTTCGGGCTCAATGGAACCCCGCCGGTGCGGCTCGGCCTTCCGGATGGCGGAGACGTCATGTTCAGGGGGTCCGCCGACAAGGTCGACCAGACCCGCGACGGGACGCTCCTCGTCACCGACATCAAGACCGGCAGCGCGCGGACCTTTCGGGCGCTGAAGACGGACCCCGTCGCTGCCGGCGAGAAGCTGCAGCTGCCCGTCTACGCCCTTGCCGCGCGCCAGGCGCACGGCGACCCCGACTCGCCGGTGCGTGCCCTTTACTGGTTCGTCCACAAGCACAAGGAGCGGGTGGAGATCGAGCTCACCCCCGAGGTGGACGAGCTCTATACGGCCATCGTCGGCCTCCTCGTGAAGGGCATCGCGCAGGGATCGTTCCCGGCGCGTGCGCCCGAGGAGCCAGACTTCCTGTGGGTGCAGTGCGCGTACTGCAACCCCGACGGGCTCGGCCACGGTGAGCTCCGTCGAGCGTGGGAGCGCAAACGCCTCGACCCCGGGCTGGCCGACTACACCGGGCTCGTCGACCAGGTCTCCTCCGGCGACGTGTCGCCAGTGCCAGGGGGAGGTGCCTCCGATGCGGCTCAGTGACGACCTGCGAGATGACGAGGCGCGTACCCGAATCCGCACGGACACTCGGGCCACGCTCTTCGTCGACGCCGGCGCCGGGTCCGGCAAGACTCAGGCCCTCGTGACCCGCGTCCAGACCCTGGTGGTGGAGGACGGCATCCCGATCGGGGAGGTCGCGGCGGTCACGTTCACCGAGCGAGCGGCCGCCGAGCTGCGTGACCGGCTACGCGACCGGTTCGAGCAGGCCGCCCGCGACGAGTCGATCATTGATCAGGGCCGAGATCGCGCCGAGGCGGCCCTCGACGGTCTCGACATGGCGGCCATCGGCACCCTGCACTCCTTCGCCCAGCGCATCCTCACCGAACACCCGATCGAGGCCGGCATCCCCCCGCTGCTGGGGGTCCTCGACGAGGTCGGCTCGTCCGTGGCGTTCGAGGCCCGCTGGGCGCAGTTGCGCTCCGAGCTGCTCGACGACGAAGGGATGGCGCTGACCCTCGAGCTCGCCTTCGCGGTCGGGGTGACGCTCGACCACCTGCGCAGCCTCATCGCCCGGCTCAACGGCGACTGGGATCTGGTGCGCTCTCACGTGCTCGCCGCTTCGGAACCCGAGCCACTCGAGCTTCCCGACGTGACCCACCTGCTCGACGAGGCCCGCCGGCTCGTCGCCGTCGGTGACCACTGCACGGATGCCGAGGACAGGTTCTTGGGCAGGCTCGCGGCGCTCAGCGAGTGGGTCGAGGCCCTGGATGCCGCAGGTGACGACCCCAGGGCACGGGCTTCTGCGCTGCAGGCCGCACGGAAGCTGTCGTTCACCAATGGCCGGCAGCCGAACTGGGGCGGCCGGCTGCCCGACCTCCGGAAGGAGTGCGAGCACTGGAGGACGAGCGTGGCCGAAGTGGTCGGTGCCGTCACCACCGCCACCCTTCGGTCCATCGTGCGCTGGTGTGGCGAACGGGTCCTGGAGTCCGCAGACCAGCGCCGCGCCGCCGGCGAGCTCGAGTTCCACGACCTGCTCGTCCTGGCCCGCGACGTGCTGCGCGAGAACGCCGAGGTGCGGGCCAGCCTCCAGTCGCGCTACACCCGACTGCTGCTCGACGAGTTCCAGGACACCGACCCGATCCAGATCGAGATCGCCGTGCGGATCGCCGGTGGCGCCGCGGCCGACGCCGACCGTTGGGAGGACGTCGAGGTGCCCCCCGGCTCGATCTTCGTGGTCGGCGACCCGAAGCAGTCGATCTACCGCTTCCGGCGGGCTGACATCGGGATGTACCTGCGCGCGAAGGACGTCCTTGGCGGGCGGGTCACGCTGACGACCAACTTCCGCACCGGCGCGCCGATCCTCGACTGGGTCAACGCAGTCTTCGAGCAGCTCATCATCGAGGATGCTGGAAAGCAGCCTGCGTACGTCGCCCTGGACCAGCACCGGTCGGTGGCGACCCAAGGCCCTCCGGTCGCGGTGCTCGGGGCAGAGGCCCATGACGGTCTCAAGGCGGCCGAGGTGCGCGAGCTCGAGGCTCAGGACGTGGCCCGAGCGGTCGTGACAGCCCTCGAGCAGAAGTGGACGACCGAGGTCGTCGTGGGGCGCGACCCTGCTGGTGCAGAGATTACAGAGTGGCGGCCGCTGAGACCGGGTGACATCACCATCCTGGTGCCGGCCCGCACCTCGCTGCCGTTCCTCGAGGACGCGCTCGACGACGCCCAGGTCGACTACCGCGTGCAGTCGAGCTCACTGGTCTACTCCGCACAAGAGGTCCGAGACCTCTTCGCTGCCGCCCGGGCCGTCGCGGACCCCTCTGACTCGTTCGCCCTCGTCACCGCGCTGCGGTCGCCACTCTTCGGGTGCGGCGACGACGACCTGTGGGCCTGGAAGCGCAATGGAGGGTCGTTCTCGCTGTTGCCTCCGCTGCAGGAGGGTGCCGTCGCTCATCCGGTGGGCGACGGCATCCGCTACCTCCAGCGCCTGCACTACGACGCCCGGTGGATGACCCCGAGCGAGGTGCTCGGCCGCCTCACCACCGACAGGAGGATGTTCGAGGTCGCGGTGTTCTCGCCACGAGCTCGCGACACGTGGCGACGCCTGCGGCACGTCATCGACCAGGCCAGGGCGTGGTCGGAGTCCGAGCACGGCGGGCTGCGGGCCTATCTGGCGTGGGCTGCCGCCCAGAGCTCGGAGGGCTCTCGGGTCGCGGAGTCGGTGCTCCCCGAGACCGATGTTGACTCGGTGCGGATCATGACGATCCACGCAGCCAAGGGCCTGGAGTTCCCGATGGTCGTGCTCTCCGGCATGTCGTCGTTCCCGAACCGCGGACGAGGCGTGCAGCTGCTGTGGACGGACGACGACTTCGCGGTCAAGATCGGCAGTGGCATCGAGACCCAGGACTTCGCCGAGCAGCAACCCCTCGACGAGCAGATGAGTGACCTGGAGCGGATGCGGCTCCTCTACGTCGCCGCGACGCGAGCACGCGACCACCTCGTCGTGTCCCTGCATCGCGGCAAGGCCTCGCCGAACCCGTCCTCGTGGTCGAACTCGATGCACCTGGCCACCGCTGACGCGGCCACCGTCGCGGATGCCGTGCAGCTGGCGTGGGACGCCGACGTCGCCTTACCGCCTCGCGTCCGTGAGCCGGTGACGCCCCCGGTCGAGTTCGAGCGCTGGTTGGAGGGAGTGCGTGAGTCTGCTTCCGCCAGCCGCAGAGTCCCCGCCATCAGTGCGTCCGGGCTCGAGGGCACCGACCCCGATGCCCTGGCATCGGCTGCCGGCACGCTCCCGGCCTCGATGGGAGAGGGTGGGGGAGGCGCGCCGGAGCCAGCGGGCGAGGAGGTCGCCGCCGGCCTGGCCAAGGGCGCCCGCGACGTTGAGAACCCGGCGTGGCTCAAGGGCCGGTACGGGTCTGCGGTCGGCCGCGCCGTCCACGGGGTGCTCCAGTCGGTCGACCTGCGCACCGGAAGTGGGCTCGAGGACGCTGTGGCAGCCCAGTGCCTGGCCGAAGGCGTCGCCGACTTCACCGAACTCGTCACGGCTTTGGCCCAATCGGCCCTGACCCACGAAGTCGTCCGGCGTGCCGCCGACCGCGAGCACTGGCGGGAGTCCTACGTCGGGACTACCGAGGATGACGGCCGCGTCCTCGAGGGCTTCGTCGACCTCATCTACCGCGAGGACGACGGCTCCCTGGTCATCGTCGACTACAAGACCGACGACATCCCCGACGCTGCGATTCCGGTTCGCACGGCCTACTACCAGCCACAGCTCGACGCCTATCGCCGGATGCTGTCCGACGCCGTCGAGGGCACCGTCGCTGACCCGACGCTTGTCTTCCTGCACCCGAAAGGCATCTGATGCCGTCCACCATTGCCTGGCTCGACAGCACCCCCGAGGAGCAGCGAGCGGCAAGAGAGCTGATCGCCCTCTTCACCCAGACCGAGGGCCGTGACGAGCTCGGCGTCGGGCAGGTCCGGGACGCGCTCGGCGACCTGCTCTTCCCCGGCACCTCGACCCTGCAGACGAGGGCCCGCTACTTCCTCTTCGTCCCCTGGTGCTACACCGCCGGCTCTGCGGCTGGGAGCACGGGCGCCGAGAACCAGCGGCGTGGGGAGAGGCAGGAGCGGTATCTCGTCCAGACCTTGAAGGATGCCCATCTCGAGGATTCGGCCGGTCTCATCGGGGGACGCGTCGGCCCGACGGTGAAGAACCTGCCGTCATCGATCTACTGGTCGGGTCTCCAACAGTACGGCGTCCTCACCCACGCCACGGACCCCAGTCATCTCGGCACTCTGACCGGCACGGACGGCGACGCCGCGACCGAGCTCGCTGACAGAAACAAGGGCGACTGGCGGCCGGGGATACCGCCCCCTCCCCCCAACTTCCCCCGGGAAGTAGAAGGGGGCTTCGCAATGGTCTCCGAAGAGGTAGAGTGGCTGGCCGCCCGCATGACGAGCGCAGACCCGGACTCGGTCCTCGCGACCCTGCTCCGTCGGAGGGCCTTCATCGAGCCCTCATCGGCATTCCCCTGGCATGAGGTCGACCCCGGCGACTTCGAGGAGCTCGACCACGCCTACTGGTTCAGCAATGCCTTCCATGGTGCGTCATTGCTCTACAACCTCCTCGTGGCGGAAAAGTACGACGCCCACGAGTCGCTGACCAGGATCGAGTACGCGGCTGAGACCTACCGAGAGCTCCTGGAGGGTTGGGCCGACGAGTTCCTGGTCCCACTCCACGAGGGACTCAGCCGGTGGGACATCGAGCGACTTTGGCAGCTGGTCGTGGCCGTCAACCCGAACATCAACCGACGAACCCAGTCGTTCGTCGAGTCGTGGTGCGGGGAAGTCCTCAAGGCTGATCCCTCTCACATCGCCGACAACCAGCGACTTCGCCGTCTCGTCCGAACCAGGGAGGAAAGGAAGGGGAAGCAGTCCAGACTCATCAACGACAGGCTCCTCGCAACCTGGTCCGGGGCGTCTGGAGCAGGCCATGTCGCTTGCCAGCGGTATGGGACCACCTCGTTGCCACGAGCATGGGACCACCTGGAGGTGTCGGTGAGCATCACAGGGCCTGGCTGTCGGTGTCAACGCTGGCGCGCTGGTTGAGCCGGTT
>Ga0105047_10005459_pt1 | contig 21825 bp, 16 predicted proteins | sample MAT04_FD_78384 | JGI IMG/M metagenome (GOLD analysis project Ga0105047, IMG submission 78384) | Freshwater microbial communities from Lake Fryxell liftoff mats and glacier meltwater in Antarctica - MAT-04 (megahit assembly) | ecosystem: Environmental > Aquatic > Freshwater > Ice > Liftoff... | reverse complement strand
CCTGGCCCGTCGCTTGCTGAAAGGCCCCGAAGGAACGTCGCGCGCGAAAGTCGTGCGCCGCGTCCGCGGAGCCGAACATGCCCACGACGAACCTTACGCCGCGCAATCCATTCACCCTTCGCTTTGGGGCGATCTGCGGCGCCCTCGCGCTCCTCGGTAGCGTCAGCGCGTGTGCCGCTGACGACGACGACGACCACACCGTCGCCGACGCGTCAGTACGCGACGGCGCGGTGACCGATATGTCGCGCCCCGATTCGAGCGCCACAGATGGTGCAATTCGCGACGCCGAGGCGACGTTCGACGGCGAGCTGCCGCCGTTCGACATGATGATGGAGCTCGAGGACGCATCGCTCTTCCCGCGCGACGACGCGTCGACGTTCGGCGGTGACGGCGCCGTGATCCGCGACGGTGCGCTCAGCGACGGTGACATCGGCGAAGACGGGGGCGACCGTGACGGCTCGGTCGCGACCTGCGACGTCGGCAGCTGCGCGGCGGGCTACACCTGCTGCTATGGAGACGGCTCCTGTGTGCCACTCGATTGCGCCGACTGCTGCATGCCAGGCGACGGCGGCGCGCGCGCGGATCTCGGCGCCGCAGGCGACGGCAGCATCGGCGGTGACCTCGACGCAGGCGGCGGTATCGGCTTCTCGTGCGGTGCGATCGAGTGCGCGATGGGCGATCTGTGCTGCTTCAGCCTCGGCATTTGCGTTTCGGCCGGCTGCCCCGAGTGCTGCGATATCTTCCCGCCGCCGCCTCCGGGAACTCCGCCGTTCTGAGTGACGCTCGCGCGCTGTCGCGCCGTGCTCGCCGCAACGAAGCGTCGCGGCTCAGCGCGGAACGAGGGGCATCCGCAGCGGGCTGCCGACGGGTAACGCCGCGAGCAGCGCGGCGGGCCACACCTCGAAGCGAAACGCCGTGCTCGACGCTGGCTCGCCATCGAGGTTGAGCATGATCGGCTCGTCGCTCGCGATCTCGAGCCACGCCGCGCGCGTTCGCTGCGAGCCCTCGGCGACGGCGGCGGTGCCCTGCGACGCGAAGGCTGCGCCGAGCACGAAGAGGTCGGCGCCCTCGGGCAGTGGGAGCACCGCGAGGTCGAGCAGCCCGTCGTCGACGAGCGCCTCGGGACACATCGGAACGCCGCCGCCGGCGGTGCGCCCGTTGCCAATGGCGATCGCCAGTGTGTCGCCTTCCCAGACGAAATCGGGGCCGATCATCCGCGCGTGCTGCGACGAGATCGCGTCGGGACGCGTGAGGCCGGTGAGCAGATAGGCGGCGCCGCCGAGCGCCTTCTTGAGCGCCTCGGGCGTCTCCACCGTCAGCCGCGTGCTGAAGCCGCCCGTCGCGACGTTGACGAACACCGAGGTGCTCCCGTCTGCCGCGGTGACGCGCACGAGATCGATTGGCGACGCGTCACCGACGAGCGCCAGCGACAGCGCATCGGTCATCGACGCGGGGATCGCCGCGGCGCGCGCGAAGTCGTTGGCGGTGCCGAGCGGCAGCACGCCGAGCGCGATCGGTTGCGCGCTCGGCGTCTCCGCGAGCGCGCGCGCGATCTCCGAGACTGTGCCGTCGCCACCGCCAGCGATCACCCGCTGAAAGCCGAGTGCCACGGCCTCGCGCGCGAGACGCGCCGCATCCCCGGGCTCCCACGTGACACGAACCTCGAGGTAGTGGTCGGCGCCGCGCGCAGCATCGACGGCGAGGCGCACGGACTCGTCGCCTGCGCTCTTCTGATGCAGCACGAGGCGCGCGCGCGAGGGGATCGTCAGCGGTGTGGGGATCACGCGGGACACGATAGCGCGCGCGTGGCCGCGGGCGAGGTCGATGCGCGAATCATTGGCGACGCCAGGCGCGCCGGCCCGCGCCGGTCAATCGGACGCGTGTCCGCGCCGCGGCGACGCGAGACGCTATCGACAGTCTCTCAGCTGCGCGGACCGAAGATGCGCAGCCGCAGATGCGCGAGCTGCGACTCGACCACGTGCGCCGCGGTACGCACCGCGCCGTCGTCCTTCTTTGGACGCAGCTCGCCGCGCTCGTAGAGCTCGCGTGCGCGCGCGCGCTGCAGCTTGCCGCTCGACGTCTTCGGGATCGTGCCGACATCGACGATCGCCACGTCGTCCACCGTGAGGCCGGTGCTCTGCGCGATGGCGCTCGAGACCTTGCCCGCGAGCTCCTCGCGGCCCTCCGCTTCGCGCGTCTCCGCCACGACGACCACCGCCTCGCGATTCAGCCCGGCGCGGTGGCTCGCGAAGGCGATCGCGTTGCCCGCGCGGATGCCTTCGACCTCGTTCGCCACCCACTCGAGGTCTTGCGGGTAGTAGTTCTTGCCGTTGACGATGATCACGTCCTTCTTCCGGCCGCAGATGTAGATCGCGTCGCTCGCGAGATCGCCGAGATCGCCGGTGCTCAGCCAGCCCTCCGGGTCGACGACCTCGACGGTGCGCTCCGGCTGCTCGTAGTAGCCGGGCATCACGCTCGGGCCGCGCACTTGGATCTCGCCGACGCGCCGCTCGCCGAGCGGCTTGCGCGTCTCAGCATCGACGATGCGGATCTCGTGCTCGGGGAACGCCTTGCCGCAGCCGACGATCTCGACCGTCTCGGCCTCCGCGCTCGCCGCGCGTGGCGTCGCCTGTCCCTCGCTCCAGAGCGCCTCGGCGGCGACGACGTCGCTGCAGATGCCTTTGGCGAACGCGATCGCCAGCGTGTTCTCCGCCATCTCGGAGTCGCGCACGCGCTTGGTGGTGATCGCGTACGAGAAGTTCGGTGACGCCCGGCTCGCGGAACAGGCTCGCGTCGCCCTCGAGCTCCGCCATCGTCAGCATCAGGCGCAGCTCGGGGACGGTGTCGTGCAGCTTGCCGAGCACCGCCTTGATCTGCGTGTTGGTGAGCACGACGCTCGCGCGCGCGGCGCCGACGATGTGCTTGGCGTGATCGAGATAGCCGCCGAGCTGGCCCATCCCGAGCGGCGGATAGAGCGGCACCGGAATCGCGCCGCTGCGCACCACGCCGAGGAACGCCGGGACGAACTCGTCGGCCGTCGGCAGCACCAGCGCGACCCGCTCCCCCTTGCGCACGCCGAGCTGCTGCAGCGCAGCCGCGATGCGCCGCGTCGCGAGCGCGAGATCGGCATACGTGAAGGTGCGCTCACTCGCGTCGTCGCGGACGAACGTGAAGCCGGCGTCCTTGCGATCGGCGGCGCGATCGAGCGCCTCGGTGATGGTGCGAAGTTCCACGAGCCAGTCTCCTATTTGCGCTTTCGCGCGAAGGTCACGCCGGTCAGCACCACGAGCCCCGCGACGGCGCCTGCTGCGATGACCATCCAGAACGTCTGCGACACGACCACGCTCTCCGGCGGGTTCATCCCGAACACCGCGACCAGCGTCGCGAGCGGAAAGAAGAACGCGACCAAGCGGTTCAGCTTGCGCGCCTCGAGCGTCGCCTCGTGGGCGAAGTGCGCTTGCTCCGCCGAGCTGCGCGCGAGCGAGTACTCCATCCCGGCGCGCGCATCGCTCGCCACCAGATCGACGGCGCGCTCGACGTCGGCCGCGAGATCGCGCGCGTTGATCAAGCGGCGCTCGTCGGGCTGCGCCTCGCGCGCGGCCTGGAGCACCGTCAGCTGATGACGGCTCGAGCGCAGCAGCGGGTTCACCCAGCGCAACACCGCGAAGTAGTCGCTCGGCGTCGTCGCGCTGTCGACCTGCTGATCGAGCGTGTGAATGCTCTTCGCATACGCCCGCAGATGCGCGTCGAGCGCATCGAGCCCGCCAGCGTCCGGGCTGCTGCGCCACTGCCCGCTCGGCATGCGCCAGAACAGCGCGGGATGCCGGACTTCGTCGTCATCGGGCGTAGGAGCGCGGTGCAGGATGAGCAACAGATGTCCGTCGTCGCTCATCACGCGCTGGCGACCGGCCGCATCGCCGAGACGCTTCGCGATCGCGTCCGGCAGCTCCCAGGATGCGGGGAGGAACGAGCGGGCTTCTTGCGTCATCCCGCCCGATTCTATGTGCATGTCGGCCGCGCGTCACAGCCGATCGCGCGGCTTGGGTGTCGTCCTCAGGCGGCGCGTCGATACCGACGCGGCGAGCGCGCGAGGTGATCGACGGCGATGCACACATCGCGCACGGCGAGCGGCTTCGACAGCAGCGCCACTGCGCCGAGGCGAAACGCAGTGCGCGCGACGTGCTCGTCGCTCTCGCCGGTGAGCAGCACCGTCGGGACGAATACGCCGCTCGCGCCACACGCGTCGAGCACCTCGAGCCCGCTGAGTCCCGGCATGTTCACGTCGGAGACGACGAGATCGTAGTCCTCCGCTTCGGCGAGCAAGCGCTCGCGCAGCGCGAGCCCGTCCTGCACCTCGGTGACGCGCATCCCGTCGCTGCGCATCGCCTGCGCGAGCAAGGTGCGCAGATCGACGTCGTCCTCGGCGAGCAGAATGTGCGGCGTGGTTCGGTGAGGGGCGCTCCGGTGAGGCGCGGTGTGGTGAGGCGCGATTCGGTGAGGCGCGGTGGCGATGCTGCTGCGTAGCGATGACGTCATGGTGAGCTCCTGCGTGCGGCGAGTGCGGCACGCGAGTCGATGCATGAGCAGCCGCCGTGCCAGCGTGTCGCGCGACAAAAAGTGCAGCAAAAAAGCCTATGAATGCACAGATCGATGTCGCGGCCGACCGCGCACTTTGGACACTTCGTCAGAGATACCCACGCAGCCGCGACAGCACGTCATCGTCGCAAATCACGCGACGCGCTGATCGCCGCTACGGCGCGAGGCGATATACGCGATCGACCGCTGGGGCCCCGCGGCAGCGACCTTCGTCGGCGTATTGCACGCGCGCGACGAGCACCCCGCGCGTCGCATCCAGCCACAGCGCCGCCGGAGCCGGACGGTGCGCGACGCTGCGCCCGCTGCACTGCGAGGCGACGGGCTCGAGCACGGTGCGCAGCCGCTCGTGGCCATCCGCACCGCGCACGACGAGCGCGCGCGACGTCGCATCGAACTCGACGGTGAGACCTGCGGCGCTCCCGCTCAGCTGCGTACTCCGCGCGCCGACGCGCGACGCCAAGACGACCGAGATGAGCGACGTGAAGGCACCGCGCATCATCGCGGCGTCGAGATCCGCGACGCGCTGCTCGATGCGCGCCCGCGTCGCCGCATCGGGCGCGTCTTCTTCGAGCGCGAGCGCCTCGTCGACGCTGAGCACCAAGTGTTCGCGCAGCAGCGCGCCATCGGCCGCGGCGACGAAGCGCACCCGCAAGCTCGAGCTGGCGCCATCCGTGTCGGCGACGACCAGCGCGAGCTCTGCGCCATCAGCAGACACTGCCGGCAGCCCGGCCTCTGTCGGCGTGAGCGACTCGTCGAGCACGACGCGCGGGCGCTCACCGCGCGGCGGACACGGCGCCCCACCGCGCGGAACACACGCGCTCGGCCCGACGAGCGCTCTGCGCGGGACCAGCTCGAGCGCCCACTGATAGCGCAGGAACGTGTGCGCGCGCGCGATCGCGAAGCCCGCGGCGCGCACCTCGCGCTCCACGTCGGCGAGCGCGATCTTGTGCTCGGGCGGCGGACCGACCGGCAGCGTGCCCTCGCGAAAGTCGACGATCACCAGCCGCCCGCCAGGCCGCAGCGCGCGCGCCAAGTGCGCGAGGAAGACCGGCCGATCGACGACGTGATGGTACGTGTCGACGAACAAGATCAGATCGTACGCGCCGGGCTCGAGCCGCGGATCGTCCGCCGTGCCGCGCCGCGCCTCGACGTTGTCGAGCTGCTCGCGAGCGGCGCGCGCGCGCACGAACTCGAGGAAGTCGGCGCGAATGTCCTCTGCCGTCACCGCGCCAGAGGGCCCCACGGCGCGCGAGAGATACGGCAGAAAATAGCCGGATCCGGTGCCGACGTCGGCCACGCGCGCACCGACGGGGACACCGATCGCGGCGAGCAGCGCGGCGGGCTGCTGCCATTCATCGCGGTCCGCTGGCTCGAGGTGCGCGGCGTATTCCGCGGCTGACATTGCGTCGTGCGGGACGCGATCGCCGTGCCCGTGATGATGACGGTGAGCATCGCGATGGGGGGGCGCATCGATCGGCGCGCGGCGCGAGGTACCGCCACAACCGGCCGAGCCGCACGCGATCACCATCAGCGACAGGAGCAGCACCGCGGCGCGTGACATTCGCGCGGCGTAGCACGGCGCACGCGTCGCGCGCACGTCTACGCGTCGCGGGTTCTCGCGCGCGCGGCGACTCCCCGGGGGAGCCGGGGCTCCGGGAGAGCCGGGGGAACCGGGGGAACCGGGGGAACCGGGGGAACCGGGGAAGCCGGGGGAGAGGAGAGGGGAGGCGAGGAGGGGAGGGCGGAGCGGGACGGGAGCGGGACGGGCCCAGGTACGGCGGGTCGTCGCGCCACGCGCAGCGCGCTCGCGCGTGGCGCGTCGACGTGGTGGTCTCGCCGGCGGCTCCAGCTGGCGTTTGCGTCGGCGTCCCGCTCGGACGATTGCGTCGGTGACGCCGAGCTGGGTCACCGCATCTTCGACGCGCTCTACGGACTTTATGGCTGGCTGCGATAGCTCCACGCGCGTGCTGCTAGGCTCGCGCGGTGCTCGCTGATCTGCGCAGGTTCGCCATCTTTCCTGGTCGCGCGTTGCTGCGTGCTGAGCGCGATGCGGGCGCCGGCGTCGAGGCGCTCGAGCGGCTGTGGCTCGACACCGACGAAGGGGCCGTCGAGTGCTGGCTGCTGCGCGCGCCTGGTGCGAGCGCTGCGCGTCCGGCGCCGCTGCTGATCTTCGCGCACGGGAACGGCGAGCTGATCGAATATTGGCCGGATGCGCTGCTGCCGTATCGCGCGCTCGGCATGCACGTGTTGCTGCCGGAGTATCGCGGCTATGGTCGCAGCGCGGGGCAGCCGTCGGAGACGAAGACGGTGGCGGACCTCGCGGCGTTTTATGCGCGCGTCGTCGCGCGGCCGGATGTCGACGCCACGCGGGTCGTCTTTCACGGCCGCTCGCTCGGCGGTGGCGCGGTGTGCGGGCTCGCGCGCGTGCACACGCCGCGCGCCATGATCCTCTGGTCGACGTTCACGTCGTTGCCGGACGTCGCACGTCGCTTCCTCGTGCCGCGCGCGCTGGTGCCGGATCTGTTCGACAATCTCGCGGTCGTGCGCGCCCTCGAGGCGCCGCTGCTCGTCGTGCACGGCACGAAGGACGCGCTGATTCCATTCGCGCACGGCGAGCAGCTCGCGCGTGCGCACCGCGACGGACGGCTGCTCGCCGACGAAGGCGCCAAGCACAACGACTGCCCGCGCTCGATGCCGTGGTACTTCGCCGAGGCCGAGCGCTTCCTGCGCGACGCCGGCGTGCTCTAGCCTCGCGCGACGAGGCACGCGCCGCGCGCGTACGCAGTCAGGGCGCCACGACGCGATGCACGACGACCGGGCCGGTGACGTCGCGGACGATCGTCAGTGGATCGGTCGTGTCGAAGCGCACGGTCGTCGTCTCTGCGCGGTACATCGAGGGCACACCGATCGCGACGGCGTCGCCGAGCGCTGCGACGTCGACCACGACGATCGCGCCCGTGATCACCGTGCGCGCGGTGACCGCCAGCAGGCCCGCCGAGCTGAGGAGCTGGAACGTGCCGACGTTCGCCGAGCCGCCGGTGTCGAACACGACGATGACGCCGCCGCGGCGCACGAACGAGGTCATCGCGATGCCCCACTCGGTGCCGATCGTCTGCAGCTCGGCGTCGCTCTCGTCGCGCTGCGCGTAGACCACGAGCACGTCGGCGGACGCCAGCATCAGGGGCACCTCGGTGCGTGTGACTGGGATGCGCGTCCAGCTGCGGCCGCGCGAGGTGCTGACTTGGTTGATCGCGAGATCGGTGCCGGTGATCGAGGCCGCGCGCGCGCGACCCTCGTAGACGAGCACGCGCACCGGCGCGCCGGCGCCGAGGAACACGGAGTTGCCGGCGATGCGGTTCATGCCGACGCGCGTCGTGGTGAAGTCGTGGCCGACGAGCACCACGTGTCCGGCGGTGCCGCTCGAGCACAGCGCGTCGATGCAGATGCCGGTCGCGCAGACGTTCGGGCACGAGCCGCAGTGGTCCGGGTCGCTCTGCAGATCGACGCAGTTGCGGCCGCACGCGACCAACGGCGGATCGCAGACGGGCGCGCACGTGCCCATCGAGCAGACCTCGGCCGGCGGGCAGGCGTTGCCGCACATGCCGCAGTTCGCCGGATCCGACTCAGAGCGTACGCACACGGTGCCGCAGCGGATCTCGCCGATGTCGCACGAGACGATCGGGCCGCCGTCGTCGCTGCCCGCATCGCTCACGCCGGCGTCCGTCGCGCCGCCAGCGTCGACGCTGCCGTCGAGCACCGCGCCGTCGAGCGTGCTCGCGTCGGCGCTCGCGCCGTCTTGTACTGCGCCGTCTTGCACGTCGCCGTCGCGCAGGTCGCCGTCGAGCACGTCGCCATCGAGGGTGGCGCCGTCGCGCTCGCCTGCATCGCCTGCATCGGCGCGGCCGAGATCGACGCCGCCGAGATCGACGCCGCCTTCACCGATCGTGCATGCGCCAGCGACGCACATGCTCGCGCTCGGGCACGCGTTGCCGCAGGCGCCGCAGTTGGTGCCATCGTTCTGAAGATCGACGCACGCGCCGCGGCACACGGAGTAGCCGTCGATGCACTCGCCGCCGACGATCGGATTGGCGCATGCCAAGGCGGCGATCGGGAGCAGCGCGAAGAGCGTAGAGACGACTCGAGACATCACGGCGTACCTCCCGGAGCAGCTGCGGGCGCGTCGGTCACGGCGGCCGGAGTGGCAGCGCCGCGGCGCGCGAGCACGACGAACTCGACGCGACGATTGCGTTGATACGCTTCTTCTTCCGACAATGTCTGCCCCTCGTCGGCGGCACGCGGGCGCGTCGCGCCGAAGCCTGCAGACTCGATGATCGCCGCCGACACGCCGAGCCCGACGAGCGCAGTGCGCACGTTGGCCGCGCGACGCTCGCTCAAGTCTTGGTTGAACGCCGCTTCGCCGCGCGAATCGGTGTGCCCTTCGATGCGCACCCGGGTCCACTCGGGGTGCAGCATCACCAGCTGCACGATCGCGCGCAGCACCGGGCGCGCGCTCGACTTCACCCGCGAGCGCTCGAAGTCGAACAGCACCGTCTCCTCGAGCACGATGCGGTCGTCGACGAGCGCGATGAGGCCCTCGTCCGGGCAGCCGTCCTCGTCCTCCACACCGTTGACGATCTCCGCGTCGTTCGGGCAGCGGTCCGCCGCGTCGAGGATGTCATCGTGATCGTTGTCCGGATCGGGGCAGCCATCGGCGTCCTCGAAGTCGTCGCGGTCTTCGGGCACGAGCGGGCAGCCGTCGTCGACGTCGCGCACTCGGTCCGCGTCGTTGTCGAGATCGGGGCAGCCATCGGTGTCTTCGAACTGGTCGAAGTCCTCCGGCTCTTCGCGGCAGTGATCGTCCGGATCGAGGATCGTGTCGTGATCGGTGTCGGGGATGCCGCGCGTGCGCAGGTCCGGCCGGGTCACGCGCGGGCGTGGATCGAACAGCACCACCTCGATGCCAAACAGCGCGAGGTACGCGTCGCGCTCGTCGAGCGCGTCCTGATTCTCGATGATGTGCGCGAAACGAGCGGTCGGCCCAATGTCGATCGGCCCGATGCGAAACAGCCAGCCGAGGCCCGCCTCGGCGGCGAAGCGCACACGGCTCCCGGTGAGCGCCGCGCCCATCGCGACCTCGAGATAGACGCCGCTCGCGCGTGAGCCGTCATCGCGGCCGAAGCCGGCGAAGCGCAGGCGCATCGCCGCGGTCAGCGTGCCGAAGCCGCCGAGCCCTGGGTCGAGCTGGTTCGGTCGCGTCGGTGGATCGCCATCGCTGAGGAGGCCGAGACGCAGTCGCAGGCCGCCGAGCAAGTACGGAGTGAACGGCCGATAGACGCCGACCGCGAGCGCGCCCCCGGGACCGAAGATCTCGTTCTGCGGCGCGGTGAGCGGCACCACCGCGGTGCCGTCGATCGCCACCAGCCACGGCTCGTCGGCATGCGCGTGATTCGGCTTCGCGGCGAGCGCGCTGACGCTGAGCACCGCCGCGAGCGCGATCACCAGGCGCCGTGCGACCGCATGCTGCGCGACCAGCGTGTCCGCCAGAGACGACTGCCGAGCTTTCCCGTACGATGCGCGCGCCATGCGGTCCTTCGAACTCTCGATCATCGTCGTCCTCGTCTTGCTGACCGGCTGCGGCAGCGCGCCCTGCCCCACCCCCGCCACCGACGCCACCCGAGTGGCCCGGGGACTCACACCAGCCGACACGGTCGATTTGCCTGAGAACGGCACCGAAACGCCGGTAACTGCTCCAGATTCCGGCATTCTAGCCCAGATCTCCGCCACGCAAAATTTCCGTCTCGGCCGTCCCGAACGGGTACGCCTCTCCCCTAACGGCGCTTTCGTCTACTTCTTGCGCTCTGGCCCACGGAGCGGTGTGCGCGACCTCTACGTGCTCGACGTCGCGGCAGGAACTGAGCGCGTGTTGCTCACCTCTGACGCGCTGCTCGGTGGCGCCGCCGAGCAGCTCTCCGACGCGGAGCGCGCGCGTCGCGAGCGACTGCGTCTCGTCGCGCGCGGCATCGCCGACTACGCGCTGTCTCCCGACGGGACGGCCATCCTCGTGCCGCTCTCGGGCAAGTTGTTCGTCGTCGACGCGACGACCGGCGTGGCGCGCACCGTCGGCACGGCCGATGCGACGGCCGCGCCGGTCGACGCGCGCTTCTCGCCCGACGGACAGCAGATCGGCTGTGTGCGCGATGGCGATCTCTACGTGATCGACGTGCGCAGCGGCGCCGAGCGACGCCTCACACGGCGGCCGTCTGCGGCGATCAGCTACGGCGAAGCGGAGTTCGTCGCGCAAGAAGAGATGGACCGGATGGAGGGCTATTGGTGGTCGCCCGATGGCCGCACGCTCGCCGTCGAAGAGGCCGACACGACGCCCGAAGAGACGTTTCACATCGCCGATCCGGCGCGGCCCGAGCGTGCGCCCGCCGTGTTCCCGTATCCGCGCGCGGGCAAGCCGAACGCGCTGGTGCGGCTCGGGCTGCTCTCGGTGCGCGGCGGTCGCTTCACCTGGGTCAGCTGGGATCGCGATCGCTATCCGTACATGGCGAAGGTCGTCTGGCCGGCGCATGGGCCGCTGACGGTGCTGGTGCAGAACCGCACGCAGACCGAGGAGCTGCTGCTCGCGGTCGATCCGCGCACCGGCGCGACGCGCACGCTGCTCACCGAGACCGATGCGCAGTGGCTCAACCTCGACGCGCAGATGCCGCGCTTTCTCCGTGATGGCACGTTCCTCTGGACGAGCGAGCGCGGCAGCGCCTGGCAGCTCGAGCACCACGCGGCCGATGGCACGCTGATCCGCGCGCTGACGATGCCGGAGCTCGGCTATCGCAGCCTCGCGTACGTCGATGAAGCCGCAGGCGCCGTCTACGTGCGCGCCGCGAGCGATCCGATCGAGTGCCATCTGTGGCGCGTCGCGCTGCGGGCGCCGGACGCGAACGTCGCTGCAGCAGACGCGGCGAACGCGACTGCTCGCGCCGACGCGGCGGCGCGCAGCGAGCCGACACAGCTCACCACCGAGCCCGGCGATCACGATGCGATCTTCGCCGGTGCGGCGAACGTCTGGGTCGATGTCGCCGACACCATTCGCGGCGAGCGTTTTCTGCGCGTGCACCGTGCCGATGGCAGCGTCGGCCCGGAGCTGCGCTCGCTCGCCGAGACGCCGCTCGTGATGCCGCAGATCGAGCATGTGTGGACGGACTCCGAGCCGCGGATGCGCGCGGTCATCGTGCGGCCGCGCAACTTCGATCGGAGCAAGCGCTATCCGGTCGTCGAGTGGGCCTATGGCGGCCCGCACGCGCTGCAGGTGCGGGCGACGCCGTATCGCTATTTCACCTCACAGTGGCTCGCCGATCACGGCTTCATCGTCGTGTCGATCGACGGCCGCGGCACGCCGGCGCGCGGGCGCGTGTGGGAGCGCGCGATCGCGCGTGACGTGATCACGCTGCCGCTCGCCGATCACGTGCGCGCGCTGCGTGCGCTCGGGCAGCGCTATCCGGAGCTCGACCTCGAGCGCGTGGGCGTGCACGGCTGGTCGTTCGGCGGCTACTACGCGACGATGGCGCTCCTTCGCGCGGACGAGATGTACAAGGCCGCCGTCGCTGGCGCGCCAGTGACTGACTGGCACGACTACGACACGCACTACACCGAGCGCTACATGGGACTCCCGGACGAGAACGCCGCTGGCTACGAGTCGACCTCCGCGCTCACAGCGGCGGCGCGGCTCGAGCGCCCGCTGCTGCTCGTACACGGGACCGCCGACGACAACGTGTATTTCCTCCACTCGCTGAAGCTCGCCGATGCGCTGTTCCGCGCAGGCCGCAGCTTCGAGCTGATCACGCTCGCAGGCCAGACGCACATCGTCGCCGACGAAGCGGTGTCACTGCGCATCCAGGAGCGCATGGCGACGTTCTTCGCGCGCCATCTCGGTGCGCCCCGCGCGCGCTGAGTCGCCCGAGCAGCCGTATTCCGCGGCACGACCGCGAGAGAAGGAGAAGCAGCGATGTCCGACCACACCCAGATCGCCGACCTGCGCATGCGCGTCGCCAAGCTCGAGCGCGCCGTCGCTTTTTTCGAGCAGCACCTCGGCGTGAAATTCGAAGACGCGCAGCGGAGCGACGTATCGCCCGAGGTGCTGGCGCTGGTGCGCAGCGGCGACAAGATGGGCGCGATCAAGGGGCACCGAATGCTCACCGGCGCCGGCCTCAAAGAAGCGATGGAGCTGATCGAGACGCTCGAGTGACGCGATGAACGTCGGCGAAGTGCTGCGCTCGCGCGCGCTCCGAGAGCCGCAGCGCATCGTGCTCTACGACGTCGACGCGAACGTCGCGGTGCCGCTCGGTGCGCTCGACGCGGCGGCGTGTCGCGTCGCCGCGGCGCTCGATGCAGCAGGTGTGCGTGAAGGGGATCGCGTCGCGATTGTCGCGGAGAGCAGCGTTTCACTGGTCGCCGCGATGTTCGGCGCGCTCTACGCCGGCGCGGTGGCGGTGCCGGTGTCGCTCGCAGAGGCGCCGCTCGCGCTCGCCGCGCGGCTCGCGCGAACGCGCTGCGGGCACGCGCTGGTCGACGCGGCCGGCCGCGCGCTCGTGGCTCGCGCGATCGCTGCACGCGCGGCAGCGCACGTCGACGAGCATGGCGATGTCGCGCTGCGCACGTTGACGCTGCTCGACGCGGAAGCGATCAGCGCCGATCACGACGGCGCCGTCAGCGATGGACCGCGCGCGCTCACGCCGGGTGCGCCAGCGCTGCTGCTGGCGACGAGCGGGACGACTGGCACGGCGAAGGGCGCCGTCATCGCGCACGCGTCGCTGCTGCTGCACTCCGCGCTGCTCGTCGCCGAGGCGCTGCAGCTGCGCGCGGAGGATCGCGTGCTCGCGGTGCTGCCGCTCGCGCACTCCTATGGCTTTCGCATCGCGCTGCTCGCGCCGCTGATCGCCGGCGCAGAGATCGTGCTGGTGCGGCGCTTCGACGCCGCGCGCACGCTCGCCGTGCTCGCCGATTGGCGCATCACCTTTGCGCCGGTGGTGCCGACGATGCTCGCTGCGTGGGCGGATGTGTCGCGCGAGGTCAGCGCCGATCTCTCGGCGCTGCGCTTCGTGCTGTCTGCCGGCGCGCCACTTCCGGATGAGCTCACGCTGCGCGCCGAAGCGCGGCTCGGCTGCGCGGTGCGCCAGGGGTACGGGATGACGGAAGCGACGTTCTCGGCGGTCGACGCGCCGCCCGGAGAGCGCGTGCTCGGCTCGGTCGGGCGCGCGGTGCTCGGCGTAGAGATCCGCGCGGTCGACGATGCGGGCGTGAGGCTGCCTGCGGGCACGACGGGCGAGCTCGCCGTGCGCGGACACCACACGATGCTCGGCTACGACGACGATGCCGACGCGACGCGCGCGCTGCGCTTGCCGGGCGGCTTCTTGCGCTCGGGCGACCTCGGGCGCGTCGACGCCGATGGGCGCGTGTGGGTCACCGATCGCAAGAAGGATCTGATCATCCGCGGCGGGCTGAACGTCGCCCCGTCGCAAGTCGAGAGCGCGCTCGCGAGCCATCCCGACGTCGCCGAGGTCGCTGTCATCGGTCGCGACGATCGGCACTACGGCGAGGTCATCGTCGCGATCGTGCGGCTGCGCGCAGGTGCGTCCCCTGCGCCGGAGTCGCTGCTGGCGCACGCCGCGCTCCGACTCGCGCGGCACGAGCTGCCGCGTCAGCTCGCGTTCGTCGACGCGCTGCCGGTCGGGCACAGCGGCAAGGTCGATCGGCGCGGACTGCGCGCTGCCGTCGCGAGTGGTGCGCTGGTGCCGGTGACGCTCTCCGTGCCGGCGGAATGAACGCGCGGCGCGAGGCTGGCAACAGTAGAGCCGGAGTCGATTCGCATGCCCCAATCCCAGCGGCCGCTCTCATCGATCTTGCTCGCATGTTTGCTCGGCTTGGCCGTGCTCCCTACCGCGCACGCCAATGACCGCAGCGTCGCCACGCGTGCGCGTCCTGCTTACGCGGCTTCTGTCGACACTGCGTACCAGCGTGCGACGCGCGCGAGCCGACGCATCTCGTCGATGCTCGATGACGCACGGCGCATGCGCGACACGCGGCGCGTGCGCTGCCTCGACGTCACGCTGAGCGAGATGAACAGCCAGGTGCGCATCCTCACCGAGCGCGCCGAGCGGCTCGATCGCGCGCTCGCGCGCGGCGACGACAGGGTAGCGCGACACGAAGCCGCGCTCGCCGCGTACGTCGCGCGGCACCTCAGCGACGTCGAGCACCGCGCTGCGATGTGCGTCGGCGTCGAAGATCTGCGCGACGGCACGCGGGTGACGGTGGAGATCACGCGCGAGCCGAACGCAGGCGAGCCGACCGACCCGACGATCCTCCCGCCGATGCTGCCGCCGCCGGCGCTCTGAGCGCGGACGGCGCCCGCTGCGCGCCAGCGCCGCCTCCTACGGCGTGGTGCTCCAGATCTAGAGCGCGTACGGATATTCGAAGGTCAGCGACTCGCGCGTGAAGCGCGGCAGCGTGATCGCGCGGACGATGCTGATCGCGCACTCCTCGTCGGGCGTGCCGGTGACTTCGGTCGCGAAGTCACCGCCGCTGATGTTCGTCGCGGTGACGGTGCCGTCGGTGCCGCGCACGGTGACGGAGAAGCGCACGACGCCGGTGCGCCCGGGGAAGCAGCCGGCGACGGTGCTCTGCACCGCGCGCATCGCGCCGAGGATCTGCTCCCGCGCGGGCACCTCGGGCGGCGGCGTGAGGCGCACGACGGCGGCGGCAGCCTCTCGGTTGTTGCGATCGATCGAGACGACGCGACGGTACGCCTCGAACGCCTTGGTGTTGTCGCCGGCACGCTCCGCCGACTGCGCGAGGCCGAGGAACAAGCTCGCGGCGAGCGCGTGAGGCGCCGTCGGCGGCAAGCGCGCGATCGCCTTCTCGTACGCCGCGACAGCCGCCGGCCCATCACCGAGGCGCAGCCGCAGCGCGCCGAGCGATGCGAACGCGGGCCCGTTGGTCGGGTCCATCTGCGTCGCCTGATCGTAGAGCCGCGCGGCATCGGGGAACGCGCTGGCGCGCTCTGCGGACTGCGCCTGCGCGATCAGCTGGCCGAGGGTCGGCCCGGGCGGCGGGCCGACGGGCTGCGCCGGCACCGCCGGGCCCTGCGGACCATAGGGCTGGGGCCCGTACTGCTGCGGCCCGTACTGCTGCGTGACCATCGGACCCTGCGGACCGCGAGGACCGTTCGGGCCCTGCGGGCCCTGCGGTCCAACCATCGGACCCTGCGGAGCGCGCGGGCCCTGCGGGCCACTCAAGCCCGGCGGATCATTCGGCCCCTGCGCAGGGCGGGGCGCGGAGAGACGCTGCAGACCCGCTTGCGCATCGCGATTCGTGCGATCGATGTTGAGCGCTTGTGAGTACGCATTGCCCGAGCGCTGCGCGTTGCCGGCGCGCTCGTACGACATGCCGAGCGAGGCGAATAGCCCGGCTGCGAGCCCCGGCGGCGCGGTCCGCGGCAGGCGCTGAATCGCTTGTTCGTATGCCTGCGCTGCGCCGACTCCATCGCCCATACGCAGGCGTACGGCGCCGAGGCTGGCAAACGCCGGACCGTTCGACGGGTCCATCTGCGTGAGCCGCTGGTACGCGCCCGCGGCCGCGGGCAGCTGGTTGGCGCGCTCGGCGCCCTGCGCATAGGCGAGGACCTGCGCTGGCGGCGCGTTCGGCGGAAGCACTGGGCCCGTCGCGATGGGTTGCACGGGTTGCGCGGTTGGGGGCGGCGGCGCGTTCGGCAGCGCCCACGCGACGAGCGCGCGCGCAGCGGCCGGCGCGAGGCTCAGCGTGGTGGCGATGGCGGTCGCTGCGGCGTCGCGATCACGGCGCGCTCCGAGCAGCTCGACGATGCAGCGCGCCATGCCGTCGGTCGGCCCGACGTGCCACGCGCGCAGCTGCGACTCGCGGCTCGAGAGGCCACCAGGGCACTGCGCGAGCACGCCGAGCAGCGCGCGACCGTTCGCGTCTTGCGTGAGGTTGCCTGGCAGGCCGAGCATCGTCGTGCGCAGCGCGCGCACCGAAGCCTCTGCATCGCGTCGCGTCGCGCCCGCGCCGGTGAGCGCCTCGCGCAGCACGCGGCCGTCGTCCGGCGCGAGATACGGCACGATCGCCGGCTGGCGCGACGCCGCGGCGAGCAGCGCGTCGCAGGCGTTCATGGTGACGCCGAAGGCCGCCGCGCACAGCGCCGTCGCGTTCTCGCGCGCTGCGAACGTCGACTCGAGCGTCGCGACGTCGAAGCGGCGCACGCCACGATCGCGCAGCTTGCGCTCGATCTGCCGCGCGAGGTCGCGCGCGTCACCGCGCTCCATGCGGCCGAACTCGACGAGGTGCGCTTGCACCTCGCGGTCCTGCGCGTGCGCAGGCAGCGGACGCGAGCCGGAAACGACGATCGCAGCTGCGACGAGCAGCGCGGGGACCAGGTAGCGGGTCGTGTCTCTCATAGGCTTCCGAAGCGCCGGAGCGCGGTGTCTGATACGGCTGACGGGGCACAATATTCCGTGACGCGCCCCCGCGGGAGCCGGTGTACTACGAGCTGGCCCTGCGATCACGCCCCGCGCTCACGCCCCGCGCTCACGCCCCGAGGCCGGCGATCAGCGCGAGCAGCACGTCAGCGCGCACGCTGAGCGAGGGCGTCGCGCGGGCCTCACTGGCGTGGACGCCGATGACCAAGCCGGTCGCGTCGAGCACCGGCGCGCCGGTGCCGCCAGCTTCCACTGGCGCGGAGTGCGGGACGAGCTGCGCACCCTCGAAGTCGCTCGGTGTGCCGTCGAAATGCTCTGGCGTGCCGAGCGCGCCGGGGACGATGATCGGGCTCGGCGCTGCGCCGCCAGGGGCCAGCGTCGCGACGTACGTGACGACGTAGGCAGCGCCGCCCGGTGTCATCGCGCGCAGGTCGTCGAGCGTCGGCAGTGGCAGCACCGCGGCGAGCGCGCCCGCGGTGCGAATCACGCCGACGTCGTGCGACGCGCCCGATGACGCCGCGTTGAACGCGGGGTGCAGATACATCGCGGCGATGCCGATCGGAGCCGGCAGTCCAGGATGCACCAGGTCGACCACCACGCCGGTCGCGCGCGTTTGCTGGATCAGCTTCACGCAGTGGCCGCTCGTCGCGACGAGATCCGTGCGCACCGCGAACGCCGTGCACAGCGGGCGCAGCGAGCCGTCGGCGAGGTGCCCGGCGACGAGATAGGTCGCCGGTGCCGCCGTCGCCGTCAGGATCGCGGCCGCGGCAGTCGGCGGCAGCGTCGGTCGCGGTGGCTGATGTGCAGCGGAGCTCGCGCGCAGTCGCCACACCAGCACGCCCACCGCGAGCCCGGCAAAGAGCAGCGCGATCGCGCCGAGCGCGACAGCCATACCCATGCCCATCCGGCGACCACGCGCGGCGGGCGCAGCCCGCAGCTGCGGTGCGACTGACGCGGGCGTCGGGATGTTCGACGCGGGCGCAGGTGGCGGCGCTGACGGTGCGATCTGCGCGTACGCGACTGCCGGTGGACGCAGCGATGCGCCTGCCGAGGGACGCGCGGCCGCGCCGACGTTGGTCGGCAGAAATTCCTCGGCGCCCCACTGCGCGGTCGGCATCAAGCCGACGTCCACGCGCGCCGGCGGCGGCGGCGCGCTCAGCGACGGCGCGACGATCTCGACGCGCAGCCGTGGTCCGCCGCGCCCGAGCTCGAGCTCGTCGCCGGTGCTCAGCTGCGCGCGCGTGACGCGCTGGCCATTGAGCCACGTGCCGTTGCGGCTGTTCGCATCGAGCACGTGCCACGCACCGTGTTCGCGCCGCACCTCGGCGTGTTGGCCAGAAGCGTCGATGTCGGCGCGCGCGTCGAACGAGAGATCACACGTCGGCAGGCGGCCGATCGTCACGACGTCCTTCTCGAACGTGACCACGCGCCCTGCGTGAGCGCCGAATGTCTGGTGGAACCGGATCATCGGCGCTGAGGTCAGTTCCCGAACGGGTTCTCTGGAAGCGGGCCGGGCGGCCGCGCACCGGTGGCACCGCCGCGTCCGCTCGCGCCGCCATCTGGACGCCGTGCGCGCGGACGGTCCGCGTCGGGCGCCTCCATCGGCTCAGCGGTCGCGGTCGGCGGCTCGACGTCCGGCGCCGTGACCACCGCGCCATCGCTCGCTGTGACGCCGCCGTCGGGGCGCCCACCGATTGGCTCGCCGATCGTGACGGGACCTTCGTCGGCGCTGCCGGTCGGCATGCTCAGCGTGAAGTCCATTGGCGTGCCGGCGACCACGGTGAGCGACGCCGTCGCTGCCGTCGCGCCCGCGAGCGTACGCGCCTCGAGCGAGTAGGCACCCGGCGGCAGCTCCACCACCGTGCGGCCGCTTGGGTTGAGCGCCATCCGACGCTCGCCATCCACCCAAAGCTCGCCCTGACGCACGTCGCTGACGACGCGTACCTCGACTGGAGTCGCGGGCGCTGCTGGCGTCGTCACCGGCTGCAGCGAGTCCGGCGTGTCTCCGCTCGAGTCGACGGCGCCCGCGCCACCGCCGAACATCGCGTAGCCAATCGCCGCAACCACCGCGAGCACCAGCACGACGCCAATCCACATCAGCAGATTGCTGCCCTCGCGCTCTGCGCCAGACCCCGCGTGACGGCGACCGTATGGGTCGCTCTTCACGTCGCTGCCAGGCTTCGGGCCGCCGCTCTTCATGCCGGTCTCGCGCGGCGGGAACGACGTGCGCGGATCGAAGGACTCCGGCAGCGGATATTGCTGGTACGCGGGGCGCGAGCCGTCGTCCGGCAGCGCGAGATCGGCGCCGTGGAAGTCGGCGACGATGACCGTGATGTTGTCGTGGCCGCCGCCGGCGCGCGCCATCTCGATCAGCGTCGCGCAGCACGCCCGCGGATCGGCAACCGTCGCGAGCACGTCCTTGATCATCTCGCCGTGGACGAGCCCCGACAGGCCGTCCGAGCAGAGCATCACACGGTCGCCGCGCTTCAGCTCGAGGAAGGTCAGGTCGACGGTGACCTGCTCCGCGGTGCCGAGCGCCTGCAAGATGATGTTCGAGTGTTCGAACGCCTCCGCCTCTTCTTCGGTGAGCTGGCCGGCCTCGATCAGCTGATTGACCAGCGACTGATCTTTCGTGATCAGCGCGAAGTCTTTGCCGCCGCGCAGCGCATAGGCGCGGCTGTCGCCGACCTGACCGACGAACAAGATCTTGTCGACGACACCGGCGACGGTCGATGTCGTGCCCATGCCGCGGCGTGTGCGATCCATCTTCGCGGACGAGAAGATGCGGCTGCCCGCTTCTTCCACTGCGTGCACCAGGCGCCGCGCGAAGTGATCGCGATTCTCCGGCGGCCCGCCGGTCGTCATGATGTCGTGCAGCGTGTCGACCGCCATCTGGCTGGCGATCTCACCGGCTGCTGCGCCGCCCATGCCGTCGCATACGACGAGCAGCGAGCCGCGGGGACCGATCGTGTGCCGCAGCAACCGCTCATCGACACCGCGCACGCTCGTCGTCAGGTCGACGAGGAGGAAATTGTCCTCGTTGTGCTCGCGCACCAGGCCGACATCCGTCTGCCCGTAGAGGTGGACGTGGATGCCCGGCTTGTCTTCGTCCGGCGACTTCGCGGACGCCGCGGGCGCAGCTTCGAGGGCGTCCGCCGTCGTGCCGGGCGCGCCGGCATCGGTCTTCGCAGCCGCGCTTTCCGCTGTGCTCGCGACGGCGGGCGTCTCAGCAGCGTCCTTCGACGCGGGCGTCTCGGGAGCGGTCGTCGTCGCGTCAGCGGCCGGCTTCTCCGCCGGCTTCTCCGCGGCAGTGCCGGGCGTTGGCTTCTCGGTGGACGACTTGCCTGCGGCCGCGGCGGCGGCATCGGCGATGGACGACGCTGCGGGCTTCGCACCGGACGCAGCGGGCGCGATCGGAGGCGCCGGATCCGTCGTCGCCGAACGCGTCGGTGGCTCGTCATCGGCTGCCGGTTTGTCGGCGGACTTTGGCTCGCCTGCACTCATCGCCCGACGCGTCCTCCCGCAGCGAGCTCGAAGCGGAACAGATGACGACCGACGCGGAACTGATCGCCAGGCGCGAGCACGCGCTCGCCGTGGAAGCGAACCGCCGTGCCGTTCGACGAGCCGAGATCGCGCAGCACGAAGCGGCGGCTCATGCGGTCCGCCGTGATCGCTGCGTGACGGCGCGAGAGGAACGGATCGTCGGTGAAGACGATGTCGCCGTTCTCGCGCCCCAGCACCGTCTCGTCCCGATACACGTAGTGCACGTCGCGCCCCACCCCTTCGGTCGTGTACTGCGTTAGACGAGCCATCCGGGGAACCTCCGGCGTGCCGAACATCAGCACACCGTGCTGCGTCGCGGGCCCGAGCGGCAGCTCCCCATCGTCGAGAAGCTCGAACCTTAGCACCTGCTGCCCGAGAAGAATCATATCTCCGTCGGCCAAATCCACGGGCTCTCGAATGCGCACGTAGATGCCGTTCGCGCTGTCGAGGTCGCGCAGCAGCCAGCCTTCACCGCGGCGCCGCAGCCGCGCATGGCGTGGCGAGAGATACGGATCATCGGAGAGCACGACGTCGCCCTCGGTGCGACCGATGTCCGCTTGCTCCGAGTAGATGGGGAACACGCGACCATCGCTGCCGTCTTTGAGGATCGCCGTCAGCGAGGCGATCGGCTCGCCGGGTGCATGCGTCGGCTGCGGGATCGGCGAGCCGCCCGGCGCCGTCGGCTGCAGCGGTGCTGGTTCGTACCCGGCTGACGGCGATCCGGCTGATGGCCAAGGTGTCGCCGCCGGCAGCGCGCCAGGCTGTGGGGCCGGAGCGACGATCGCAGGCTGAGGATCTGCGACCGTCGCCGCCATTGGCCGCGACGGCGGCGCGATCTGCTGCGGGCCCGTCGGGCTCGCCGGCGGCACGCCCGCATCCTCGTAGCGCGCGCCGCAGAACTTACAGAACGCGGCGCCCGGATCGCCCGCACCGCGACAGCGCCAGCACACCGTCACGCCCCGCGGAAGCGCCCCCTGCGGCTGCGCGACCGCGACCGGCGCACTCTGCGGCGGCACGCCGGCGATCTGCTGCGGCGCGCGCGCGGCGGCTTGCGGCGCGACGGCTTGTGGCGCGACTGGCGGCGAGAACGGCACGCCTCCTGGCGGCGAGAACGGCACGCCTCCTGGCGGCGAGAACGGCACGCCTCCTGGCGGCGAGAACGGCACGCCTCCTGGCGGCGAGAACGGCACGCCTCCTG
>Ga0105047_10005456_pt1 | contig 21828 bp, 16 predicted proteins | sample MAT04_FD_78384 | JGI IMG/M metagenome (GOLD analysis project Ga0105047, IMG submission 78384) | Freshwater microbial communities from Lake Fryxell liftoff mats and glacier meltwater in Antarctica - MAT-04 (megahit assembly) | ecosystem: Environmental > Aquatic > Freshwater > Ice > Liftoff... | reverse complement strand
TCTTTCACATACGTGATCCGAAAGCACATGCGCTGTGTCCGTCCGCGATTCTTTCTTTGTCGGCAACGAGACGATGACCTGATTCATGAGATCGCAAAAAGTTTCCGCTTTTGGCTTACCAAAAGCTTGGATTAGTTAACTGCGTTCTCCGCGTTCCCGGATTGCCCGTGCGGGCGAATCGGGACGCCAACGCCAACGGCGTTGGAATCATCCAGCCCAGGGTTGCGAGGGACGAGCTACCCTGGGAATGCGCCCCCCCACGGGGCCAACCCCGCCGGGGTCGAAGCGAATCGGGCCGGAGGGGAGGCAACCCTTGCAGGGTTGGCGCGGAGGGTGGATCGGGCACCCAAGGTAGCGCGCGGCGCGCAACCTCGGGCTGGATGATGGAACGCCGTTGGCGTTCGTGGCCGATAGGGCTGCAGCGCCAAGGCTTAGCAGGATGCTTTTCAGACCGTGAATGCCAGCGCAACATGAGGCGCGATGCCAATGCCGAAATCCGCCGGACCACCGGCCAATTCCGTAGAAATCCGCTCCGGGGCGGAGTGGCGGGAGTGGTTGCGGCGGCATCACGGACGGGGCGAAGGCGCCTGGCTGGTGACGCATACGAAGCGGCCCGGCGCACCCTACGTGTCCTCCGCTGAGACGGTGGAGCAGGCGCTGTGTTTTGGGTGGGTGGACAGCCTGCCGCGCCGGCTCGATGACGCCCGGACGATGCTCTGGTTTGCGCCGCGCAAGGTGGGCACTGGCTGGTCGCGGCTGAATAAGGAGCGCGTGGCGCGGCTCATCGCGGACGGTCTGATGGAGCCCGCTGGATTGGCCAAGGTGGAAGCCGCAAAAGCGGATGGTTCGTGGACGAAGCTCGACGCGGTGGAGAATCTGGAGATTCCCGCAGACCTGACCGAGGCGTTTCAAGGGCATCCGGAGAGCGCGGAGAAATTCGCGGTCCTCCCGCGCTCGGCCAAGCGTGGGATTTTCGAATGGATCGCGCAGGCCCGGCAGGCGGCGACGCGGGCGAAGCGGATCGAAGAAACCGCCCGGCTCGCCGGGAGGAATGAGCGGGCCAATCAGTGGCGAAAGGGCTGATTATTCCGCTCGTTCCGCGACTCCATCGCGGAACGCACTTGTCTGCGCGGCTCCGTCGCCCGTGGGGTGGCCAGCACGCAGACACACCACCCGCCGGCAATGGAATTGCCCCGACAAGGGCGTGCCGAAATGGAGTTTCGGCACGAGTGGGCGGGGATCGGGCGAGCGACGTGCGCCTGTAACTGCGACTGGCGACTGGGCGACTGGGCGGGTGAAGCGGCGGCGGCGAAAGACGGGCCGACGCCCGAGCACCTCCCCGTCAGCGTCGGTCAATGTCGCAGCATGCCGAGGTGGTGAAGACAGGAGCCACTCGATGATGGTGGAGGTGATGAAATGCTCGGCATCCGGCTCGTGGATGCGGTAGCGACTGCGCATGAGCGCAGATTGGCGCAATGGAATTGCGGGGACAAGTGCGTTCCGCGATGGAGTCGCGGAACGAGGGGGACCGAAGGTAGCGCGGCGCGCAACCTGGGGCTGGATGATGGAAGGCTGTTGGCGGTCTTCAGGCTCTTTGATCTGCGCGCGGACCAAAATCCCAGCGGCCATCCAGCGACGGACTCGACGAAGGTTCGTCCCCCACGATGGGCGAAATAGCGATCGTGCGTTTCGTGTTGCTTGCGCTCTGGCGAAATCGCTTCATCGCGCCCCCCCATGCATCGTCTCGTCATCCTGCTCACGAGCTTCGCGCTCCTGCCATTTCGCGGTGATCTATGGGCGCAATCCGGCGGGACTGCCCGTGCCGACGGTGCTGACCAAAGTGCCGGAGGCGGAGAAGCTGAAACCCCTGCTCCAAACACTCGCGTGGGAAGCGGTGACGAGCCATCCGCTCAGCGGCGTGAAGGCGGCTGCCGCGTTCGTTCCGAGCCGGTAGGCTTGAAGAAATCCGCGGCCACACCATCGGAGAATTGCAGCATTCGGCCCATGCCCACGAAGGGCGGATTTGAAAAATGAAATCGCACTTATGAAACACCCCACGTCCACAGCGCTCGCCATCGCCTTCCTGCTTTTCCCCCGATTCGTCGTCGCACAGGACGCGCCGATTGCGTCATCCGCGCCTTACGTGGGTTGGCCGCACACCGGCGAGATCGCCATTCTCACCACGCCGGACGGCGCGCATCTGCCGGCGACGGCCGTGGTCGAGGGCTTCCCGTTGCTGATGCGGCTGGACAAGGATTGGTTCGACTTCCGCCAGGCCGGGCCGAACGGCGAGGATGTCCGTTTTGCCACGGATGCCGGGGTGCCGCTGGCGTATCAGATCGAAGAGTGGGATGCGGCGAAGGGGACGGCGAGTGTCTGGGTGCGGGTGCCGAAAATCGCAGGCCACGCGCGGCAGATGATTCGCGTGTTTTGGGGCAAGGCGGATGCGCCGGGGGAGTCGAACGGGAAGGCGGTTTTTAATGAATCGAACGGCTACCTGAGCGTGTGGCACATGGGGGATGATGTGCGGGATGAAGTCGGCACGCTGGAGTCGAAGGACACGGGCACGACGGCCACGGCGGGGATCACTGGAAAGGCGCGGCATTTCGCGGGGAAGCAGGGTGTTTTCTGCGGGGACAAAATTCCGAATTATCCCTCGGGCGACAGTCCGCACACGACCGAGTTGTGGTTCCGCGCGGAGCGTCCGAACACCACGATCCTTGGCTGGGGCAATGAGGGCGGTGGGCGCGGGAGCAAGGTAAGGATGCAGTTTCGCAGTCCGCCGCATCTGCTCGTGGAGAGCGATTTTTCCAACGTGAAAGGCGAGAGCCGGCTGCGGATGAATGAATGGATGCACGTCGTGCATACTTACGGCGGCGGGCCGCGGCGGATTTATATCAACGGCCAGCTTGACGGCGAGGCGACGACGAAGCTCGACATCAAAAGTCCGGCGCGGCTGTGGATCGGTGGTTGGTATAACAACTACGACTTTATCGGTGATATCGACGAGGTGCGGATTTCCCAAGTCGCGCGTTCCGCAGACTGGGTGAAGCTGCAATACGAAAACCAAAAGCCGCTCCAGACACTCGTCGGGCCGGTGGTGCCGCTGGAGGCCGGTCGCACGGGGACGGAGTTCAAGATGCTGCCCGAAGCGGCGACGGTCGCGGAGGGAAAGAGCGTGACCTTTACCGCGCGCGCCAAGGGCGCGCTAAAGCTGTATTGGACTTTGAAAAACGGCGCCGAGGAGACGCTCGTGGCGGTGGACCGGTTGGCGTTCACCTTCGACGCAGGACGCGTGACGGGCGACAAGGCGGTGACGCTGCAATGCAAGGCGGTCTATGCGAATGAGGTGAAGACGAAGGAGATCGCCATCGCGATCAAGGAGGACATCGAGGAGCCAGTCTTCACGCTCGCGGCGCCAGCCACTTGGGATGGGCGGACGGCGATCGAGGTGGTGCCGCAGGTGACCAATCTCCGCGCGATGCAGGCGAAGGGTGCGGGCGATTTGAAGATGGAATGGAGCGCGGGGCCGTTCGCGGTGATCAAGGAAATCGCGCCGGGGAAACTCCTCCTAAAGCGCGCGCAGAGCAGCGGGAGGCTGACGGTCACGGCCACGATCAGCAATGGCGGGCAGCCGGTCACGCAGACCGCGACGATCGCGACGACGGAACCGCAAAGTGACGCGTGGGTGGCGCGGACGCCGGGGAAGGACGAGAAGCCGGAGGACGGACAGTTTTACGCGCGCGACGACAAGAACGAGGGGACGCTCCATTACCGCGGCACGCTGGCCGAAGCCGCCGACGCGGTTTTCCTCAAGCTCTACGCCGACGACCAGCTCATCAAAACGGAAAGCGCCCGGCCCGGCGCGAACCAGTCCTATGCCTTTGCGGTGAGGCTGAAGCCGGGCCTGATCAAATACAAAGTGGAGTTCGGCACGAAGGCCGGCGGGCGGGAAACGGTGCGGCACACGGTGGGGAATCTGGTCTGCGGCGACGCCTACTTGATCGAAGGCCAATCCAACGCGCTCGCCACGGACACTCGCGAGCAATCCCCGCCGGAAACCATCGACTGGATTCGCAGCTACAGCCGCCCGCCGGCCAATCCCAAAGGCGCACCGGGCAACCTGTGGTGCAACCCCGTCTGGAAGGCGCAGAAAGGCGAGCCGGCGGAGCTGGGCTGGTGGGGTATGGAACTGGCGAAGCGCCTGCTCGAAAGCCAGAAGGTGCCCATCTTCATCATCAATGCCGCGGTCGGCGGGACGCGCATCGACCAGCATCAGCGCAACGCCACCGACCCGACCGATCTCAGCACGATTTACGGACGGATGCTCTGGCGCGTGCAACAGGCAAAGCTGACCCACGGCATCCGCGGCATCCTGTGGCACCAAGGGGAGAGCGATCAGGGCTCGGATGGACCCACCGGCGGCTACGGGTGGGAGACCTACCAGCCGCTCTTTGTGGAAATGTCCGGCGGCTGGAAACAGGACTTCCCCAACGTGCAGCACACCTACCTTTTCCAGATCTGGCCGAACTCGTGCGCCATGGGCGGGAAGGAAGGTTCGGGCGACCGGCTGCGCGAAAAGCAGCGCACCCTGCCGCAGCTTTTTTCCCGCATGAGCATCATGTCCACGCTCGGCGTTCGCCCGCCCGGCGGTTGCCATTTTCCACTGGTCGGCTGGGCGGAATTTGCGCGCCTCATCCAGCCGCTCATCGAGCGGGATCACTACGGTAAAGTGCCCGCCGCTTCCATCACCCCACCCAATCTCCGGCGTGCCTCGTATGCCCGTGGGACGAAGGACACGATCGCTCTGGAGTTTGATCAGCCGGTGGTCTGGACAGAAGCGCTGACGGGGCAGTTTTATCTCGATGGGGAAAAGGACCGGGTTACCTCGGGCCATGTCTCCGGCAACGTGCTCACGCTGCAATTGAAGGAAGCGTCCACGGCGCAGACGATCACTTATCTCAAAGAGATCGCATGGAATCAGGACACGCTGCTGAACGGCGCGAACGGCCTCGCCGCGCTGACCTTCTGCGAAGTGCCCCTCGAGGCGGCCGTTCGTTAGGCCCTTTGCTCGACACGCGCCCCGGAGACTCGCTAATTTGCGGCCATGTCTATTCCGCGCTTTTCCTTTCCGCGCCGTCTCCGCATTGGCGCCCGTCTCCTCCTCGCCGCGTGGTTTTGTTCCGGCACCTTGCACGCGGCGGAGCCGACCAAGGCCGCAGCGGTGGAGGTGCTGCGCGGGTTGCTGGGCGCGCTGGTCGCGCAGGACTATGGGAAGGCGGTAACGTTCTTTCAGATGCCGCCGGGGGCCACGCCCGAGGACTTGAAGAAGGCGGCTTCCCGGTTGCTGGAGCTCAAGGAGATTTCGGCGCCGGGGATCGAAATCCTCGACGCGAAAGGCAAGTGGGGAAAGCTGATCGACACGGTCGAGCCGGCGCGCGCCGAGCGCTTCGCCGGGAAGTTCGGCGTGCCGGTGGCGGAATGTTACGGGTTGACGCTCGGCCATGCGGAGGCGGGATTTTACTGGGACGGCAAGCAGCTCAAGGTGATCCGCTGCGACGACATCGGGAAGTAGGGGCCGAACGGAGTCGCGAGCATTGCGCAAGGAGCGCGGTGACTGCTAAGCAGGCGCGAGATGAATGAACCTGCTGCTCCCAACCGCCGGCCCGCAGCGCTCGTGCTGGGTGCGGTGCTTGTAGTGCTGCTGCTGAAGCTGGCGTGGTCGGCGACGTGCCTCGGGACGACGGATGCGGTGCGCTTTTACAAGTTTGGCCAGGAGCTGGTGAATCACCCCTTGCGCGAGCTGTATGCGCAGGGGCCGCGCTACAATCACACCCCGGCGATGAGCGCCTATCTCGCGCTCATCGCCCGCGCCACAGGCGACGACGTGGCGGCATTTGTCTTCTGGCTGCGGCTGCCGGGGATTCTCGCCGATGCCGCGGTGATCATCGAACTCCTTCTCCTCCAGCGCATGCTCAAGCTGCACCCGGGCTGGCTGGTGCTGGCCGCGTTAAGTCCGGTGAGTTTCATCATCAGCGGCTTTCACGGGAATTTCGACAGCGTGCTCGCGGCGGGAATTTTCTTCGCTTTCACCGCGGCGCTGCGCGGGCGACCGATTCTGTCCGGGTGCTGGCTGGGACTGGCGTGTCAGGTGAAGGTGGTGCCGCTGCTTTTCGCGCCGGCGCTGGCGGCGTTCTGGATGCAGCGCGGCGGCCTGCTGGGATTTTCCGTGGCGTTCGGCAGCGGACTACTCGCATTGCTCGGACCGGGGCTGTATCTGGGCGGGCCGAAATTTGTCACGAACGTCCTCGCCTACGGCAGCCTTTGGGGCACGTGGGGCGTGCCGCAGGTCTTGCGCGTGAGCGGCTGGGAGCCGGCGCGCGAGGTGATCGCATTTCACTTCAATCCCGCGCAGCAGGCCGTGGCCAGTACGCTGAAGGTGCTGATCATCGGTGCGACGCTGACCCTCGCCTGGACGCGGCGGCGGTTCGATGCGCGCGGCCTGATCGAGACGGGTGCGCTGACCTGGCTCGTGTTTTTCACCCTCACGCCCGGCTTCGGGCATCAATACTTCATCTGGTGGCTGCCGCTGGTCCTGGTGGCGGCGCCGCGCTGGGCGGCGGTGCTGCTCGCGGGGAGCAGCGTCGCGCTGATCTCGGCCTTCGCGGCGTGGAGCAAGGATCCATTTCCCTGGCACATCGTGATGCCGGAAACCGGCGAGAATGCGACGATGATCGCGCTGTCGATCGCCGCCTGGGTGCTCTTCGTCGGGGCGACGGTGATGCTGCTCCGGCGCAGTCTCCGACCAGCACTCGCGCCTGGAGAGACGGGCGGGGGATGACCGGCCTGCGCCCACCGGCGCTAGGGCCGGGCTGGCGAGAGGGCTTGCCCCGGCAGCAGTTTACTGTCCTTGGCCGGGTGCTGTTTCTTCCACCAGACCTGCGCGAAAAATAAACTCCCGCCGAGCAGGACGATGCCGGCCCATTTGAGCGCCCAGACCCCCAGGCTGCCTCCGGCGCTCCGTTGTCCCGATTTGAGTTTCTCCTTTTGCTGCCGCTGACAATTTCCGCAAATGCGGCGGGAGCCCTCGAGGAAAAGCAGCGATTCCGGCCACTGCTTCCCGCACCCGGAACAAGTCAAAAACTGAACGGCCCGCGGGGCGGCGCTGGCGACCTTTTTCACAGGCAGCGGAGGGGGCACGGTCGTGCGGGGTTGCGCGACTCGCTCGTCGAGAGAGCGCAGGGCCGCATACGTCGTCCACTCGGCCAAGCCGGAGCGCCAGACCATGGTTTCGTCGCGGATTTCGCCCGCCTCCTGCCGCTGCTGGAATTCCTCGGCCTCGATCGGTCCGAGGCTCGGGCCGGCGCTGGTTCTGAAGTGATATTGCACCATAAACTATGGTACCCGTTCCAAGCAGACGCTCTGCCAGCGAGGGGGAGAATATCTCGGGCTCGCGCACTGAAGAAGAATCGGGCGGCCGATAATGATGCGGATCTCGGTTCGACAAGGCGTCAGCTTCCTGCGAAGAAAAAAACCTTCCCCTCCCTCCATGAAAATCCTGCTCGCCTCCGCCTTTCTTGCTCTTTCGCTCCTCGGTGTCCGCGCGGCCGATCCTGCTCCCGCCCCGGCCCGTGCGACCACGGACGGGCGGGTGGCTTTTTCCCTGCGCGCCCCGGAAGCGCGGGCGGTGACGTTGCGCGGGCAATGGACGAAAGATCCGATCGCGCTGACCCGCGGAGAGAAGGGTGAGTGGTCGGCGGTGGTGGAAGCGGTGCCGGCGGGCGTGTGGGAATACAGCTTCGACGTGGACGGGCTGAATGTGATGGACCCCGGAAACCCTGCGTCCAAGCCGCAGCGTCAGCCGGGCAAGAGCATCCTCCACATCCCCGCGACGCCGCCGGCGGCGTGGGATTGGCAGGACGTGCCGCACGGGACCGTGCATACACACGGCTACGCTTCGAAGGTGCTGGGGCGACCGCGGGAGTTGGTCGTTTATACACCGCCGGGATATGAGCTGACGGCGGAGAAGAAATATCCGCTGCTCGTGCTTCAGCACGGCTCCGGCGACAACGAAAAAACGTGGATCGCGCACGGCAAAGCGCACTGGATTTTGGACAACCTCCTCGCGCCGGGCAAAGTGCGCCCGATGGTTGTGGTGATGCTCGACGGACATCCGTTTGGGCAACTGACGCGGGAATCGCCCGAGGCCAAACGCGCCGGGGCGATGGAGGCTTTTCAGCGCGAACTCTTCGAGGAGGCGCTGCCGCTCGTGGAGTCAGTCTATCGCGTGGAAAAAAATCCCGCGCACCGGGCCATCGCCGGGCTCAGCATGGGCGGCGGGCAGGCGCTCGCGACGGGGCTCGGGCATCTGGACCGGTTTGCGTGGATCGGGTCGTTCAGCGCGGGCGGGCTGTCGGGAGAAGCGGGGCAAAAGCTGCTCGCCGATCCGACGGCGATCAACGCCACGCTGCGGCTGCTGTGGATCGCCGTCGGGCAGGAAGATTTCTTAAGGCAGCGCAACGAGGAATTCGTCGCCACGCTGAAAGAAAAAGGCGTGAAACATGAATGGCTGCTGACCGGGGGCAATCATTCGTGGCCGGTTTGGCGACGGCATCTGGCGGATTTCGCGCCGCGGCTTTTTCAGGAACCCGCGCGCTAGCATCACCGCCCCGCGAGTCGCGGGTTTCCATTTGATCGGCGGCGCCAAACGTGGCTCCATCGCCCCCACCCTACCCATGAACCGTCTCCTCCTGCTCCTCGCGAGCCTCGCGCTCTTCCTCCCGGCCACTCCGCATGCCTGGGCCGATGACAAACTGGTGCTGGCGCCGCCCAAGGGGCAGCGGGTGCTGACGGCGGGGCACAGCTTTCATGTGTGGATGCCGGGGATTCTAAAGGAGGTCGCGACCAACGCGAAGATCGAGGGCCACGAGCAGGCCGATTTGCAGAGCATCGGCGGCTCGCAGGTCATCCAGCACTGGAACGTGGTGGACGACAAAAACAAGATCAAGCCGGCGCTGATCGCCGGGAAGGCCGATGTGCTCACGCTTTCACCGATCTATCTGCCGGACGCCGGGATCGAAAACTTCGTCAAGCTCGGGCTGGAACACAATCCGGTACTGCGGATCACGGTGCAGGAATTCTGGCTGCCGTTCGACGATCAGGCGCTGTGGAAGGCGCGGCCGAAGGACACCGCCGCCATCGACCCGGACACGAAGACGATCAAGCAACTGCGCGCGGCGCATGCGCCTTATTTCGAGAGCATGGATGAGTTGGTGCGGACGCTCAATCAGCAGGCGGGCAAGCAGGCGGTGTTTGTGGTGCCGGTGGGGCAGGCGGTGCTGGCGCTGCGGGAAAAGATCATCGCGGGCGAGGCACCGGGGATCACGAAGCAGAGCGAGCTTTTCCGCGATCCGATCGGGCATCCGAACGGGCAGATCATGGCGCTGGCGACGTATTGCCACTTCGCGGTGATCTATGGGCGCAGCCCGGTCGGGCTGCCGGTGCCGACGATCATCGCCAAGCTCCCCGAAGCGGAGAAACTGAATACGATGCTCCAGCAAATCGCGTGGGACGCGGTGACGAGCCATCCGCTGAGCGGGGTGAAGGCGGCGGCTCTCCCAAAGTGAGGGGCCGGGACGGGAGTTAGGGCGTCATCTTCCGCCCGGCATACTCGACCCGCAGGGTAGAGACGACGCCGGAATCGAAGCCGATGACGAGCATCCCGCGCCCGCCGGTTGCGGGGTTGACCGTCCGGTCCATGTAGCCGATCTCGGTGCCCTCGTTGAAGGTCTGGTTGGGCTTGCCGAGAAGCGCGAGCACTTGGGCAAGCGATCTCTTTTTTAGCACGGGCGCCAGTTCCTGAATGGTCATGTAGCCTTCATTAAAGGTTTTCGCGAACTCGCGTTCGCGGCGTTTGGGATCGAGCCGTTCGACTTGCTTGGCCACCTCGCGCTGCACCTCCGTCAACTGGGCGAGAGCACTTTTGGCGGGGGCGACGAGCGGGCTCCTGGGATGGTCGGTGATGAATTTTTCGTACCGGCTCCTCGCCTGAACGGTTTGGCCCTGCTGATGGAGAACAGCGATTTCCGCGAAGGCGAAGACTTCGCGTTTCTTGAGTTCATCCAGTTCGATCTTCGCGGCACTGAGCAGGGCGTTGCGATCGTTCACCGCTTGTTCGAGGTCGGCGAGGCCGGTCTTGGCCGTCTCATGGGCGGTGGTGGTAACGGCGAGTTCGGCGTCTTTCGCGGCGAGGCTGTTCTGGACAAAGCTGAGCCGGCGTTTGGTTTCTTCCAAATCGGATTTGAGCCCCTCAACCTGGCGATTCTGCTCCGGACCCTGCGGCTCGCAGCCCGTCAGGAAGGAAGCCAGCAGGGCGAGCGCCGAAAGGCACCCGAGCGGCGCGGAACGAAAGACAGCGGTGGAAGCAAACGCGACCATCCCGCATCGATACGGGGAAGGAGAAAGGACCGCAAGGTTTCAGGCAGCCCACGGTGCGTTCCCCGCGGTGGGGTCCTGGACTTGGAGGATGAAGGGGAAATTTCAAGCAGCCGCTAGCGTCGGAGGAGCCGGTGGCAAGGGCGGCGCGGGCGGGCCGGGATCCGCAGGTTTGGGCGGAATCGGAGAGGGCTCCGGGGGCGACGGCGGCGCAGGTGGGAGGGGCGGAGCCGGTGGCTGGGGCGGTTGGGGAGGTTTCGGGGGTTTGGGAGGGGGCGGAGGTCCGGGAGGCGTGGCGAGGAGGCTGGGCTGGGGCTGGTTTGGCGATGCGGACCAAGCCGTGGCGGCAGGCCCAACGACCCCGGCGGCTGCGGCGATCATACCTGCCCAGAGAGGGAAAAAGCGCGGCGTCTTCATACAAGTCCATCGGCCAACGCGCCCCCCTTGGCCGCATGGCAGCGATCCTGCTTTATCGTTAGGTCCATGATTCGCACTCCGAGCATGGGATTGGTCATGGCGACAATTATCGCCACCTTGGTTACTTCCGGGCATTCCGAGACGCCCGCATCCACCCCCTCCGAAACCGCCGAACTCGCGCGACAGCGCGACCGGCTCCACCTGGAAAATTCGCTCGGCGAAGAAAAGCTGCGCCAGGAACTCGCCTCGACGCAGGCGGAGCTGGCGCGCTTGAAAAATGAGGGCGAGCTGCTGCGGGCGCGGGCCGAGCGCGAGCTGGCCATGCGACGGATTGCGATCGATGCCGCCAAAGTGGAGATGGAGGCGATCAACAGCCGCGTGGCGCTGGAAACGGCGCGCAAGCAGGCGGAATCGCAGATCCAGCTCATCGACTTGCTCGCGGCCAAGGAGCGCGCGGAGACGGAAGCGGAACTGGCCACGGCGGAATTCACCAAGAAAGCCAGCACCTTCAAGATGACCGAACTGGAATGGAACACCCGGACCGCGGAGTTGCGCGCGAAGCTCGCCCTCCGCCAGAAGGAGGAAGAGTCGGATGCCTACGCCGACCAGCAGCCCGTGTATCTCAAGGAACCGCTGACCGCCAAAAACGAACTGGTCCTCAGCGACCGCCGCATCCCGCTCAACGGGCTGATCACGATGTCCACGGCGGACGACATCTGCGCGCGCATCGACTACTTCAACAACAAGAACAAGGAGTGGCCGATCTTCATCGTGATCGACGATTCGCCGGGCGGCTCGGTGATGGCGGGGTACAAGATTTTGCGGTCGATGCAGAGCAGCACGGCGCCGGTCTATGTGGTGGTGAAGTCGTTCGCCGCGAGCATGGCGGCGGCCATTGCCACGCTCGCGCCGCGCTCCTTCGCCTATCCGAATGCGATCATCCTGCATCACCAGATCTCGAGCGGGATGAGCGGCAATCTCACCGAGCAACGCGAGGGGCTGAAGACGCTGGAACAATGGTGGCAGCGCCTCGCCGCACCGATCGCGGCCAAGATGGGCGTGAGCACGGAGGAATTTGTGAAGCGGATGTACGCCCACACCACGACGGGCGACTGGAAAGAGTTTGCCGACGAAGCGGTGAAGCTGAAGTGGATCGATACCGTGGTCGGTCGCTGCCACGAAACCGCGTGGCGGAAAAACCCGAACGCGGACTCCGGGAGCGCCGCGGCGGTGGTGACGGCGAATCAGGCGTCGGCCCAAAAAATCGATGCCAAGGGCCGCGCCTACCAGGTGCTGCCACGGGTCAATCCAGTGGACTGCTACTATCTGCACAATCCCGACGCCTACTTCCGGATGGAGTAGTTTTCACCATCCGCGACGGACATCGAGCGCCCGCGCGGAAGGGGAAAAACCCTCCGCGCCGCAGGCACGGAATATGCACTTGGAAGACTCAGCCAAGCTTCCTCATCTATGAAATACACCCTCCTTGCCCTCGGCGCCGCGTGCGCTTTTACCGGCTGCGCCGGCGTCAAAATCGCTCACACCGACATCGCCTCCGGAGCCACCCAGCCCCAGGCCATCTATGTCCGCTCCTACATTGCCGAAGACGCTCCCTTCAAAGGCCGTCACGGTGGCGGCGGCGGCAACCGCGCGATCCGGCGCTCGCTCGCCCCGGCGGAATATTCCAAGGCGCTCAAGCAGGAACTTGAAAAGATGGCCCCGGCCATGGTCCTCGCCGAAGACGAAACGCCCGAGGTCGGCTGGCTGGTGGAAAGCGAGATCGAATACGTGCATGCCGGCAGCCCGACCCTGCGCTCGCTGCCCGTGGCCGGCACCCCGGCCGGAGTGGGCCGCTCGCATGTAAAAATCCACGTGCGCGTCACGGACGTGAACGGGCGAGTCGTCACGAACGACAAGGATCTCAGCAAGGGTGGCAGTGGCCGCGTGATCTATGAATTCGACCTGAAAGGCGGCAGCCGCGGTTCCGGCCATCTCGGCTCGGTCTATGCGCCCGGCCTCGGTTACGCCACGCCCTTCGACTACAAGAACGCGGCCGAGCGAGTGTACTACGCGCTGAGCCTCGATCCGCACGGCTACGGCAAGCGGTCTTCGCCGACGATCCGCTACTAGGCGAGCCTGAAAAAATTTCATGTTGGTGGTTTCGGGAGGGCGGGACTTCCGCCGGGCGAAGGTGACCAGTGAGTCATCTCCCGGCGGAAGCCCGCCCTCCCGTTTTTTTTCTTTGTCGGCCCGGCACGAGGCCACTTCACCGAGCACCCGAGGCCGGGCGCGGCATCGCAGGATTGTCACGTTGCACCGCAATGGCTGACTAGTTACGGTCGCCGCCCGTATGGCCACGAAAAACTTTACCACCGCCCATTTCCTCAGCCGGGAACTAAGCTGGCTGGAATTCAATCAACGGGTGCTCGACGAGGCGCTCGACCCGGCAAATCCGCTGCTCGAGCGGGTGAAGTTTTTCGTCATCACAAGTTCCAATCTCGATGAGTTCTTCGAAGTGCGGGTGGCGGGGTTCAAGCAGCAGGTCGAAAGCGACATCGTCGAGCGCAGCAACGACGGAAAAACCGCGAGCGAGACGCTCCGTGCGATCCGCAAGCGCGTGCGGACGATGATCGACCGGCAATATCGCTGCTGGCGCGAAGAACTCGTGCCCGGGCTGGCCAGGAATGGGATCGAGTTGATTGACTACGCGAACCTCGACGAACCCGATCGCCTCTGGGTCGAGCAATACTACCGCGCCAACGTGCGCCCCGTGCTCACACCGCTCGGGATTGACCCTTCGCATCCGTTTCCTCAGTTGCTCAATAAGTCGCTGAATATCGTCGTGCAGCTCGACATCGAGCGCGAAGGCTTAAACGAGCGCCGACTTGCGGTGGTCCAGGTACCGCGCGTCCTCCCGCGCCTCGTCCGCCTGCCGCGCGAAGACGACAAGCCCGATTTCATCTACCTCGGCGGCCTGATCGGTCATTATCTCGCCGACCTTTTCCCGGGGACGAAAATTCTCGGCTTCTGGCATTTCCGCGTCACCCGCAACGGCGAACTCTACATCGACGAGGAAGACATTGGAAATTTGCTCAAGGCCGTGGAAAACGAACTCCACAACCGGCGCAAAGGCGCCGCGGTGCGGCTGGAAGTGGAAGCCGGATCCCCGCCGGAAATTTATCAGTATCTCCTCGAAACTCTCGAACTCACCGAAGACGACCTCTACATCGTGGACGGCCCGTTGAACCCGGTCCGGCTCATGGCGATTTGCGCGGGTGATCACTCGCCCGAGCTGCGCGACAAGTCGTTCGTCGCGCCGACCGCGCCGGCCTTCCGCGGCGTCAACGATCTCTTCACCGTCATCCGCCAGCGCGATGTGCTCGTGCATCATCCTTACGAAAGCTTCGGCAGCGTCGTGGATTTCCTCGAGCAAGCGGCCGCCGATCCGAACGTGCTCGCGATCAAGCAGACGCTCTATCGCACGGGCGGCGATCCGCGCATCGTCGGCGCGCTCATGGACGCGGTGAAAAACGGCAAGCAGGTCACCGCCGTCACCGAACTGAAAGCGCGCTTCGACGAAGCGAACAACATCCAATGGGCGCGCAAACTCGAGGAGGCCGGCGTGCACGTCGTCTATGGCATCGTGCATCACAAAGTGCATAGCAAAGTGGCGCTCGTCGTGCGGCGCGATGAAGACGGCCTGCGGCGCTACGTGCATCTCGGCACCGGCAACTACAACCCCAGCACCGCAAAGCTCTACACCGATCTTTCGCTCTTCACCGCGCAGCCAGACTTCGGCGAGGACGCGACCAATTTCTTCAATCTCCTGACCGGCATCAGCCATTTCCAAGGCGCTCGAAAGCTCATCATTTCGCCCTTCACCACGCACGAGACGATGATGGGGCTGATCAAAAAGGAACGCGACAACGCCGCGGCGAAGAAACCCGCGCGGATCGTCGCGAAAATGAATTCCCTCGTGGACCGCGAAATCATCGAGGCGCTCTACGCGGCGTCGCAAGCCGGGGTGAAGATCGATTTGATCGTCCGCGGTATTTGCTGCCTGCGGCCCGGCGTGGAAGGCCTGAGCGAGAACATCACCGTGCGCAGCATCGTCGGCCGTTTCCTCGAACACTCGCGCATTTTTCAGTTCGAGAACGGCGGCACACCGAAGGTCCTGGTCGGCAGCGCCGACTGGATGCCGCGCAATTTCTTCCGCCGGATCGAAGTCGTCTTCCCCATCGAGGATCCGGTCCTGCGCGATCGAATCGTGAACCAAATCCTCGCCACTCAACTCGCGGACAACGTGAAAGCCAGCCTCCTCGCGAGCGACGGAACCTATCATCGCCCGCCGATGAAAAAGGGAACCGGAGCCCGCAGCAGCCAAGGGGAATTCATGGCTCTGGTGCTGGGCGAATCGAAAGCCCGCCGAACCGGCCGCCCGGCCAAGCGGGCCTACACAAAAATCGAAATCAGCCGCGCACCGAAGTAGATCGCGCCGGGAGCGGTGGTGGTTCTGTTAAAAAAAGATCGCGGGTCATTCTGAGCGGAGTTCCGTGCGGGCGCAGGCGGGACGGAACGGAGTCGAAGAGCCGCAGACCGCCGAAGGCAATCCCGTCGCTTCACGGGGACATCGCCAGGTATTTCCCCGAAGTTCTTCGCCTCCGTTCCACTCCGCTCAGAATGACGACACGTTTTATAAAGTGCGCCGTTCCAGCCCGTACCCGGCTTGCCAAGCGGCAGGAGGCCGCTACTATCCCGCCCCGTCACCCAATGGTTCTCACCAAATTCGCGACCGTCCTCTCGGTCCTCGCAGCCCTCACCTTCGCTCTTCCAACCCACGGTCAGGAAGCCGCCGCGTACGCGATCTCCGATAGCACGACTGGATTCATCCTCGAATCCTCGGGCGGCCAGAAGAAGCTTCCCATCGCCAGCCTGACCAAAATTGCCACCGCCATGGTCGTGCTCGATTGGTCCACGGCAAGCAATGCCGAGTTGAACCAGATCGCCACCGTCCCCACCAGCGCCGCGCGCCTCGCGGGTCAGGGCGTCGGCCTCCAGCCCGGCGACCGCGTGGCGCTTCGCGATCTGCTTTATGCCGCGCTCATGCAGTCCGACAACGTCTCCGCGGAGACCCTCGCCGACCACGTGGGTCGCGCCCTCGGCGGCGGAGCGCCCACCCCGGTGGATAATTTCGTCGTGCAAATGAACGCGCTCGCCCGCGCCAAGGGCATGCTCAAGACAAAGTTTCTCAACCCGCACGGCCTCGACAATCTGGAGCGTTCCGTGCCGACCTCGACTGCCGAGGATCTCGCCCGGCTCACCGCATACGCCATGGAAAATTCGGCGTTCCGCTTCTACGTCTCGCAACGCGAACGCAAGATCAGCTTCACCACTGCCAACGGCCCGCAGACCAGCTACCTTCTCCGCAACACCAACGAACTGCTCGGCGTCAATTCCATCGACGGCGTGAAGACCGGCACGACCGCGCGGGCCGGGCAATGCCTGATCATTTCCGCCGCCAAGCCGCCGGAGAGCCGCGAGGAAGGCGGCAAACATTTCATCACCCCGCGCCGGCTCAACATCGTGATCCTCGGCGCGGGCAATCGTTTCCCGCTCGCCCAATCGCTCCTCGCGCGCGGCTGGCAGGACTATGAGGCGTGGGCCGCCGCCGGCCGCCCCGCGAAGGGCTGGAAACCGGCCCGCTAAGCCCGCCCATTTATGACGCCACCGAAACGGATCGGAGTGTTGACCAGCGGGGGCGATTGCCCCGGATTGAATGCCGTCCTCCGGGGCGTCGTCCGCGCCGCCACGAACCTCAACTGGAAAGTCTTCGGCTTCGTGGACGGATTCGAGGGCTTGCTGCCCCCGGGCGATTTCATCCCGCTCACTTCGGCGCGCACGGCCGGCATCATGCAGCTGGGCGGGACGATCATCGGCACGACCAATCGCGGTCATTTTGTGGCCAAAGTCGGCGAAGGCCAGCGGGCCGAGATCCCGAAGGAAATCGTCGAGCAGGCGCGCGAGACGCTGCGGCGTTTGCAGATCGACGCGGTCATCGCGATCGGCGGCGACGGCTCGCTGACCACCGCCCTCCAATTGCACGAAGCCGGACTCCCGATGATCGGCGTGCCCAAGACGATCGACAACGATCTCGAAGCCACCGCCACCACCTTCGGCTTCGATAGCGCCGTGGCCTGCGTGGCCGATGCGCTCGATCGGCTGCACACGACGGCGAGCAGTCACAAGCGCGCCATGGTCATCGAAGTGATGGGCCGCCATGCCGGCTGGATCGCGCTTTACGGCGGACTCGCCGGCGGGGCCGACGTCATCCTCATTCCCGAGATTCCGTTCGACTACGAACGCGTCGCCGAGGCCGTGCGGAAGCGCGACGCCGAGGGCTGCCTGAGCACGCTCATCGTCGTCGCCGAAGGCGCCACGGAGCGGGATGGGCATCTGCGGGCGCGGGCCAACGCGGGCGGGGAGGACAAGCTCGGCGGCATCGGCGAAGCCGTTGCCCGGGAAATCGCCGAGCGCACCGGCAAAGAGACACGCACCTGCGTCCTCGGCCATCTCCAGCGCGGCGGTGCGCCGACCACGCTCGATCGAATCCTCGGCACGCGCTTTGGCGTGAAGGCGGTCGAGTTGATCGCCGAAGGCAAGTTCGGCCAGATGGTCAGCTATCAAAACTATCTGACGCTCAGCGTGCCGATCGCGGACGCCGTCCATCGCATCAAGGTCGTTCGACCGGACAGCCAGATGGTCCAGACCTGCCGCGCCGTGGGCATTAGTTTCGGCGACTGACCGGGCCACAAACGCCACTTGCCGCGGCCCCTGCCCCCTCTATCCTTCCCGCCATGAGCGCGGTCGCACCTGTCACTTCGCCCGAGCCTCGCGCGGCTGCCGAACCTCTCGATCCGATCGCCGCGCGCCTCACCGCCGCGGATCGCCTCCTTCAGCAGGAACGTGCCGGCAGCCTCTTCCTCCGCGGCTGGCCGTGGGTCGCGGGTTTCATCTTCGCCGCCTTTTCGCTCGACGTCGTGCTGCACCTGGCGGGCGGCATCCGACTCGGCCTCAGCCTCGCCTTCGTCCTGCTCCTTGTCAGCGGCGCAGGTTGCTGCGCGTGGATCGCGTGGGCGAAGCGCAATTCCTTCGAGCACACCGCGCGCATCCTCGAAGCCCGCCACCCGCGCCTCGGCTCCAAGCTCATCAATCTGCTGCAACTCCGCGCCCAGACGCAGGCGCCCGAACTTGCTCCCCTCACCCGCGACCTCGCGGCGCTCGCGATCTCTGGCTACGCGGAGGAACTGCGCCACGAGCCCATCGAGCAACTCGCCCGCACCGATCGTCTCCGCATCGAGGCAAAACGCGCCGCGCTCGGGCTGTCTGGTTTCGCCGTTCTGCTTGCGCTGCTCTTCGACATCACGCGCGTGGAAATACCGCGCTTCCTCGATCCATTCGGCGACCACCCCCCGTACTCTTTCACCCGCTTGGAAATCAGCGACCCGGCCACGGACGACGCGCGAGTCATCTACAACGAAGGTCTGCTCATCACCGCGAAGTCCGCCGGCCATCGCCCCGGCGAGCTGTTCCTGAGCTACTTCCCGGCCGGTCAGCCCGCGCAGACGACAACCGTGCCGATGTTCGACAAAGGGGAGCGCGGCTTCACGCAGCAGATCGAAAGCATCCGCTCCGACCTCGTCGTCTTCGCCCATACCAAGAATCGTCACGCGCTTTCCAAACAACGCCGGATCGCCGTCGTGCTCACCCCGCGGTTGGAAAAAGCGTGGGTGAAAATCACGCCTCCCGCCTACACCGGCCTCGCGCCCGACGAAAGGCCGCTCAGCTTTAAAAACATCAAGGCGCTCGCCGGAAGCATCCTGGATTTCCGGCTCGAATCCAACCGCCCGCTCGGCAGCGGACATCTCACCGTCACCACCGCCACGGGCGTGGAGGCCGTGACTCTCACGCCAGGCGCGGAGAAGTCCGTGACCGGAACGCTGGTCGCAAAGGTGCCTGCGCAATTGCAGTTTTCACTCCTCGACCGTGACGGCCATCCCTCGCAGGAAACGTGGGAAAGCTCGCTGACCGTCACGCACGATCTGCCGCCCGAGGTTCAGGTCTCGAACCCAAGCAGCGATTCGTTCGTGGCCATGGACTTCAAGGCCCAGCCCGTGATCGAAGCGAGCGACGACTATGGCGTGAAGACCGTCCGCATTCACACCGCGCGCAACGGCGTCTTCGGCGAGCCACGCGTTGTCACTCCCGAACGCAGCGCACAGCACGCCCGCGAGACCGTGTCTTTCAATTTCCAGGAGATGGGCCTCGCCTCCGGCGATACCGTTTCCGTCTTCGCCGAAGCCATCGACAACGCGCCCGAGCCGCACATCGCGCGGAGCAAAACGATCACCTTCACCGTCATCACCACGGAGGAATACAATGCCTTCCTCCGCGAACGCACCGACCTCGCCGACATCGAGGCCAAATACGCCAAACTGGTCAATGCGCTGCACGAACTCGTCGAACAGCAGAAAAACCTCGGCGAGGAAATCGCCGCGATGAAGGAGCAACTCGCGAAAGCGGGGACCGGCGCGGAAAAAGAGGCAGTACAGAAGAAGCTCGACGAGCTGCTCGCCAAACAGCATGCGCTCAATGCGCAGCTCAACAAGCTGGCGGACACGATGGAGAATTTCGTCCGCGATCAGCCGCTCTATGACCTCGAAGCGGAATTAAAAAACACGCTCGCGGAAAAGGCGCAGGAGATTCGCGATTCGACCGAGGCCAACGAGGAAGCGATGAAAAGCGCCGCCGCGCCGGGTCCGCAGACACCCGCCGGCCAGCAGCCGCCCAGCCAGAAGATGCTCGACGATTTCAAAAAGGCTTCGGACGAACAGCTCGCCCGCCTCGGCGCCACCGAGCAGGAGACGCGCGACGAAGTGCTGAAGCCACTCGAAGACCTGAGCCTGATGCACGAGATCATCAAGGACATCAACCGCTTCAAGGAACTCTACACCGCGCAGCAGGAACTCGCGAGGCAGGCGCAAGCTTACAACCGCGCCACGCCGCTCAGTCGCGAAGACCAGCTCGCGCTCAAGGATCTCGCCGCGCAGGAAAAGCAGATCGGCGACCAGCTCGATGCGGTGGAGCAGAAGCTGTGGGAAGATGGGAAAGCGGCGCAGGAAAAATTCCCGAAGGCCGCGGAAAGCGCGCAGGACATCGCGCAGCGCATGGGCGATCTCAAGCTGCAAACCCTCGCCAGCCAGGCCACCCGCGAAATGCTCGCCGGACAAGGCGGCAACGGCGCGCAGCTCGCGGAAAATCTACGCGGCGAGATGGAGAAGCTCTTTTCGCAGTGCAAGGGCGAGGGCGAGGGTATGAGCAACGAACTCGACAGTTACCTCGGCATCCAGCGGTCGATGAATCCGGCGAACAATTTCCGGCAGATGATGCAGACGCGGAAATTTGGCCGTGGCTCGAAGCCCGGCTTCGGTGGCGAGGGAAATGGCGGGAGCGATGGTTTCGCGGTAAAGACCGGCCCGAATCCCAATGTGCTCGGCAACGAATCGCAAATCTCCGAAGCGGAAAAAGCGCAGTTGAGCGGCAATGGGAAGAACAACGCGCTGCCAAACAGCGCCGAGCCGAGCGTGGCGCTCGACAAGGCGGACGTCGTCGAGGGGGTGAAAGCCGTGAACCGCGAATCGGAAGCGGTGCAGGGTGAAACGACGATCGAGCAATACAGCGACCTCGTGGAAAAGTATTTCAAAGCGCTGACCAAAGATCCGAAGAAAACCAAACCATGAAACCGGCCTTTCTCTCCCTCGCGGCGCTCGCGCTGCTGTTTCCGACGGTCGCGACGTGGGCGGGCGCGGGCGCGAGCAACGAACGCAAACAGAAAGAACTCGAGGAGGCGGTCGCCAGGGCTGCCAACGCGCCGAACGCCGACCTGACCAAGCTGCAATGCGCCAACCTCGTCTATGCCGGCACCAAAAGTTCGATCTGCTTTGCCGACAAATTCCTCTCCGACGTCGCCAAGCAAACCAACCTCAACGTCGGCAAAAACTTCATCCCGGTTCGGCTCGACGCCGACAGCGCGTTCGATTTCCCGTTCTGCGTCTGGTCGGGCGAGGAGGATTTTTCGCTGACCAAAAAGGAACGTGACAACCTCCGCAGATACCTGCTCAACGGCGGCTTCATCCTCTCCAGCCCCGGCTGCTCCGATCCGAAATGGGACACCGCTCTGCGCCGCGAACTGAAGCTCGTCTTCCCCGAATACAAACTCGTGAAATTGCCGATGTCGCATCCGGTTTTCTCGACCGTGAACGGCATCACGCGCCTCACCGACAAAAAGGGCGCGCAAGCCTTCATCGAGGGCATGGAAGTCAATGGCCGGCTGGTCATGGTCTATTCCAAGGACGGCCTGAACGACGTCTCAAACGCCAGGGGTTGCTGCTGCTGCGGCGGCAATATGATCGCCGAGTCGGTGCTCGTGAACGTCAACGTCTTCACCTACGCGCTGCTTTACTGAGGATCGTCCTGCTTTTCAGTGTGGATAAGTTGGGGCGTGGCGGATCGAGGGCGAGGGCGCGTGCCGCGCTGGCAAGATAGGTTGCCTGACCCGAATGGCACTAAGTTAAGCGCGATGATGGATGCTGTTCAGCCCCTCGTTCCCAAACTCTGTTTGGAAGCGCGCAAGGGAGCGAAACTCTGTTTCGCGCGGCGGGGTATTCCGCGGGCGCGCGCACCGGATCCCTAACAGCCGACACCCCTCGCCGCGCGAAACAGAGTTTCGCCCGTCATGGCATTCCCAAACGGAGTTTGGGAACGAGAAAAAACCGAGGCCCATCGGACTGCTGGAGTCCGCCCGGATACGCACAGGCTCGGGAAGGACGGGTGGGGTGTTCGGCTCATTCGTAGTGAGTCCACATTCGGACGACCTTGATGGTTCGTTCGGCTTCATAGACCTGATATACCAAACGGTGC
>Ga0105047_10005454_pt1 | contig 21829 bp, 20 predicted proteins | sample MAT04_FD_78384 | JGI IMG/M metagenome (GOLD analysis project Ga0105047, IMG submission 78384) | Freshwater microbial communities from Lake Fryxell liftoff mats and glacier meltwater in Antarctica - MAT-04 (megahit assembly) | ecosystem: Environmental > Aquatic > Freshwater > Ice > Liftoff... | reverse complement strand
TCTTTTTCGAAGTATTTCTGGTATTCGTTGAGGGTGGTGGCACCTACGGCCCGCAATTCCCCACGTGCCAAAGCAGGTTTTAAGATATTGGCTGCATCCATGGCGCCTTCTCCGCCGCCCGCACCAACCAAGGTGTGGATTTCATCAATAAAAAGAATGATTTCACCATCGGCTCCGGTTACTTCTTTGATAACCGCCTTCAAACGTTCCTCAAATTCTCCTTTGTATTTGGCACCGGCGATCAAGGCGCTCATGTCGAGGCTGAAGATCTGTTTCGATTTCAGGTTTTCAGGCACGTCTCCGTTTACAATGCGGTGTGCAAGGCCTTCTGCAATGGCCGTTTTTCCTGTGCCTGGCTCACCTATCAGAATGGGATTGTTTTTTGTGCGGCGTGTGAGAATCTGCAAAACCCGACGAATTTCTTCATCGCGACCAATCACCGGATCGAGTTTCCCCTTTCTGGCGAGGTCGTTTAAATTCTTGGCGTACTTGTTCAGGGCGTTGTAATTGTCTTCCTGACTGGCAGAAGTTACCTTTTCGCCTTTTCGCAATTCTTTAATAGCTGCCTGAAGCTGCGCTTTGGTTACCCCCTGATCTTTTAGCATCAAAGCGCCTGAATCGCTTCCTTCCAGAATGGCGAGCAGCAAATGCTCCAGCGACACGAATTCATCACCAAACGATTTCAGATAGGTGAACGAGCGATTGACTGCTTCACTCGCAGAGCGGCTCAATTGAACCTGCGCGCCAGTGACTTTCGGATAGGAAGATATTTGCCTTGCCAGCGTTTTTTTCAGCATATCCACATTCACTGAAAGTTTCTTCAGCAGGTAAGGGATAACGTTTTCATCTACCTGCAACATGGCGATGAGCATGTGAGAAGTTTCTATATTTTGCTGGCCTGCCTGAACCACAATTTGTTGGGCTTCCTGAATGGCCTGTTGAGATTTTATTGTGAGTTTACTTAAGTCCATTTCTTTTACCTTTTGGATGATGAATGCGAATCCCAACCTGCAAATCATGCGCCGCCTGGAATATGGCATCATTTTGTGTCCCGCTTTCGCCATATCTCTTTGATTGGCGGTCGAAATGTCAGTGAGAATCAAACTTTAGAGACTTTTTGGCATAGGAATACATTGTTTAAATTCTTATTTAGACTATTTTGCACCCGTTAATTCCAGTCGTCATTACCAGAATTGGTCTTAACTCCCACAGCATATCTTTTTTACTTTAATTCAGATTGTATTGTTTAGTATTCAAAGATTGAAAAATGATATCTCCGGATTGAAGATTTTCTTCATTTGCGCGTTCATTTGTATTTTTTCTGGTGGGGCTTTTGGCCAAACATACTGGGCCAAATTTCAGGGTGGCCAAAATGTAGATGAGACGCTTGGAGTTACCGGAGATGCCACAGGCAATACCTATACGACAGGATATTTTAGCTCGACTGCCCAAGTCAATGGTACATCACTTTCGGTAAATGGTCTCACCGACATATTTATTTCAAAAGTCGGCGTGAATGGTGCCACGCTCTGGTCAAAATCTGTGGGAGGAACACAATCAGACCGGGGTTTGGGAATTGCCACCGATCAATCAGGAAATGTGCTTGTATGTGGGTTTTTTACAGGGACAGCCAATTTTGGTAATGGAATTATGCTCAGCTCATCGGGCGCTTCACAAGATGCTTTTGTGGCAAAGTTTGATACGCAGGGCAATATCATTTGGGCCAGGGGTGGCGGTAGCACTGGAAGCAGTGATCGGGCAAATGCGGTAGCCACAGATGCCAATGGAAATGTTTTCATCACTGGCCAATTTACCGGATCGGCCAGTTTTGGAGCTTTTGCACTGACCAGTATCAACAATACCAATGATATTTTTATTGTAAAATATGACGCGGATGGCACGGAATTGTGGGCCAGACAGGGGAGTGGTGATGCGCTTAACCGCGGGTTGGCTATAACGACCGATAGTGAGGGTGCCGTCTACGCTTCAGGTCAATTCAGTGGGAATATTACTTTTCAAAACACGTATACAAACACCATTTTAAACGCCCTGTTTCTTGTAAAATTTACGCCATCAGGCGATGAAGCCTGGTTTCGTTTTGCCGGAGGGAGCAGTCAAAGCATCGGTTATGGCCTTGCGAACAATGGAAACAATATATTTCTTACTGGTGACTGCGGTTCGAGTTTGACATTCTTTAATGGCGCAGGCACGCCGGTGATCAACTCCACTTTTTCCAATGCCATTTTCATAGCTTCCTATAATACATCCGGTGTTTACCAATGGGGTATTTCGCAGGGAAGTGCGACTCCTGTTTCAGCGCGGGCCATTTCCCACCGAAACGGCGAAATTGGTATTACCGGGTGGTACGAGTGCACCTTCAGTTCGCTCAGCGAAGCTTATGGTGAAAGCAATTTTATGAATATCGGATTCAAGGATATTTATGTCATGCGGTATTCGACCACAGGAACCTTCCTCTGGGCGCGTAATTTCGGCTCCGTAACGGATGATGTTTCTTCTGGAATCCATATTCTCCCGGACAATCTGGAAGCTATTTCCGGTACTTTTTCCACTCAGATGGTAATCCCCATTCGAAATTCATTGAATGCCTCAGGACTGGTTCCCATCACACAGTCACCCAATCCTGGTTTGACGTATTGCGGTGATCCCAATTACGGTGAGTTCTCCGTTATAAACGGTGCTGCAGATGCGGATGGTTTTCTGATGAAAGTCATCGATTTGCAAAGGCAGCCCTACGATTTTTTTCACCGGGAGGTATCGGGCGGTTGTGATTTATCGATACCGGAAGCCTGTATCATCTATCCTGGAGATGTATTTACAGCTGAATGCCAAACAGAAGTGATCGGCTGTGCCCCGTATTCGATTAGTGCGACCAATTTTGGCAATTTTGGGAGCAACGGGGTGGGATATACGTACACGGGCCAATGGACTCCTGCATCTACCGGCATCAACAAGGTCATCACCGCTTCAGGCAATGTATCTGCTGTTTTGCAGAGTACGGATGGATGTTATCAGCACAATGTAAATGTATTTGCCGATGTTCATCCGGAACCCTTATCACCATTGATGAGCGATAACGCTGTGGTCAATACATTTGCACAGAATACTTTTCCGGTTTTTTTATGCCCCGGTGACTCAGTTCAAATATGGGCAGACTTCGCCGGAGGTCTGGACTATGGATGGTCTGGATCCAACGTCACTGCAAGCATGGTGCTGTTGGATACCCTGAATGTGACGCTTCCAGGTGCATACCAGATAAATGTAGAAAACGAATTTGGCTGCACCGCTTCTAATTTTATTCTGGTTTTATACGAACTCGTGCCTCCTGACACATTAAGCCCGTTTCTTTCGCTCGACGTACCCAATGACACCTTATCTATCTGCAGCGGTGATGGTGGGCTGGTGTATGCTTTTGACTCTCTCACTATGGAGGGCATCGATCCGGAAGGACTCAGTTTTGCCTGGAGTATATCTCCGGATGGGTTTATTGGCGGAAGCGGCATGGGAGCTTTTGGCGTACCAGAGGAGGGTTGGTATGTGATTGAGCTGGAAATTACAACACTCGACAATCCATGTTTTGATATTCTCAATACATATTACGCCACAGATTCACTTTATATTCGGATTTCTCCCTTGCCTTCTGTATTTCTTAATGCCTCGGGACCCGAGGCTACCTGCCCCGGCGACACCCTTGTGTTTTACATGGAAACCGATGGTCTGTTATCGTTTGATTTTACGCCGATAGCCAATTTTGGCGATAGCCTCTACGTGTCGGGGTCGGGGGAGTATATTATCACAGCTACCCAATCAAACGAATTTGGATGTACCGTAATCAGCACTGAGCAGATCGATATTGTAGATGTCAGCACGCCAGAAATAGAAATCAATTCCGAATTTTCCCTCATTTGTCCTGGTGACAGCGTAGAGTTAATTTCGGCTGCACCCGGCGAGATATCGTGGCAAGGACCTTCGGGCAATATCGGCACCGGAGAAAGCATATTTGTAAATGAGGCGGGATTGTATTTTGCGGAAGTGACATTTTATTCCGGATGCGCATTGGTGAGCAATACCATTCAAATCTCCGAATATGCCACGCCATTTCTGAGCGCTTCAAATGCCATATTGTGTCCGGGAGATTCGGTTATTATCAGTGTCATCAGCACGGCAGAAGGGTCAATAGAATGGCAGGCACCTCTTTCGGGAAATGATACACTTCAGGTGATTACAGAACCTGGGATTTACACAGCCATCGTCACAGGTTGTGGCATATCTTCCGAGATTTCGGTCACGGTAGAATTGAGCACTTCAGAATTGGAATTATCACTCCCGGATACGACGCCCACTTGCAGTGGTGACAGTATTTTGGTTTTGGCTACTGAAGGATTTGCTGCATATAGCTGGAGCCCTTTCGGGGAAGGAAGTTCCAATTACTATTTTACCTCCGCCAATATTCAGGCGCAAGCGATCGATACCAATGGTTGCACGCTGACTTCCAACCTGCTCTCCATTTCGTTCGAACTAGTTCCACCCGCTCCGGTGTTCGATTTTGACTTGGTCTGCGAAGGTGATTTTCAGGTGGTTTCAATTTTTCAGGATTTCGGAATATCCTGGTTGGATATGCCTAATGGAATTGAAATCAGCTCAGAAGAGAATTTTGATGTGGGTCCTTTTTTCAATGATACGACACTCTATGCATTTCTGAGCTCGGAATTCTGTCAGGGACCGCTGGACTCGCTTTTTATTTCGCCGAAACCATTTCCGGAAGTACCGTTGGCAATTTCCAATGCACCTGTCTGCATCGGACAAAATATCATTTTTCAGGTTTTGAATGCCGGAGCAGGGGTAAATTATCGGTGGATGACCCCAACAGGAGCCACTTCCACCGGAGCTGAAATTTCTTTTCCGACAGGTAGCACGGACGACGAAGGAATATACAGCGTGACGGCCAGTTTATCAGGGTGTGAAATTGATCCTGTTGACTTGCAAGTGACCCTTTTTGTGCCGCGGCAGGTTGTTTTGCCTCCGGACACGGCGCTTTGTTTGGGAGTGCCTTATTTCCTTCGTGCCGACACTATTTTTAATGCATATCTCTGGCAGGATGGCGCGAGCGATTCTGTTTATACTCCAACTTCATCTGGTACATTTACGCTCCTGGCTACAGATTTCAATGGCTGTGTAACCTTTGCCACCACCGATCTTTTTATCGTTGATTGCGATATCGTCATTCCCAATATTTTCACCCCCAATGGAGATGGACTGAATGACCAATGGGTAGTGGGTTCCGAATTGCCCTCTTATTTTCGAACAGAGATTTACAACCGGTGGGGCCAACTGGTATTTCAGTCAATCGATAATGGGGTGCATTGGGGCGGAATTCATTATTCCTCCGGAGAATTTTGTCCTGAAGGGGTGTACTTTTATGTGGTCGATGCAGCGAATTATTTCGGCACGCAGTTTCAACAAACAGGGACAGTAACCCTGATCAGACAGACTGGATTTTAACGCGCCGGATTAACCGCAACTGGTGGGTATAAGCCTTTTCTTCTTCATTGAATATTCCCTGGTGATCGACCTTATCAATCCGCACACTTCCACTGGCGTGAATAATACTTTCTTTGCTGAGGAGGATTCCGACATGAATAATCCGCCCTTCATCATTGTCAAAAAACACCAGATCGCCCGGCTCCGCGAGATCCAAAAAATCAACTGACTCTCCTTCAGACGCCTGTTGATTTGCATCACGCGGCATCGATATACCCGCGCAGTTGAAAACCACCTGCACGAAGCCTGAACAATCCATTCCGAAAATAGATTTTCCGCCCCAGAGGTAGGGGGCATGCAGCAATCTTTTGGCGTGACGCACGCGACTATCCAAATCGTGCCGGGCAATGCGCCCGTCGAATTGATAAATATGCTTATTGATAGTAAACGATCCTTCTGTATAACCCGGCAAAATTGCGCTGCACGGGATTGCAAACCTGTGACCATGGTGATCGGTTACAAATCCAATCCCGTCGCCGCATCGTTTTTGATCCTGGGCCGTCAATTTGTCAAAATCTTCTTTGGATAAAATAGTGTGCATTTTTTTGTCAATCCAGCACTGGTATCCATCGAGTGGTTTTTCTATCAGGAGCCATTTTTTTTGAGCCTCCAGAATGTGGTAATGTTCACCGAAAATGAGTTGGGTGACCATCTCAGCTTTATCGCTTGGTTCCACCCTTGCGGGAATAAGCGCATAGATACAAATGCCGTATTTCATCCGCTAAAAGTAAATAATTTACCACAGGCCAAATAAAAAGCCGCTTCATTTTGAAGCGGCTTTAAACCTTTATAAATGCCGGTTTTAACGCCAGTTTACGATTTCGTTGGCAAAGTATTCTCCGGCTTCGAGTTTCACCTTCACTTTTTTGAAAGTCTCAATGGTGTATTCCACATCTTCGAGTTTGTGAATGGCGGTTGGTATCAGGCGGAGCATGATCACGTCTTTGGGCACAACCGGATAGACCACGATGCTGCAAAATATGTTGTAATTCTCGCGCAAATCCATGGTAATATTTGTTGCTTCACCGAGCGTGCCTTGAAGGAACACTGGCGTGACAGCCGAATTGGTCGCACCGATGTTAAAGCCTGCCTGGCGCAATCCGGATTGCAAGGCCCGGGCAATTTTCCAGAGATTTTCCATGTGCTCAGGTTCTGTGCGCATCATTTTAAGGCGCTTGATTGCTCCAACCACGATGGGCATCGGCAATGACTTGGCAAATGTTTGAGATCGCATATTGTAGCGCAAGAATTCGATCACATGTTCTTCCGACGCCACAAATGCACCGATAGTAGCCATGGCTTTCGCAAAAGTTCCAAAATAAACGTCAATGAGGTGATTTACACCCTGCACGTCGCCCGCGCCCCGGCCATTTTCACCGATGGTACCAAAACCATGTGCATCATCTACAAAAAGTCGAAATTTATATTTTTCCTTGTGTGCAGCGATTTCCTTCAATTTCCCCTGATCGCCGGCCATTCCGAAAACGCCTTCCGTAACAACCAAAATACCACCACCGGTGGTTTCAATGAGTTTGCTGGCACGTTCGAGTTGCTTAACAAAACTATCCATGTCATTGTGCATGAATACAAACCGTTTGCCTTGATGCAACCGCACACCATCCACCATGCATGCATGCGACTCTGAATCGTAAACGATTACATCATGTCTGTCCACCAGGGCTTCAATGGCCGATTGGCAACCCTGATAACCATAGTTCAAGAGGAAAGCATCTTCTTTTTGCATGAAATCCGCGAGGTCGTTTTCCAGTTTTTCATGAAGCGATGTTTGTCCTGACATCATGCGTGCACCCATCGGATAAGCCATGCCCCAACGCGCGGCAGCTTCAGCATCCACTTTTCTAACTTCCGGATGATTTGCAAATCCGAGATAATTGTTGATGCTCCATACGAGCATTTCTTTGCCCCGGAATATCATTTTCCGATCAATGTCACCTTCCAATTTGGGAAAAGAAAAGTAACCATGCGATTCTTTTGCATGTTTTCCAAGAGGCCCGCGATTGTTTTTAATTTTATCAAATATGTCTTGCATAAAGGTTAAGATCGCTCGTTTAGGGTGCGAAAGTACGGCTATTTAAAGAAGCGGCCAAAAACACCATAAAATATCTGCCAACAGGCGCACGTTGTTAAGTCTGCTTTTCATTCCTGTTTTTGGCGTGATTAGTGTTATCTTTGCGCGAAATTTGTTCTATCTGTGAGGTTATTTTTCATTTTATTTCTCGTCCTTTCAATCACTTCATGCTCGGAGTACAACAAAATACTCAAGAGCAATGATATTGAATTGAAGTATGTAAAAGCGGTTGAGTACTACGACAAAGGCGAATACAACAAGGCGCTTTCCCTCTTCGATGAATTGGGTACGTTATTTCGGGGTTCAAACAGAAGTGAAATTGTGCACTACTACATTGCCAACAGTCATTTTAATCTGAAAGACTACTACTTCGCCAATTATTACTACAAAAATTTTGCGAAGACTTATCCAACCAGTCCTAAAGCAGAAGAATCTTTTTACAGAAGTGCATATTGCAGCTATCTGAATTCGCCCAATCCAAGTTTGGATCAAAAAGATACGCATCAGGCGATAGACGAATTTCAGTTGTTTTTGAATAAATATCCCGAAACGGCTCTGAAGGACTCGGCCAATGCCATGGTGGATGAACTTCGGGCAAAATTGGAAGCGAAGGCTTACGAAATCGCAAAATTGTACTATCAAACAGAGAATTATAAATCTGCAACGGTGGCTTTAAACAATCTTCTTAAGGATTTTCCGGAAAGCAGCCGCAAGGAAGAGATCGAATTTTTGATCGTTAAGAGTTCGTACCTCCTGGCCGTGAATAGCATAGAAACCAAAAAAGAAGAACGCCTTACCGCTACAATCGAATCTTATCATAAATTTGTAGATTCTTTTCAAAACAGCAAGTATATCAGGGAAGCTGAAAATTATTATTCCAGTGCCATTCGGGAATTGGACAAGATGAAGTTTTAATAAAACAAGACCAAATATGAATTTCAAGAACACAAGCGCAGCGCGCACTACCATTACACGGAACGTGAAGGAACTCGAAGCCCAAACGGGAAATATCTACGAGGCCATCGTTGTGATGTCAAAACGCGCAAATCAAATCAGTTCTGAATTAAGGGAAGAACTCAGTTCTAAACTTCAGGAATTCGCAACGACCCAGGACAATCTTGAGGAGGTTTTTGAGAACAGAGAGCAAATCGAAATTTCCAAATTTTATGAGCGTCTTCCCAAACCTCAATCCATGGCGGTTCAGGAAATGATGGACGATCAAATTTACTTTCGGCGATTAGAGAATCAGCAGGGAGAGAAGCTCTGATTTGATATCAGACCGGATGGGTTTCTTGGAAGGAAAGCGGATTATACTCGGTGTTTGCGGAAGTATTGCGGCATATAAGTCTGCATTTCTAGTAAGAGAATTCATCAAAGCTGGTGCGGAGGTTCAGGTGATTCTTACCCCCGATGCCCGGCAATTTGTCACTCCCCTCACACTTTCAACTTTAAGCAAGCGACCCATTTTGGACTCCCTTGTCAAAGATGAAAACCTAGGTGTATGGAACAACCACGTTGAACTCGGCCTTTGGGCCGATTTTTTTGTTGTAGCTCCGGCTTCCGCCAATACGCTGGCAAAAATGGCCCATGGACAATCTGATAATTTGCTCCTCACTACTTATCTCAGTGCGCGATGTCCCGTGTTTTTTGCGCCAGCGATGGACCACGATATGCACGCGCATGATGCCAATCAGCATAACATTGAGATACTTCAAAAAAGGGGAGATACGCTCATTCCTTCGGCAGTGGGCGAGTTAGCAAGTGGTTTGTATGGAGAAGGGCGCATGGCAGAACCCGAAAGTATTCGCCAGTTTATCGAAGATCATTTTTATAGTCTGTCACCGTTGCGGGGAAAAAAAGTACTTATCACGGCAGGTCCAACGCACGAATCCATTGATCCTGTGCGGTACATCAGCAATTATAGTACAGGTAAAATGGGATATGCATTGGCAAGACAGGCAGTGAATTTGGGAGCCGATGTAAAGTTGGTCAGTGGTCCGGTGAATCTGGACTGCCCCAAAGGTGTGGAAGTCGCGTATGTTCAATCTGCCGCTGAAATGTTTGAGGCCGCTTCGCATGTATTTCCAGATTGCGATATTGCCATCATGTCAGCTGCAGTGGCTGATTTCAAACCAGTAAATCCTTCAGAAGAAAAAGTCAAAAAACAAGATGGTGGATTGACACTACAACTTGAAAAAACAGTCGATATTCTTCATACGTTGGGACAAAAGAAAACAAAACAATTCCTCGTGGGTTTCGCGCTTGAGACCAATAACGAAGAAAAGAATGCCAAAGAAAAACTGATTCGAAAGAATTGTGACCTGATGGTATTGAACAGCCTGAGAGATGATGGTGCCGGTTTTGGTCATGATACAAACCAGGTAACCATCTATGGTCACAATAAAACAATTACTTTCGGGTTAAAATCAAAAGACGAAGTAGCCAAAGATATATTTGATTTCATTATGTCTGAAATTTTATGAAGCGATTATTTCTCATTTTTTTTGTGGCAGCGTTGTCGTTGCCTACCACCAAAGCCCAGGAACTAAACTGTCAGATCGAGGTGCTTACTGATCAGGTTCAAGGCATCAATCCGGCCATTTTTGAAAGTTTGAGGGAGGTAATATTCGAATTGATGAACAATCGTAAATGGACCAACGACAGTTATACCATAGAAGAGCGAATCAATTGCACGATGATATTGAATATTAATCGGGGTGCCTCTGCTTCATCCAACACATACAGTGCTACGCTCCAGGTAATTTCTGGTCGGCCGATTTTTAATACGGGTTATAGCAGTCCTGTGTTGAATCTTTTAGATGACAATGTGGTATTTGAGTTTGTGCCCAATACACAATACAATTTTAATCCAGACCAATTTCAGAGCAATCTGATGTCCATTCTGGCTTTTTACGCTTATACAATTATTGCATTTGATTACGATACCTTCTCTCCAAGAGGGGGTACACCCTATTTTGAGATGGCAAACCGCATCGTGCAAAGTGCGCAAGTATCTTCTGCCCCGGGATGGAAAGCTTTTGAAGGCGATAAAAACAGGTATTGGATTGTATCCGACATGTTGCACCGCACCTTCGAGCCCATGCGTGATTGCATGTATCAGTATCACCGTCAGGGACTTGATATGATGAGTGATAAAATTCCACAGGGCAGAATGGCTATTCTTGCAAGCCTTGAAAAATTTGATCAGATTCACAAAATCAAGCCCATGGCTTACAATACCCAAAATTTCTTTTTGGCTAAAAGCGATGAAATTGTAAATATTTTTTCTCAAGCGCAACCGCCGGAGCGCAATGCCGTGTTTGAACTCCTTTCGCGAATAGATCCGGGAAATCTTTCCAAATACGAGAAAATGCAGAAGGGGAAATAAACCCTTGAGATCATCCTCTTTTGCGATGCTAAAATCGCAATCTTTGCGGTATGCTTCAACACATTTCTATCAGGCACTACGCCCTTATTGAACATCTTGAGATTCAATTTGATGAAGGTTTAAATATTCTCACAGGAGAAACCGGAAGCGGAAAATCAATCATCCTAGGTGCGCTCTCATTGATTTTGGGTGATCGCGCTGAATCGCGCGTGGTGCAGGAAGGAAAGCAGAAATGCGTGGTTGAAGGCATATTCAAGCTTGAAGGGGAAAACCTGATTGATTGGTTTGTTAGGGCCGATCTGGATTACGATATCCAAACAACTTTACGCCGCGAGATTCTGTCGAATGGAAAGAGCAGGGCTTTCATCAATGATACGCCGGTAAATCTAAAAGTATTACGCGATTTGGCCATGCGCTTGCTTGACATTCACTCCCAGCACCAAACACTCCAAATTAACGATACCGGATTTCAACTGGAGATTGTTGACCGTTTTGCGGAAACGCAGATGGAACTCACGGAATACAGATCCGTGTATAAAGCTTATTCTGAATCCATTCAAAAGCTAAACAGATTGACAGCAGAAGCGCTCGAGGCACGGAAGGAGATGGATTTTATCCAGTTTCAACTGGAAGAACTTGAATCGATCAAACTTGAGGAAATTGAGGAAGAAAGCATAGAAGAATCTTTCCAATTGCTCACCAATGCGGAAGATATCTCGATCAGGCTCAATGGCACACTGGGGTATCTCTCAGATGGCGATCAATCTGCCATGCCCGCTCTGCGAAGCGCGGTGGAAACGATGAATCACATTGCGGCCTTTTCAAAAACGTATTGTGAACTGGCGGAAAGATTAAAAAGCAGTCTGATAGAGCTCGATGATGTGTCGCGGGAGATTGAACTTCTCGCAGGCAAAGTGGAGGTTGACCCCCAGGAGTTGGAACGGATCAATGAACTTCGTGGGATGATTTTCAAGCTGGAGCAAAAACATGCTGTTTCGGGAGTTGCCGCACTGATATCTCTTCGCAACGAAAAGAAACAAAGGATTGAATTCAATGATCACGTCGAAGATGAAATCGCCGAAACGGAGTCCGTGCTAAAAGAACTGAAAGTGAAACTGATCACAACAGCTGAAGTGCTTTCGGTCAAACGTCAAAAAAAGATGCCATCCTTTAGCGTGGAGATTGTCAGTCTTTTGAAAATTTTGAATATGAAACAAGCGCGGTTTGAAGTTCAATTTGAAAAAACTGAAAATCCGACGGTCGATGGTTATGATCGGTTATCAATGCTCTTTAGTGCCAATGCTGGTCGGAAGCCTGAACAATTAAAACATGTGGCATCGGGTGGAGAACTATCCCGGTTGATGTTGGCCGTCAAAAAAATGTCATCAAATGTTTCTCAGAGAACCACGATTGTCTTTGACGAGATTGATTCCGGCGTATCTGGCGAAGTGGCCAACAGCATGGGACGCATTATGAAGGATATGGCCCAGGGCATGCAGGTGATCTGTATTACGCATCTCCCACAGATTGCAGCGAAAGGCACCGCACACTACAAGGTTTTTAAAAGGGAAGAAAACGGTCAGACCAAGACTGGAATTGTTCGACTTGATGAAAATGATCGCATCGGAGAAATAGCCCAGATGTTGAGTGGATCTGTGACCACAGAGGCGGCACTCGCCAATGCGCGCGACCTGCTTTACCTAAATTAACATCAAGCCTTCAAATTTCTATATTTGCGCTCACCAAACCAAAGTACTCATAGATGGCCCATAATTTATTAAAAGGAAAAAAAGGGATTATTTTCGGAGCCCTGAATGACATGTCGATTGCCTGGAAAGTGGCTCAGCGCGCCCACGAAGAAGGCGCTCAAATCGTGCTTACGAATGCCCCTATTGCTATGCGTATGGGAGAAATCACCAAATTGGCAGAAGCTTGTGGAAATGCTTTGGTTGTGCCTGCAGACGCCACGAGTGATGATGACCTGAACAATCTTTTTGAGAAATCAATGGAGCACCTTGGTGGTCCGGTTGATTTTGTCCTACATTCGATCGGTATGTCTCCCAATGTGCGCAAAGGCAAGCATTACACCGAAACCAATTATGACTTTTACCACAAAACCATGGATATTTCTGCCATGAGTTTGCACCGCGTATTGAAAGTTGCCATGGAAAAAGACGCCATCAAAGAGTGGGGGAGTGTGGTGGCCTTGAGTTATATCGCAGCCCAACGCGTGTTTCCAGATTACAATGATATGGCTGATGCCAAATCTCTTTTGGAATCTATTGCGCGCAGTTTCGGATATCATTACGGTGTAAAGAAAAAAGTGCGTATCAACACCATATCACAATCGCCCACCATGACCACGGCCGGTAGCGGTGTGAAGGGATTTAACGAATTTGTGGCTTATGCCGATGCCATGAGCCCTTTGGGCAATGCCAGTGGCCACGATTGTGCCAACTATGTGATATCCATGTTCAGTGACCTAACACGCTACGTCACCATGCAAAATCTTTTTCACGATGGAGGTTACAGCTTTACAGGCGTATCAGAATCCGTAATTGCAAAATTTAAAAATCCCGAAGAAGCGTAAATCCCAGGGTTGGATTCAATAGGAGAAATTTAAATTTTTAAAGGCAACTTGTGTTTGATGGCCATTTCGGCTAGCTCACTTAAAATCATTGCTGTAGCACCCCAAACAGTTTCACCGTCAATGCCGAAATATTTCACTTCCATTTTGGCTTTCAGAACCTCGACATATATTTCACGTGCCGAAATTATTTCTGGATTCAGAAAAAGTGAAATTGGCGTTTCGATAATTCGTGCCACTTCTTTGGGATCTGCTTTTAATGCAGGGGCGTGTCGACAAACCGCTAAAAAAGGTGTGACCAAAAAACGGCTCGGGGGGATATAGATTTGCGTCATCTTTCCAATCAATTCAACCTCCTCAGAATTCAGTCCGACTTCTTCCCTGGCTTCCCGCAAAGCAGTTGTCCATAAATCGTCATCTTCCGGATCCCGTTTTCCGCCCGGAAAACTCACTTGTCCGCTGTGGGTTCCCGGGTATACATTGCGGAGCGTGAGGATGGTGTGGAGTTCGTCGTTTTTTGGATAAATCAGAATCAAAACAGCCCCCGGTCTGGCTTCCGGATCATGGAGCGCAGCCTCCGTCAGGTTTGTGCGGCTGTAATTGATCATTTTGCTTTGGGCCTCCCAACCAGGTAATGGGTGGTCGAATGCTTCAATAAATTTTTGAATCCATGCGTTCACGAGACAAATATAAGGTCATTTCGGTCCTGATACATCTGGGCGCTAATGAATGTGTTGGTATATTTGAGCCATGCCAGTCTATCAACTCGACCCATATCATATGGCCTTTCCACCTGCAGACCATGCCAATGAGGATGGGCTTCTGGCTATCGGCGGCGAACTGCGCGAAGATTGGCTCTTGCTTGCATATCAAAGCGGAATTTTTCCCTGGTTCAATGAGGGTGAGCCCATCTTGTGGTGGAGTCCTGATCCACGGTTTATTCTGGAACCCAATGAAGTTCGGATTCAAAAAAGTATGCGCAAAGTATTGACCGATGGTCGGTATACTTTCAGGCTTGATTCAGCTTTCGCTGAAGTTATAGATCGGTGTGCTGAAATACCCCGAAAAGGCCAGAATGGAACCTGGATAACGCGACACATGAAAGAGGCATACAAAAAACTTCATGAACAAGGCATGGCACACAGCGCAGAAGTATGGGAAGGGGATCAATTGGTTGGAGGTTTATATGGAGTCAGCATCGGCGGTGCATTTTTTGGCGAAAGCATGTTTAGTGAAAGGCCGAATGCCTCAAAATTTGCATTGATTAAACTTGCGCAATGGTTGGACGACCGTGAATTTCACCTGATTGATTGCCAGATATACAGCAAACATTTGGAAAATTTGGGGGCACAGCTCATATCCAGAAGTGAATTTCTCGATATACTCGATGTAGCCATGGATGAGCCAACTTACGTTGGACAGTGGAAGGTTTGAATTCTCTTAATTTTGCCAAGGAATAGACAGGTTTGTTTAGATTCGCGCATTAAAAAATTCCAGAATGTACCCAGAAGACTTAACCGGCCTTCATATTTCCGGCGTTTATATTCACGAGCCCGGCGATCTCATCATGAATATAGCCATTGCTATCTTGGGGTTTATTTTATTTTTCAAAATAAGGCCCTTCAGGTCAATATTTGAAAGATATCTGGGCCTGTTTCTACTCATGCTTGCTTTGGCGTCGGTAGGTGGCATTTTTACACATGGATTCCCGACCTATCTCGGACCACTGAATTTCTATCTGCTCTGGGCCTTCAAGAATTCTCTGATTTCTCTTGGCAATTATTTTGTTATTATGGCCTTTGCGCACGTTTTGCTGCCGCAAAAAAGCAACCAGTTCAACTGGATCATGATTCTAAAAGCAATGATTTCCATTGTTTTACTTTTTGCTACCAGCTCTTTTGTGCCAGTTGCAGCCGATCTGGCTCTCACATATTTTATCGTTCTGTTTCTGATTTTTAAATACAAAAACAAACTGCCGGGGTCTCATCACTTTTTGACGGCTTTCATTGTTGCTGTCCTTTCTGGTTTTTCTTATGTGGTCAGGTATGATATTGACCCGTTGTGGTTTACGCATAAGGATATCGTACACTTGTTTGTATTGTTCAGTATGTGGAAGATTTATCTGGGAATCTTAAAATACCGACAATTGATGCACCTTTAGAATTTTTGTTGGCTGTAAAATTGTTCAGAAATATTTATTTCGACCCATTTAAACTTCAACCGTGATAATTCAACTAATTTAGTGGCACCTTATATGACCACACAACAATGAAATATCTTATCTCTTTACTCACTTTACTTTCTTTGACCTTTTGTAGCTCAAATCAGCCCAATGCGGAAGTTTCGTCTCCAAGTGATAGTTCGGATTTTCAGGAAATCCCGAAAATACAATTAGGCTTTAGTGCAAAAGGTTCGCTTCAAGCAGCAGAACAAGTTGCGTTGACTGATAAAATGTTGGACGATTTTCCACAAGGCTTAAAGGATAACTTACATATACGAGTCAGTGGAGGTACACGATCTCAAAAGGAAATGCCTAATGACTGGAAGGATTCTGATATTCGATTATGGACGGACCTTCAGAAAAAACATGGTTTCAAATTTGTATTTGTGGTGAATGGCAATGACACGCCGCAAAGCCAAAAGCAATTTTACCAAAAATGGGTGGGATTTGGTGCTCAATTTTCGTTCGTTGAAATGATGAATGAGTATTACATGACCAAATTCCGGACTGGAGACAAATCAAAGCCAGAAGTAACGCGGGCAATAACTCCTGAAGTTTACGCAGAGGATTTGTTACCGAAATTTATCAACGAATTTAAATCCTTGGATATTCCGCTGTTTGTCATTTTCGCACCTGAAAAGGAGGGCAAAAAGAATAATACTTATTTGAAAGAATGGAATAATGTGGTTGCATCAGCGATAAAAAAGAACTTTAAGGATGTTAAAATAGGGGTAACAGTGCATCTTTATGAGAAGGGAGAGACAAATTATAATTATCAACAGCTTATTAGATTGCGTGAAATGTTGCCCCAAGGTGTTCCGATTGCGGTAACCGAAGCTGGAAGCCTAGACCCTAAAATCAGGGATTATGATTCAGCGGGTAAGACAATTTATAAACATTATAAAAGCATTGCTATGCATTTGAGGCCAGGTGATTACCTTTTTGACCAAACCCTCTACAACAATTATAGTAACAATACCATGGCGACTCTGCATTCCTCCTATAATGGAATAACACCAAAAGGCGAGCAGGTTGTGAAATTCATGAAAGAAATGTACCCTGATTGACCCAAAACTTCATTTAGGGCATGGCTTCGAAAGAAATTTCAACCAGCGTATGATCCCATTTCAATTGCATTCTGTTCGGATCATTCGCAAAATCAATAGTAAATTTTTCCACTTCCTCAGTCGTATTCTGGGAAGGAACTAAAACATTTAATACGTCGTCCTCCGGTAGCCGACTCGCCTTATTTCCCCAGGACACTCCCCAGTCGTATTGACCGCTGCTAAAGATAACAGTCCACGATTCTCTTTCCGGAATTGTCCATAAACTATATGTGCCTTCCGGCAAATCCTGCCCTTCAATACGAAGAGCCTTATTTGTTGAAAAGGTAGTTGGTTCATTGGCTCCCGTGCGCCAAACTTCACCATAAGGTACTAAGCCGCCAAATATTTCACGTTCCTTTTTGGAAGGTTGGCTGTATTTTACAGTGATTTCAAGATCGTTATTTTTGAAAACCTCTGTTTGTTCCAAACTGTGTTTTTTTGTCTGAGTCATCAAGACCTTGCATCCCACGATAAAGAGAACTACAAGAGATACGACAACGATGAGCATCCTTTTTAAGAATTTTTTCATAGTAGCAAGGTTAATTGGTTGGTTAAGATTTCTTTGGTTTTTCTAATTTTTATCGATTGAAATATCATCAAAGAATTTTTAACATAGTATTTTTTTTATTCATCCGATTAAAAAAAATCCAAAACAATATACTGGAAAACTTATTTAATTATTTAAAATTTCATATACACTTGAAATAATCAAAAACTTCTAAACAGGTATCACATCTGTAAAGTGCTTTGCAAGCCGTGCTCCCAAATTGGCTGATTACCATTGTATCGAAGCTTTTGCAATGCGGACATTTTACAGCCTTGTGCCTTCCCGTGATAAATGACTTATCGGAAGTCGCTTCGGCCGGCGGGGCAATGCCATATGCTTCCAATTTTAATTTTCCGGTTTCACTCATCCAGTCCGTGGTCCAGGGGGGTGAGATTTCCGTTTTAACTTTTGCTGTTAAACCTTGCGCAAGAAGTAGCTCCTTGATTTCCTTCTCGATGGTATCCATCGCCGGACATCCAGTATAAGTCGGTGTAATGACTACTTCAACGGTTTCAGGTCCGGTAACGATGACATTTCTGATAATTCCCAGATCAACCACACTCAATACCGGAATCTCCGGATCACTGACGTTTTCCAATAGGGAGTAGATTGATTCGCGGGTATGTTTGGATAGAATCATTTTACAGATTTACCACTTAGCCCCAGGCATCGACCGGGGGACGGCCTGCATTTCGGCAAGCAAAAAGCCCAAATATTCCGTGTGATGACCTTTCCGGCTTCCGGTGGCCTTGTATCCCATCGTGTCAGGAATTTCAAGAGTCGCTTCAGAAAGATGCGCCTCCACTTCGTTTCGCCATTTTTTCTCGATTTCCGAAAGATCAGGAACCCAATTCTCAGCCATGAGCGTCGCGTCAATCTCATTCATTTCGAAAAGCTCAAAGGTGAAAGGCCATAAATATTCCAACGCTTCAACCATTTTCAAATGACTTTCCGAAGTACCATCACCAAGTCGCAAAATCCAATCGCTGCTCAATTTACGGTGATACGAAACCTCCTTTAGCGATTTGGCAGCAAATCCGGATAGAAATTCATTGCCACTGCTTTTTAAGGCAGAATACAGGTAGAACTGAAAGACATCATAGAAATACTGTCGTAAAATGGTGTGACCGAAATTTTCGTTTGGCTGTTCGACGAGCAGACTGTTTCTGAAGTCCTTTTCGTCACGAAAAAAAGCGAGGTCATTCTCGGTGCGGTTTTTTCCTTCTATTTGCCCAGCTTCCGAGAGCAAAAGGCGGCATTGACCGATGTTGTCTAAGGCAATATTCGTGAGCGCTATGTCTGATTCGAGCTGGTGCGCATGGCCGCACCATTCGCCAAGACGTTGTCCGATAATCAACGCATTGTCTCCAAGGCGGATAAGGTATTCAATAAGGGCTTGATCGCGTGACATAAGCTATAAATATTTCACCCCTTCAGGGACCGTATAAAATGTAGGGTGGCGATAAACTTTGTCATCCGCAGGATCAAAGAACGATTCTGAATCTGATTCCGTGGTAGCGGTGATTGAGTTGGATTGTACCACCCATAGACTGACACCTTCGCCGCGCCGTGTGTAAACATCACGGGCTGCTGTGAGCGCCATTTCAGCATCAGGAGCGTGGAGGCTTCCCGCATGTTTGTGTGGAATACCTGATTTGGACTGGATAAACACTTCCCAGAGAGGTCCCTGATCGCTTATATCTTTTACATTCATATTTCTATGATCAATTTTTCAATTATGCGGCTATGGAATTCATTTTTTTATTTTGCTTTTCAGCGTAGGCAATGGCAGCTTCCCGCACCCATTCTCCTTCTTTTTCGGCGCGCTGACGGTCGGATAATCGCTTTTTATTACAAGGTCCGTGACCTTTGATAACGCGGTAAAATTCATTCCAATCGACAGGACCAATTTCCCAATGTTCGGTTTCATCATTGTATTTCAGATCGGGATCCGGGATGGTCAAACCCGCTGCAATGGCCTGAGGCACCGTGCGATCAATGAAGCGTTGGCGCACTACATCGTTGCTCTCAACCTTGATATTCCATTTCATTGTTTCGCTGCTGTTTATCGAAGCGGCATCCGACGGACCAAGCATTTGGATGGAAGGTCCCCACCATCGATTGAGGGCGTCCTGCGCCATTTGTTTTTGCGCTTCTGTTCCATTGGCGAGTTCATACATGATTTCATAACCTTGTCGGTTGTGAAAACTTTCTTCCTTGCATATGCGCACCATCGCTCTGGAGTAAGGTCCGTATGATCCTCTGGCCAGCATGGTCTGATTGACAATGGCTGCACCATCTACAAGCCAACCTATGGCTCCTATATCCGCCCAGGAGAGGGTAGGGTAATTAAAAATACTGGAATATTTCGCTTTTCCTGTGAGCAGTTGATCGGTTAAGGTTTGGCGGTCAATACCCAAAGTTTCTGCAGCACTGTATAAATACAATCCATGACCTGCCTCGTCCTGCACTTTGGCGAGCAGCACTGCCTTGCGGCGAAGGCTGGGAGCTCTCGAAATCCAGTTTCCCTCGGGCAACATACCTACAATTTCGGAATGCGCATGTTGAGAAATCATTCGAATCAATTGCTTCCTGTAATTTTCAGGCATCCATTCCTTTGGCTCAATTTTTTGGCCATTGTCTATTTTCGCTTGAAATTCTATTTCCCTTTCTTCAGTTGTCATGATTGCACATATTAATGGTGTAAAATTAACAGTATTCCCGACTTTTAACAAATGCAGAGCGTTCTTGTTGATTTTCTTCAAGCATTAAAGTCAATTGTCATTTGATTTTCAGTGACTTTATCGACTACAGTTTTCTTTGATCATTATTCAAATCCTTTGAATGAACTCTTTTTCATTCAGCTGAGGTCAGACGAAAAATTGAATCTTTTGCGGTTGGATCAAAAAAAAGCCCTCCGGATTTTCCAGAGGGCTCGAATACAAAATCAAATTTGATTAAATCGCTACAAGCGTGTCTTCTGCTGCGACGATCTCAAACTTCAACGTGATATCGTCAGAAACAATTTTGTCGCGAACGTCCATGGCATTGGCCATAGAAAATCGCACATTGAAATCCTGACGGTTAAAAACCAAATTGCCAGTGGCGTTCAGTCCGGTTAACGTTTCCTCAACCATCACATCCGTAATGGTGTGTGGTTTTGTGATGCCACGTACAGTCAGGTTTCCAGTAATATTGTTGCCATCCTGACCAGTAATTTCAAAAATAGCTTGCGGAAATGAATCAACTGCGAAAAAATCAGGAGAAGAAAGATGTCCAACCAAATCCGATTTGCCTTTACCCTGCTCTTCTGTATAGTTTGCGTCTGTTGGCATCATGCTTGACATGTTCACAACCACTGTTCCGCCTGTAATCATTCCGTTTTCGACGCGAATATTTCCGTCATTTACATTCAAAGTACCGTCATGGCTATAGAGAGAGACACCTCCAATAGCGAGCATATCTCCATGCCATTCTACTTTACTCTCGTTTGTATTCACTGCATATGTGCCAGCGAATATGGTATCGACTGCTGCTCCATCCGCATCAGTGCCATCAGTGTTGGCGCCGCCGCAAGCAAACAGCAAAGGGGCAACTACCGGTATAAACATTAATTTTGTGATTTTTTTCATTGCTAAGCTTTTGTTTCCGCAAAAGTAATTTTTTTAAGGAGTTTATCTCAATCCCAGGTATTAAAATTTTGTCGTGTAATCTGAAATTTAAGTATTGTGATTTTGACTTTTTATTTGAGGAAACTGTCTAACTTTATGGAAGGATTACAATTGAGATTAATTCATTTGCATATTGACACTTATTGATACCTTATTTTCATGGTCATATCGTTGTTTGTTTTGTTATCATTTTTATCTACTCCGGTTACAGATAATTCAGGGAGTGAAGCACTCACCATTCATGCTCCAGACCTTGAATGCGAAAGCGGTGCTTTGATGATCGCAGTATTCAACAATTCAGAAACCTTTCTTTCAGACAATGCTTTTTATAAAGACAAATTTCCTTGCGCCAAGGTGAAAAATAAAAAAATTGTATTGAATTTACCGAAAGGCTCTTACGGTATCGCTGTGTATCATGATGAAAACAGCGATGGAAAACTCAACAAAAATTTTGTGGGTTATCCTTCCGAACCTTTTGGGTTTTCCAACAATCCCCAAATTCTCGTTCGCGCTCCTTCCTGGAGAGATGCTGTATTTCAGCACAGCGGTGATACCACTATTGAAATTCGCTGGAACTGATAATTTTCTACCTTCGGGCCTTGCAACTTCAGTACAACATGCATCTATTCAACAGCAGCAAATGGCTGAATGAAACTATCTA
>Ga0105047_10005452_pt1 | contig 21832 bp, 16 predicted proteins | sample MAT04_FD_78384 | JGI IMG/M metagenome (GOLD analysis project Ga0105047, IMG submission 78384) | Freshwater microbial communities from Lake Fryxell liftoff mats and glacier meltwater in Antarctica - MAT-04 (megahit assembly) | ecosystem: Environmental > Aquatic > Freshwater > Ice > Liftoff... | reverse complement strand
CACTCTTTCATTACACGCCATATATTTAAAATTCCTGTTTTTGTCTCACTTTCACTACGCCAGCAAAGTTCATTTTCCATTACAATTTCGTTAATGGACATGCCTGTTTTTCTACACCAGTGCAACAGTTCATCAGCAGTATTTACGGGGAATGGCAGCGCTACATCTGCCGGAGAAGAAACGTTGGCATTTAAGCCCGCCTTTGTTTCCTGAATAACAAAACCACCACCTATAGAATAATATGTTTCTGCAAAATTATTTCCATCATTTAACGATACTAAAAACGTAAGGGCGTTCGGATGATAAGGCAATGTCTCTGAAAAAAGAAACTCAATATCATCACATGGAGTAAAATCTATTTCGTGCCTGCCAGCTAACAAAATTCTACCCATCTTTTTTATATCTGCAATTTTTGCATCTATGTTTTCAACATCAAAGGTTACCGGATCATCGCCGCTTAAACCAAGTTGCACTGCTATTGCTGTACCATGCCCTACTCCTGTTTTAGCTAGAGAGCCGTACAACAAAACCTGTATTGCCTGTACATTGTTCAGCATAATTTTCTCTTCAAGCGTTTTGGTAAACATTTGTGCTGCACGCCATGGCCCCAAGGTATGGCTGCTACTAGGCCCCACACCTATTTTAAACATATCAAAAACGGAAATAGATTCGTGTTTCACAAATATAATTTTATAAAAAAAGCCCTGAAATATACAGGGCTCAAATTAGTTTAAAGAAACGACATTTAGTCTTGTACGTCTATTAAGGAAACCGTAAATTTTAAATAAGAGTTTGCAGGTATTCCAACAAAGGGCGGGCGTGAAGGTGTTTCCCGTGCACCATATGCTAAAGATGGCGGTATGTATAAAGTAACTTTGCCACCGGCTTTTACTAATGGAAAAATAATTCTCCACCCTGCTATTAAACCAGATAATGTGAAAGTACTTTTTTGTCCCGCAGGTGTAGCATCAAAAACTCCACCATCTGTAGTGCCAGTTATCAAATTACCAGAATAAGTAAGTCCAATTGTTGAACATTGGTTTGGAGAGGTGGCAGTACCCTGTGTACTAATTGTGTAAAACATTCCATTTTTTTCTGATGCGGTAATACTGTTAGTAGTTAGATAATCTTGCAAATAAGCCGTTTCTGCTGCGGATGCAACTGTAGTTGGAGGTAAAGATTTACAATCTTCATCTTTTTTACAGGATGTAAACATTAAAACTGAAAGAGTGCTTAAAAAAAACAATTTTTTCATTTGTCTGTATTTTATTTATTGTTAGGAGTATTTTTTGGGCGCAATGGCTGCATCCCTTCTGCTTTTTTTTCTTTGGCTTTTATTTCTTTGTATTGCTGGTCGTTCATTTCCCATTTAAAATGCATTCTTACAAACGCATAAAAAACAATAGCAATTAAAACAGCTATCACCACCACTACAAATGTAGCAGAAGATGTTTTAGAAATTTTGGTGTACCACTCCGGTAAAAATAGATATACGCAAAGTACCAGTAATAATATAGGTAAGCCAAATAAAAAGGCCATTGGTAATCCTCTTAATAATTTGCTTGAAAAACCGCTGTGTAGTTCCCTGTGTTTTTCCCAATAGTGTAGAAATCGTGTTTCATCATCCGTTAACATTCTGTAAAATTAATTCAATTCTCTGGTTTGCTTGGCTATATTCTTAATTACTTGTAGGTTTGTTCCTCACAAGTTATAAAAGGCATAATAAAGCATTGATGAAAACGGAACAATTAATAGTTCAATATTTGTACAGCAATAAAAAAGTTACGTTACAAGATATAGGTGTATTTAGTATTACGTCTGACATACACATACCGGAAGACAGCGATAAGGATATTGTTTTACCAGTAGATTCTATAAAGTTTCTTTACGACCCCAAAGCACCTGTTGATGATGGCTTAGTAGCATATATAATGGAAACTACCCGCAAAATAAAACCGCTAGCCTATTCTGACTTAGAATCTTTTATTATCTTAAATAAACAGTTTTTAAATATCGGAAAGCCGCTCGTTTTTGAAGGTATGGGTACTTTACAAAAAACGCAAATAGGTGATTACTCATTTACACAAGCAGCCACATCGCATGTTATAAATGAAGAAATGCCCAAACTTATTACTGAGAAACTTAAAGAAAAAGTAACATTTGCTACTCCCCAAAAAGAAAAAAATAATGGCAATAATAAAACTGCTGTATGGGTTTTGTTAGCAGTAATAATTTTAGGAGCGGCATTGGCGGCGGCTTATTTTATGAATACTAATAAAAAAGATGTTGCAGTTGTGAATGATATAAATGCGGCAACAGTTGACACTTTACCCGGCAAACAAACTGCTGACACTACAACACTCAATGCAGATACTGCAGCAGAAACTGCTCAACAAAATGTTAATGACAGTAATAGTTTTTACATTGTAATAAAAGAATTTTCAAATTTTGCTGCCGCAGATAAAAGTCTTACAAAACTTACAAGCTATGGCAACAAGCTGGTGTTAACTACCAAAGATTCCATTACTTACAAAATGCGCATGGCTTTTATGAAACCAATTACAGATACTTCGAGGATAAAAGATTCTTTATCAAAATTCTTTCAGGTAAAAGCTTATGTTGAGTTGCCATAAGTAAATACAAATACTCTTTTACAGACCTGTTAAATTACAATTATGAGTTTTATAACACCTAATTTTTAGAGATAGATATTGAATTATTGTAATTATTAACGACTGCTAATAACTGATTTTGTTTACGTTTCTTTTTAGATAGAAAGTTTTTAACCTCCGCATTATCTTTAGCATATTCGTTTAGTATTTGAGCGGTGTATGGCACGATTTTACCATCGATCCCTTTCTGCAAAAAATATTTTTTATACACGTTGCTTCCGTTGTAAAATCGAATGGAATATACGTTTAAATCCCCTTTAATTTCTCTTAAAGCAAAACCCGGTAAAACATTTGTAGCTACATGGGTTTTCACCTTATTGTAGAATGCAGTTTGCGCTATTGCATAGTTATTTGCATCTCTATACTCTTTTATATCTCCTGCCATTATTTTTACGTAACCATCTGCTAATAAATGTGGCGTTTTAAAAAAACCGGTCACTAATTTTAATGTAGAAAAACTTTTTACAGTTCCATCTTTTAGTACTACATAACAATCAGTTTTCTCAACAACTTTTTCTGATCGGGCATACTCTATTTTCACACTATTTCTACCTGCTGCGCAGGAGTTTACAAGCATTGATACGCATAGGGCTATTATTAACAAGTATATAATTGTTGTTTTCATAGTCAATTGGTTTTATACAAAACGAACATTTGTGGCTCCTATTGTATAAAAATGGAAAACATAGTAATTTTATTAATCATAATTATTCTTTTAATCATTTATAAACTGTAAAACTCTTTTAACATCAATTAGAGAGATATGAAACTTGCAACATTTATACTCACTCATAATTTTCAAAATCGTACATTTATTCTTTTCCCTCACAAAATTTATTATGGAATTTATAGATTATTATAGTGTACTTGGCTTACAAAAAACTGCTTCTGCTGACGAAATTAAAAAAGCATATAGAAAACTTGCAAAACAATTCCATCCAGATGCAAACCCAAATGATGCTACTGCTAAAAAGAAATTTCAACAAATAAATGAAGCAAATGAAGTATTAAGCGACCCCGAAAACAGGAAAAAATTTGACAAGTATGGCAAAGATTGGCAACACAGTGAAGCGTTTGAACAACAGGCTAGGCAACAACAACAATATGGTGGGCAACAGTTTGGCGGCTTTGAAAACGAAGGTGGCTTTTCTGACTTTTTCTCTTCAATGTTTGGTGGAAGTGGAGGCCGAAGAAGCAGCGGGCGGCAGAGAGGGCAAGACCTTAATGCAACATTTCAATTAAACCTAACCGATGTTTTTAAAACGCACCAGCAAACGATAACCGTAAACGGTAAAAACATCAGAATTACTATTCCCGCAGGTATAGAAGACGGTCAGGTAATAAAACTGAAAGGTTATGGCAATGCAGGAGCGGGCGGTGGCATAGCCGGAGATTTATTTTTAACTTTTAAAATTAACAATGATACTTTCTTCAAAAGAGTTGGAAACGATTTGCAAATAACCCAGGAAATAGACCTTTATACTGCATTGCTAGGTGGAGAAACTAACATTACTACCATGCATGGAAAACTAAAACTCAAAGTAAAACCTGAAACACAAAATGCAACCAAAATACGTGTAAAAGGAAAAGGTTTTCCCGCATATAAACAGGAGGAAATTTTTGGAGATTTGTATATCACCTACAATATAAAACTACCCACAGCCCTAACTGAAAAAGAAATAGCGCTGTTTGAAGAGTTAAAAAAATTAGATGAAAACAATTAATCACCTTAAAAAATAATAAAAAAACTTTAAATAGTGATAGGCGTACACATATCAAAAGTTGTTCTACCTGCGCCGCACTTTTTGCGTGGGCATTCCGCTTATGGTCCTCACTTGTCCCTCGCTATTAGCTATCAATTCGTTCCCGCAGCCATAGGGTATTACTTTCTTTAACAATTCTCCAAAGTGTACTATTTTATGAAGCGTTTAAAATGGTCGTAGTTTATTAATTGGTTCTTTTACCGTCACCAAAAAAATCAATAACATTCTGCATACTTTCTTTTAAAATGCCAGAGCCTTCATCAAAAAAACCATCCTTGTTTTTTTTGGAAGCTTTGTTGTCAGTGGATTTTTTTATGGCTGCTTTGGCATTTTCTGCTTCATCGAAATAAGTACTAATATTTTTTTCGTAGAAACTATTTACAGCTTCTATGTTTATTAATACATCTTCGTATTCAGTTATAATAATGTAGATATCTTTTACATTTTCTGTAGAATGTCTACGTGGTATTCTGTCAAATAGTTCTTTCAATTCATTTGTAATACTGTTCATTTAAATTGTTGAATGTTGTGTAACAAATGTAATGTAACCGACTGTAATTTTATTTTATAGGTATACATCATTTTTGTTAATACAATTAACTAACAAACATTTTAACCATTATCGAAACCGCCATAGTTTTTTAAAATGTAATTTTATACCATAAGCTATGGACAAATATTTTAAAATAATTTCTGATGCCTACAGTGGTTATGCAAAATTTTTCGCAAATGAAATTTTGTCTCCGAGCTGGCACAATTATTTTTATTGGCTGGTTGGGGCATCGCTATTGATTTGGCTCGCAGAAATATTTTTCCCATGGCGTAAAAATCAACCGCTTGTACGGGAGCATTTTTGGTTGGATGCATTTTATCTTTTTTGGAATTATTTCCTATTTGCGCTCATAGCCTATAATGCACTTAGTATGGTAGCTGTAAATGCCTTCAACGATTTTCTTTCCATTTTTGGTATTACAAATATATTAGCACTAAATGTTGCCACATGGCCTAAATGGGGGCAACTACTTTTTATTTTTGTGTTCAGAGATTTTATGCAGTGGGCTATACATAGGCTTTTGCACAATGTAAAGTGGATGTGGGAGTTTCATAAAGTACATCACAGTACTAAGGAAATGGGCTTTGCTGCCCTTATGCGCTATCATTGGATGGAGAATATTATTTACCGTAGTTTAGAGTATATTCCGCTGGCCATAATTGGTTTTGGAATAAGTGATTTTTTTATTGTGCACATTTTTACACTGGTAACCGGGCAGCTTGGCCATGCCAATTTAAAGATAAATTTAGGCCCGTTTAAATACCTGTTTAATGGACCGCAAATGCATTTGCTTCACCACGCCAAACACATGCCCGCCGCACATCCACACGGTTTTAATTATGGCATAACGCTAAGTGTTTGGGATTATATTTTTCGAACCAATTATTGGCCGAAAGATGATAAATATCTACCAATAGGTTTACCTGACGATGATGGGATGCCCGAAGATTTTGTTGGTCAAAATATTCAACCGTTTAAAAAGATTTTTTCAAAGAAGCATTATCAAATGCCACAGAATGCACAGAAACACAGAATGAATACATAATTCCTAATTTATTCATAATTCACCATTCGCAATTCACCTTTACAATCCATTCAATATTTCATGCCCCATTTTATCTCTTTTAGTAAAAAGATATCTCTCGTTATGGCTATTGGGTTTCATTTCTATTGTAACAGTGTCAACCACTTCTATTCCGTAACCAGATAAACCTGCACGTTTGCGAGGGTTGTTACTCATTAGTTTCATTTTCGTAACATTTAATTCACGCAATATTTGAGCACCCACACCATAATCCCTCTGGTCTCCGGCAAAACCTAGTTCAATATTTGCTTCTACGGTATCTCTGCCTTGTTCCTGTAATTTGTAAGCTTTTAGCTTATTTAGGAGCCCAATTCCTCTACCCTCCTGGTTCATATATAAAACCACCCCTTTGCCTGCTGCTTCTATAATTTCAAGTGCGTGGTGTAATTGTTCGCCGCAATCGCAGCGCATCGATCCCAAAATATCTCCGGTCATGCAACTACTGTGTACCCTCACAAGCACAGGCTCATCTCTTTCCCATTTACCTTTCTTCATGGCAAGGTGAACATCTCCCGTGTTTACTTGTGTAAATGCTATCAGTTCGAAATCGCCATACTTAGTCGGCATATTTACACGAACCTCTTCTCTTATAAGTGTTTCATGTTTTAGCCTAAAAGCAATTAAGTCTTTTATAGAAATGATTTTAAGATCAAACTTTTCTGCAATTATTTTTAGCTGAGGTAACCTGGCCATACTACCATCTTCATTCATAATTTCTACCAAAGCCCCTGCAGGTTCAAAACCGGCAAGCATAGCTATATCTATAGTAGCTTCTGTGTGTCCTGCTCTTCTTAATACACCACTGTTTTTTGCTTTTAGAGGAAAAATATGCCCCGGTCGGCCAAGGTCTTCGGGTTTTGTATTAGGATTTATAAGAGCTAAAACTGTTTTAGACCTGTCATGTGCAGAAATACCCGTAGTACAGCTATCACCAATTAAATCGATACTTACCGTAAAAGCAGTTTCATGTAAAGAAGTATTATCCGTTACCATCGGCTGCAATTGTAACTCCTCGCATCTTTTTTCAGTAATGGCAGCGCAAATAAGCCCACGGCCTTGTGTACTCATAAAATTTATAACCTCAGGAGTTACATTTCGTGCAGCAGTCACAAAATCACCTTCATTCTCACGGTCTTCATCGTCAACTACGATAATAATTTTGCCCGCTTGTATATCCTTTATTGCTTCTTCAATAGTGTGCAGCATTATTTTAATTTATTACAAAGTTACCGAGTAATAAAATTTTTACAGCAAACTTTTCCATTTTCGATAATTTTTACGCAACCAGAAGTATTTCTGTTACAAGCAGCATATGGAAACTTAACGATGCCTACAAGTTGTTAATAAAACTTAACCATTATTTAGCAAAAGATTTGTTTCTTTGCGCCATAAAACCGAACTAAATATGCATTTTAAAAAAATTATCCCATTTATTTTCGCCTTGATGGCAATGCCTTTTATGATGAAGGCCCAAGTTACAACGAGTAGCATGTCTGGAATCGTAAAATCTGCATCACAGTCCATTTTACCAGGAGCTTCCATTTCGGCTATTCATCTTCCAACCGGCACTGTATATTCTGCATTGGCACGCTCTGGTGGTCGTTTTGATATCAATAATATGAATCCTGGTGGTCCATACAGAATTACTGTTACTTTTTCAGGTTTTGATACTCAGACCAGAGAAGAAGTCTTTCTTACTTTAGGCGAAACATTTTCTGCAGATTTTCAATTAAGCAACAGAACAACTGATTTGACAACTGTTGTTGTAACAGGAAAAAGCGCTTCGGTAGCAAAAATTGGCACTGAAACGAGCATAGGACGTTCTAAACTTGATATTTTACCTACTGTTGGTAGAAATCTTGGTGATTTTATTAGATTTACTCCACAAGCAAAAGTGAGTGGTCAAAGTATTTCTATTGGTGGTCAGAACAACAGATATAACAGTTTTTTAATTGATGGAGCTGTAAACAACGATGTATTTGGCTTAAGTGCTTCAGGTACAAATGGCGGACAAGCAGGTACACCACCTATTAGTATTGATGCTATTGACCAAATTGTGGTACAAATTTCTCCTTACGACGCAGCTTTAGGAAACTTTACCGGAGGTTCAATTAATGCCATCACAAAATCTGGTAGCAATAGCTTTCATGGCTCAGCTTATTATGTTTTCAGAAATCAGAATCTAGCAGGAAAGACCCCTACTTTTGGTTTGGGAACAGCAGAGAGAGTAAGCTATCCTGATTTTAAGAACCAAACCTATGGTTTTACAATTGGTGGTCCAATAATTAAGAACAAAGCATTTTTCTTTGTAAATGCGGAGCAGCAAAGAGATAGCAGGCCTCAACCTTACACAGGACCTATGAGTATTGCAGATTCTGTAAAAAGATTGGTTGATACGCTAAAAAATAGGTACTCATATGATCCGGGCGATTGGCTTAACAATGAGGATAAAATTGACAGAACAAACCTTAATACTAGGTTTGATTTTAACCTAAGCGACAAACATAAACTAACAGCTAGTTATCGTTACACAAAAGCAGAAAGAGTAAATGCGGGTAGAAGCACTTACAATGGTGCTACAGGTTCCATCAATTTTACAAATGGGTCTCAATTCTTCCCTTCGATAACTCATTCCGGTAATATTGAATTGAACAGTAAGTTCTCTAACAAATTAAATAATAAATTTAGAGTGTCGGTAACAGATGTTAATGATAACAGAGGATTTACCGGTGATCCGTTTCCATCCGTTTTTATTAGTGCTTTTAATGGCGGTCCAAGTTACAATATTGGATCAGAAGTTGCTTCAACGGCAAATGTGTTAAAACAAAGTATTTTTAATTTGTATGATGCCTTTAAATTTTATGCAGGTAAACATTCATTTACAGTAGGTGCTGATATTGACCTAAACAAATCCTATAATTTATTCATAAACAGAAATTTTGGAGCTTACACTTATGCTGCACTTGGGCCTTTACCCGTTGCTGCAAATGGATTTGCCCAGCAAATAAGCCCCATACAAGCTTTTATAACCGGAAGAACGCCTAGTGGATATCGTAGATCTTATTCCATTGTTGATCAAGGAAATAAAGGCGGTGATGAGAATACAAACGCTGCGGCTAATTTTAAGTCTGTCCGTTTGGGTTTCTTTGTAAACGATGATATACAGGTAAATGATAATTTAACGGTAACAGTAGGTTTAAGAGCAGATAAAACATCTTTTACAACTGCAGCACCGGTTGATAAATTTTTTAATGATACCGCTAGAACAATCATTGCTAGATCTTATGATTTAAAAGGAGCAATAAGTGGAGAAAGGTTTAAGCCAAGTTGGATATTCTCTCCAAGATTAGGATTTAAATATAAGATTGATGACGAAGGAGTAACAATTCGTGGAGGCGTAGGAGTCTTTGCAGGAAGAACACCTTTGGTATGGCCTGGAGGTATTTACCAAAATGCAGGAAACCTAGTTGGCGAAATAAATACTTCTGTAGGTACCCAAAATTCAGCTATCACTCCTTTTAGCAATGGAGGATTATTGAATGCAAATTATAATGGCGGTGTAACTCAAAGTACAGGTGTTGCATTACCCTTTAGACCCAATGTAAACAATCAATTTACCCAAGCAGATTTTGGGTTGCCGGCAAATTTATTAACTCCTCAAGGTGATTTAAACTTAGTAGCTAGTAATTTTAAATTACCTGCTGTTTTAAAAGCATCATTAGCTGCTGATAAAAAATTAGGACAGGGCTGGACGTTAACTACAGAGTTTAACTTTACAAAGAATATTAATGAGGTAGATTGGCAAAATGTAAATATTGCTCCTAATGCTGGTATTAAAACTACCGGTGTAGATGTAAGAGAAGTAAATAATGTATCTAATGCTAATGGTGTAAATGTACCAACTAGATTTGTTTACAGAAGTTATGGAACAAGTGCAGTAATTCGTAACCCATACAACAATATTATTTTAATAAAAAACACTGACGGACCAAAAGGGTATGCTTATAATTTTACTCTTCAAATAGATAAGCAAACCAAAAATGGATTGCAATTTAATGCTGCCTACGTTTATGGTAATTCAGTAGCACGTAATGAAGCAACCAGTTCTGTAAATACGAGTAACTGGAGCTTTATGGAAACAGTATCTGGTAGAAATAATTTAGTAAGAAGTATTTCAGATTTTGATATGGGTCACAGAATTTACGCTTTAGCATCTAAGAAGTTTACTTATGCAAATAAGCACGCTGCAACTACAATAACATTTTCTTACAATGGGCAATCTGGAAACCCATACAGCTATGTTTATACAGGTGGCTTAGTAGGTGATGGTGTAACTGGAAACGATTTAATATATGTTCCTAGAGATAGGGCTGAAATAGATTTAATGACTTTCGTAAATACTACTACGGTAGTAAATGGCGTTACCACTACTGTTACTCCTGCCCAGCAAAGAGCCGACTTAGAAAATTTTATACAAAGTGATAAATACTTAAGCAAGCGAAGAGGGCAATATGCAGAAAGGAATGGCGCAAGATTACCTTTTACAAACATTGTAGATTTTAGTATTGCACAAGACTTTATGATAAAAAGGGGAAAAACAACTCATAAGCTAACAATAGGATTAGATGTTTTTAATTTAACTAACTTGATTAGTAAGAATGCGGGTCGTCAATTTTTCTTAGGAAATGACCAGTCTGCAATTATTGCATTTAGAGGTTATGGTAATGGAACTACCACGGGACCAACAACTTCTCCAACATTTAGTTTTAATAAACCAATTAATGATAAACCTTATGTAATAAATGATGTTCAAACAAGTGCCAATACCAGTGCTCGTTGGAATGGTCAGGCTACCATAAGATATAGTTTTTAATTAGATTACTCTATAGAAAAAAGCCTCCGAATTTTTCGGAGGTTTTTTTATGTCTGTTTGCTTACAATGATAGGATTCATAACATTTTCGTAACGTACTTTTCATATTTATTTTCAGTTTAACCAGCACCTTTGCGGCAAAATTAAAACCCTATAAAAATGAAATGTAAATTACTCTTAACACTTGTTTTTTCGTGGTGTTTATCTGTAGCAATGGCACAGGAAACTACTTCAGAAATACAGGGAATTGTGAAGAATGCAGGCACTGCTTTAGCAGGTGCTACTATTGAGGCTATACACCAGCCTACCGGAACAAAATACACCGTAACCACCAGAAAAGACGGTCGTTACAATTTATCAAATGTAAAGATTGGCGGCCCTTATGTTATTAAAATAACAAACGTTGGCACTTCAGATCAATTAAAAGAAAATGTTTTTCTTTCGTTAGGTCAAGTGTATAATGCAGATTTTGAAGTTACAACAGAAGTGAAAGATTTAGCAGCAGTAGTGGTTGCAGGTACAAGGCAAGATAAAGTGATAAACAACAGCCGTACCGGAAGCCAGGAAGTTATTACCAGAGCTCAAATTGAAAGACTGCCAACCATCAGTAGAAGTTTACAGGATTATACGAAACTTACACCGTCTTCTAACGGATTAAGTTTTGGTGGTGTAAGCGGTGCATATAACAACCTTACTGTAGATGGTGCAAATTTTAATAATGCATTTGGTTTAAGTGGCACACTTGGTGGGCAAACAAATTCTCAACCAATAAGTATTGATGCCATAGAGCAGATACAGGTAAATGTTTCTCCTTACGATGTGCGCCAGGGTAGTTTTAGCGGCGCAGGTATAAACTCTGTTACACGCAGCGGTACAAACAAATTTAAAGGTTCAATATATAATTTCTTCAGATCAGAAAATTCTCAGGGCTATAAGGTGAATACTGCTAAAGCGGTTAAATCGCCAATAGATTATAATCAATTTGGTGCGTCAGTTGGAGGTCCAATAATTAAAAACAAGGTTTTCTTTTTTGGAAGCTATGAGCAGGAAAAAATAAATTTGCCGGGTTCTCCTACATGGAGAGCGGCTAAAACGGGCGAATCATCTGATGGTGTAGGTATTTCTCAGGCAAGAGCTGATACATTAAATGCTTTGAAGTCATTTTTAATATCAAAGTTTGGTTACGATCCTGGCAATTTCGATAATTATGATTACCGCACCGAAAGTAAAAAAGCTACTGTAAGACTGGACTGGAATATTAATGAAAAAAATACTTTTACTGTAAAGTATAATTATCTAAAATCCTTTAGAGATATTGCAGCAAGCAACAGCGGAGCGCAAGGAAGCAGACAACCAAGTGTAACAGGTTTACCTTTTAGTGGTAATGGTTATACAATAAATAATAACTTTAATATTTTTATAGCAGAATTAAATACCCGTTTTAGTAATAAAGCAAATAATAAACTGCAAATTGGTTACACAGAGTTGAGAGATTTTCGTGAGCCTATAGCTAAAGGAAATCCTTTTCCATTAGTTGATATTTTAAATGGTAATAATCAAACGTATACATCTTTCGGTTATGAGCCTTTTACTTTCAACAATAAACTAAGTTCAGATATCTTTCAAATTTCTGACATATTTACTTTGTACAAAGGATCTCATGAAATTACATTAGGAACGCAAAACTTTTTTAAGAAATTTGAAAACGGTTTTGCTCCAAACTATCAGGGTTATTTTAGATTTAATACGCTAACTGATTTTTATGCTGCTGCTAATAATCCATTTGTTTCAGCATCACAACCAGGTACGCAAACTGCTACTATTCGCAGATTAGGTTTTGCAACTACTAAAGACGGATCTTTTCCATTTGCAAAAATAGGAGCTGCAGAACTCGGTTTTTTTGCACAGGATAAATGGAGAGTAAAACAGAACCTTACGTTAACTTATGGTGTTCGTATTGATGATCCAACATTTGAAGATAAGTTTGACACTAACGACAGTTTAAAAGCACTTAGTTTTAGAGATGGTCAGAAAATAGACGTAGGCCAGGCACCTCCAACAAAGCCATTATTTAGCCCGAGGTTAGGATTTAACTGGGATGTGAAAAACGATAAAAAAACACAGATTCGTGGCGGTATTGGTTTATTTGCGGGTCCTCCACCATTTGTGTGGGTAAGCAATCAGGCAGGTAATAATGGAGTTCAGCTAGGTTCAGTTAATTTAGGAAATGGCGCTACTGCTACCCTTCCTTTTTCGCCAAATGTAGATGCATTTAGACCAGCAGGTGGCGCATTATCAACTGCGTATAATATAGCGGTGACAGACCAGGATTTTAGGTATCCTCAAAATTTAAAGGCAAGCATTGGTATTGATCATAAATTACCCAAAAATTTCACTATTACTGTAGAAGGAAATTATACTAAAGATGTGAATGCAGTTTATTTTCAAAATATAAATTTGCCTTATACAGGAATTGCTTTAGCAGGGTCTGATAATAGAATAAGATATAGTACGCCTCAAATATATAATGGTACTACGTTAAGTAATCCAAATATATCTGATGCTATTTTAATGAAAAATTCTAACAACGGTTATGGCTATTTCTTTACTACACAAGTACAAAAAACAGCTAAGAATTTTATTGGAAGTGTAGCTTACACACACAGCAAGGCTAGAACAATAAATGATGGTGGGTCAATTGCGCAAAGTAACTGGAGAGATCGTTCTGTAAAAGGAGATCCAAATACAGACGAACTAGGTTATGCAAATTTTTACCAGCCTCATCGTGTAATTGCTTATGGATCTTACAGAAGAGAATATGCTAAATACTTTGCAACATCTATCGGCTTTACTTTTGAAGCTGCTACAAATGGAACCGGCACTTATGTATACAACGGAGATTTAAATGGTGATAATCAAACAGGTAACGATTTAATGTATGTACCAAAAAACCAGGCTGATATTGTATTAGTAAAAGCAAATGCTGCTGACCCAAGAACACCTGATCAAATTTGGTCGCAACTAAATAATTTTATCAATCAGGATATTTATTTAAGTAAAAACAGGGGTAAAGTAGTTGAAAGAAATGGGGCACTTGCACCATACTTCAAACAACTTAATATGAACTTTACACAAGATTTCTTTTACGAAACAAAAGATAAAACAAGAAATACATTACGTGTAACAGTGGATATATTTAACGTAGGTAATTTGATTAACAAACAGTGGGGTGTAACCAAATCATTTACAAGAACAAATCCATTAAATTTTGTAGGTATTGCTCCTGACGGTAAACCAACCTTTTCTTTCCCTTATCTAGATGCTGCTAATCAGACACCGGTTACAACTAGTTACAGAGATAATTTAGGAATATCATCTCGTTGGCAGATGCAAATTGGCGTTCGCTATTTATTTAATTAATAATAAAGAAATTTAAAAAATGAAAACATTAAAAAACATTGTGTACGCTGTCTGTATTTCTATAGCATTTACAGCTTGTACTAAAGACAATAATGATATTAACGGTGCAGCAAATACTGCTACCGCAGGTTCATCGGCTTTAAGTTTAAATAACAGGGTTTTGGCAGCATTTATAATAGATTCATCTACACTCCCTGCATTGCCTGCAGGTACTTTACCTGCCACAGGTACTTACAATAGGTTTAGAAAACTTTTTACATACGATACAGTTGCAACAGCAAATAAACCTGTAGCATACAGTGTAGGAGAAACGGTAAACATTATTGGGTATATGAAAACCGATGATACTGCAGCAGTAAAAAGAAGAATATTAGTTCGTTTATTTAGGGCACCAAGTTCATTTATTACGGTGGCAAATCCTCCAGCTGTTATAAATGTATTGCAAAGGGCAGAAGATTCTTATAGAACCTATGCCCCCGGCGCTGGTACAAACCCTATAGCTGATACTACTTTTAGTTTGCCAATAATTGCACCTAGTAATGTGGCACCTTTTAATGTTACCTTAGCGGCTAATGAAAACATTGGTGGCATCAAATACAATATTTATTTAATTAAAGTTGCATTTACAATACCTGCAAGTTATAGTGGGAGGTTAATGTCAATTAATTTAAATGCTAATGTAACACCCAGCAGCAGGGAGGAATACGGCAATGCAAACTGGATTTACGCTTTTAGAGTTAGATAAAATAATTATAGAAAATTAAACTCGGATGTGTTAACCACTCCCAAAAGTTTAAAAGATGAAAGGGAATCAACACATTAGTTGGTTCCCTTTGTTTTTATTAAAGTTTTTTTAAAAATCTCCACATTTTTATGTGTTACAAATAGCTAAAAACTAAATCTTGACAAAGCAAAACACCTATGTTGATTGATGATTATTAACGTAGATAAAATTATATCATTAAAAAGACGATAAATTAAACGCTCGCTATTTTGTTTATCAAAAAAATATATACTTAAATAAATTTGCTTAGAACGCTACTCCAACCTTTTACCCATTTCTTCGTCAATCAACCCAAAAATTATCTCAGGTTTCATTGTTCTCCATTGTAACAATTCAAACATTTCCAGATAGTTTGTAATCCTCGTTTTTTTAAAATCATGCTTGCTTTGTTCGGGTAGATTTAGCAGTACAATCCATCCTCGTTCGTCTTCAATCTGTTCATGCCATTCTTCATAATAACTATCATCACTGCTATGAAAATTTAAAACGTTTTCGGTTATTAAAATAAACTTATAAATACCTTGCTTGTAAAGATTATCAGTAACATTTCTTCTAAATGTCATTACATCATTCTCAATAGCATCGTTCCACTCTCCTATTAATTCTATAATGGCGTAATGCTGGTCATAATCTGCAAATAAAATTTTCAAATAAAGGGTACTTGATCCTACTTCATCCCATTGAGGATGAATAAAATAATTATATACTTTGTTGGTATATTCAAATTCGCTGTATGTTCTTTTAAAAAATGGAGATCGAGCATCTTCCTCTGCTGCGTACAAGTGCCTCCAGTTAAAATAAGGTTCTATATTCTGCATAAATAACTTTTCAAAAACACTATAAGCAAATATCCTGCAAAACTATTTTTAAGTACATCTAAAAGGGAAATTTGATAAGTAAATTCGTGAAACTGTTTAATACACTTTGATACATTTCCAAATTTTTAAAATTATAAATCAGTTATTATACCCACAAAAAGAGGCTGCCTAAAAAGACAGCCTCGTACTTATAACCAATAAAATTTTTTAAAGTATTACAACTTTATCTGAAATTATTTCGCAGTTTTTTTCATCCAATACTTTTACCAAATAGGTTCCTGCATTAGGACGGCTTCTCAAAATCACCTGTTGTACCTGTTGCCCTTTTGTTAAGCCAACTTTGGTAGTTTGTAATGCTCTACCCGCAAGGTCTGATATTACCACTGTATATGCACCATTTTGCTTACCGTCTAATAAAACATTAAATGTGCTACTTATTACAGGGTTAGGATATATACTGTTTTTAGATAAATTATTGTTGTTTACAGCCGGTGCTATCTTTGCAAAAGAAGCACTTCTTGCCTGGTCAGCTTCTTTTTGTAACAATAAATTACCGCTTGCAAGGTCAGATGCATTGTAAACTACATCAGACCCTTCTATTTTTTTTGCAGCTAAATCTGTAAGGCTCATTTTATAATAACCATCAAATGATGTAGCACTACAAATAACAATGTTACCATCAGCATCTACTGCTGCACCATTGGTAGTGTAGTTTCCTGGCAAACCAGTAATAGTACCTTTAAAAGTTGTGATGCGTGTATTTACATCAACCACAAATACATTTCTTGTAGCAGAAATAATATACAGTTTTCCATATGCATCAGCAATCATATCTCCACCCCAACTGCTACATTTATTATGAACAGAAAGACCTTTGTTTTCTTCTGCATCTATCAACCCGCCCAGATCAGTAACTGTTGGCTTTTTACCTGTTGTAAACTTATACAAATGGCTACCATCATTATTTATTGCATAACCGTTGCCATCGTTTGACAATACCATTCTTGTAATGTTGTTAGATTCTTCTGCCCCTACACTTGGTGAATAGCCAGGTATAGCAACTGAATAAAATGAAGGCGTTTCATTTTTTACGTTGGCGTCCATCCAACGCAATTCGCCCATGCGCATTGGAATAAAAAATAGTTTTTCAGATCTTCTGTCATATGCTGCAGCCGCAACAAAACTTGATGTTGGATACTGAGACGCACTGTAAATATTACCATCTGCAAAAGCTGTTTGGTCAGTTGTTTTTTTAGTATTTACATCTGTAATAGTGAAATTAGTTTTGCTGCGCTGAAAAATAGTTTTTGTAACCTGCCCTGTGGACAAGTCAATCTGCCTAATGTTCATCCACATAAAATCTTTGTTGCCATCGCCTGTAATAGCGTAGCCTCTATTTTCACTTTGAGCATTTACTGCAAATGCAGCTGCTATTAATCCTGTTGTGAGTAAAATTTTACATTTCATGCTATTAAAATTTAAAGTTTAATTTGAACTACAATTTACCTCAAAACAAATAACAAAAAAAATATTTTTCCAGTTATTTAATAATATGATATTTTATTAACCCATCCATCGGGCTTTTTATTACCTTACCCAATTTTAATTCGTAATCCTTACACATTTCAGCTAAAATATCTTTAAACCCATACGCTACACTTCCAACAAAATTGATCGGTAATGTCCAGCTTTCTCTGTACTTGTATATGTGGTTAAAAAAGAAATCGTTCATGCTGTCTTCTATAATATTCTCGATCATAAAATGCCCCCTGTTTTCTATTAAAAAAGTTACAAAACCTGCCAGATAACGATTGGGAAGTGCTTTTTTATATACATTATCCAGTATTTCCGCATTTGTTTGGGGATATTTCTGTTTAAATTTATCCATCAATTCTGCATCAAAAGTATTGTACAGATAATACTGCAATACTTTTTTACCAAGGTGAGTACCACTACCTTCGTCTCCTAATATAAAACCCAAACCGGGACTATTCTTCACTACCTTTTTACCATTATAAAAACAGGAGTTAGATCCCGTTCCTAAAATACAGGCAATTCCTTTATCATCACCGCATAGTGCCTTTGCTGCACCAAGCAAATCATGATCTACATTTATTTTGGCACTTCTGTATACATTTTTTAAACCTCTTTTTATTAATGAAATATTGGTAATGTTACTACAGCCGGTTCCATAGTAAAAAATTTCTTCTATTTGAACGTTGCCAGTTTTTGGCAATAATTCTTCTGTTAATATTTTTGCGAGCGATTCATCATTTAAAAAATAAGGACTTATTCCCTGTGTGGAAATCATTTTCTTTTTATTACCGGTTATAAAACACCATTGGGTTTTGGTAGAACCACTATCTGCAATAAGTACTGAACGCATATTTTCTAATTAAGTAAAACAAGATAAAACATTCACGTCATAAATTATCTGAAAAAATTATCTTCGCCAAAATAGAAAATTGTAAAATTAATATGAACAATAAATTAAAGATATGGCTGCCGTTACTTTTTAGCATCGTAATGATCATAGGGATGTTTATGGGCTATAAAATGAGGGACGCAATGCCTGGTAAAAGTTTTTTCTCTACGCAAAAACCTTCTTCAGTGCAAGAAATTTTAGATTTACTCAACAGTAGATATGTTGATTCGGTAAATTTAAAATCTCTTTCTGATACTGCCATTGAAGCCATCTTAAGCAAGCTTGATCCACATTCCAGGTATATTCCGGCAGAAGATCTACAACAAATAAATGAAGAGATAAAAGGAAGTTTTTATGGCATAGGCATAGAGTTTAATATGCTGGATGATAGTCTTCACATAATAAATGTATTGGAGGGTGGCCCATCTGACAAAGCAGGTGTAAAAACCGGAGATATAATGTTAAAAGCCGGCGACAGTGCCATATCAGGTAAAAAAATAAGTACAGAAAGAATTAGAAACATTTTAAGGGGACCAGAGGAAACAAACGTTTTACTCACCATTTTACGCAATGGAAAAAAGCAGGTTACAGAAGTTGGCAGAGGCAATATACCTATTAGAAGCGTAGATGTGGCTTATATGCTTGACAGTTCAAATGGTTATATTAAAATAAATAAATTTAGTACACAGACTTACAAAGAATTTATGAACAGCCTCCTTACCCTTAAAAAAGTAGGCATGAAAAGTTTAGTATTGGACCTAAGGGGAAATGGCGGAGGTGTGTTGGACGAAGCCGTAGAAATAGCGGATGAGTTATTGGAAGGAGATAAATTAATTACTTATACGGAAGGTTTACATTCTCCAAAAAAAGAATTTCGTTGCAGGCGTCAGGGGCAATTTGAACAAGGAAAAGTAGTTGTATTGGCAGATGAAGGTTCAGCAAGTGCCAGCGAGGTTTTAATGGGCGCTTTGCAGGATTGGGATAGAGCAACTATTGTAGGCAGAAGAACTTTTGGAAAAGGCCTGGTGCAGGAACAGTATGATTTAAGAAACAGGGCTGCGCTTCGCTTAACTGTAGCAAGATATTATACACCAATCGGTAGAAGTATTCAAAGGTCATATAAGGATGGTGCAAAATCATATTACACAGCTATTTCAGATAGATTTACAGATGGTGAAATGATAACGGCTGATTCAGTAAAAAATGATACGTCAAAAATATATCGGTCGCAAAAAGGTAAAAAATTATTTGGCGGTGGTGGCATATCTCCCGACTTTTTTGTAACAGCAGATACTGCAAAACTTAGCATGACTATAGCAAAAATTTACAGCCGTGGCACGTTATCAGATTTTGGTTACAGATATTACAAAAATCATCAAACAGCGTTTAAAAGCTATAAAAATGCGACGCAGTTTGCACAAAATTTTACAATAAGAGACGATGAGTGGAAATATTTTGAATCTCTTGCCGCAAAAGATTCTATTGCAACAAACACAATTACGAAAAAAGAAAAAGAAATGATAGAACAATCTTTGAAAGCATCACTTGCCCGCCAACTTTTTCGTGCAGAAGGATATTATGAAACAATAAATGCAAAGGATAGGTTTATTAAGAAAGCATTAGAAGTTATAAATTAGAAAAAGCCTCCATATGGAAGCTTTTTATATTAAGTAAAATCAATAGTAAGATTAGGGACTAATCTTATGTTCTTGCATATTAGGGATATTGCTTAAACGGGGGACTATAGATTTGTTGCAAACATATCATAATTCGCAATTAAAAAATGTAGTACAAAATATTTTATTTTAAGTTATACGTTTTACGATGAAATAATTAAGGTATAAGCAAAATTTGTAAGACAGTATTTTTAAAATCTGTCCCAATTTTTTTTTCAGTTAATATAACCCTTCAATGCTCAAATATCTTTCGCCCGTATCGTAATTAAAAATAAGTACAGTACTGCCTGCCGGTATTTCGGGTAATTTTTTTGCCAAAGCTGCCATTGTTGCGCCGCTGGAAATTCCCTGAAAAATACCTTCTTCTTTAGCAGAACGAATAGCATATTCAAAAGCCTCTTCTTTGCTAACCTGTATTACGCCATCTAAAATATCTTTATGTAAATTGGTTGGTATAAAACCGGCGCCAATACCTTGTAACGGATGCGGAGCGGGGCTTCCACCACTAATTACGGGCGATAATTCAGGCTCTACAGCAAAGACCTTTATATTTTTAAAATGATTTTTTAATACCTGAGCCACCCCTGTAATATGCCCGCCTGTACCCACTCCTGTTATTAAAAAATCTATTCCTTCCGGAAAATCTTTTACAATTTCTTCTGCCGTGGTTTTTACATGTATGTCAATATTTGAAGAATTATCAAACTGTTGCGGCATCCATGCATTTGGTGTAGCGGCTACCAATTCAGTGGCTTTTTCGATAGCGCCTTTCATTCCTTTTTCACGTGGGGTTAGTTCAAATGTAGCGCCATAAACACTCATTAATTTTCTACGCTCCACACTCATACTCTCGGGCATTACCAAAATAATTTTATATCCTTTCACTGCCGCTACCATGGCAAGCCCAATGCCTGTATTGCCAGATGTTGGTTCAATAATAACACTGTCTTTATTAAGCAATCCTTTTTGCTCCGCATCTTCAATCATTGCCAATGCAATCCTGTCCTTTATACTTCCGCCGGGGTTTGCTTTTTCCATTTTAGAATAAACCTGTATATTATCGGGATAAAGCTTATTTATTTTAACGTGCGGAGTATTACCAATTGTTTCCAAAATATTTGCTGCTTTCATGTTATGTTTTTAGATGATAAAATTTATTGGTTCATTGAAATTGCTTCTGTCTTTTACAACTGTTTGTGCTGTGTGATATACGATACTAAAAGCAGGAACACTTGCCGTTATCCATGTATTACCACCTATGATGCAGTCGTGGCCTACTGTGGTATCTCCTCCTAATATGGTGCTGCCGGAATAAATAACCACATTATCTTCAATGGTGGGATGTCGTTTAATTTCAGCATCTTCTTTTCGAACAGCCAATGCACCCAGGGTAACTCCTTGGTATAATTTTACATTATTACCAATTACAGTAGTTTCTCCCACAACAATCCCGGTACCATGATCAATAAAAAAAGGACAACCAATTATTGCTCCAGCATTAATATCAATACCTGTTTTGCTGTGCGCAATTTCACTCATCATGCGGGGTAAAATCTCTATTTTCAGTTTGTACAACAAATGCGCCAGCCTGTAAATGGCAATAGCATAAAAACCAGGATATGTTAGTACCACTTCCTCCAAAGAATTTGCTGCCGGATCATAATCTGCTATGAACTGTGCATCTTTTATAAGTCTATCAGCAGTAACCGGCAATTGCTCAAAAAAACTATTAGTCAGTTTATTCCCGTCTATATTATTGCCATAT
>Ga0105047_10005450_pt1 | contig 21853 bp, 20 predicted proteins | sample MAT04_FD_78384 | JGI IMG/M metagenome (GOLD analysis project Ga0105047, IMG submission 78384) | Freshwater microbial communities from Lake Fryxell liftoff mats and glacier meltwater in Antarctica - MAT-04 (megahit assembly) | ecosystem: Environmental > Aquatic > Freshwater > Ice > Liftoff... | reverse complement strand
GGTCAGGGGTTCGATCCCCCTCTGCTCCACCATACGGTCCCGTCGGGGAGTGGCGCAGCCTGGTAGCGCGTCTGCTTTGGGAGCAGAGGGTCGCAGGTTCAAATCCTGTCTCCCCGACCATTATATCGGCGACTAATAAGTCGTTGTTTTTGTTGAAGAAAATAGACCGTTTTCGACCTGTGCAGGAACTGTGTAGATTTTTTTTCAATCTGCTTCGGACCTCGGCACATTGAACGAGCGATCTTCGGTTCGGTTTTGGTCAATGCCGCAAAGTGATTCAGCGGCCTGTTAGCGCCTATGACCAAGCGGATTTCTGCATCTTTCGGAATTTAGTTTGCACCCGGAAGCGCTCAATGGGCGCAAAGAGGGAGCGCCTCCTCGAAGGCGGTCAGACCCTGGCGAACTTTTTGGTGCCGGGTCGCGCTAAAATTGGGGAAGTCGTTTTGCGACAGTGATGGATTGAACGATGGCTACGTCGGTCGCAGCGACACGCTCGAACCTGTCGGTCAGCTTTTCAATGTCCTCCAGCTCTCTGACCACAACCGTCGCCAGAAAGCAGTCCTGTCCCGTCACCCGCACGGCCTCGATAACCTCAGGGCTATCTTTAAGCATCTGGTCCAATTTTTTGACTTCGCCAGGGATGGCGTAGAACCGCACATGCGCCGCGACATTGAGGCCAAGGGCTTTCGGATGTATCGTAATCGTGTAGCTTTGGATTGCGCCGCAATCTTCAAGTTTGTGGATGCGTTCGGTTACGCTGGGGCTTGAAAGCTCAATCTGCTCTGCAAGGTCCTTGAACGTCACACGCCCATTTTCGGTCAGTGCCGCGATTACAGCTCGATCGGTCTTGTCGATGGGCCGGTTGACGTAACGGCTTCGGTTCATATTAAGGTCCTAGCTGGTTGACACCGGCGAGGCCTTGGGATTGCGAAGGCGATTGTTCGTTTTCGCCTTAGTTATCCGAACTCGGACCATGATTCGGGCGGACAGCGAACCCACCCTGTGACGAACACACAGCCCTCAGGGTCAGGATTGAAGGTCAAAGACGTTTCCAGCTTTCGATAGACACGTCGAAACACCGGAAATGCCTTTGTAAATCCATAGCTGACCTATTCTCTTAGCGGCTACCAATGGTTCGATAGTCGGGCAGAGTATTACTGCTCCTAATCATAGCTTTGGGAGCAATTCAGAGTGAACTGGAAAGCACATCTACGTTTAGATGCCGTGGTAAGGAGCGGCACCAAATAATGGCCTATTCTGCGGCTGCCTTGCTTGCACTGGCGTCGCAATGCGCACCAAGCGTCGCACCCGGAACGGTGCTGGCGATCATTCAAACCGAAAGCAGCGGCGAACCGTTCGCGCTCAATGTAAACGGCGGGCGGCAACCCGCCCGTCAAAATACCGCAGCCGATGCCGCAGCGACTGCGCGACGCTACGTCGCGGCAGGCTATTCGGTCGATCTTGGGCTGGGCCAGATCAACTCGCGCAATATGCGCTGGCTCGGCCTTACATGGGACACCGTATTCGACCCCTGCACCAATGTTGCCGCCTTGGCGCGCGTCCTTACCAACAACTATAATGCGGTCAGCGCCGGACGCGATCCGCAAACCGCCCTCCGGGTCGCACTTTCGATGTATAACACCGGAAGCCAGACGCGCGGTTTTCGCAATGGCTATGTCGCCAAGGTCGAGCGCAACGCCGACATCGCACAACGTGCTGCCTCCGGCCCGGCGCTGATCTTCGCGACGGCTGCATCATCTCCGGTCGATCAGCGCGTGCTTCTGCTGGCGGAAAACGCATTGCCGGAACGGTCGCCAGTTCAAGCGCGCCCCGCACCGCCCCCAAGTTGGAACGTCTTTGAACGCGCCGCCTACGACCGCGAAACCCAATTCCTTGCCGATAGTGAAAGGCCCAGCATATGAATATCATCCTGAGAGCCGGGCGCGGGATTGGGGCGTGGCGCGAATCCTGCGCTGAACGATTCAACAGCCTCCCCAAGACGATGCAAAGCGCAATCATCTGGAGCATCGCGCTAATGGCGGCGATGGCCGTGACATTCGCAAACCCCGATCCTGCCTACGCGCAGAATCTTGAGAGCTTCGCAAGCAAAGTGCGCGGTCTGCTCTCATCGACACTGCTGCGCACGCTGGCGGTCATCGCAGTCATAGTCACCGGCCTGCTCTGGTTCACGGGGCGCGCATCAACGGCGGTGTTGGTCACGGTCATCATAGGCATCGCCATCGTGTTTTCGGCGGATGCCATTGTCGGCGCGATTGCCGGATAGCACCATGACCGACGACGACACCGAAACCCTGACCAAGAACACGCTGTTTCTCGCGGTGACACGCCCTGCTTTATGGGCAGGCATCCCGATTGAGGCGGCGGTGTTGCTTCTCATCTCTAGCGCCTCAGTGCTGATATGGAGCAACAGTCCGGTCTATGCCGCGCTGGTCGTTGCGTTCGGCTATTCGATCTCTCGGCTAATCGTCCGTCACGACGTCAATGCCTTCCGCCTGTTGTTCCTGTGGGGCCGGACCAAGGCTGGCAACCGCAACCGGTCCTTCTGGGGTGGAAGCAGCTATTCGCCGCTGCCACTGCTCGGGCTGCGCCGCAAAGGCTTTGGCCGCCATGTCTAGGCTGCTCGCCTCTGGTGTGTCCGCTTCTGGGCAAGTGCCGCTCAAGGTCGCGCAGCGCGAGGCGTCGCCCGAAAAATTCCTGCCCTATGCGCGTCACGTCAACGAAGAGATGGTGGCGCTCGATTCCGGCGACATCATGCTGACCCTCGAGCTGCAAGGCCGCGCGTTCGAGACCGCCGATGTGCGAGATTTGAACGACTGGCATACGAAGCTGAACGGAATGCTCCGCAACCTGCACGACGAACGGCTGTCGATCTGGACGCATCTGGTCAGGATGCGTGTCGATCAATATCCTGGTGGGGCATTCAAATCGGGCTTCGCTGCCGATCTCGATCGTGCCTATTTTGGCCGGATCAACCGTGAGCGGATGTTCATCAACCGCTTCTTTGCGACGCTGGTGATCCGCCCTGCTGCGACGGGCGGCGACAAGATCATCCAGCTCTTCAAACGCAAGGTGTCGGGAAAGCCCAAACAAGGGCCGCTGATCGACGAGTCTCTGATGGAGCTGCTCGACGACAAGAGCCGCGATTTCGAGAAATTGATGGCGCGCTGCGAACCGCGCCGCTGCGCGATCTACGAACATCGCGGCCTGATGTTCTCAGAAACGATGGAAGTGGCCGACATGGTGATGACAGGCCGCCATCGCCGCGTCCCCGTCGTGCGCGGCCATCTCGGCGGCGCGCTCTACCGCTCGCGCACCATCTTCGGTGCGGAAACCATCGAAGTGCGGGATGCCGATGCGTCGGCATTTGGCGGCATTTTCGGTATCCGCGAATATCCTGCGCAAACCACGCCGCGCCAGTTCGAGGCATTGCTATCGGTCGATTTCGGGTTCGTGCTGACGCAGAGCTTCACGTTTCTCGGGCGGGCGGCTGCGACCGAAAAGTTCCGGTTGCGCATGACGCAGATGGAGAATGCGGGCGATAGGGCAGTCAGCCAGGCTGATGCGCTGATTGATGCGGGCGACGACCTGATGTCGAACCGCTTCGTGCTGGGCGATCATCATTTCACGCTCGCGGTCTATGCCAGTTCGATGAAGGCGCTGCGCGACCATATGTCGGTTGCGCGGGCAGCCCTTGCCGATACCGGCATGGTGGCGGCGCGCGAAGGCGCGGCGCTCGAAGCCGCATACTGGTCGCAGCTCGTTGGCAATTTTGCATGGCGCGCCCGGCCCGCGCCGATCACGTCGCTCAATTTCGCAGCCTTCGCGCCATTCCATACGTTTCCGGCAGGCAGCGCCACCGGCAACCATTGGGGCGATGCGGTCGCTTTGCTCAAAACCGATGCCCGCAGCCCGTATTTCTTCAATTTCCACAAGGGTGACCTTGGGCATACGTTGATTATCGGTCCATCGGGCGGCGGCAAGACGGTGCTGCTTAACTTCCTGATGGCCCAGGCCGAAAAGACCGGGGCGCGGCAGATTTTCATCGACAAGGATCGCGGCGCGCAAATCTTTGTGCAGGCCAGCGGCGGCACCTATCTGGCTCTGCACAATGGCATAGCCACCGGCTTTTCACCTCTCAAAGCCCTTACCGACCGTGCCGAAGACAAGACGTTCCTTTCGCTTTTCATCCGCCAGCTCGTCCGTGCTGACGGCAAACCGATCTCGGTTCAGGAGGAGCGGCTGATCGAAGACGGCATCAATGCCGTGATGAAACTTCCCGTGGCCGATCGCTCGCTCAGCGCGCTCCGCTCAATGCTTGGCATGAAGGATTCGAGCGGCGTCGGCGCGCGGCTCGAAAAATGGACTTCGGAAGGATCGCTTGGTTGGGTGTTCGACAATCCAGCCGACTCAATGACACTCGATGCCCGGTTCATTGGCTTCGACATGACCGACTTTCTCGACAATGCAGACATTCGCACCCCGGTCCTGTTGTATCTGTTCCACCGGATCGACCGGCTCCTCACCGGCGAGCGGATGATTATCTGCATTGACGAATTCTGGAAGGCGCTCGGCGATGACGCCTTCCGGCGCTTTGCCCAGGACGGCCTCAAAACCTATCGCAAGCGCAACGCGGTACTAGTGTTCGCCACACAGTCGCCCGCCGATGCGCTGAAAAGCGACATAAGCCATTCGATTCTGGAACAAGTCGCCACCAAAATCATGCTGCCGAATCCGTTCGGGGCGCGGCGCGATTACGTCGAAGGGTTCGCGCTGTCCGACGCCGAATTCAAGCTGGTGCGCGAAGACCTCGCGCCTGAAAGCCACAAGTTTCTGGTCAAGCAGGGCCATGACAGCGTTGTAGTCGAACTCGATCTCTCCGGCCTCGATGACGCCCTCGCAGTCCTGTCGGGTCGCGCCGAAACCACCGCTGTTGCAGACGAAATCATTGCCGAGGTGGGCCGCGATCCCGCCGTCTGGCTTCCCCTCTTCCATAAACGGAGGCGTCCAAGCTGACTTAAGAGAGAAAGGTAAAGCTATGAAAGTGATAATTAAAGCATTGAGCGCAACATTGCTGCTGGCGGCTCCGCTGCCCGTCGTTGCTCAGGGGATGCCGGTCCATGACAGCGCCAACCTGATCCAGCAAATCAACGCGGTGCGGCAGGCGCTCCAGATTGTCTCGCAAGGCAAAGAGCAAATTGCCGAAGCGCAAAAACTTTATCAAGATTTGAACAAGCTAACGGACATTCCTCAGTTAGCACAGCAGCTTAAGTCCGATGCTTTGCGCGAGCTCGATATATCCGGCGGCTCGCTTCAAGGCTTTGGCAACGGCAACCTCGATGTCGTCGGCGCAGGCCGCGCCAAGGCCGACGCCGTATATCGCGATTTGCTCAAGCAATTGGGCCTGTCGGGTTCGGAGACGTCCCGCGCCGCCTTCGATCTCAACGCCCGCAATATAGGCATTCAGGCAGGTCTTGCCGAAAACATGGGTGCCGCCGTTACGTCGCGGACGGAAGGCCTCGAACAGCTCCGCACCCGGCTGACCACTGCCACCACAGCCAAAGAAGTCGGCGACCTGACGGCGCGGCTGCAACTTGAATCTGCCGCCATGCAGAACGATCAGCTCCGGTTGCAGGCCATCGCTTTGCAGCAACAGGCGCAGGAACGCGCCCGCGCCGCAGAGGGCAAGGCGGCCCTTGCCCAAAAGCTCGATGCGGCAAGCCTATATTACAAGGGCCAATAAATATGCGGGTAGCTGCCCTTCTAACAGCGATGCTGCTTGCGGGGTGCGGCGAAACTGCACCCCAGGCAGATAGTCAGCCGCGAAGCTGGCAATATTATGCCGCGCATCCCGCCGAAATCGAGCCGATGCAGAAAATCTGCCGGGAATGGTCGGGATCGAGCGCGCCAGCGGTATCGCAGCCGGCGGTAGTGACGAGCAATTGCCGTGCGGCGGCCTTCGCCAAATCACAACTCCAACTCAGAAAATGAGAGCGACCAACAGGGATTGATACCGGTTATGGATTTCAGCGATCATGTTTTTACCACGATGTTTGAGGCGCTGAGCAACGCGCTTGCGGCAATCGTTGGCAAATATGCGGCGGTGATCGGCATTGTGTCGCCTGCGCTGCGTATCGGTATCGTGATCTACATTTCGCTACTCGGCTACGCGATCATGCGCGGCGCAGTGCAATATCCGTTCCGGGAATACGCCTATCGCGGCTGCCAGCTTGCCTTCCTCTATTTTGCCGTGACCTCACTCTACGGCACCCAGATTGGCATGTTTGCGCTTGGCGGATTGCCCAGCCAGTTTGCAAGCGCACTTGGCGGGTCCGACGTTGGCGGCCTTGGCGGATTCTACGACAAGCTGGCTGGCACCGGCTTTGAAACCGCGAATACCATGCGCAAGATTGCGGCCGATTATCAGGAAACCCAAGGCACGCTGCCCGACATTGGCTATGCGGTCTTTTCAGGGTTTCTCGTGGTGATGGTGATTGTCGCCACGCTGCTCTGCGCCGCCATCGGCTTCGTCATTAGCGCCTTCGGCTTGTTCGCGCTGGCCCTGCTCTCGGTGGTTGGGCCGCTGTTTGTCGCCGCGCTGCTGTTCGAGTCCACACGCGGCTATTTCTTCGCCTGGCTGGGGGCGTGCATCAATTATTTGATGCTGATCGTCTTCGCGCTCGTGCTGACGCTGTTCCTCACGCAAACCGGCGACGCGATTATCGCCACCATCTCGGAGAATGACGAGATCGGCATGGCGGCGATCAAGGCGTTGGCCTTCTACGCGCTGGGGTTCTTCTTTTTCCTGCAAATTCCGATGCTGGCCGCCTCGCTTGGCGGCGGCGGTCCTGCGCTCGCCAACCAGTTCGCGTCGGCCATTGCAGCGGCAGGCGGGTTTGTCGTCGGGCGCGGCGCAACAGGCGCACAGGCCACCAGCCGTGCCATCGAACGCGGGTTCGCGCGAGGCATCGCCCGGATGCGGACATCGGGTTCGGTCAGCCGTGGAACAAATTAGGGGGATAGGGTCATGCGTAAGACGTTCGTGAGCATATTCGTTGGGCTGGCACTGATCGCCCCAACCGAAACGCTAATGGCGGCCCCAAAATCGCCGAAACTTGCCAAGTGCGACGGAAAGCAGCGCCGCCCGGCCAATCCTTATGGCTCGATCCTGCCGACGGTTGATCCTGCAACGGGGACATCAACGCCAGCGGGACAGCCGCAGACTCAGGGGCGCGAACGCGGTGGCGTCGATGTATTTCCCGAGAGAACGCCGACCGCCCCTAACCCAGCAAAGCCTGAGGTCAAGCCCCGCACCAATGAAGACCGGCAAGTGCCGCCAATTAGCAGTGCAAGTCCTCCAACCCCCTATCGGAGTTGCTGAGCGTCATGGCGGGCGGCGTAACCGACGGGCAAGACCTCAAAGCCTATTTTGCGGAAGCCGCGAGCTGGGATCACGACCGGCTGATTGCTGCCAATCGCTCGAAGCGGTTGGCTTGGACCGTCGCGGGCGTAGCCAGCGGCCTTGCCATCACCGGCGTTGCTGCGGTGGCGATGCTTACCCCGCTCAAGACCGTCGCGCCCTACGTCATCACAGTCGATAAGGCGACTGGCGCGAGCGCGATTACCTCGTCCATGACGGGCGATACGCAAATCACTTACAATGAGGCCGTCGCCAAATATTTTCTCGCCGATTACGTCCGCAACCGCGAAGGCTGGATTCCGCAGGCACGCCAGGAATTCTTCGATGGCGTTTTGGCGATGTCGTCACGCGACGAACAGGCGCGCTGGACGGCATTTTACGGCAAGGACAATCCCAAATCGCCGCAATCGGTTTTTACCGATCTCGACACGGTATTTGTCGCGATCAAGTCCGTGACGTTCGTTTCAAAGAATGTCGCGCAGGTGCGCTTCACCAAGACACTCCAGCGAGGAACGTCTGCGACCGACACCCCGGCCATCGCCACCATCACCTATGACACCACCGACACCCCGACGACCGAGCAGCAGCGGTTCAAAAATCCGCTGGGGCTGGAGGTTCAAAGCTACCGCGCCGATCTGGAGGTGACGCAATGAAAAGAGGACACCGCATCGCAGGGGTAGCGTTGATGTTTGCTGCCATCCCGGCTCTCGCCAGCGAGACACCGCGTCCGACCGCACAAGACAGCCGCATCCGCGAAGTTATCTACAGTGACGCGCAGGTTTATCGCGTCGTAGGAGTGTTCCGCTCGGCAACCCAGATCGTGTTTTCGCCCGGTGAGCGGGTCGAGCATGTCGCGCTCGGTGATACCGTGTCGTGGGAAGTGGCACCGGCTGAAAACGCGTTGTTCATCAAACCGCGTGAACTGGCCGGATCGACCAATCTGATTGTCATCACCCGCTCGAATACCGGAAGCCGGACTTATACGTTCGAGCTGTCGGCGCGGCGTGGCGGGATCGGCCCGCGCTCGGTCGATACCTTCTTCAAGGTCGTATTCCGATATCCGGTTGAGGAAGCTGCCGCTGCACAAGCAGCGGCGACGCAGGCGGCTTATTCTCAGGCCGTCGCGCTGCAATCGGGGGCAATCCGTTCCGCACTCGATCTGGCCGTGCTCGAAGGCAGGCGGAACCTCCAATATAGTGTGCAAGGATCATCCGCGATTCAGCCCTCCGAAATCACCGACAATGGCCAGTTCACCGCGCTGCGTTTCCCGAACCAGCGCGAATTGCCTGCGTTCTTCGCAGTCAATCCCGATGGCAGCGAGAGCATTGTCCCGTTCGATGTCCGCGATGAATTCGTCGTCATCCACGGTGTGTTCGCCCAGCTCCGCCTGCGGAGGGGCAAGGAGGTGCTGTGCGTCTTCAACGAAGCGAAGGATTTCTACGGGCGCGATCCCAAGACCGGCACGGCGTCCAGCATCGTCGAACGCACGTCAGGCGCAGATGACGGGGAGACAAAGTGATGGCGGATACAACAACAGCCAACCCAGTCCAAGGAAGGGCAGCGGTCGATCAAACACCCGATCCTGACGAGATCGACCGCACGCCCGCCACCGAACGCGCGAGCAAAATGCCCTCGATGCCCGGCACAACGATGGACCCGAAAAAGATGATCGTTTTGCCGCAGCCGCAGGTGCAGTCATGTTCACGGTGCTGGCGCTCGGAACGGGGCTTACCGGCAATTCGGAATTGCCGCCGGTCAAACCCAAGCCTGCACTTGAGCCTGCGCAGTATGATCCAAACACCGTCATCGCCCCGACACTGGCTGGAGCCGCCACCGATCCCAATGCGCCGATACCGTTGGGCGATGGAATCGTCCCTGCCATCGGCCCGCAAGCCACATCATCACAGATTCCGCCATCCGGCGCGGCGCAGCCTCGCCAGCCATCGCAAGCCGAAGTGCTACGCGAAGCGGCACGCCGGTCATCGCTGATTGCTTATGGCGGCGAGCGCGGAAACGGGATCGGCAGCCCGATTTATGGCAATGTGGATGGTCCAGCCGGTGCGGGAAGCGCTGCCGCGCGGGAGCCGACCAATCTCGACACGCTCCGGCGCGCTTCGGTGATTGGCCAGACCCAGGCCCGCCCACTTCCTGATCGCAATTTCCTGATAACGGCGGGGAGCTTCATCCCATGCGTCCTGCAATCGGCGATGGATTCAAGCCAGCCGGGCTATGTGAGCTGTATCGTTCCGCGCAATGTCTATTCGGATAATGGCCGCGTGGTGCTGATGGAAAAGGGCACCAAGATCATCGGCGAGTATCAGGGCGGCCTCAATCGCGGCCAATACCGGCTGTTCGTGCTGTGGACGCGCGCGGTCACGCCGCGCGGGATTGCGATTGATGTCGGTTCACCTGCAACCGATGCGCTCGGACGCGGCGGCGTGGATGGCCGAGTCGATAATTTCTTCTGGCAGCGGTTCGGCACGGCGTTGCTGTTCAGCCTGGTCGAAGATGCGGCGACGATAGGCTCGGAAGCAATTGGCAACAGCGCGTCGAACACCACGCGCGTTCCGTCCGATGCTGCCTCGACGATCCTGCAACAAAGCGCACAAATCAAGCCAGTGCTGCGCAAGAACCAGGGCGAGGATGTCGGAATAACGGTCGCTCAGGATTTCGACTTCTCGACCGTTTACGGTCTTGCGCTGAAATAATGGCCGCGCCGGGCAAAAACACCGCTGTCCTCGACAGTGTGACGGCCCCTTTGCGGAAATATCTCGATGACGCGAGCGTCACTGAACTGGTCATCAACGCGCCGCAAGAGGTTGGCATCGAACGGCGCGGGTGCTGGACGTGGGAAAGTGAGCCGTCGCTCGATTTCAAGACGCTGATGGCCCTGGCGACTGCTGCTGCCGCGTTCACCAGCCAGGACGTAACGCGCGAAAACCCCATTGTCTCGACCATCTTTCCTACCGGCGAACGGGTGCAAATCGTCGTGCCGCCTGTCGTTCCCGACGAAACCGTCTCGATCACCGTGCGCAAACCATCGTCCATAACCATGACGCTCACCGATTTCGAGGCGGCGGGTCTTTTTAAGGACACGCGGATCGCCGAAAAGAAGGTCAGCCCGCAGGAGCTGGAGTTGCTGGCGCTGCTGCGCGAGGGCCGCCACGTCGAATTCTTCGACCGCGCGGTCAAGGCGCGGCTCAATATCCTGATTTCCGGGGCAACCGGGTCGGGCAAGACCACGCTGTCGAAGGGTTTGATCCAGCTCATCCCGCCCGAAGAACGATTGCTGACGATCGAGGACACCCGCGAGCTGATCGTCGGTCAAAAGAACGTCGTCCACATGCTCTATGCTAAGGACGGGCAAGGCACCGCCAACGTCACCGCCAAGCATTTGCTCGAAAGCGCGCTCAGAATGCGCCCTGACCGCATCTTGCTCCAGGAACTGCGCGACGGAACGGCGTTCTTTTACCTGCGCAACGTCAATTCGGGGCATCCTGGCTCGATCACCACCATCCATGCCGATTCCGCCGAACTGGCGTTCGAGCAACTGACTTTGCTGGTGAAGGAAAGCGAAGGCGGCTCCGATCTGGCGCGCGGCGACATTCGTGCGCTGCTCAAAATGCTGGTCGATGTCGTGGTGCAAACCAAGAAAGAGGGCGGCGAATTTCGGGTAACGGAGATCTTTTATGACCCAGAGGGCAGGCACGCCGCCTGACGGCGGGGCAGCAAGATTGCTTATCGGCATTCCGCTCGGGACACTGATCGCGCTCGCCATTGCCAGCATGATCGGATGGCTGATCCTCGGCCTGCCGGTCGCCGCCTATGACCCGCTCAAAATGCCAGCATTCGTCTGGTATTATCGAGGCGATCCCCATGTGGTTCGCGCTATGGCGGGCGGATTGGCGGGCGGCCTCACACTGCTTGCCGGGTTGGTCTATGCTCTTTGGTCGCGCGCAGCGCCTCTGCACGGTGCCGCCCGCTTTGCCCGTGAAACCGAAATCAAGCGCCACGGCTTTCGTGCGCGTGACGGTATCGTGCTTGGCCGCAAGCGCGGGCGCTTCCTGACTTTCGGCGGCAGCGAGCATGTCATTGTCGAAGCCCCCACGCGCTCGGGCAAAGGCACGGGCATCGTCATTCCGAACTTGTTGACCTGGGCTGGCTCGGTCGTCGTCCTCGATGTGAAACGCGAAAATTACGACGCCACCGCTGGGTTCCGCGCGCATTACGGGCAGCAAGTCTTTCTGTTCAATCCGACCGACCGCGAGGGCCGCACCGCCCGTTACAATCCACTGGCCTATATCGACCGCAGCGACCCGGATGACGTCATCATCGAGCTGCAAAAAATCGCCACGATGCTGTTTGTCGCGCCCGACCACGGCGAAGCTTTTTGGGCAAATGGCGCGCGCACCGGATTTGCAGGGGTTGGTGCCTGGCTTGCTGAAACAAGCGACGAACCGCTGACGATGGGTGCGATCTATCGCCATTTGACCGATGGCGATGCGCGCAGTTTTTTCAAACAAGAACTGGCCAATCCAAGGTTGAATCTCTCCACCGGATGCCGAACAGCGTTGGGCGATTTTGCGGGCGGCTCGGACAACAGCTTTGCCGACATCAAAAAGACGATCACCAACGTCCTCGGCCTTTGGCTCAATCCGCTGGTTAACGCCGCGACGGCGACCAGCGACTTCGATCTTCGCGCACTTCGCAAAACCCCCATGTCGATCTATCTCGGTGTGTCGCCCGATGAACTCGACCGGATCGCGCCGCTCTACAATCTGCTGTTCCAGCAACTCATCGACCTCAATGTGCGCGAATTGCCCGACGAAACGACGCCGCTGCCGGTGCTAGTCATTCTCGACGAATTTGCCCGGCTTGGGCGGGCATCGGTCATCGCCAGCGCCTTTTCCTATGTCGCAGGCTACGGGATCAGGTTGCTCCCCGTCATCCAGTCGCGCTCGCAACTGCGCGGCGTTTACGGCGAGCATATCGCCGATGAAATTGTCGCCAATTGCGGCGTCGAAGTGGCATTCACGCCAAAGGAATTGCGCGTCGCCAACGACCTTTCTGAACGCCTCGGCTATGTAGGACAAGATAGCATCACGAAATCACTGACGATCAACGGGCTGCTCGCCAACCGGTCGAAATCCATATCGGAGCAGCGCCGCGCGCTGCTGTTGCCGCAGGAACTCATGCAATTTCCAAACGATCGGATGATCCTCCTACGCGGCGGCATCCCACCGATCATCGGCACAAAGATCACTTATTTCAGCAGCCGGTTCTTCAAGGCCCGCGCCTTTCCAGCGCCGCAGGTGCCAGCCGTGCCCAAGCGAACACCCACCACGGCACCGTCCACCACGTTCCGCGACATGACCGACGACGAGGCTGCCGGACACGAAACCCGGCCACTGTCACAGGACGATGTTCTCACCAAAGATTGCCCGAGTTTTTTCGCCGACATGCTGACGCTGGATCGGGACGGCAATGTGTCAGGGCTTATTGAGGAAGGCGACGAGAATGGCTGAGAAACAAGACGGCACCGCCACTTCGGGTAGAAGCCGCTCGGCAACGCCGAAGGCGGACAAACCGAAGCCCGAGATGGCGAAGCCGAAGCGCAAAGCTGAAACACCGACCCTCACCGACGATCTTACCGGCAAATTCCTTCGCGTCGGCAACCAGCTCTATCGCACCTCGGATGATAAAAGGCCCATTGCCCGGCTCGAACCCGACCGGCTCAAGACCAGCAACATCGACGCCCTTCCCGACATCGTGCGGATCGCCAAGGCCAATGGCTGGACGTCGATCAGGATCAATGGCGGCGACACGTTCAAGAAGGCGGCATTTCTCGCTGCCGCCGCACAAGGACTGACCGTCGAGAATTATACGCCATCGAAAGTCGTCCAGGCCGAAGCAGACCGCCTGCAAGCGCGGATCGCCGAACGCGACAAGCGCCGCGAAGCTAAAAGTTCACCGAGCAAATCACCCCGGCAGCCGGATGAGATAATCACGCTCAAAGCCATGTCGGAACGCTTTCTGAGCCAGACCCACGAACAGAACGCCCGCGATCCTGAACTGCGCCGCGCCCAAAGCCTTGTCGCCCAAACTATCTCGATCACGCGCGCTAGATATCCTGATAATCCGGTCAAAGCATCAAAGGAAGTTGAGGCCAGACGTCAGGAGGTGGCACGCCGCATTGCCAATGGCGACAAGATCGCGACGATTCAGGTGCGTAACCAGCAAGCGCAGCGTGTCCGGGAAGTCACACAGGATCAGGCGTTGAGCCGTGGAGGGCGGACGCGCTGACTCGAAAACTTGAATTTAAATCATAGAAAACCGACAGAATGCGTCGGTATTGAGCACAAAGCAGAAGTCGCGGTCGCAATTTACAAATGACTGCCTCCTTCTTCACCTCCGACGTTCTAGCGATTGAGCAAAGTTATGAAAACTCCCTTCGTTTGTAATGGTTGGCTGCCCGATGAGCGGGATTACGCCCTCTCAGATATAGAATTTGAAGGGCTGGCGCTCAGAACCTGCCGCACTTCCCATGACAAGTACCTCGCCGACCTTGTCGGCAAAGCGGATCGTTACCGGCACCGCATCGCTGAAGTTGCAGGCATTATAGTTGATCTTGGTTAGGCCCATGATGTCGGTAAGCACGCTCGTCAGCGCGGGCATTTCCCCGGTCGATCGCAATGTCGTGATGTAGAGCGGGTTAGGCGTCTCGGGGCCAAGATAGGTATCGATTCGGGGAATATATCCAGCGGTCCACAAATAGGCGTCGCGATCACCGAGAAGAAGGGCCGTACCCCTGAGGCACGGATAGTCTCCGTCCCGGTAAAGCTTGGTCTCGCCGTAGGTGGATTTGATGCGCACGCCGACCACGTTCGTACCGGGGGGTGCCGCTTCGGTAAACGCCTGCCATTCTTCGTCCGAAAAATTGGTGCGCCCATGGATGAAGAGTTCGGCAGGATATGTTGAAAAACGTGTTTTGTAGGTTTCCAAGACCATGGACAGCAATGCCTTGGCCTTGTCTTTCGGCAAGTGGAACTCCCGATCATCGGTCTTCCACGGGCCATTTGCGCCACGAAAAACGACACCATCGCCTTCGCTCAGAAACATCTGCGCAGCGCAGCAAGCGTGGTTCTGCGGGTGGTTTGGCAGCAGTTTGAACACAAGTCCCACATAACAGACGCCAGGCCGCATGCCGGCGATCCGCCATGGCGGATCGCCTTGCGTCTTATAGAACAGACCGGTTGCAAGGTTCCAGGCGACCGTGGCGGCGGCCTGTGTGCCGCGAATTGGATAGCCAGCCTTGTTCACAAATTCGTGGGGCGCCAATGTTGTCTCTCGAACCAATTGCGACGGCTGATTGGTCTTCAACAGGCGGGCTTTCACTTGCCTGTGAAAATCAGGGACGTCATCAAACACCGCTTCCAGGGATTGATCCAGAATCCCCGCAAGCAAAGGGAGATCGGAGCGCGAGCCTTGACGCTTCGCAAGTTCGCCGGTGCTGAGTTCACCCTTGCGCCGACCACCCATCTGGGGGCGGCACGTCTCGAAGACGATTTCGGGCACGACGATCACCCAGACGTCAATAGGTCGCTCTTCCTCATTTACATGACGGGTGATTGGGGCGAGAAACAGGTCAACCGTCCGGGAGACAGCCTCATGATGGTTCTGCACATTGACTGCGGCGCGCACGGCACTGTCTTCGATCGCGTAGGCGGTGAGCTTGTCGGAATCGACGCGCAGGCCGAACCCTTCCTCGATTCCGGGAAAATCAGACAGGTGTAGCCTGTGAGGCTTATCGCGTTTGCCGCGCGGCGGAATTGGAATGCCGGCCTGGATAGCACCTAGCCATGTCTTGAGCAGCGCGATTCCGGCAGCGGTTCCTACCACCCCAATCGAAATGTCGGCTCTCTCGGGAGGAGAAGCAGGACCATACAGATAGAGCCCATCCTTGGGGTGGTCACACGACTGGCCATGGCCGAAGCCAAGTATGGGTTCATCGATGAAGACTGTTTGCAGGGAGACTTCGTCAAACCTCATGCTGCTTCGTCCTCATCCTGACGTTGACCGGTTATTGTCGATTCATCGGTCTCTTCGGCATCCTCGTCTTGCCTGAATTGTTGCTGCGCCGTCACAGGCGACGTCGTTTGAATCGGCATGGCGTCCAGCGTGATACTGCCACCTGAGCCGACGGCCAGGTCAATATAGGGGCTTTCGCCAGCGAGCAGCTCCATGAAAGCCATAATCCGACCATGCCAGGCCTTGTTCCGCCAACCTGAACATACCGATCGGCGCAGCCTATGTTGAACGCGCTTGTCGGCTATAACCACCGTGCTGTTTTTCTCTCCGATTTCGGAGAAGAGGACCCTGCCTTTCAGCTTCAGATGGGGGAACGGAAAGAGGCTCGGCACGACGCTGACCCCATATTCCCAGACTTTTCCTTTGGCTTTGTTGCGCAGCATGGAGTTTCGCCGTTGCCCCTGCGTGCCCCATGCGACGCGCTTGCCAATCCCCAGCAAGGACTCGGCAACGTGGAAGGAAACGCCGCTTGAATTTTCTCGCATAAAAAAGCCGCGACTTTTGCAATGGCTCTCCCATGCCTGACGAAGCAGATTGTTCATTATGCTCTTGGCATCGCGCGGCTTGATCGAGAGGGCCCCGACACCATCGGCAAGAAAGGTCGCGACGTCGATCGCGGTGTCTTCGACCAACGGGCCGATTCTCTCGAAATGCTCTTCGAGTTCCAGGGGTGAAGCGAACGTCAGCAGTCCGCGACCAAACGGCACCATTGGCAGGGTGCAGGATCGAGCGAGCTTAGCCAGCTTTCGCTCGTCGCAGGTATTGCGGGGCACCAAGAGCGACATTTCATCTGGTATGCCCAACACGCGGAGCCAGTTTGTCGTCAGGATTTCAGGCGAACGTTGAACCGTGATGGCCATGCGTCGTTGATACTGAGCCCATGCTGGCTGAATCATCCCGCCGCCAGCTTTGGGTACGGACTGCTTTTCCAGTGTCGCGAGCAACGCGGTCAAGCCTCTCGCCCAACCTTCGGAAAAATTCACATACTGAAGCCCGGCTACACCAAAAATGGCATCGAATGGTTCCAGCTTTAGCGGGATAATGAAGTTGGGTATTTTAAGCTTACCGACAAGCGATTCTGCGATCGAAATCTCTTCCTTGACGCCGCGCCGGGCCAACGTGCTGTCGCTACAGCAAAGGAGCATTCGGACAGCATCGTCACGCAATGCGGCTGTCAGCTTGCCGCGCCATTCGTCGCCCCCCTCAAGGCGCATGACGTCAGCAAAGACCCGGTAGCCTACAGCCTCCAGTCGGGGGGCAAGCCATAGTACGAAATCATCGTCTCCGGGGGTCGCCTTTGAGATGAATATCGTTTCGCGAGTTTGAGATTGGTCAGTCATATTTCACGCAAATGGTATGCCTCGTGCTGAAGCGGCATATGTCGCGCGGCAGAAAGCAGAGACTGCCAAGCTGTTCGCCGTTCCGGTTCATACTCGCGGCGTAATCCGAGTGGCGGTTCGGATATCGGCAATTGTCGTTCCCAATGCTTGCAGATTCTGTCGCATATCGTTGAAAACTGGTTTCTCGCCATCAGTATCGCTGATCGTGACGATAGCGGTGAATGGCACACCTTCTTCGGGCATGACTTCTCCTGCTCTGGTCAAATATTCCACGAACAGCCGCCAGTTGGATGATGGCCCAACACCCTGCTTGAAGGTTTTGGCATGGACCTTGACTGGGCTCCATTTCAAATCATGTTCAATTAGCTCTGCTTCGACAGCCGGAGATTCCCTCTTAGATGGCAGGTAAAGCGGTTCAAGTCGGCCCTTCCAGCCCCCACTGGCCTGCTCTTGCTGCAACGTGGCGTTGATATTGACGCGAACAAATTCAGCTCCAAATCTCGCATCGAGCGGCGGCGTAGAAACGAGTGTCAGTTTCGCTCGCCCGCGACATTTTCCGCCTGGCCCGATGAGTGAAGCAGGCCAAGGAAAGCGAAAGTTGATTTGCTGACCGTGGGTGATACGCGATGCGAAAACGAGCGTTATCGAATGGTCGCCTGTTTCCAGTATCTGATTTGCCGACGGAGGCATCCCAAAGCCGACCAGATGCCGCGCGACGGGTGCGAGAATTTTCGATTGCAGCGGCTCAGGAATTTCGGCGTGGTGAACCAGCAGAGCAATCAGGCTTTCGCGTGAGATTTCACCTTCAATAGCATGATCGAGAACAGCGGCCGTCTTTGCGACAAGGGGCGAAGCATAGCTTGTTCCGCAGCCATCGATGATCGAACCGTCAGGCAATATGGAAAACAGGCCGTGCCCCAGCGTCGGGTGCTGGGTTCCCGATCCACCGATGTGGGCAAGATCGGGTTTTACATTTGCTCTCATGCCCGGCCCGCGTCGGCTAAAACGTGTGGGGGCAAAGGGAATGCACCCATCGAGTCCTGGCGGATTGAGCGCAGCGACTGCTACATTCCTGGCGCTCTCCGCCGGAGTGTGCAACGCATCGTTACGGGCATTTGCAAGGTTGGTAAGGGCTGCGGTTGCATCAGCGGGCCATTCAGCCCGAAGATCCTGCGGCGCAATGTTTCCTGCCGAAATGAAAATAACTGCGTTGTTGGATTCGGCAATCCGGTCGAGGCGCGCGGCATGGGGGCTGTAGCGATCCGGAGCGGCTGGCTGGAGAATGTTGAGGCTCATATTGAACACGCGCACCCCATGTCGGGCTCGCGCATCGGAAATTGCCGTTTCCATCTCGTCAAAAAACTGGGGAAGCCCCTCAGGGTAATAGGATGCGAATGCCCCGGCTTTCCGCTCGTTAGGAAAAACCGCAACATCGACGAGTTCGGTGCCATCGGCTTCGGGGCAGATATGAGATCCATTAAGCGAGTTGCCGATCGTCGCTAATCCACCAATGAACGTGCCATGTGATAGATCGGCGTCCTCGTCGGCAGTAATATCCCAACGATCAATGACCCAGTCTGCCAACGCTGGACTGATCCCACCATCGATCACGCCAAGGCGGGGATGTGTCCTCCGGCTATCGCGCACAGGCACAATCGCCTGGGTTGGACGCGCGATTGTGATCGGGCTGGCGGGAAGCGCTGACCGGACAACAATGCCGGGAAGTTCAATCCGTCGGACAAGGGGGTGTTTGTCGAGAAACGCCAAAAGCGATGCGTGACGGTCAAGATCAGGATTGAACACCGCGATGTCCCGACGGCGCTCACCTGACGATGGCTCGCCCAGGCGAAGAACTGGCTGATCGGTGGACTGGTCCAGCCGCACGGAAAGCAAGGGCTGCTTGGGGCGGTGATTGGGCAATCGCTCCACTGTAACGCCATATTCGAGGCTGTTGAATCCTGCGACAAAACTCTCGACCAGCCGGCGGTGGCCATTGTCGAGCCGGTCCCATTCCGAACGAGCGGGAAGGGGCTCGAAGAGTTCGACTTGATAGCCGCTCCCGGTTATCGGATTGGACAGCCAGGCGACAGCGTCCTCCAGCGAAAAATTGCGCCGGTCAGTCGGCCCGTATATCTCGATACGGTCGATTGCTCCCGCCTCGCTCTTTTGCGAAGAAGGGTGGGGGACTTCCTTTTCCCTGTTAGGATCAAAGCGCATTTCAGTATGCGCTTCCGCCTTCGCAACCTCCGCCGCGACCTGACGCATTGTGCTTGGTCGCGCTTCGATGATCATGACGCCCAAATCACCGCCACCGACATTGGGCGTTCGGTCATTTCTGAACAGCGTCGCCATCGGACGATGGCTTTTTGCCCAGGCCTCCCGGCGAAGAATGACTTTCACGAAGCCCACGTCACCCTGCGCTTGAGCGCTCAGCACGCCGGAAATGGTTTCCAGCTGTCCGATAAGTGCCGTTTGGTGCGCACGAAATTCCCGGTCACGGTGTGCGAAGAAATCCTTCCGCCCACCGCCGCCATTGGTGACCCGCGCTTCTTCATAGTTCTCCGGGTTGAGAACGATTTGTACCGGACTAGCCATTTCGCACCTCACCTTCGCTCAAGGCGGCGGCCTGCTTCCCAAGCTGACGACTGACCGTCGATTTGTCCTTGCCCGAAATTTCTCCGATATCAGCCATTGAGAAGTTCAGGATGGGATCGTCACGCATCGCCCGGAACAGACTGGTGGAATCCTCAAAGAGCAGTGCCCGGCGCTCGCTCTGAACACGGGCAGCGTTCAAGGTGGCAAATTGGCGTAGCGTGTCCAGCAAGCCCCGCTTGTCTTCTTCACGTACCGTTGTAGCTTTCTTATATGTCCTAACGAGGGATTCGATTTCGGCACCAGTCGCCCCTTCCGTGAACCACGAAATCAGCCGCAAGTGACTGTCCGGCGCCTTGATCGGGGGCATGAAGTGCGCAGCGATTACTTTCCGCATGTCAAAGTCAGGTTTTGGAATTTCAAGTTGAACTTCAAAGCGTCTCCAAACCGCTGGGTCTAACAATTTAGGATGATTGGTGATTCCTACGGTAAATCCGATATCACGGCGGATATCGAGATTTTGTAGCAACGCGTTGACCACGCGCTTTATCTCGCCGACTTCTTGTGGATCGTCACGGACCTTGGCGATCGCATCGAATTCGTCGAGCAAGAGCACACAGCGATAGCGATTGGCAAAAGTGAACAGATTACCAATGTTACGCGCGGTCGTTCCCAAGAACGATGAAACTAGGCCGTCCAGCTTAACGAGGATAACCGGCAAATCCAGCTCACGCGCGATCCATAGGGCCAAGCGCGTTTTGCCGGTGCCCGGCGCGCCATAGATTAGGCATGTCTTTGATGGCCTTATATCAATTTCGGCCAACGCATCGAAATGCTCCCATTCTTCAACAATTGTATCAATTGCTTGCCGCACGGTAGCGTTGAATAGTGGTGCCGAGGGTTCGATATCGCCTGGAAATATTATTTCGGCCAATGCGGCTGACGTTTCCCGATCAACAGGCATTGGCGTGCTGCGGCCCAGAATTTCGCCCTTCAGCGGTGCCTTCGATCGTTCAATACGACTTGGCGCAAGTTCTTTGGTGCGATCAACAGTGGTCAAAATGCTTGTGAGGGCGCTCGACTGTTTGGTCTCGCTATCTTTTGCCAATGCGTCTCTTAGCCGTTCAACCTGCTTGCGCACGGCAGGCGAGGCGTCCGCCATTGCGGCGCGGCAAAGCGCCTGGACGATTGAAAAGTGTTCCATGACCGAATCCCGTTCTGGCGTTGCATCTTTTGCCATGATGATGCGCATAGCGACCTGTCATGTGCATTGCAATCACCATTCGTTGCATAATTTCGTTAAACGATGGTTATTTTGAGAAATTCGTTGCATCATTCTGACCGTGCGTTGCGTTCCAACCGTCAGTTTTGAGGTTAATGCCACGCCCCTGAGATGTTTTGGATATTCTGGATATATGGCGGGTGAAGGCGTTCGCGCTGACCAACCCGCTGAACGGTTTTGCAAGAAGCGAAGCTCATCGCCCGCGATCACGCCCTGAAGGCTCGGATGGCGATTGCGGCTTCGGTCGCGTTGCTTCCAGGTTCCGGGCGTAGCGCGCGGCAAAGATTTCAGGCGTGGCAGTAACGTTTGGATGCTTGGCGAGGAAGTCGCGCAAGTCATGCGCGAGCGCCTGATCGTCGGACTGCCCGGTCGCATCGAGAGCTGCCGCTGCTTGGCCGTAAGCCTGACGTATCTCTTGCCACCGGGATTTACCTTTGGATATGAATTTCGGAAGCACGGCCTGGCTGCGCGCAACCGCGATGGCCTGTTCGTTGGTGCGACGATCTGATTCCGTCATCTGGCGGCTTCCACCGCTTCGCAACCGCGCCCGCAGTTTGATTAGCGCCATGCTCGATCCGGCAATCCCCTGTCCGCGTGCGCGTCTCGGCGTTGCTTCTGCTGTCACACCTCGCGCGCGCAACTCGCGGGCAAAGCGTTCGCGGAAACGATTGAGTTGGACCGGACGGGGATTGAACCGGGTGCGATCCAGCCCCTCGGCCTGCACGGTCAGGTGGACATGCGGGCGCGGTGTATCGGTGTGGAGGGCCAAGACGTAATCATGGTTGTCGCTCAGCTCGGCATGGGCCAGCGCCCGAACCGCTCCCAGCACCTTATCAGGATCGGTGCCTTCGGGCATCGAGAAGATTAGCGACACCGACGACACCGTTGGGCGTGACCGCCACTGGACCGTATCGCTCCACTCCGCCGCGCGTTCGGCAATGTCGTCCTTGCTGGTCAGAATTTCCCCGTCGCGGGTTTCGATGTCCACACCGCCCTTGCGCCCGATATAGTCGAGATGGGCTTTGACATGGCTCCCGCCCCGCTGACGGCCCGTAACCTTGACCACCACCTCGGGTGCTTTGCGCACGATCCGCGCCAGCTTGGCCCGCGCTG
>Ga0105047_10005449_pt1 | contig 21853 bp, 22 predicted proteins | sample MAT04_FD_78384 | JGI IMG/M metagenome (GOLD analysis project Ga0105047, IMG submission 78384) | Freshwater microbial communities from Lake Fryxell liftoff mats and glacier meltwater in Antarctica - MAT-04 (megahit assembly) | ecosystem: Environmental > Aquatic > Freshwater > Ice > Liftoff... | reverse complement strand
GATGTGTGCCGGGTTTGAGCTTAAAGCCTACAGTTCTGGATAGAGGTATTTGTGGGTAATGGGCAGCGCTACACCGTCGTCGACTGATTTAGCTCAACCCACAGCCTATCCATTCCAGTTGAGCCAAAGGGACGGCGCAAAACGCCCACGATTAACGGCTAATGATTTGATTATTAAAAGAATTGTGTTTGGCTCAAACAGCATGCCTGAGCCAAATGGGGTACATACAAGGAGAACCCGTTGTCCGCCATACATGACTTGATCGCGCAAATCAGTGATCCGCGCTTGCGCGAACGGCTGGCTGCCGAGTGGGCGACAGCCTCGCAGGATAAGAAATTCGGGCTGGTGTTCGAAGATCACCTGCCCGAACTGCTGCTATACAAAACCAAGCCGCGCCGGGGTGATTTTGTATGCCGCAAGTAGGGGCCACTTTAAACATCCCGGCGTGACGATGAGCCTCGACTACGCCACCCTCGACACCCTGCGCCGCAACCATCCGGCCTGGCGGCTGCTGGATTCGCCGCATGCGCCGCTGGTGGCGAGTTTTCTGCAGCAGGCGTTTGTGGCGCCCAACGTGCGGGTGATGGCGCAGGCCGATCTGGTGGAGCGGTTGGAGGATGTCTTGTTCGGCCTGCGCCAGTCCCTTGGCGAAGGTGTCTTTCCGCGTGCGGCGACGCAGTATCTGGACGATTGGGCGGCCAACGACAAGGGCTGGTTGCGCAAGTTCTATCCGCCCGGTTCCGACGAGGCGCATTTCGATCTCACTCCGGCCACGGAAAAAGCCCTGGCCTGGCTGGAGGGGCTGACCCAGCGTGCCTTCGTCGGCACCGAGTCGCGCCTGATGACGGTATTCGAGTTGTTGCGGCAGATGGTGGCCGGCAGCGAGACCGACCCGGCAGCGCGCATGCGCGAACTGGAGAAGCGCCGCGCCGAGATCGACGCCGAAATCGAACGGGTGCGGGCGGGGGAAATGGCGGTGCTGGACGACACCGCCGTGAAGGATCGTTTCCAGCAGGTGGCGGCCACGGCGCGGGAACTGTTATCCGACTTCCGCGAGGTGGAGCAGAACTTCCGCAACCTGGACCGCAGCGTGCGCGAGCGCATCGCCCTCTGGGAAGGCGGCAAGGGCGCCCTGCTGGAAAGCATCTTCGGCGAGCGTGATGCCATCGCCGATTCCGACCAGGGCCGCAGTTTCCGCGCCTTCTGGGATTTTTTGATGTCGCCGGCGCGGCAGGAGGAACTTACGGCCTTGCTGGAATCCGCTTTCGGCCTGGCGGCGGTGCGGGCGCTGGCCCCGGATGGGCGCCTGAAGCGCGTGCATTACGACTGGCTGGAAGCCGGCGAGCACACGCAGCGCACGGTGGCGCTGCTGTCCGTGCAGTTGCGCCGCTTTCTCGACGACCAGGCCTGGCTGGAGAACCGCCGCATCATGGACATCCTGCGAGGCATCGAAATTCACGCCGTGGCGGTGCGCGACGCGGCGCCGCAGGGTGGCTTCGTGGAACTGGAGGCGGCCGCGCCCGCGCTTGAACTGCCCATGGAGCGCCCCTTGTACTCGCCGCCGCTGCGGCCGGTGATCGCCGAGCAGGTGTTGCTGGAGGGGGATGATGACCTGGAGACGGAGGCCCTGTTCGGCCAGGTGGTGGTGGACAAGGCCAAGCTGGCCGGCTGGATACGCCAGTCGCTCCAGGACAGGCGCCAGGTCACGCTGAACGAACTGGTTGCGCGGCATCCGCTGGAACATGGCCTGGCGGAACTGGTTGCCTACCTGGCCCTGGCCGGCGAGGATCGTCGCGCGGTGTTCGATGAGGACACGCGGGAATCCCTGATCTGGCTGGATGCGGCCGGTAGGCAGCGGCGGGCGACCCTGCCGAGAGTCATTTTCACGAGATGAGCGCAATGGATAGTGAATCACCCCCAACCCCGACCCCGAACCTTTCCCGTGTGCTGGTGGCGCTGATGAAGGGCGTGTTCTACCGCGAGAATGATGCGCCGGTCTGGCAGGACCTGCTCGCCTTGCAGGCGCGGGTGCGCGATTACGTCGCGGTGCTGGGCCTGGAACTGATGCTCGACGAGGCTGAGGGCCATGCCTATCTGCGCAGCCGCCCGGTCGCCGACGGCGAGCCTGAGTTGCCGCGCCTGATGCGGCGCGTGCCGCTGTCGTTTCCGGTCAGCCTGTTGCTGGCCCTGCTACGCCGCAAGCTGGCCGAGTTCGACGCCGGCGCCGGCGAGGAAGGCAACGGCGGGCGGCTGATCCTGTCGCGTGACGACATCGTCGAACTGATCCGGGTATTTCTGCCCGCCGGCAGCAACGAGGCGAAACTGATCGACCAGGTGGACGGCTACCTCAACAAGATCATCGACCTGGGTTTCGTGCGCCGCCTGAAACCTTCCGGCGGTGCGCAGATCCCCATATTCGAAGTTCGCCGCATCCTCAAATCCTTCGTCGATGCGCATTGGCTGGCGGAGTTCGATCAAAGGCTGGCGGAGTATCGGGCGCGCTTGGGCGGTGGTGAGGTGGAGGCGACGGAATGAAGGAAGTTGCCGAACTCGACTTCTCCACCGGCGACGAGCAGGCCGGGTTTCGTCTGCATCGGCTGGAGGTCTACAACTGGGGCACTTTCGACCAGCGCGTGTGGGCGCTCTCGCCCAACGGCGACAACGCCTTGCTGACCGGCGATATCGGTTCCGGCAAATCCACCCTGGTGGACGCGGTGACCACTCTCCTGGTGCCGGCTCAACGCATTGCCTACAACAAGGCGGCGGGGGCAGAGGCGCGGGAGCGCACGCTGCGTTCCTATGTGCTGGGGCATTACAAATCGGAGCGCAACGATTCCGGCCTGGCGGCAAAGCCGGTGGCGCTGCGCGACCACAACACCTATTCGGTCATCCTCGGGGTGTTCCGCAACCTCGGCTTCGACCAGACCGTTACCCTGGCCCAGGTGTTCTGGCTGAAGGACGCGCAGGGCCAGCCGGCGCGCTTCTTCGTGGCGGCGGAGGGCGAACTCGGCATCGCGCGTGATTTCTCCGCCTTCGGCAGCGACATCAACGACCTGCGCAAACGTCTGCGGGCGCGGCGCGGCATCGAGTTGTACGACAGCTTTCCGCCCTACGGCGCCTGGTTCCGCCGCCGTTTCGGCATCGACAACGAGCAGGCCATGGAACTGTTCCACCAGACGGTTTCCATGAAGTCAGTGGGCAACCTCACCGACTTCGTGCGCGAGCACATGCTGGAAGCCTTCGACGTGGAAACCCGCATCGCCGCGCTGATCCACCACTTCGACGACCTCAACCGCGCCCATGCGGCGGTGCTCAAGGCCAAGGATCAGGTTGCCCGCCTGCAACCGCTGGTGGCCGACTGCGTCCGCCACGGCGAACTGACGGCGCAGGTGGACGACCTGCGCGGCGCGCGCGAGGCGCTCAAGGCCTATTTCGCCGGGTTGAAAGCGCAACTGTTGGAAAAACGCCTGACCACCCTGGAGATGGAACAGCAGCGCCATGCGGCGCGCATCCAGTCGATTGAAAACACGCAACGGGAACAGCGCGACCGGCGCGATCAGTTGACCCGCGCCATCGCCGAAAACGGCGGCAATCGTCTCGCGGCTATCGCGACTGAAATTCAGGCCAGGGAAGACGAGAAGCAGCGCCGGCGGCAACGCGCGGATCGCTATGCCGAGCTTGCGCAGGCTCTCGGCCTGCTGCCGCTCACCGGGCCAGAACGCTTCGTCAGCAATGGTGGGGTGTGCGAGAACCTGGCGGGCAGGCTGGGCGAGAAGGAGTCCGATCAGCAGAACCGCCAGACCGAAGCCGGTGTCGATCTGCGCGCCCTGAAGGTCGAGCACGACGGCTTGCAACAGGAACTGGCCGGCCTGCGCGCCCGCCGCAGCAACATCGATGAATCCCAGGTGGCCATCCGCCGCGCGCTCTGCGCCGCCCTGAAGCTGGATGCGGCGGAACTGCCCTTCGCCGGCGAGTTGATCCAGGTGCGGCCCGAGGAAACGGTCTGGGAGGGCGCGGCGGAGCGCCTGCTGCACAACTTCGGGCTGTCGCTTCTGGTGCCGGATCAGCACTACCCGGCGGTGGCGGAATGGGTGGAGCGCACCCGTCTTCAGGGTCGTCTGGTGTACTACCGGGTGCGTCCGGGCGCGGCGGGCAACCTGCCCGCCGGTGGGCCGGATTCCCTCGCCCGCAAGCTCGCCATCAAACCGGATTCGCTTTTCTACGGCTGGCTCGAACTGGAACTGGCGAAGCGTTTCGACTACGCCTGTTGCGAGTCGCTGGAGCACTTCCGCCGTGAACGCCAGGCGGTGACCCGCGCCGGCCAGGTCAAATCGGGCGGCGAGCGGCACGAGAAGGATGACCGCCATCGCCTCGACGACCGCAGCCGCTATGTGCTGGGCTGGAGCAACGAGGGCAAGATCGCCGCCCTGGAAAAACGCGCTCGCGCCCTGGAAAAGGACATGCAGGCAAAAGGCCGGCTGTTGTCCGAAGCGCAGACGGAATTGCGGCGCATCCAGGAGCAGCTCACCAACCTGGCGCGGATCGGCGAATTCCGCGAATTCCAGGAACTGGACTGGCAGCCTCTGGCGACGGAGATCGCCCATCTGGAAAAAGAGCGGCAGGCGCTGGAGGCGGCCTCCGACCTGCTGCAAGCGCTGAACGAGCAACTGCGCGATCTCGACGCGGCCTTGCGGCAGACCGACGGCGACCTGCGCGAACGCCAGCATGATCTGATCCGCAACCAGGAAAGGCAGTTGAATGCGCGTGCTCTGTTGGCCGAGTGCCAGGAACTCCAGGTCAGCCTGATCGAGGCCGCGCGGCAATTGCGTTTCCCGCAACTGGATGCCCTGCGCGCCGAGACCCAGGCCGAGCAGGGGCTCACGGTGGAATCCTGCGACCACCGCGAGCGCGACCTGCGCGATGTGCTCCAGGCCCGCATCGACGCGGAGGATGTGAAAATCGCCCGCCTGCGCGACAAGATCATCAACGCCATGAAGGCGTACAGCCTGGCTTATTCGCTGGAAACCCAGGACGTGGATGTGAGCATCGAGGCCGCGTCCGGATACGCTGAAATGTTGAATGCCTTGCAGGCCGACGACTTGCCCAGGTTCGAGGCGCGCTTCAAGGAATTGCTCAACGAAAACACCATCCGCGAGGTGGCCAACTTCCAGTCGCAACTGGCGCGTGAGCGGCAGGAAATCAAGGAACGCATCGGCCACATCAACCAGTCGTTACGCCAGATCGACTACAACCCCGGCCGCTACATCGAGCTGGAAGCCCAGGTGAGTCCGGATATCGAAATCCGTGACTTCCAGAGCGAGCTGCGCACCTGCACCGAGGGCAGCCTGACCGGCTCCGAGGACAGCCAGTATTCCGAGGCCAAGTTCCTGCAGGTAAAGGCCATCATCGAACGCTTCCGCGGCCGCGAGGGCCAGACCGACCTGGATCGGCGCTGGACCCGCAAGGTCACCGACGTACGCAACGGTTTCGTCTTCGCCGCCGCCGAACGCTGGCGCGAGGACGACAAGGAATACGAGCACTACACCGACTCCGGCGGAAAATCCGGCGGCCAGAAGGAGAAGCTGGCCTACACCGTGCTGGCCGCCAGCCTGGCCTACCAATTCGGCCTGGAGGTGGGCATGAAGGCGGACCTGAAGGCCGGTGCGGCGAATTCCCGCACCTTCCGTTTCGTGGTCATCGACGAGGCCTTCGGCCGCGGTTCCGACGAATCCGCCCGCTTCGGCCTGGAACTGTTCAAGCGCCTCAAGCTGCAACTGCTGATCGTCACGCCGTTGCAGAAGATCCACATCATCGAACCCTATGTCGCCAGCGTCGGCTTCGTTCATAACGAGGCGGGCAAGGCTTCGCTGTTGCGTAATCTGAGCATCGAGGAATATCGGGCGGAGAAGGCGGCGCATGCAAGTTAATCGCGTAGCCCGGATGCAGCCGCAGGCGGAATCCAGGAAGGATAGGGCGCCCAACCCCGGATTCCGCTGCGCTGCATCCGGGCTACGGGTGTATGCCGGGTAGCCCCATGACCGCCTGGACCACCGCCGCCGACCTGCGCGCAAAGGTATTGCGCGAATGGGAACGCGGCCACCTGCTGGCGGCGGCATGGACCGGCGAGGTGCGCTATCCCTGGCGCATCGCCCTGAAAGGCCCTTCTTCCGCCGAACTGCCCGCCCGCTTCGACGAGGTGCGGCAATGGATACGCGCCCTGGCCGAAGACGGCGCTTACCGCCTGGAATACCAGGAAATCCAGCATCGCCAGCTTGGCCGCAACCAGGTGCCGGTGGCGGCCTGGCTGGACAGCGAACAGGATGCCCTGGCACTGATCGGCAAACGCCGCGAGGCCGCGCGTTTCCGCCTATTGGCCGAGTCCATCGTCCAGACCTTCCCGGCGCTGGCCGCCTGGATCGCCCGTTGCCCGCTGCGCGTCCTGGAGCACGGCGACAACTGGCCGGGCCTATTGGGGGTGCTGCGCTGGTTCGTCGAGCACCCGCGCCCGAATGTATATCTGCGCCAGATCGACGTGCCCGGCGTACACAGCAAATTCATCGAGCGCCAGCGGGGGTTGCTGGCCGAATTGTTGGATCAACTGCTGCCGGCCGAGGCGGTTGATGCCATTGCCTCCGGCGGCGTCGCCGGTTTCGAGCGGCGCTACGGATTGCGCGCGAAGCCACCGCTGGTCCGCTTCCGCCTGCTCGATGGCACGCTTCAGGGACTCACTGATCTCAGCGTCCCCGCCGACGAATTTGCTCGTCTGGCGCTGCCCGCCAGGCGGGTGTTCATTACGGAAAACGAAATCAACTTACTCGCCTTCCCGCGAGTGGCCGACAGCCTGTTGATCTTCGGTGCCGGCTATGGCTTCGAATCCTTGACAGCAGCGGACTGGCTCAAGGAACGAGAAATATATTACTGGGGCGACATGGACACGCACGGCTTCGCCATCCTTGACCAGTTGCGCAGCCACTTACCGCAGACCCGTTCGCTGTTGATGGACCGGGTCACCCTGCTGGCGCATCGCGACTTCTGGGGACGGGAGGACTCGCCGACTCAGCGCGAATTGAGCCGGCTGCATCCCGATGAAGCCAGTTTGTATGACGATCTGCGCCGCGATCGGATCGCACCGGCACTGCGTCTGGAACAGGAGCGAATTGGTTATGCCTGGGTTCAGGCCGCGCTGGCGGGGTATGAGTAACGAAATCTGGAGCGCGGCGGGAAGCCGTAGCGGGCTCACCCAAATGGTGAGCGCCATCGAAGGCGCTAACGCCAGCATCCATGCAAACTCCCGAGGACTGAGGCGCGGTCCATTGAGGAATCCAGGATTATCTATTCAAGCGCTGGCGCCCGATCAACGATTTACATCAACCACGAAGCGCCCCGTCATTTGTCCGGCAAGCATTTTTTCAGCGGCGGGTAGGGTTTCTCTCAAGCCAATTTCTTGCACGATGGTGTTCAGTTTTTTGACGTCAAGGCCGCTGGCTAGCCGGGCCCAGGCGGACTGTCGGCGCGCCAGGCTGGCATAGACCGAGTCGATGCCGTACAGCGTGATGCCGCGCAGGATGAAGGGGGCGACGCTGGCCGGGAAATCCATGCCCATCGCCAGACCGCAGGCCGCTATTGCACCGTTGCGTTTGACTTGCGCGCAGGCGTTGACCAGCACTTGGCTGCCCAGCGTATCGACGACGCCTGCATACCGTTCCTTTTGCATCGGTTTGCCGGGCACGGCCATTTCGCTTCGGTCCAGCACCACGGCTGCACCCAGGCCTTTGAGATAGGCGTGATCCGCCGATTTGCCAGTCAATGCATGCACTTCAAAGCCAGCGTGGGCCAGCAGCATGAGCGCGATGGAGCCGACGCCGCCGGTCACGCCGGTGACCAGGATTGGGCCGTCATCCGGTGTCAGGCCATGTCGTTCCAGCGCCTGCACGCACATCGCCGCAGTGTAGCCAGCAGTGCCGATGCAAGCGGCATCGCGCGGCGTGAGTTGAATCGGCAATTTCACCAGCCAGTCGCCGGGAGCGCGGGTGCGCTGCGCCAGTCCACCCCAGCGGGTTTCGCCCAGACCCCAACCGTTCAAGACCACGGCGTCGCCAGGCTGAAAATCCGGGTGAGTCGAATTTTCCACCACGCCGGCCGCGTCGATGCCCGCCACCATCGGCCAGGTGCGCACGATGGGGCTTTGGTTGCACAGCGCGAGCGCGTCTTTGTAGTTCAGCGTCGAGTAGTCGATATGCAGTTCGACATCACCTTCTGGCAGGTCTTCGAGTTCAGTGACCTGCGCTGAAAATGCAGGGTTGTTGGTGAGATAGAGGGCGCGGTAGGTCATGCTGTTTTCTCCTGTTGATTCAACCCCAAGATCGCCTGTCGCATCCACCAGACCATCCAGATGCCGGGGATTGCCGCGACGGCCGAGAACAGGAAGAACGCCGGCCAGCCGACCGATTCCGCCAGCACGCCGGATACCGGGCTGACGTAGATGCGTCCAACCGCTGCCAGCGCCGACAGCAGTGCGTAGTGGGTGGCGGTGAATTGGCGGTTGCACAGGCTCATCAGCAGCGCGACGAAGGCGGCTGTGCCCATGCCGCTGGTAATGTTCTCGCCGGCGATCGCCGCCATCAACAGGCCGTCGATATTGGATGTCGTGTCGAGGGCAACAAAGCCGAGATCGAACGGCGCCAGCGTGAAGCTTCCCCATGCGCCTTTGCCCATCACCGCCAGCGCGTAGAAGCCGAAGTTGGACAGCAGTTGCAGCACGCCGAACACCAACAGCGACTTGTACAGCGACATGCGCAACATCAATGCGCCCGCCAATAGCGCGCCAAAGATGGTCAACCAGATGCCGATGATCTTGTTGACGATGCCGACTTCCGCCTGGCTGAACGCCATGCCTTTGATCAGGAAGGCGGTTGAAAGGCTGCCGGCGAAGGCGTCGCCGAGTTTGTACAACACGATCAGCAGCAGGAAGGCCCAGGCGCCGGGCTGGCTGAAGAAGCTGGCGAGCGACTGATTCAGCGTGGCGAAGCCGACCTTGCGCGCCGCCCAGGCACCCAACGGCAAGGCGAAGGCGATGCCGGCCATGATGAACAGCAGTTGTATCCATTTGTTGGCGTCGTGCGGGTCCAGGCCGATGCCGATCAACAGCCAGCGCGAGATGAAAGCGCCAGCGAGCACGCCGGCGAGCATGGCGGCGAAGCCGAGCAACTCGCGTCCGGCATCGCTGGCCAGCGCTTTCGAGGCGCTGTTGACGCGCGGCAGGGTCAGCAGCGAAACCACCGCCGCCGCGACCATGATGCCGGACATGACCCGGTACACCGCGCCCCAACTGCCCCATTGTTCGGCCCAGATCAGCGCAATGCCGCCGGACAGGATCATTGCAATGCGATAACCAAACACCGACATCGACGCGCCCAGGCCGCGTTCACGCGGTTCCAGCACATCGGTGCGATAGGCGTCGATCACCACATCCTGCGAGGCAGAAAAAAACGCCAGCGTGACGGCGGCGGCGGCAAACAACAGCGGCGTTTGCGCCGGCGAGATCGATGCCATCCAGAACAACGCCCCGGCCAACGCCAATTGCGTCAACACCAGCCAGCCACGCCGGCGCCCGAGCCAAGGCAGCTCGAAACGATCCATCAACGGCGCCCAGAGGAACTTGAAGGTGTAAGGCACGCCGACCAGACCGAGGAAACCGATGGTGGCGATATCGATGCCATCGACAGCGAGCCAGGCCTGCATGGCCTGACCAGTCAGCGCGAGCGGCAGACCGGAGGCAAAACCGAGGAAGAGCACGGCAACGAGCCGGTGGGAGGAGGCGAAATTCATGAGGGTGATCGTGTTGGAGTCAAAACAATCTGGCGGGCAGGCCGCCACGGAGGCGCTATTTTGCAACCGAGTCGAGGCCAATATGGGGAATTCGCGATCCACTTTTCAAATAGAAACCGCAGGCGGCGTGCTTCCCGTGGCGTGACCTACAATCCAGGCAAAACTTCTCTGAAGGAACCGCATCATGGGTTTGCCACAAACAAAAGAAACATTCACGCGGGAAGATTTCATTGCCTGGGAGAACGCGCAAACCGGTAAACACGAATTCGTCGCGGCTGAAGTCTTTGCGATGGTTGGCGCGCGGCGGGTGCATGTCACGGTTGTCGGAAATTGCGCCTCACTTCTAAAACATCATCTGCGCGGTGGTCATTACCGCGCCTTCATGGCCGACATGAAGCTGGAAGTCAAAGCCGCCGACGCGGTTTTCTACCCGGATGTGCTGGTGACTTGCCATCCGGATGATCTGAAAGCGGAAACCATCATGCATCACCCGACGGTGATCATCGAAGTGCTGTCGGAGAGCACGGCGGCTTATGATCGCGGCGACAAATTTGCCAGTTACCGGCAGATCGAAAGCCTGCGCGAGTACGCGCTGATCGACCCCGACCATCGCCGTGTCGAAGTGTTCAGACGCATGGACAATGGCGACTGGCTGCTTGCCGCCAGCGAAAGTGGACAGGGGCTGATCCTCAAATCGCTCGATTTCGTTGCCGGGCTGGATACGGTATTCGAGGATGTTTGATTGAGCCAGCCTGATCTTCTGCCCGTCACGCTGCTTACCGGTTTCCTCGGCAGCGGCAAAACCACCGTTCTCAACCACCTGCTGCGGCATTTGCCGCTGACCGCCGTGGTAATGAACGAATTCGGCGCGATCGGCCTCGACCATCAATTGCTGGAAGAGAGTCGTGGCCCGCTGGCATTGCTGTCGGGTGGCTGCGTCTGTTGCCAGATCCAGGGCACCCTGGCGCCGACGCTGAAGAACCTCTACATGGCGCGATCCAGCGGCCAATTGCCGCCGTATGAACGCATCATCATCGAAACCACCGGCATCGCCGATCCTGCCCCGATCCTCGACACGCTACTCAACGAACGCTGGCTGGCGGCGCGCCACAAGCTCGATGGTGTGGTCACCACGGTGGATGCGGTATTCGGCGCACAACAACTGGAGGCGCATTTCGAAGCCGCGCGCCAGGTGGCGGTGGCGGATCGCCTGTTGCTGAGCAAGACCGATCTGGCGACGCCGGATCAGGTTGATGCGCTCAAAACCCGGCTCGCCGAGCTCAACCCGGGCGCGCCGATTTACCCGGTATTGAATGGCGAAATCGATCCGGTGAAAGTCACGCATCTGGGCTTGTTCAATCCGCTCGACAAACATCCGGACGTCGTCAAATGGCTGGCGCATCAGCGTTACAAACCGGCGGCGCGTAGCCTGCTTGGTGGCAAGGCCCGCGTTGAGGCGGCCACGTCGCATGATCCACGCATCCAGGCTTTCAGCCTGACTTTCGACGACCCGCTGGAGTGGCACGGCGTGCTGTCGGCGCTGGAGATGTTGCAGGCGTTCCGGCCGCAAAACCTGCTGCGCATGAAGGCGCTGGTGAACATCAAAGGCAAGCCGAATCCGGTGGTGTTGCATGGTGTGCAGCATCTGCTCTACCCACCGGCCGAACTTGCCGAGTGGCCGGATGCGGACCGGCGCAGCCGTTTCGTGTTCATTACTTCCGACCTGGATTCCGAGTTCGTCGGCAAGTTGCTGGCTGATTTCACTCACGCCGCGTCGGTCTGAACCAACTGCCGGACCAGCAATTCAATGCCGCGCCGCAACAGGTCGAACGGCCAGAACACGCCGCTGAACAAGGCGTCGCCAAGCGCCAGGCCCTGACTCAGTCGCAACTGGCTCCAGGCCAGGCCAAGGGAAAAATAGAGGGCGATGCCCAGGCTGAAACTCATGCTGTTCTCCATCGGTTGTGATGCGCACAGCTTAAAATCCTGCTGGCTCGCCAGATGAGCCAGGGCGTGAAGCCGCAGCTACAATGGCCGCGCGCCACTTTGGAGAAGAAAACATGGACCGCACCGAACGTTTTCACCTGATCGACATGATGCTGGCCGCGCCTGAGCCGGCGACGTTTGCGCGGATTCAGACGCGGCTGGAAGTCTCGCGCGCGACCTTGAAACGTGACCTGGAATACCTGCGCAATCGCCTCAACGCGCCGATCGTCTGGGACCGCGAGACACGCGGTTATCGCTACCTCAGAGGACGCGAAGCGGAATCTCAGGTCGGCCCGCAGTACGAACTGCCCGGCCTGTGGTTTTCCGCCGCCGAGATTCACGCCCTGATGACCATGCAGCACCTGCTCGCCAACCTCGACGCCGGCGGCCTGCTCGGGCCACATATCCAGCCGCTGATGGCGCGCCTGACCGGCTTGTTGGGCAGCGGCCGGCATCCGGCGGAAGAAGTCCGCAAGCGGATCAAGCTGATCCCGCTCGCCGCCCGTCGTATTCCACTGGAACAGTTTGCTGCACTCGGTTCCGCGTTGTTGCGGCGCAAGCGGCTGCGCATCGGCTATTACGCGAAATCGAACGATGTGCTCAGCGAACGCGAGATTTCACCGCAACGCCTGGTGCACTACCGCGAGAACTGGTACCTGGATGCCTGGTGTCATTTGCGTGGCGGCCTGCGCAGTTTTGCCGTTGATGGCGTGCGACATGCCGAAATTCTCGACACCGCGGCGCGCGAAGTGCCGGAAAAATCGCTCGACGCGATGCTCGGCGCCGGCTACGGCATCTTCTCCGGCCGCAAGCTGGCCTGGGCGAAGTTACGTTTCAGCGCCGAGCGCGCGCGCTGGGTCGCGCTGGAACAATGGCATCCGAAACAGCGCGCCAAGTTGCTGAAAGATGGCCGTTATGTGCTTGAAGTGCCTTATGCCGACGAACGCGAGCTGATCATGGATATCCTGCGCCATGTACCGGAAGTCGAGGTGCTGGAGCCGGTTGAATTGCGCGACAAAGTGATCGAAAAGCTGCGCGCGGGCTTGGCGAGCATGGCGTAATGCACTGGCGCGGAAACAGCGCTATTCGGTAACCCGCAACAGCCGCTGCGTCAGCAATGATTTCATGTCTCGCCGGCAATCCGCGACGATATGCACGTAAATTGTCGCCTGTCGTACTTCGTAGATGATCCGATTCTTGCCGACAATGACTTGGCGATACTGCGCAAGGTTGATTTTCTCCAGCGCATCCGGGACTGAACCGCTGAATGGAAATGCTTGAAGGTTATCGATGGCTGACTTGATCGTCGCGTAACTCTCCAGCCAGGCCGCGCGGTCGAATTTTCTGAGCAGGTAGCCGCGCAAGTCCTGCAAATCGTGTTCAGCCGATTTCAGAATTACAACGGCATGTTTCATACCTGATCCGCTGCGCCAATATCCAGAGTGTCCAGATCGGCAAACACCGCATCGGCCGGGCGGAATTCACCCGCTTCGATCTGTTTGTTGCTCATCGCCAGCATTTTCAGCAGCGCCAGTGTTTCCTCGTTTTCCTGCCAGGATTGGATATCCATCACGACCAGTTTCGCTTCACCGTTTTGCGTCACCAGTAACGGCTCGCGGCATTCGGTCAGGGTTTTGACGATCTCTGCGGTGTGACTTTTGAGATAGGAAATTGGTTTGATCTGATTGACGTAGTCCATGTGGGTATCGCTCCGGTATTGAATGGGACTGAATTTAGTCTTGATTAAGTCTTGTCACAACCCGGCATTCACCCTAACCGCTCCAGCAGCACCTTCGCCGATCGTTCGGAAACCACCAGTACCAGTTTCATCATCGCTCGGGTGGTGCCGACGAACAGTTTGCGTACCGCACGTTCGTCCAGCTCCTCGAAGTCGATTTCCGCGAACACGATCGCCGGCGCGGCCTGGCCTTTGAAGCGATAGACCGATTCGAGCAGCACGTCGCCCTCCGAATACAACGGCTGGCCGAGCAGGTCGTAGCGGCCGGTAAAGGTTTTCAGGCTGTGCGGGCCAAGCTGGGTGTAGGAGAAGAGCAGCGATTTCTCGCGCCCGCTGAAGCTGACCACCGCGATGTCGGCTTTTTTGTAGCCCTCGGCCAGACATTGGCGAATGCCTTCCTTCACCTGCTGCGTCAATTCGGCGCCATCGCGATAACTCAGCACAACCAGTTCGGCGGCATGCAGCGCACCCTGTGCTTCGATCTGGAATTCATCCGGCAACAGGTTCTGCAACATGCGCACCACCGAGCGCGGGCTGCGGAAATTACTGTTCGCCTTCAGCCGCAGCCAGCCGGGCAGTGCCACCGGCGCGCGGCCATACAGATTTTGCAGCGGGTCTTCCAGCCAGAGGGCGCGTCCGTCCGGCTTCAGGTGACGCAATGCCAGGTCGCGCCATGCCTCGGTGAAGTCCTGGCCTTCGTCGATGATCACCGTGTCGAACTGCCAATGCGCGCCGACCGGTAACTCGGCGGCGCGGGCAAGCAGGGCGTCGAACGCATCGGGCCGGTTGAAGTCGGGTATCTCGCCAGCCGCGCGCACGCGTTGGTCGCACAGCATGTGCAGCGTGCAGACCTGGCCGCCGACCGGCGCGATGAGCTGGAAATGATCCGCCAGCGGCCGGTTGTAACAGAGGTAGAGCGGCCGCAAACCCTGGTCGATGGCAGCGCGGTATTCGGCCAGCGCCAACTGGGTTTTGCCGGAGCCCGCGGTGCCGGTGACGCGCAGCCGATACGGCTCGAATTCAAGTTGCCGCGCCCAGTGCGCCAGGCCGCCGGAAATACGGGTGACCAAGCCGCGCGCGCGGCCGATCAGCGCGCTGACATCGGTTTCCAGTTGCACGATGTCGCGCAGGAATCGATGCACCTGACGCACCGTATCGGGGCTGGTCGCCTCGCCTGGCGGCAAGATCTGGCGAATGATCTGCGCCAACTGTTCGCGGCGGCGCGCATCGACAATGCGCTCCGGCGCCAGGCCGGCGGTTTCGACCTGTTTGACCTGGTAGTCCGGGCAATACAGCAGGCTTTCCAGATGCACGTCGCGGCAACCCGGGCGGGCGTACAACTTGGTTTGCAACGCGGCCACGCTGCGCGCCATCTGAATCGGCACGCTCTTGGTCTTTTCGGCGTAGCGCTTTTTCAGGCCGTCTTCGCCTTCTTCGAGAAAACCGCTTTTCTGCTCGATCAGCAGCAGCGCGCCAGCCTGATTGACCACCACAAAATCGATCTCGCCATAAACTGAATAGCCATGTTCCAGGCGCGTCCAGTGCACCGCGTGATAAACCGTGTAGGCATCCGGCAACGCATCGGCAAGCAGGGCGAGGGTTTCGATCTCGCGCTGCGCGGCGCCGCTGTTCATATTGGCGGCGGCAAACTCGCGCCAGCCGTCAGGAACGATAGTTGCCATCAGAATGAGAATGCATCATTGGGTTGCTGCCACTTTTGATCAATCCCGACTCGTCGGTTGAGCGCCTCGGTTCTCAGTCTTGCAATTGCCAGGCCAGCGTTTCCCCGGCTCGCAACGGCACTACGCCGGAGGCATGTTCGGCGTTGACCGTGCGGGCCTCTCGTCGCAGCGTGATGCTTTCGGTGTTGCGCGGCAGGCAATAGAAATCCGGTCCGTGGAAACTGGCGAAAGCTTCCAGTTTGTCCAGCGCACCGGCGTGCTCGAATGCCTCCGCATACAGTTCCAGCGCCGCATGCGCAGTGTAGATGCCGGCGCAGCCGCAGGCAGTTTCCTTGGCGTGTTTGGCGTGTGGCGCGCTGTCGGTGCCGAGGAAGAACTTCGGATTGCCGGAAATGGCCGCTTCGATCAATGCATGCCGATGGGATTCTCGCTTCAATACCGGCAGGCAGTAGTAATGTGGACGCATGCCACCCTGGAACATGGCGTTGCGGTTGTACAGCAGGTGATGCGCAGTGATCGTGGCGGCGACATTGGCTGGCGCGGCGGTGACAAAATCCGCCGCCTGACGCGTGGTGATGTGTTCCAGCACCACTTTCAGATTCGGCAGCCGGCGCAGCAGCGGCGTCAGCACGCGGTCAATGAAGACCGCTTCACGGTCGAAGATATCGACTTCCGGATCGGTGACTTCGCCATGCAGCAGCAGCGGCATGCCGATTTCCTGCATGACTTCGAGTACCTCCTTGACCTTGTGGATGTCGCTGACGCCGGAATCGGAATTGGTCGTCGCACCCGCCGGGTAGTACTTCACCGCCTGCACGATGCCGCTGGCATGCGCATGCGCCACGTCAGCCGGATCGGTGTTGTCGGTCAGGTACAGCGTCATCAGCGGATTGAAGGACATGCCGGCGGGCAGCGCCGCCAGGATGCGCTCCTGATAGGCCTGTGCATCGGCGAGCGTGCGCACCGGCGGCTTCAGGTTCGGCATCACGATGGCGCGGGCGAACTGGCGCGCGGTATCCGGCAGAACGGCGACCAGCATGTCGCCATCGCGCAAATGCAGGTGCCAGTCGTCAGGGCGGGTGAGGGTCAGGGTTTGCAGTGTCATGGTTCTTTTTTAAGCGTCAGTGCGAGGTCATACAAGGCATTTTTGCGCGCCCCGGTGATGCGCGCGGTGAGGTGAGCCGCCTGTTTCAGCGGCAGTTCTTCCAGCAAAATTTCCAGGATTCGGTGCGCTTCTACATCGCTTTCGTCGGCCTGTGCCGGCAGCGGGCCAATCACCAGCACAAACTCGCCACGGCGATGGTTGTCATCTGCAGCCAGCCAGGCCGGTGCATCGGCCAGCGGGCAGGCGTGCAGTTGCTCGAATTTCTTGGTCAGTTCGCGCGCGAACAAAATCGAGCGTTCACCGCCCAGCACGGCCAACAGGTCATCCACCGTTTCCTCGATTCGGTGCGGCGCTTCGTAGAAAACCAGCGCATCCGGTCGCGTCGCCAGTTCTTGCAACGTCTTCCGACGCGCGGCGGGCTTGGCCGGCAAAAAGCCGTAGAACAACCAGGCGCCTTCGATGCCAGCCACCGACAGCGCGGTGGCTACCGCACTCGGGCCGGGTATCGGGGTGATCTCGAAGCCGGCGGCACGGACCGCATTCACCAGCCGCGCGCCCGGGTCGGAAATGCCCGGCGTGCCGGCATCCGACACATAGGCGACGCTCTTGCCTTCGCGCAGCGCTTCGATCAGTCGCGCGGCGGCGGCTTGTTCGTTGTGGTCGTGCAGCGGCGTCAACTTGCCGGCCTGAATCTGCTGCGTGTTGAGCAGGCCTTGCGTGGTGCGGGTGTCTTCCGCTGCGATGATGTCGGCGGTTTTCAGGACGTCGAGCGCGCGCTGGCTGAGGTCGCGCAGATTGCCGATCGGCGTTGCGACGATGTGGAGGACGCCGGGACGGGCCGGCTGGGAGGCATCGAACATGGCGTTGAAATCGGAAATCCTGTCATTTCGTTTGATACTTCGGGCGAGCAGTGTAACGAAACGGGGAAACTGGATGCATAAAGGCACACATGAAGGCACGCTGAATACCGGTGCGTCGGCGGAACAGGCGGCTGCGGATTATCTGGTGCGGCAGGGGTTGAAACTGGTGGCGCGCAACTTTCGTTGTCGCGGTGGCGAGATTGATCTGATCATGCGGGATGGCGAGACGCTGGTGTTTGTCGAAGTCCGCTCACGCGCGCGAGCGGACTTCGGCGGCGCTGCGGCAAGCATTACTGCAACCAAGCAGGCCCGCATCATTCTGGCGGCGCGGCATTACCTGGCGCAGCATTCGGTGGATGCGCCTTGCCGTTTCGATGCGGTGTTGCTGCAAGCCGGCCAACTGCAATGGCTGCCGGCGGCCTTTGAAACCTGAAGCCGGGGGCTTCAGGGGCATCGTTATAATCAGCGCCAGTTTTTTCAATTTTGCGTCGCCATGACACTCAATCAGCGCATTCAGGATCAATTCCAGAGCAGCATGCACACTCTGGTGGATGCAGTCGATTTGCTCGCCGAGCCGATCGGCCAGTCGGTTCAACTGCTGACGGATTGCCTAATGCACGCAGGCAAGATTCTGACCTGCGGGAATGGCGCTTCAGGCTTGTCGGCGCAGTATGTGGCGGCAATCCTGACCGACAAGCTGGATCGGGATCGTCCCGGTTTGGCCGCCATCGCGCTGACCGGCGGTGAGGTATCAGGCCCATCGGCAGACCCGGCGAACCCGGTCTTTGCGCGTCAGGTTTCCACGCTCGGGCAGTCGGGCGATGTGCTGTTGGCGATTTCCACTTTTGGTCAGTCGCCAGCAGTGATCGAAGCGGTGCGCGTGGCACAGGCGCGCGATATGCGGGTGGTTGCGCTGGTTGGCGGCGACGGCGGCGCGCTGGCGGAAATGCTGGGCGAGAACGATGTGCTGATTTGTGCGCCAGCCGATTCACCCGCCCGCATTCATGAAACTCTTTTGCTCACCATTCACTCTTTGTGCGATGGTATCGATTACTTGTTATTGGGATCCTGACTCATGAAAAAACTTCTTGTGCGTACCTTGTTGACTGTTTCTGTGGCTGTTTCCGCAGGTTTGACCGTGGCTTCTCTCAGCGGCTGCGTGCCGGTGGTGGCGGGTGGCATCGGCGCTGGCATCCTGATGGCGGAAGACCGCCGTACCACGGGCACCTACCTGATTGATGAAGAGATTGAATTGAAAGCCTCCAGCCGAATACGCGAGAGCTTTGGCGACAATACCCGGGTCAGCGTGACCAGCTTCAATCGCCGCGTACTGCTAACCGGCGCGGTGCCGGATGCGAATGTGCGGGCAAAAGTCGAGGAAATCACCCTGGCCGTGCCGAATGTGCGTGCGGTCCAGAATGAGCTGATGATCGGCAAAGTCAGCTCCTTTTCTACGCGTACGTCAGACACTTATGTCACCACCAAGGTGAAAGCGCGCTTCCTGGATGACAGAAGCTTCAATGCGCATCAAGTCAAGGTTGTCACCGAATCCGGCACGGTGTATCTGATGGGGTTGGTCAAGCGCGAAGAAGCTGCCGTCGCCGCCGAGGTCGCGGCGCGCACCGCCGGTGTTTCAAAAGTGGTCAAAGTCTTCGAATACATGGACTGACCCGGATCGGGGCCAGCGGCCCCGATGTGGCAACAACTTGTGGCAACAACTTGCACCGGCAATTTGTCACGGCAAATCTCAACCTGGAGGAGACGAACATGAAGATTCGTAAGACGGTGTTGTCAACGCTGTTCCTGGCCATGGCTACGCTCAACGTTCCTGTGCTGGCTGCGGGAACGGATGTCAATATTACGCAAAGCCTTGCGGCGGTCGAGGTGATGCATCAGGGGAAGAAAGTCCGCATCGAGCGTGTGCAGGACACCGAAAACATGCTTGACCCCGATTTTTCGCTGACCTCGCGACCGTGTCCGCCGTTCTGCATTCAGCCGATGACGCTGGGGCCGGGAGTGGAAACCATCGGTGAACTGGAAATGCTTGAATACCTGAAAAAGTCGAGCCAGGACGCCAGTATTTTGGTGATCGACTCCCGCGATGGTGATTGGCCACTCCGTTCCGGCATGATTCCCGGCGCGGTCCAATTGCCTTGGCAGGAGTTGCACCCGGCACACAATGAATTCGACAAAATTGCAGATATTCTGATTTTCCGATTTGGTGCCGCGCGACAAAGCGGTTTGTGGAATTTTGAAAACGCCAAGACCCTGGTGTTGTATTGCAACGGACCCTGGTGCGGCCAGTCGCCCACCAACATCAAGCAGTTGATGGCAATGGGTTATCCGGCGCACAAGCTCAAGTGGTATCGTGGCGGGGTACAGGACTGGAAAATGTTGGGCCTGACGACCGTCGCACCAAAGTAACCATTACAACCAAATTCGTTTTCACGAAGAAGGATACATAAATGAAGTGCATCAGCTTGAAACAGGCGTTACTCGCCACGCTGGCCATGACTCTGGCTATTCCCGCACTGGCCGCCGATCCGGTGCCCTCAGGCAACCCTTACCTGGTCAATTCACCAGCCATCTCCACCCCGTCTCTTCCTTCGCTCCCGTCACTCCTGTCACTTCCCTCCATTCCTTCGATCCCGAAGTTCCCGGCCCAGGGTGTCCGCCCCTATGAGATGTCAGGCGTCGTACCGCAGGATGTGAAAGCGAAGTTGATCAAGTCGATGATGCCCTTGATGAACATGACCACGCGCATGGACTTGAAGGACATGATGAATCTCATGACCATCAAGTACAAAGCCAAACCGGGCCTGACCTTCGAAGAGGTGAAGGCTTCCATGGAGTTGCGCGCCAACAGCCTCAACTTCAAGAAAGTCGGCGAGAGCCCGATGTGGAAAGATTTCCAGGCCGTGCTGGGCGACATGGAGGCGCCGCGCATCGAGGTCTATCACTACTGCGATATCGCCGTCGGCCGGGAAATGCTCAAGTACTCCCCGGAATCCGCGGTCTACATGCCTTGCCGCTTCACCATCATGGAAGATGCGGACAAGAACATCTGGGTGATGACCCTGGATTGGGATACCACCTGGCTGGATTCCGTCAAAGGCAAGATGGGCACGCCTGACGTGTTGTGGGATCACGCCGTCGTGATTCGCGACAAGATGGACAACATCATGCGGGCCGCCGCCAACGGCGATCTGTAACAGGCAAGTCGCTCCGCGTCTGGCCTGTTGCATCAAGCCGGCGTGGGGCATTCAATCCGGCCACGAACATCGGGACTTGAGAAGTCCAAGACCTACCCCAAACCCCCATCGGTTTCCACGAGGAAGGAGTCACACATGAAGAAAAGCATCCTGATCGCAACCTTGGCACTGACCCTGAGCGTACCCGCCGTCGCCCAGCAAGCCGTCAATCCCTATCTGGCCAACGTGCCCCTTTCCGCTGGCCCGATCACGCTGCCGATTTCCCCGGCTGGCCGTGGCATGCGCCCATATGAAATGTCCAAGCAGGTGTCGCCGGAAGAAAAGAACAAGTTGATGAAGCAGATCATGCCGATGATGGGCATGGTCAAAAGCATGGACGTGAAAGACGTCATGAACCTGATGGCGATCAAGTACCCGGCCAAGAAGGGACTGTCTTTCGATGACGTCAAGCAGTCGATGGAACTGAGCGCCAACAAGCTCAACTTCAAGAAAGTCGGCGAAAGCCCGATGTGGAAAGACATTCAGGCGGTACTGGGCGACATGGATGCGCCGCGCATGGAGGTCTATCACTACTGTGATATCGCCGCCGGCCGAGAAATCCTGAAGTACGCGCCGGAATCCATCGTTTATCTGCCTTGCCGCATCGCGATCATGGAAGATGCCGACAAGAATATCTGGGTGCTGACCCTGGACTGGAACACCTCCTGGCTGGATTCCCTCTCCGGCAAGATGGGCGCGCCCGACAAGCTGAGGGAATATGCAAAGGACATCCGTGACAAAACGGACATCATCATGAAGGCCGCCGCTGAAGGCGACCTGTAATACCTGAAGCCGGAAAATACAGGCTGCCTGTTTTCCCGGTTTTCCAGATTTTCTCCTGATCTACTCCCCGTCGCGGTACCGCTCCTTCACGCGCGGAACGCTTCCCTGACATTTCGATCTATCTGGATTCATTGAATCCACTCGGCAAGTCATCTACTCGCAGGAGACGTGTATGAAACACCTTACCCCTATGTTGTTGATCATCATCGCTGGCTCGGCTCAACCGGTCCTGGCACAGAATGCGATCAATCCCCTGTCATTCCTGACTCCGACGCAAAGCGGCCCATTGGGTCTGGGCGGCATGGCTGGCGGTATTTCCAGTCCGTTCGGCCTTGGTGCGCTGAACCCGTTGAATCCGATCAACAGCATCAATCCCCTGAGTCCCTGGAACAGTTACGGTGGTGCGTCGAATCCCGTATTGAGCCTGGGTGCGCTTGGTGCTTTAAATGCATTGACGCCGAACGTGTTGCCGGGCGGCAGTCCTTTCGGCGGCAGCCCCTTCAACAACAACCCGTATCAGGGCAATGCTTTTGGCGGTAACTCTTTCGCCGGCAATCCCTTCGCTGGCAGCCCCTTTGGTGGCAATCCCTTCGCCGGTAATCCCTTTGGTGGCAATCCCT
>Ga0105047_10005448_pt1 | contig 21858 bp, 19 predicted proteins | sample MAT04_FD_78384 | JGI IMG/M metagenome (GOLD analysis project Ga0105047, IMG submission 78384) | Freshwater microbial communities from Lake Fryxell liftoff mats and glacier meltwater in Antarctica - MAT-04 (megahit assembly) | ecosystem: Environmental > Aquatic > Freshwater > Ice > Liftoff... | reverse complement strand
CATTGAGTTGCTCCGCCAGCGGGTTGAAGAAGCGGCCAGGCGGGCGTTTGCTCATGAGTTTATCATCGAAAAACCCCAGGGTTACGACACGTCGCTTGACGGGCTGGGAGGACAGCTCTCGGGTGGCCAGCGGCAGCGGATCAACATCGCCCGCGCGATTCTTCGAGACTCGCCCATCCTCATTCTGGATGAAGCCACCAGCCAAGTCGACGCCGAAAGCGAACATCTCATCCAGCAGGCCATTGAATCGCTGATGAAGGACCGAACGACATTCGTGATCGCCCACCGCTTCAGCACGATTCTTTCCGCTGACACCATTGTCGTTATGGAGCGCGGGAGGATCGTCGGGCAAGGCCGGCACGAGGAGCTGCTGCAAACCTGCCCGACGTATCAGCAACTGTATGAGCGCCAACTGGTCGGCGCGGGCTGATCGACCGGGGTGGTTGAAGTGTTATCCTGGCTTGCAGAGTCTCGTCGAGCCTATGGCTTGACAGCGCGCAGCAAGGCTGGCTCTTTGACTGTGAAAGTGACGCGTTGCTTACTTCCTGGATGATCGAAGGATAGTTCGGTCGCGCACAGCATCAACCTTTCCTCCGACACACGCTTACCATACAAACGATCACCAATGATGGGCGTGCCGAGCTCGCTGAGATGCACGCGAATCTGGTGCTTTCGCCCCGTGTGCAACGTCACCTTCAGGAGCGCCCGACCTTTCCCCTTCGTCACGACCTCATAGTGCGTGTCCGCTTTCTCACCGCGTCGGGGCGGGGTTGCGGTGCGCACGGTGCCGTCGGGTAACTCCACCAGTTCGGACTGAACGCGTCCCTGTGGCTGCCGGGGTATTCCTTCCACGACTGCGGTGTAAACGCGTCCCATCGTGCGATCGAAGAGTTGCTGCTTCAGGGACGCGAATGCTGCTTCGTTCTTCGAAAACACCAGCAGGCCCGACGCATCCCGGTCAAGGCGATGAATGAGGCCCACGCGCGCGGTTGCATCCTGTTCGGCCAGGTAGGCTTCGACTTTCGCAAGCAGGGTCGGTCGACGCTCGCCAGCGACGGTGCTGGTCAACAGATGTGGAGGCTTGTTGACGACGAGAACGTCCGCGTCTTCATGAACGATTGCAAAACCCAATGCGTGTGCGGGCGTTTTTGCTGGTGTAGCCTTCGCCCCGATCTCGACGACATCCTCAACGCGGATGACCTGCTTCAGTTTCGACGCAACGCGACCATTGATACGAACGCGACGTACGTCGACCATCTTTTTGAGAGTACTCACGCTCGCCAGCGGCAAGAGCGATTGAAGCCGATGGACGAGCAACAGTTCCGGCGCGGACTGGTCGGTCATTTTCGTCGCGGGTCGGTGAGGTCGCCCTTTTGACGGTTTCATCACAGCACCATCCTTGGCGTGGCTGTATCGAAAAACTCCATGACTGCGTCGGCAGCCCGCTGGTTGCCAAGGATCCGGTTGTGATCGCCCGAGTCAATCCACAGCCGCCGTTTAGGTTGAACCGCAGAGTCAAACAAATGTCGGCCACGCTCGAAGGGGATAATCTCATCGCGCGTGCCATGGATAATCAGGACCGGACGCGGCCAGACCTGGGCGATCAGATCACCCGGACTGAAGGACGCGAGCGGTCGTCCCGATTGAACGGATGCCAGTGGCAGGCCGATATTCGGCAACAGCCAACTGAAGGGAGGAATGAAATACTGACGCGCGATATCGCGCGTCAGGAGGCCGAGGCTGTCGTATGTCCCGTACAAGGCGATGGCATCAATCGACCGCCCTTCCACCGACTCATCGGCAGCCGCGGCGACCAGCGCAGCGCCACCCATGCTCGCGCCCACTCCGAAGATTTTTGTTGCGCGAGGCGATGCCTGGCTGCGCAACCACCGCACGGCCCCCAGAACATCCTTGCGCTCACAATCTCCGAAAGTGCTCAGATGCCCGTCACTTCCGCCATGGGCGCGAAAGTCGAAAATCAACACGTTGTATCCGCCATCCACAAAGGGGCGGGCGAGGCTCAGTTGATTGGACTTGTTGGCACCGAGTCCGTGGCAGACAAGCACTGTTTTTCGACTGCGATCGGTTGCCAGGGGTGTGGGCATCCACCACGCGTCGATCAGCAGCCCGTCGGTTGAGCGGAACTGAATGGGCTGAAACGACTGTTGAAACTGATCCAGCGGCGTACTGAGGGGCTTCACCTTTGGGCGATAGGTCATGATCGTGGCCATGACGTAAGGAAGAACGATCAAGATAAGAATGGAAGTCCGAACGACGGTCGCACCGAAGAGCCGCGACCGCGCGTATCGGGCTGAAGGTCGAGCGAAGGGCCCCACGCGAAAAACGCGTCGCACGACCATTCGCAAAAGGACGTCAAAGCCCTTTAATAAGAAGAGCATGGCTGCTCCGAGGTACGACGCAAGGATGACCTCCTGCGGTATCACACGCGCGCCGGCAGCAACCGCATACACTAGGTTCAACGCGACCGCGAATGCGATGCCCGCGATCCACGTCATCAGATACGAACGATCAAACCGATAAAGCCCTGTGCGCTTAAAGAACGTTCTTAAAAAAGCGAAAAGAGGTGCCCCCGCGTACAGCGCGACGAAAATCCAGTGAGTTGCCCACAGCATGTCAGACCTCAACGAAGGGCAAACTTCCACGCTGGTGGATTCGCACTGTATGACGCAAGCGTGGGCAATTTCAAATCACGTGCTGACAACGTCGGTGACGCCAGCGGCCAGTCAATCGCGAGCTCGGGGTCATTCCATAAAATGCCGCCCTCAGAGGCAGGCGCGTACACCTCGTCCACCTTGTAAATGAGGTCGGCAGGCTCATCCCCCAGCACGCAGAATCCATGTGCAAAGCCCGCTGGAATCCAGAGAAGCCGGGCGTTCATGTCGCTCAGCTCGACGGAGTATGTTTTGCCGAAAGTGGGAGACCCAAGGCGGATGTCTGCCACTACGTCGAGGATGCGGCCTCGTAGAACGCCCACGAGCTTTCCCTGGGCGGGCGCCGTTTGATAGTGCAACCCGCGCAGGACGCCCGGTGCCGAGCGGGAATGGTTGTCCTGCACAAATCGTACAGGCAGCCCAGCATCAATAAACCGTGATTCCTGAAATCGCTCCACAAAAAAGCCGCGGGCGTCGCCGAACAGCTTCAGGTCGATCAGCGCCAGGCCTTCGATATCAAGTCGGGTAACAGTCATTCCAACGTCTCTCTGCAAAAACCGAGGGGAGTTGACCTCCCCTCAACAAATCTGGTCACGCAACAAATGCCCCGCCAGGAAGTCATTGTGAATGCGTTTGAGATATTTGCCATAGTCGCTCTTCGAATAAAGTTCCGAAAGTTTCAGCAACTGCTTCTCGTCGATGAAGCCTTTGAGAAATGCGATCTCTTCAATGCACGCCACCTTCAACCCCTGTCGTTGTTCCAAGGTCTGCACAAACACCGACGACGACAGAAGCGAGTCGTATGTGCCTGTATCCAACCACGCAACACCACGTCCGAAATGCTCGACATCCAACTTGCCGGCAGCAAGGTAATGTCGATTGACGTCGGTGATCTCCAACTCTCCTCGTGCCGATGGCTTGAGGTTCCGCGCGATCGAAACAACCTCGTTGTCGTAAAAATATAGGCCGGTGATTGCCCAGTTACTCTTGGGCTGCTTGGGCTTTTCTTCCACGCTCAGCGCCTTTCCGGATCGATCAAACTCGACAACACCGTAACGCTCCGGATCAGTCACCTGATATGCGAAAACCCGCGCGCCATCAGTGAGCCCTGCCGACCGCTTCAGTTTGTGCGTTAACTCGTCGCCATAGAAAATGTTATCCCCAAGAATCAGGCAGACCGAACTGTCTCCGATAAAGTCCGCGCCGAGCGTAAACGCCTGGGCGATTCCCGCAGGCGTGGGTTGCGAGATATAGGACAGTTTGATTCCGACCTCACTCCCATCGCCCAATAAGTTTTCGATAAGCGGCAAATCGCGTGGCGTGCTGATCACCAAAATGTCTTTGATCCCCGCGAGCATCAGAACGCTCAAGGGATAATAAATCGTCGGCTTGTCGTAGACGGGCAGCAACTGCTTGCTGATGGAACGCGTCAACGGATACAAGCGCGTCCCACTCCCACCAGCCAATACAATTCCCTTCATCGCGAAGACTCCTTGTGATGTTTCGACACGGGTTATCGGATAGACGCGCGATTCTGTCCACTCGTGAGATGTGATTTTTGTCGAATTCGTGAAGGTGGATCGCACGAACTCAAACTCATGCGAGCGTGATTCGAGCCCTACTGCCCACGCCGAACCGTCTGGGTCCGGATGGCTTTTTGCTAAAACCCAGAATTCGTACCGGCAGGTGCGGCGTGGTTAAATGCGGCGGTCCCTGGCCTTACCCGATCAACCGCGCGTGAAGCACCCTTCCAACCTACGGCGAACTATCGTGAGGCGACTGCAACCGGCGCGGGCGCTTGCCGTAGCGTGTGCCTTCACCCGTGTCGGCCATCGCACTGTCGGCCTGCAGCACCACTGTCTTCTTGTCGGACGATTCTTCGATGCGCTCAGCCATCTGCTTGTCGCTCGGTCCCCACCAATGCGTATGGACACCCTGCCGGACCTGCTTTACGCATTCTTCAGGGGTATCGACGATTCGAAAAATATCCGTATCGATCGCGTTGATGAAGCTCGGCACCAGCGTCTTCTTCATCCATTCGACGAGCCCCGTCCAAAACTCCGAGCCATAAAGAATGATGGGGAACGCCTCGATCTTTAGCGTCTGAATGAGCGTGAGCGTTTCGAAGAACTCATCAAGTGTCCCGAACCCGCCGGGGAAGCAGATGAAGGCGTCAGCGTATTTTACAAACATCACCTTACGCGCATAGAAATAATGAAAGTCGAGGCTGATCGTTTGATATGGATTCGAGTCCTGCTCCTGAGGCAGCGTGATATTGAGGCCGATGCTGACCCCACCCGCCTCCTTCGCGCCGCGGTTGCCGGCCTCCATGATGCCCGGCCCCCCACCGGTGATGACGGCAAAGTTTTCCTTTGCCAGGAGTCGCGCCGTCTCAACCGCTTCGATATAAAATCGTTCCGCCGGCTTCGTCCTCGCCGATCCAAACATCGACACGGCCGGCCCGACTGTCGACATCACCTCAAACCCCTCCACAAACTCCGCCATGATCCGAAATATCCGCCAACTGTCGGGGCTCTCGGCTGCTCGATTCATTACATTGCTCCGTGAGAAACTGTCGATGATGCGCTCTTCACGCAGCCATGATCAACTTTTGAGTCCCGTCTGGCAATGGGGCATGGTTCGGCTGACGCATGTGATCCGTGAGGATTCGTGAAACGTCATACTTCCCCATCGATTCGATCGCCTCCGGATGCACGGCTACATGCTCCACCATGTATGGAGGAAATAAACGGGACAGGAGGAAATAAACGGGACAGGTCCAATTAGTTGACTTCGTTTTGGACCGGGGAAAACGAGACAAGAGGGGAGAATAACTGGACCCATCCCGTTTTTTTGTTGTGCCGACTGCCCACTGATTTCCTCGGCGTAGGGCTTGGCCTGAGCCTGTCGAAGAGTTGGACTTCGATTAGCCTCGCTTCGGTCGGACTTCGATGAGCCTCCCTTCGGTCTGAGCCTCAGGGTCGAAGACAGTCGAATAGAGCCTGAGGGTCGAAGCCCGTCGAACCGCCGAAGGAGAGGGCACCCTCCCCATTCCATGCGCGTCCCCGCTTCATTTCTCAGCTTCATCGACGTCTCACACAGCGCAAGATTGCATGTTGCCGATAATGGACGCCGTAATTGACGCCACCCGCGAAACGCGGGATGATGTCCGCCCCCACCCGTAAATCGATTCAGGGACGTTCTCTGAACGGTTGCGCGATAGAATAGATGTTATCCGGCAGAACACACTACGGAAAGAGGCTTTGAATGCTGATCTCACGTTTCATCACGGTTGCCTGCACGCTCATGTTTATCACAGGACTTGCGGGCTGTGGTCAATCGCCGCCCGCGGCCAGTGAATCGCAGCCAGCGGCCAGTGACGGCGAAAAAGTTATCAGGGACAAAATTGCTGCGGAGTCCGAAGGTCGAATCAAGCTTGCCAGCTTTCAAAAGACGAATGGACAAGCCGCGGAAAGGAATGGCGTGCCGGCTTACACGCTCGAATATAGTGGCGAAATCGAGTTTCTTGAGGACTGCAAGTGGGCCGTTGATAATCCATATATGCGCGGGTTCCGCACCGTTAAGCTGAAACCCAGAGTATCGGAGCTAGACTACGATCCAAACCGATTCCTGCCAGGAATGGAAGTTAAGCAGGGGCAACGCGAAAAGATTTCCGGAAAAATTTTTTTTGAGAAGACCGAAAACGGCTGGCGAGGCAACGCGTCGCACATAGCACCGGCGGCTGGGAGTGCCGGATAACCAAACGCTGCAATGGACCGTGCGGGCATCACGGTCCTTCAAGTTCCCAAGCCGGTTCCCTGCCCGCCCGGCCATTGAACGTTGATCCGTTATCCGGCATCACGATGATCGAAGAGGCGAAAACGGGACAGAGGCGAAAACGGGACAGGTCCAATTGATATAGCATGGGGACCTGTCCCGATTTATTTGCCGCAGAAGACTTCGTAGTTGCGGCTGGAATTGAACGGCGGGTCGATGCGGGTGGTCGTGCGTTTGATCACAGTCCCAGCCGGGATTTCTTGGCTTCCCACTCTGCCGACTCACGCTTGTTTTCTGTCGCCAGTGTTTCGCCAGATTTGATCGCTTCGATCTCGAGGCGCGTCAGGTGTAGGCCTTCGAAGTTGTAATCCACAAACGCCTCGGCGGCGATGGGGACGATGGGTTGCACGAGCGCGAACATGGCGCGGGCATAGTCCTGGATTTCCTGCTGGGCGTGGCTGTCCATTCGGAGCGACAAGAAGTGCAGGAGGTTGTGCAGGTCGATCTTCCAATACCATTCGGTGTACACGCTCACGGGCAGCCCGATCCGGGCCAGTTCCCGCGAGACTCCCTTCTCCATCAGTTTTTCATAATCCTGATAAAGCGATTCGGTTTTATCGAGATACGCTAAAAACTCCTGTGCGGTCACTGCATCGATAGGCTCCTCTCCGCCTTGCCGATTGGTCGCACTTTGCTTGCGGACGTTTTCGATACTGGGGTGATAGAATCGGTCCTTCACCACCGAATATCGCGCGGAATACTCGTTGACGTTCGCGGTCCGATGTCGAATCCACTGCCTGGCAATAAAGATGGGCATGACGTGGTGAAACTTGAACTCCACCATCTCGAAAGGCGTGGTATGCCGATGTCGCGCGAGATATCGGATCAACCCGCGATCCTCATTCACCTGCTTGGTCCCCGCGCCGTACGACACGCGAGCCGACTGCACAATCGCAAAGTCGGCAGTCTTCCCCACTGGCGCAAGACGCGGCATCACATCGACGAGGGCAACCAGCCCGTGATCATGCACCTTCACGTCCCACCGCGCGCTCCCGCCCATCAGATCATGCATCTCCGTATCGGGCGCCTTTTTATCGATCAGGATACCGGCTGTCAGATCGTTCATAGGAAGCCGATGATAACGGCGGATCGCCGGTTGCCAATTCCTCGGAGTTGGCTGGCCCCTGTATCGAGCCATGAAGGTTCTGATATTGTTCCAGATGTGTCGAACTTGTGGACGTCACTTTGGCTGAGCCTTCAGGTCGCCATCCCCGCGACGCTGCTCGCGTGTGCGGTGGGCGTTCCGATCGCTTTTGTCATGGCGCGTCGTCCATTTCCTGGTAGGAGTATTGTCGAAGCGACGCTCACCGTGCCCCTTATCCTGCCCCCGACGGTCGTGGGATATCTCCTGCTTCTTTTGCTGGGGAGTCAGGGATTTTTCGGCACATTCTTGCGGGCGCACTTTGATTTCTCGATTGTCTTCCACATCAGCGGCGCGATTCTTGCCTCCGCCATCGTCGCTCTGCCTCTTGTTTACCTACCTGCGCGATCTGCCTTTGCGTCGGTCGATTCCGACCTTGAAGACAATGCCCGTTTGATCGGTGCAAACATCTTGCAGCTTTTCTGGCATGTCAGTCTGCCCCTGGCGCGACGTGGAATTGCGGGCGGATTGTTGCTCGCTTTCGGTCGCGCGCTGGGCGAGTTCGGCGCAACGGTGATGGTCTTCGGTTCGGGCCCGCGACAAACCCTGCCCATCCTGATTTATGAAGAGTACGCATCGTCAAGGTTCATGGCTGCACTACCGGCAGTGGGGTTGCTGACGGCAGTGTCGTTTGTCATGGTGGTGATCTACAACCGTTCGTCACTGGGCACGCGCGCTTGACATTTCATTCGATCCCCTCAACTCTTAGCAGGCTGACATTTAACTGGAGATCTAAGACATGGAAACCAAAGCCCCCACCGCAACAATCGAAACCGACCTGGGTACGATCAAGGTAGAGTTCTGGCCTGACGTAGCCCCTAAAACGGTGCAAAACTTTGTCGATCTTTCGAAAAAAGGGTTCTACAACGGTCTCATTTTCCACCGTGTGATTGAAGGATTCATGATCCAAGGCGGGTGTCCAGATGGCACGGGGATGGGCGGGCCCGGGTACAAGATCAAGGCTGAGTTCAACGCGAAAAAGCATACCCGCGGCGTGCTATCGATGGCGCGGTCGGCCAGCCCCGATTCTGCGGGCAGTCAGTTCTTCGTCATGCACGCCAACTCTCCGCATCTGGATGGTCAGTACACGGCGTTCGGTCAGGTGACAAGCGGAATCGAAGTCGTCGATAAAATTGTGTCAGTGCCCAAAGGCGCGAACGATCGACCGAAAAATCCTCCCAAGATCAAGACGATCACCATCCACGAATGACCGCGGTCGACTCTCCTAATTCCGCGTTGCTTCGCAAGCTGGATGAACTCACTGCGCGCTACAGGCAGTTGCAGGACTCTCTCGGCGATACGATTGTCCTGGCGAATCCACAGCTGATGGTGGCCACCAATCGTGAGGCCGGGCAGATTGAGCCGATTGTTTCGAGGTATCGCGCTTACCAGTCCGTTCTCACGCAGATTTCGGACCTCGAGACGATGACGACGGCCGGCGACCTGGAGATGGCCGAGCTGGCTGCCATCGACTTGCCCGAGGCGCGCGAAAAATCTCACGCACTACTCGAATCCCTCAAGGACGAATTTCTCGCAGCTGAGGACAATCGGGTCGAGAGTTTTTTCGTTGAGGTTCGCGCCGGCACGGGTGGCGACGAGGCCGCCCTCTTTGCCGGAGATTTGTACGAGATGTATCGGAAGTTTGTCGAGACGCAGGGTTGGCGATTCGACGTCTCTGACTTTTCTCCCAGCGAGCGTGGCGGATTCAAGGAAATGATCGTCCACGTGCGCGGGCGTGGAGCCTATCGCCGTTTGCGTTTCGAGGGAGGCGGGCATCGCGTGCAGCGCGTGCCTGAGACGGAAAGCCAGGGGCGCATCCACACCAGCGCTGCCACCGTCGCGATTCTCCCGGAAATGCCCGATGTCAAAATTGACATCAACATCAAGGACATCGAAGAGAGCGGTTGCCGAGGTGGCGGTCCAGGCGGACAGAACGTGAACAAGGTCGAGACGGGCTGGCGACTGCTACATAAGCCAAGCGGGCTGCAGTTTAAGATGACCGAGCATAAATCGCAGAGTCAGAATAAGGAGCGCGCCTGGGCGCTCCTACGGGCAACGCTGTATGAGCGAGAGCAGGCCAAGCAGCATGCCGAACTAACCAGCGCTCGCAAGGCCATGATGGGTTCCGGTGATCGCAGCCAGCGTATTCGCACGTACAACTTTCCTCAGAATCGTTGCACCGACCACCGCCTGGGTGGCGAGGGTGGAGGCGAGAAAAACTTCAATCTCGATTCCATCATGGCAGGCAATCTGACCCCCCTGCTTGATGCTCTGCTTGAACTCGACAAGCAGCAGCGTTTGGCTGCCCTTTAACCGACCGGCAACGTATCGATCAGCCGATCAATCTGTGCGTCCGTGTTATAAAAATGCGGTGATGCACGCAAGCGGTTTTCACGCAGAGCTATCTCAATGCGGTGATTCTTGCGAAGCGAGCGCACGATCTCGGCTGAATCGTGCGTCTTCCCGACGAACGAGACCGCGCCGCTCCAGTGCCCAAAGTCTCTCGGACTCACGACCTTGTATCCCTTGATCTCCAGACCCTCAACGAGCCGGTCCGTCAGATGCTTGACCCGATCAAAAATCTGCGGGATGCCGACCGACATCAACGTCTCCATGGACGCCTTCAGCGCCAGCAGGCCAGCGACGTTGTATGAGCCGCATTCAAATCGACCGGCATCGCTTTTGAGGGTGAAGTCGATGTCGCCGTAGTCTTGGGCGTTGATCACGTTCATCCAGCCAATCATCAATGGGCGCATGCGCTCAAGCAGGTCCTTGCGACAATAAAAGATGCCCGCGCCCTCCGCTCCAAGAAGCCACTTGTGCCCGTCGGCGGCGAGGAAGTCGATCTTCATCGCCTGCACGTCGACCGGAATGACGCCCAATGCCTGAATGGCGTCGACCGAAAACAGGATGCCCCGACTTCGACAAAACTCGCCAATGCGCTGGACGTCGTGACGCTGGCCTGATGCATACTCCACATGGGATAACGCCACGAGTTTGCACTGCTTCTGGCTGGCTGCCTCGAGAATTTTATCGAGCGGCACCCGACGCGTTCCGTCGGCAGCGGCTTCTTCGGGAACCTGCACGAGGCGTACGCCGCGCATCTTTACAACCTCGAGCCACGGGTAGATGTTGGCGGGATATTCAGCGTTGGTGGTGACGATGACGTCGCCCCACTGCCATTCAATTCCATGGGCAACAATGCTGATGCCTTCCGACGTATTCTTTACAAACGCAATCTCATCACGATGTGCATGGATCAGATTAGCGGACAGGATACGCAGCTTTTCAATGTCTGCGTACCAGCGTGTCCCAAGATAGGCGACGCTTTCGGCCTCGGACGCAAAACCGCGGATGGCATCTGAAGCCGGGCGCGGGATCGGCGCGACGCCGGCGTGGTTGAAGAAATCCCACTTCGCCAGAACGGGAAAGACATCGCGGTTGCCAATGTAATGGGAGATATCCATGAAGGGGACTCGCGCGGATATAATAACCGATGCCCATGCGACATACTCTTATCCCGTGCGCGACGTTGTTGTGCCTCATCTCTGGATCAGTCAGAGGCGATGGTCTGTCACCATTGACCATCCCTGGAAAATGGGTCGAACCGATGCTGCCCGAGCCTGCGCCGCTGCCTGAGTATCGCGCGTATTACAATGAGCTGGACCAGGTGCAGGCGCAGCTCTTTGCGGGGCAATATCGTCGAGCGTTACGAAGCCTCGCCCACTTGGAATCGCAGGCGACTACCCGACCCGCGTTGCTTCAGGACATCAATCGCGTTGCGTGTCTGCGCGCCGAGGCATTGTGGGGAGTGGGAAATCACAATGCGGCTCTAGTGGCTGCGGGGGCGCCTTATAAAGACCCCGACCCGGCGCGCTTGGTGTTGCAGGCACGCATCCTCGCTGATCTAGGAAGAATAGACGAAGGCATCGATATTCTCAGAGTTGGAATCAACGCGGCGCCCGACGATATTCGCTGTCGATTCTGGATCGCTCACCTTCGTACCCAACGTGGCGATGAGGTCTCGGCGCGCGACGCGTATGCGTGGTTTGTCCAGCCCGATCACAACTTTCTGGAGAAGTTTCGAACTAACTCCGACGCGTTCCAGGACGCTGCGGAACTGACGTTGATTGGCCGTGCCTTGGACGCGTGGGCATCGCGAACGTCGGCCTATCAGTCGGATCGACAGTTGCATGAGACGATCCTGTCAATGTTCACTCGCGCGTATGACGTGATCGACCGCACGTATTGGCCGGCTCACGTCGCAGCCGGGGAATATCTCTTAACGCACGGCAACGAGCGTGAGGCAGGCGAGGAGTTTGAAGCTGCGCGTCAGGCGAATCCCAATGATGAGGCGCTTCTGATATTTGTTGGTCGCCAAGCCTTGGCGCAGCTTCAGTTTGACGAGGTTGAGCGAATTCTTCAGTCGATCCGCGCGGCGAACCCGACCTCATATGCTGCGGACTTGTTAGAAGTGCGACTGTTGAATCGACTGCGTAACACGTCCCGCGCCCAGATGCTGGCAAGACGCGTAGTCGACGCTCAACCTGAGAATATCGAGGCATGGTCGCTTCTGGCTGCAGCCTTGGTGCGTGGGGTGCGCGACAATGAGGCGGACGAAGCCTTGAAACGCATCGAGCAGATCGACCCAGACAACGCCCGCGCCCATTTCGAAATCGCTGAGCAACTGTCCGATCTGCGTCAATCCGAAGCGGCCATCAAGGCTTATCAGATCGCCATCGCGCGGGCACCGTGGTGGACGGCCCCACGCAACGGGCTGGGTGAGATATTCACGCGGACTTCGGATGAACAGCGGGCACGCGTTGCGCTGGAGGAAGCGTATTCGCTCGATCCGTTCAACGTGCGTACCGTGAATTACCTGCGCGTGCTGGACGAAATGGCCGGGTTTGAAAAGCTGGAGACCGACCACTTTGTTTTCCAGTTTTCACCGGGTGATTCGCCAATCGTTCGTGGTTACATCGCACCTTATATGGAGTCGATCTTCAAGGACGTCACGGCCAGCTTTCAGCATGTCCCGCCCACGAAAACGGTCATCGAGATGTTCGAAAATGTCGACAGCTTTTCAGTGCGAACTGCCGGGCTGATGGGGGCCGAAACGTTTGGCGCGAGCTTCGGGCCGATCATCACATCGGTCACACCCAAGGCCGGTAGCACACTCGGTCCATATAATTTTGCACGGGTCTTACGGCACGAGTTCACGCACGTCATGAATATGTCAGCCACGGATCAGCGATGCCCGAGGTGGTTGACCGAAGGATTGGCAGTGTGGCAGGAGGGTGTCACCTACCGCTTCGCGTGGCTTCCGCCAGCACTCTATCGACGTGCGATGGATGGCACGCTTTTCCCGCTCGGACAACTGGACAAGGCGCTGATGCATCCGCCACGCCCCACGGATGGCGAAGTCGCTTACATGGAGTCGCTCTGGTTTGTGGAGTTCATGCTGGAGAAATATGGCAAGGATTCGATCGTCAGATTGTTGAACAACTACCGCGCCGGCCAAGGCGACGATCAGGCGATCGCAGCGTTGACGGGCGAAGCGACCGCGGACGTGCAGGCGAGATTTTTTGAATGGTGCAAGTCGCGCGTATCAAAGTGGGGATACGATAAAAACACCTCAAAAGCGTTCGACGATCTGGCGAAAAAGGCGGACGAACTCACCAAGGCAAAGTTGGATGCTGACGCGCTGGAACTGTGGCGACAGGCAGCCGCATTGCAGCCGATGAGTCTTCTCCCCGACCGTCGAATGGCCGGACTATACATTCGACTCAATCGCCCGCTCGAAGCCGTCCCTCACCTGGAAAAATTGCTGCCGATCGAGATTCAGGACAACCGCTATGCTAAGCGGCTCAGCCGACTCGCGCGCGATGCAAATCTGCGCGATAAGGCTGTCGGTTATGCGACCGACGCGATGTACATCAACCCCTATGACATCGATGGGCATACGCTGCTTGCCGAATTGTTTGATGCTGCCGGCGAGTCAGAAAAGGCCGACGCCGAGCGTGCGGTCATCAAGGTTCTGAAGGAGCAGGAAGAGGCGGCGAAAAAGTCTAAATCGATGGACAACCCCCAGGCGGAATGAGCCACGTCAGTGCGGTCGGCGTTGCGAGAGTATCCATGTGAAAAGCTCGGGGTCATGATAGGCCCTGACCCACACGTCATGACCGACGGCGTCATACTGCGTGTACTTAATTGAGCCGCCGACCGCTTTGATGCGCTGGACCATTTGTCTCGACTCGCCTGAACCGACAAACGGATCCAAAGAGTTATGAAAGCACCAGATCGGGATGTCACGCAGTTTGTCCGCAATCGAAAGATTAGCGTAGGCACACATGGGAACGAGGGCGGCGAAACGGTTTCGATATTTTTCGCAGAGGGTCCAGGTTCCGTATCCGCCGGTGGACAAACCTGTCAGCGTTATGCGTTCAGGGTCGACCGAATAATGTCGGGTCACATCTTCCAGCACAGCAATCGCTTCACGATGAGAGGCATCGCTTTTCCACGCACCTTTTGATTGCGGGAAGATGGTAATAAACGGAAACGAGCTGGGATTCTCCGCGATGACCGGGCCCAACCCCACGCCTACGTTGGCCACACCATCGCTACCGGCCTCGCCAATTCCATGAAGAAATAAGATGGCTGGCCAGCGCTTTGCACGGTCGTAGTTATGTGGAATAAAGATAGAGTACTTGCGAACCTTGCCGTCGATGGCCACCTCACGCATGATGAAGCCTCGCTCGGCTGGCGCTGTCAGGTTGGCCTTGCGAATCACACCATTCCCACCACCACAACCCGCTATCATTGCCAACGCCATTCCAACGAGGACGACCATGACGTAGGGAGGGGTCGGCATGGCTTGGTGAAGATTTGGTGACCGCTCGCTGCGCGTCATTGGACGCTCGCCTTATCGATGGCAGCGACGATGCGCTCCTGCAACAACTTCGCAGTGGAATTACTGAGATCGGGGATCCCGTTAAAGAGGATGGAGAACGCATACCACTCGCCGGACTTCGCCTGCAGGTATCCGCTGAGCGAACTCACGCCGTTGACGAAACCGCTTTTACCAAACACGCGTCCGCGCAGGTCGGATCCGCTGAATCGCCTTTGCAACGTGCCATCGCTTCCCGCAATGCTTAAAGATTGCATGTACGCCGGCGCATTAGGTGACGCGTAAACATGGGCCAACACCTGCGTCAACGCATGCGCGCTGATGCGGTTCTTCTTTGAAAGACCACAACCGTCATCGAAGATATATTCCGCTCCCGCAACGCCCGCGTCCCGAACAAAGTCAGCGGTGGCAGCCGTTCCGTTTTGCCATGATCCGGGTGATAAGGACACCTCTGCCCCCAACCGCTTACAAAGACTTTCAGCGTAAAGATTCATGCTGTCCTTGTTAGCTCGCGCCAGGACGACCGACAGCGGTGTCTCGTGAACGGCCAGGACGGTCACGTCGTCGTTGCGATTTTGTAGTAGACGTGTTCGCACGGTCCGGTCCCGTCGGGTGATGCCAGTTACCTTGACACCGTTGCTTTGCAATGTCTCGGCTAAAACCGTTCCGGCAAACAGGGGCGGATCGTGAATCGTCACCGACACGGGGTCCTGTGCGGTGGTACCGACCGCTTCCCCCTTCAGGATGATGTCGTTCGATCCACCCGCGCGCGTTAAGTAGATTTTATTTTCATCACCGCTGACACAACTGTTCTTGACGTTGATGTATCGGGTTGATGGGTCCGTCTTAAAGCGGACAACGTTAGCAGCTCCGGTCGAATTGATGACGAAGTCCACGCAATTGGCGTTGAAACTGAGCCCGCCCACCTCTGCCACATAACGCTTCTGCAATTGATCAACGGGCCAGTTCGGATGGGCGAAGGTTTGATCGAAGATACTGTCATCGACAAGAACATCGTTGACGTCGGTGATTCCTCGCCGCTTCAGTTCCTCTGCCCATTTTGCAAAGGCGGTGGTTGTCTCCCAGCCGACTTTCCGAAGCATCTCTGCATCGCCTAGCGTGGGGTCTCCGTCGCCGATCAAGGCAATGTCCTTGCCCTGTTGGATGAGAACAGTTCGAAACTTGAAGTCGCGCCCCAACCGCTCCAGCGCAGCGGCCGTCGTGACGAGCTTCAGGTTACTGGCAGGGATATGCGGCTCGGCAGCATTCAACGACGCCACAACCGTGTTGTCTTTTGCCTGACCCAGACGGATGACCTGCACGCCGACACGCGCGCGGGCGAGCAGTTTATCCTGTGTGATGACGCGAATGTCGGCGGTGAGGTCCGCGGACGAGGTCGCGGGACTGGCCCATACCATGACCAGAAACGCGAGGAAGGGCCGATTCATCCATGAAAAGCGGCTGGACATCGCACGAGACATTACCCGACCCGCGACACCTGGGAAAGCCTCTGCAAAATGTCCCCATTCATACCGCCAGCGAAACACGGCCGGTGGTCTCCCGGCCGATGAGGTTCAGCAGTCGTGCCTGGAGGGGCGGATGCGTGCTGAACAGATTGGCCATCGAGCGTATGGCGTTAAAGGGCTCGGCAATAAACATGCTGTTGAACGCGGGATTCACGTCCATCGGGATTTGGTGCGACAGCGCATGAATCTTCTCGAGCGCGGTCGCGAGATACATGGGATTCCCGCAAATGGCGGCCCCCTCGGTATCAGCATTAAATTCTCGACTACGACTTATGGCCGCCTGGATAAGTCCTGCAGCAATAGGCCCAAGGAGCAGGATTAGCAAACCGGCGATGGGGTTGGGCGATTCGTCTTCGTCTCCGCGGGATCCCCCGCCGAACATGAAGATGTATCCCAGTGAACTGATCGCCCCGCCGATCGTCGCTGCCACCGTCTGGATCAATATGTCACGATGTTTGACGTGAGCCAATTCATGGGCCATGACGCCTGCAACTTCGTTGGGCGTAAGCACGCGAAGAAGGCCCTCTGTCGCACAAACGGCTGCGTGACGCGGGTTGCGACCCGTTGCAAAGGCGTTGGGTGCCGCTGCCGGAGCAACGTACACCCGCGGCATCGGGAGATTAGCCCGCTTCGCCAGCGTCTCAGTGATCTGGTAAAGCTGATGTTCCGGTCCTACTTCTTTGGCCCCGACTGATGCAAGCGCAATCTTGGCGCTGAAAAAGTACCCGACAAAGTTCATCACGACCGCCAGGATGAGCGCAACCACCACTCCACCCTGTCCCCAGAATGAACCAATGAACAGGATGAGCGCAGTGAGTAAACCGAGGAGCAGAGCCGTTTTAAAGTTATTGTAGAACTTGTTCATATGAAAAACCTCGACCCGTTTGTACCGACGGATTGTAGGTTTCAGCAACGCCACCTCGACTAGAAAGCATCGCAAAAATTTGACCCGAGGGCCGCAACTTCCTCCGCGGAAGCCTCAGGGTGTTGTACGATTGGGCCATGACCGTCATAACCCTTTTCATGGCGCTGTTGTCGACACTCCCTTGTTGTCCAACGGAACGACATGCACCTGTCGCTGCCGACCTTGCTCAACTGATGTCCCATACAACGGGACCAGTGCGGGCTGAACCGGGGCGACAACCAACATCGGTTCGATTCTCACTGGCGATGGCCGCCCAGCCTGTTTTGGCGGGTAATTATGTGGCGCCGCTCGAGCGCGTTATGTTTAATGTTGACTCGTACGAGTGGCGCGGTGTATCACGTTTTGCGCGCACGCGTGGCTGTCGAGCGCCGTGGTGATTGACGGATTCATAGCTCGAACTGATAGTGCCTGACCATGACTAAAGAAATGCTCGCTAAACGAATCGCCGACGTGTCGCTTCTCCGCGGCGAGTTTACTCTGCGCAGCGGTCGCAAGAGCAACTATTATCTTGATAAGTATCGTTTCGAAACACAGCCTGAAGTGCTGACCGCGCTGGGCAAGCTGTTTGCCGAACACGTCGCCCCAGACGTCCAGCGTATCGCCGGGGCGGAGCTGGGCGCGGTCGCGCTGGCGGCGGCTACATCGATGGCATCGGGCAAGCCCTTCGTCATCGTTCGGAATCAGAAAAAAGACTACGGTACGAGCAAGCTCGTCGAGGGGCTGCTCAATGAAGGGGATAAGGTCCTGATCGTCGAGGACGTCTTAACGACCGGCGGCCAGGTGCTGGAAGCCGCACGGAGCCTCGAATCAGCCGGGGCAAAGGTCGACCGCATCGTAGCCGTCATCGATCGTCTTGAGGGCGCCAGAGAGAATATCGAAAAGGCGGGCTACCGGTTCGAAGCGCTATTCACGACGAAAGACCTGGGCGTGGCTTGACGAGGAGCGCGCGTGCTCACGTCATACCTTCTTCGGCCTGATGGATTTCGTCGATGGCCGAATCCACTTCTTTTGTGTCGAGCACACCCAGCCCCTCCAAAGCAAGAAGCGCTGCCTTCTGCTCGGCCATCTTTTTGTTCGGACCCCAGGCTGACGTAAAACGCTGATGACCGACGGCTACGCAGACCTCGAAACATTTGCTGTGGTCGGGGCCCTTTTCATCCAGTAATTCGTACTGGGGGGTTGCACCCAAAATCTTTTGAGCATGCTGCTGCAGGATGGCCTTATAGTTTTGTTGAGCCCCGTCGTTGGCAATCGCGTCTATCTTCGGATTCATCGTGCGCAGGACATACGCCTTGACGACCTCAAACCCGCCGTCCAGGTAAACCGCCGCCACGATGGATTCATAGACTGCTGCGGCCAGGGAGCTGGGGATCTGCTCACGGGAACTGATCCCTTTGCCAATGATAAGCAGGTCGATCAGCCCGGTCTCCTTGGAGATCTCCGCGCACGTTCGCCGTGAGACAACTGCCGACTTAATCTTGGTGAGATCGCCTTCCAACAGGGTCGGGAAACGGAGATAGAGCGCCTCGCAGATAATGAGGTCGAGCACGGCGTCGCCGAGAAATTCCATGCGCTCGTTGCTGTTCAGGCGGTTGTCAGCAATCGAAGAATGGGTCAGTGACTCTTTCAGCAGGTTGGGATTGCGGAAGGTATGCCCGAGTAGTTTTTCGGCTTTTTCGCGGGCTTCGGTAGTCACGTGGAGCGGCTCCTCTTTCCAGACGTTACCGCCGTTGATGAAGCGATGTCAATCAGCAGCACGATTGCACACATGCCCTGCTGACCGATACTATCGTGGAAACTAATGCCCCATGACACCGCGAAAGTTCGCCGTTGGATTCTTCTCATCGGCCTGTTGCTGGGACCACGCTTAGCCCACGCCGAATCACCCGCCACCCGCCCGAGCCTCTTTGACCCAGCCCGTCACATGAAGGTGAGCGAAGTCGCGCCGGGGATGAGAGGATATGGCCTGAGCGTTTTTTCCGGATCAAAGGTCGAACGATTCGACGTCGAAGTCATCTCCGTCCTGAAAAACTTTAACACAGCCGCAGACGTGGTGCTCATCCGATGTGAAGGCGCAATGCTCGAGCACACCGGCACGGTGGCGGGCATGAGCGGGTCCCCGATCTACCTCACCGACAGCACCGGGCGCACGCGAATGATCGGCGCGTTTGCCTATGGGTGGCAATTTTCCAAGGACCCCATCGCGGGTGTGCAACCGATCGAATACATGCTCCAGATACCCGAGCCATCGCCGGCCACGATGCCAGCGGATGGTCAGGCGCGTGCGATGCGTGAATCGCCCCGATCCGGGCGAAGGTGGCAACTGTTTGACAACATCAATATTCAACCAGGCACCCTCGGTGCACACATCGCGTGGCGCGATCAGCAGCGCGAGGCTCGGCCCGCGTCGGTTTTGACAGACGGCCACAGCGCCCACTTGACGCCGTTGGCAACGCCTCTTGCGGTGAGTGGCCTTTCCCCTCAGTTCCAATCGTCAATGTCTAAGCTTTTCCGATCTGCCGGCCTGGCACCGTTGGATGGCGTGAATGCCGGAGCGATCCACAACGACAACCTGAAGTTTGAACCGGGTGGCGTCTTGGCGTTACCGCTGATGACCGGGGATCTGGATATGACCGCCATCGGGACGGTCACTGAAGTCATCGGGGAAAGAGTGTTTGGTTTTGGCCACCCGTTCAATGCAGAAGGGCCCGTTTCACTGCCGATGGCGCCGGGTGAGATCGCGACGATCATTGCCAACGTGTCGATGAGCTTTAAGCTGGGAGCGCCGGGCAAAATATCCGGTACCCTGAACGCCGACGAAGTGAGCGGCGTTGCAGGACGCATCGGAGCGTCGCCGCCCATGATCCCGGTAGAGTTTCGGGTGGAATATGCCGATCGGTCGGTGGACAAAACGTATCACTTTAAAAGCGTCGTCCATCCGCGCTTTACACCGGTCCTGGCTAACGCCGCCCTACAGTCGGCGTTGCTGGGTGCTCGGGATCTTCCGCAACATCACACGATCAGTTACGACATCACGATCGACTTTGCCAACGGTCAGCGAATCACCTCAAGCGACTATGCGGTCGACGTAGGGGCAGAGGGACTGTTCTACGAGTTCGGCGCCCCGCTGCTCGTCGCTGCCGACAATCCCTTTCAGAATGTGCTCCCGTCGAAGATCGCGGGCACAGTTCGAATTTCGCCCGATGTTCGATCGGCTACGATTCTCTCGGTCAACATACCGCACCTTCGATTGCGTCCCGGGCAGCCGGTCCGGGGTTACGTGACGTATCGCCCGTACCTGCAGTCCGAGGCTACGATGCCCATCGAGATACCGCTCCCTGCCGATCTGCCCGATGGGCAGTATCAACTTACCGTGGGGGATTGGATGCGCTACGTGAACGACGAGCGTACCCTCAGCCCTTTTCGATTTTCAGCGGAAAATGTCGACGAGATGTTTGCGGTGCTTCGTGACTTTGCTTCGATCAAGCGGTCTGCGCTGTATGTGAGACTGCTTCGTCAATCCGATGGTGTTGCAGTCGGTCGCACGGCCATGCCGAAGCTACCGAGCAGCCGACGCACAGTGTTGATGGGCGCGGGACGGAGCGACGTCACACCGTTTGTGTCGTCCGCGCTGACAGTGATCCCGACCGATACCGTTCTCCAAGGGTCGGCAGATTTCACTGTGACGATCGACAAAAACGCTCAAGCCGATGCCCCTGAAGTTCGCAATTTGAAGTGATCGATCCGCTCATCCGCCGGGCCCCTCAGGACACTCGCAAGATGAACATTCCAAACCCATTCCATATCATGACCACCCGACTACTCCACTTCGTTTCAGCATCAGTTCCATTCTCTAAAACTCACGGCATCCTGCCATCGGTGCTTGGCCTTTTCCTATTGCTCACCGTCGCATCATCTGCTCACGCGGGTGGTACGTCGCATTGGGTCGCGACATCCGAGGCCGACTTCAAGGCAGGCACTTTGCACAATGTCGTCGCGACGAATCTGGGTGATTTGAAACTCTCTCGCGCGGTTCGAATGCTGCTCACCACCGACCCGAAGGTGTCGGCAGTCTATTGCATGGTGGAAGGGCCGGATAAAACGATCTATGCTGGCACGGGTCCCGAAGGCGTTCTCCTGCAGATCAAGGAGGGGAAGATATCGACCGCTTTGACCCTCGAATCCGGGACGAGCATCCTGTCGTTGGCCATGGGAAAAAACGGGGAACTCTTCATCGGGACGGGCGGAGAGGCAGGCCGGGTGCTCGTGGTCACACGACCGGGTGATGCACCGCGCGAGATATTCACTGCCGATGGCGTGCAGTATATCTGGGCACTCCGTCACACGCCGGACGGGAACTTGTACGCAGCCACCGGTCCCAACGGGCAGTTGTTCGCCATCCTCCCGGGCGAAAAATCCGAACTGATTTACGACAGCGACGAAAACAATCTGCTTTCGCTGGCGACCGACGGGGACGACACTATCTTCGCGGGTTCCGATCCGCACGGGCTGATCTATAAAATCAACCGAAAGACCAAAGAGGTGTTTGTTGCATACGATGCTGCCGAGGCGGAAGTCAGCGCCCTCCTTGTAGACGCTGGCGGGAATGTCTATGCGGCGACGGCGGAATCTGACGGGAGCGTCGCGCCGACCGAGTCGGCAGCGGCCACCGATCAGCACGGTCGTCCCGAATCGTCTGCAGTCCAGGTACCGATCCCAAACCCCGCCCCGCCGGGTGACAACCCCGCCCCACCCGCGTTGCCCGACCCCAATCCTGGTGAACCGCCGCCCGTTCCGAGCAGCCGCCTGGACAATAAAAATAAGTCCGGCTCTCGGACAACCGAAGCGCT
>Ga0105047_10005445_pt1 | contig 21860 bp, 25 predicted proteins | sample MAT04_FD_78384 | JGI IMG/M metagenome (GOLD analysis project Ga0105047, IMG submission 78384) | Freshwater microbial communities from Lake Fryxell liftoff mats and glacier meltwater in Antarctica - MAT-04 (megahit assembly) | ecosystem: Environmental > Aquatic > Freshwater > Ice > Liftoff... | reverse complement strand
CTCACAGCGGACTTTCACCGCCTACATTTGCGCCGTGCCCGGCGCACCATCCGGCGCTACGCGCCACCTTCTCCCCAAAGTGGAGAAGGGAAAATTCGAAGATGTCTTGAAGTTAGTTAGGAGCGCTTAGCGCACAATCCAGAAATCGAAGCACGGGACTTAGGAGCAGTATTTTTCATGCATTGCATTATCAGGCATATAGCTATATAGTTTTTTCCAATAGTTAAGTGCAAAAAGGATGATGCGCGATGAAAACCAGAGCGGTTTATATTGCTGGCGGGAGCAGAACACCATTTGTTAAATCAATGGGTGTTTATCAGAATATTTCTACTCAAGAGTTGATGATTGCCTCCCTGCAAAATCTGGTCAGCAAAATGGAGCTTGACCAACAAATTGTTGGAGATGTTGCTTTAGGCGCGGTGATGAACAGTTCATCAAACTGGAATCTGGCGCGAGAATGTGTTTTAGGTACAACATTGGACCCTCATACACCCGGCTACACCGTACAACGTGCTTGCGGTACCAGCCTGGAAACCACCCTGCAAATAGCGCTCAAAATAGCCAATTATCAAATAGATGATGGCATTGCCGGAGGCGTTGATACCAATAGTGACTTGCCCATTATTTTTACGCGATCATTTGCCCAGAAATTACTTGCTTTAAATAAAGCTCAGGATTTTAAATCCAAATTAAAAGTAATTTCCTCATTCAGACCGAGCGATTTTAAACCGCAATACCCAGCTGTTATAGAACCGCGTACCCATTTATCCATGGGGCAGCACACTGAAAAAATGGTTAAAGAATGGAATATTTCTCGCATAGCACAGGATGAACTAGCTTATATCAGCCATCAAAATGGTGCAAAAGCCTATGATGATGGTTTTTATAACGATTTGGTATTTGAATATCAAGGCTTAAAACGTGATGCTATTTTGCGTGCTGATACGACAATTGAAAAACTCGAACGATTGAAGACTGCTTTTGACAAAACTCCAGCTGGTACATTAACCGCAGGCAACAGCACACCGCTCACTGACGGCTCATCCGCAGTGTATATGGTCAGCGAAGACATTGCCCGACAACATAATCACCCGATGCTTGCCCGTTTTGTCGACGCACAAGCTGCCGCTGTCAGCTTTGTCGAGGGCGAAGGACTGCTTATGGCACCCACTATAGCAGTAAGTGAATTATTAAAACGTAATAAACTTAAGCTGGATGATTTTGATTTTTATGAAATTCATGAAGCCTTTGCCGGACAGGTTCTATGTACCTTGCAAGCCTGGGAATCCGCAGATTATTGCAAAGGTGTTTTGCATCGTGATAAACCGCTAGGTTCAATTGATCGTTCTAAAATGAATATTAAAGGCGGCAGCCTGGCTATAGGTCACCCTTTTGCCGCTACAGGTACACGGATTGTTGCAGGCCTTGCAAAAATGCTTCATCAAAAAGGAAGTGGACGAGGCTTAATTTCTATTTGTACCGCTGGCGGTATGGGTGTCGCAGCAATTCTGGAAGCTGTTTAACTAATTAGCATAAGGTGCACTATGATTTATCCCAATATTTTAGCGACCATTGGCCATACACCTGTTGTAAAAATTAATCGTATGGCTGAAAATCTTCCCTGCGAATTATACGCGAAATGTGAATTTTTTAATCCTGGTGGCTCCGTAAAAGATCGTATCGGCTACGCGATGGTAAAAGAAGCGCAAGAGAGTGGTCGCATTAAACCAGGTGATACTTTAATTGAACCCACCTCAGGAAATACTGGTATAGGCATAGCACTGGCAGGCGCAGTACTGGGTTACAAAGTAATTATTACCATGCCTGAAAAAATGAGCCAGGAAAAACAAACGGTTCTTGAACGCCTTGGTGCTATTATTTATCGCACTCCTAACGAAGTTGCTTCTGAGCATCCTGATAGCCACATTTCATTAGCACGTGATTTACAACGAAAAATTCCTGATTCCCATATTCTTGATCAATATGCCAATAAGGAAAACCCCAATGCCCATTACACTACGACTGCACAGGAAATTATTGATGATTTTGGCAAGGATCTAGATATGGTTGTTGCCGCTGTAGGTACTGGCGGTACGATAACAGGTATTGCCAGACGGCTTAAAGAATATAATCCATCAATTGTTATTGTCGGCGTTGATCCTATAGGGTCAATCCTTGGTGGCGGCAGCGATATTTCGCCTTATTTGGTTGAAGGTATTGGTTATGATTTTTTCCCGGATGTTCTTGATAACACCCTCATTGATAGCTACGTTAAAACAAATGACAGGGACTCGTTTTTTACTGCCAGACGTTTGATTAAAGAAGAGGGACTACTCGTAGGTGGATCGTGTGGTGCTGCAATGTGGGGAGCTCTGCAAGCAGCTCAATCGCTGGATTCAGGTCAGAAATGCCTTGTCATTTTACCGGATTCCATCCGTAACTATATGTCCAAGTTCCCCAATGATGATTGGATGAACGAGCATGGCTTTAGCTAACCTTATTTACCTCATACTCAATTTGACAGAAGGTTGCTCCAGTTCTGCAAAAATGAAGTCTTTATCCAGCCGACCAACGCTGATATCACGCGCAAGCGCATGTATCAGCTCACCTAAAACGACTCGATCGCGTTGGTCGGTAGTGAATCTCATTTGTGTTGATATAGCTTCTGCTGGTTTAACTACATTATTAAAAAAATCCTGACTGCCATGCTCAACACCAACATAATTATTGTGAGCATTATGACCAATTGTGGCAATGTAGACAGTTAATAATTTCTCTTTATCAGTTTGTTCTTCTACAAGCATCCCAGTTAAAATACCAAGATTTGTTTCATAAAGATTTTGAATATTTTTTCTATTTTGCCCGATATCTTCAAGAATGGCATTTAACTCGGGGTCTGGTTTCTTTGCAACCGCTTCAGGAGTTGGTGCAAGCTGGTTGGCAGCAACCATTTCAAAATAAGATGCTTTACGTAATTTGGGAGTATAATGATCAGCTTGTAATTGAATAACTACCGCATCATTGTATTCAGGATATTCTTTTTTGCCATAAGACAAAACCCGAGCCCCTTTTTTATTGGTTTCAACAAGATGGATTTTTAAAGGAATAGCCAGTGAATCGGCAAGCGCAGCCAACACTGTTTTATCTACCCACGTATCATACTTACGCATTTGTTCGAGAGATATATTATTTACAAAAGCACCACAGTATTTTCCTGGATTGACACCCACTTCATCAACACTAATCTGGCGTAAAGTAAAAGCTAAATCACGGATGAATTTCGCTCTGGATTTTGGATCGGCAACCATGTGATTTATCCAGGCTAACGGCGCTAATGCCTTTTCCTTCATGTCCTTGGGTGGGAACAATTCTCGATGAAGTTCATAAATTTTGGTCAATGCCTGTTGATGACCGGGTGGATTATTGGTGCATAAATTTTCGATAATTCCGCAAGCAATTGCACGATAGCCACAATCACCTTTTTCCCCGACATTAATCGAAGCTCTTTTTTGTGGAATGGCGGATATCGGGAAAGAATTCTTCCGCGGTGTACTACCAAAAAAACTTACCTCAGCCATTCTTAAGCTCCCGATAATATATAGTTCCATTTTAGTCATTAAAGATTAAGGAAATATTAAGCTTGTATTGAGTATAGTGTGTTTTTTATGAACCGGCAGATTATTCACCGCTCCAGGGATGATACAAGAGGCTATATTGATGATATCATTATAAAATTACTGGATGCCGTAGCACGTTCACGGCTACTGACAGCGATAGTGCCATGTGGCTTGTAATTTGCTTTATTATCTTCGTTTTCATCCGCCAATTTTTTTGCTGGCAACGTCAATGGGCTGTCAACCGCTGGCGCAGGAAGCTTAATCTTGCTGCTCATCAATCAATTTATAATGAGTTATATTCTGTTGTTAATGGCTTTGCTTTATCACAAAGGGCGCGGCAAAATGGCGATGCAGTAGAATATGTTTATGGTGAAATTGATTTTGAATCATTCATTGCTTTACTTAGCCTATGCAACGTTGATCAAACTACTCGTTTTTACGATTTGGGAAGTGGTACTGGTAAAGCAGTGTTAGCCTGTGCAATCGTGTTTCCTGTAAAAGTAAGTTGCGGTGTTGAGTTGCTTACGGAACTCTATCAATGTTCCAAGAAACAGGTAAACCGTTTAGCCAAGTGGCCTGATTATGCCGAGCAGGTAAAACATATCCACTTTATAAACAGTAATTTTTTAACAGTGCCACTTAATGACGCTACTCATATTTTTATCAATGCGACCAGTTTTTTTGGCGATTTATGGCAACGCATTAGCGACCATGTTGAACAAATTAATGATGGCATGATTGTTATATCAACCAGCAAAAAGATTAAATCAAAAAAATTTATTGTTATTCGTATTGTGCCCGTAAAAATGAGCTGGGGCATAGTGGAGGCCTATATCCAGCAACGTTTGCCAAATTTTAAAAACGATATTGACACAGAAAATTGCACGACAGTTAATTGATAACATTGAATAATTTACTACTCAGTCTATACTCATTATTAAGTAGTACAAGAATGCTGTCATCTGTAGTGTCCTGGGGCAGCACCCAAAAACGCGACATTGAGGTGGGTATGATAAAATCGCAACTCATAGAAAAACTTGCTGCAAAATTGACACATTTGCCTGAAAAGCAAGTGACCGATGGAATTAATCGCATTCTGGACTTAATGAGCACTGCACTTATTAATGGGCAGCGTATAGAAATTCGAGGTTTCGGAAGCTTTTCATTACATCATCGTCCCCCTCGTAATGCCCGTAACCCCAAAACAGGTGACAAAGTGGTGACGCAGGCAAAACACAGTCCACACTTTAAGCCAGGAAAAGAATTGCGTGAACGCGTTGATGCGTCTCGAGCTCATATTCCTGACATTAGTGAAGATTAATTAATATCAGGCTCGTGGCAGAGTAACGCCAGTCTGACCCTGATATTTACCAGCTCGGTCACGATATGAAACGGAGCAAACTTCGTCGGACTCTAAGAACAGCATTTGAGCAACGCCTTCATTGGCATATATTTTTGCAGGAAGTGTTGTTGTATTGGAGAATTCGAGTGTCACATGGCCTTCCCACTCAGGTTCCAGCGGAGTAACGTTGACAATTATACCGCAACGCGCGTAAGTCGATTTACCCAAACATATCGTTAATACGTTACGCGGTATGCGGAAATACTCAACCGTGCGTGCCAACGCAAATGAATTCGGTGGAATAATACAAATGTCGGATTGAACATCAACAAAACTGTTAGCATCAAAATTCTTCGGATCGACAATTGCGGAATTTATATTGGTGAAAATTTTAAATTCATTAGCACATCGAACATCATATCCATAACTCGATACGCCATAAGAAATAATGGGGCTGCCCGCAGCTTCTCTTACCTGACCAGATTGGAATGGTGTTATCATTCCCTCTTCTCTGGCCATTTTCTCTATCCAACGATCTGATTTAATTGACATGCGTTCCCCGAACTAATTTTTATCAAATAAACTTCTATCATAAACAACATTTTTTTTAAAGAGTGGTTATTCAAAAGAGAGTTTATTAAATTCCTTTTTGAATAACCTGCAATCAGAAATACACGCCAATCTGAGCAATTAAACTGTCGGCACTTTTACCTGTTCCAATTGTATTCGCGTTGACAAAACCTGGCGCTGATGCACCATTCCCGTATTGATAGGCATTAAAATCTGTATCATGGCGGTATTCCAGACTTTCAACAGTATCTTTCCAAATGGATATATTGAAAACACCAACAATGCGATGGTGAGGTATGTTTAGTGCCAAGGTTTCTTTTGACCATTGGTATCCTGCAGCGAGTGAAGCAGGTCGATTAAAAGCCATGAACGTTACGCCACCCTCAAACTGAGCAGCTTGCGGTTTTGCACCACGACCATTAAAACTTAAATCCTGAGGCCGAAAAGATTTACTGGCTCCAACCCATTCTGCTGTAAGACTATAGCGATCGAAGCTGATATTACCATGTACATCCACACCAGGCACTTTGTGTACTGCTTCATTACCATTAGTTAACGATCCAAAACCGCCAAAAGTAGTAAAGGGAGTAGATCCGGTATTTTGCATGCCTTGAGCATCATCCAGGGAACCAATTATTCCTATTCCGATATCCCCTGACGCATCACTTGAAGCAAACAGGTAACCCAGATTAAAACCGCCAACGCCTGAGTTTCCTTGTATAGTATCCGAACGGAAACCATAAGCAGCCGCGTAAGGACCTGTATTCGTTTGAGATTTGTAACCCAGAATAACTGGTCGAGCTTTGGTTCTTGCCATCATCATAGTAAGGGGAGAGCTAATCATCGCACTTGAATACCGTCCGTAAGGTGCATAAAGTTGGCCTGCTGTTAGATAAAACGGTGTTTTATCCAGATTGCCAATATTAACAAAACCTGAATTCAGATTAAAAGCAGAATTAGACAAACGCTGTCCGCCTCCAGCAGGAGGGGAATCATCATAAGCGATACCAATATATGCTTCTACGTTTTCATTAAGAGCTGCGGCTATGTCGAGCTCACTTGAACCTAAATTAAGATCACCATGGCGATTGCCGGCATAATTCCGATTAATGGATGCCACAGGCTCTACTTTGCCACTTAAGGCAAGAATAGGCGTATTAGGTACAGGATAACCAATTTGTGCATAGGCATCGTAGAGTTTTCGACGTTGTTGCATTAAACGGATATCACGGTTAATACTTGAAATATTTACAATATAATCAGATCCATCAAATGCAGGCCTGTCTCCAAGATAGGGTGAAGTTACTACAGGCGTTCCCGCAATATAGGTTACAACCTGACCTTCTGCCAGTAATGCAGTTGGATATAATTGCACCGACTCTGGATTTCCATTGATTGAATGCACGATAACAGAACTGCTATGAATCGGAACCGCATTTTTTGTCGATTGCGCTGGAGCCTTGGTTTCTGTTTGTACTATCGGGGTAGCCGGTCTTGCAACTCGATGAGCCTGCCCTTTTATGGGTCGGACATGTATCTGAGGCTTGCTTGCTCGTCCTACTGGCTGCTTGTTTGCTATCAACTGGGATTGCATACGATTAAGTTGTTGTTGCAGCGCTTGCGTTTGCTGTTGTAGCCGTTTGATTTCTTGTTGTAGCTGTTCGTTATCAGCAGCGAACAATGGCGCTGATAAACTGGCTAGTGCCAAAATAAGTGCTTTGTGCTTCATCTGCGGGACTCCTGGCTATTTTTTTTACTTCCTCAATTTGTGCGCCCCGATTATATTGGTTTAAAGGAATTAAAGCGAATGTTTTTTACACACTGTTTTCAAAAAAAAGCACTGGAGTACTCGGAAATAAAAAAACCCGCCAGATGACGGGTTTGAATGGATTAAAGCAGATAGAGTTAAGCTACCCCTAACCATTTAACACCGAAATAAGGACCATATAATCCAAAGTTAGATGATGTCAAAGCTGTAGATCCGATTAAAGGAGCTGATTCAAGCATGTTAAAATAATTAATTGCCTGATAACCGCCTTCAATATTTAATACACCCAGAGCTGTTACATAAGCATAGTTCGCGCCTAATTTGGCTTCAAATGAAGGAACCATTTTTTTGCGGCTGCCATATTGGGTGTAAGGTGTTCCGCCAACCAGGAAAACCGTTGAAGCTGAACGACGAGCTGTACCATATAATATCGAAGTAGCTGTATTAGCAGTCAGGCTAAAATTCTGTGCCAGGTCATACGAATAATCGATACCAACAGTTGGACCAAACCCATTGTAATCAGTGCTAATACGGCCCTGAACGCCACCAGAAGCTGTTAAAATAGCTGCTATTGGAGCAGACACTGTTGGGAATGCATAGGAACGAATATTATCTACACGAACTTTAGCAAATTGCATACCCGCGTAAAAACGGGCATTTTTCAGAAGCCCCATATCTACGTGCTGTCCTGCAACTACATTTACCTGGTCAAACTGATTCGTTGTATATAAAGAATAAGTTGTTTGAGGTAGTGTCACAGCAGGTGAAATCTGGAAGTTACCTAAATAAGCTCCACCCAAACGACTATCAACATCATAATGCGTCCAGTTTGCGCTCAGATAAGAACCTGTGTTGTAAAAATATGATCCTTGTAAGCGATATCCCCAACCCCATTTAGGATCGGTATCCTGATAGATAGTTCCAGCTACGTTCGCTGCATTAGCCGAAGAGCCAGTGTAAGTAGGCTTTAAATACAGTGCCTGTATTCCAAGTTCCCAATTATTTGCTACACAAGGAACTGTAACGTCGCCGGGTGTGCATGAAGGAGCAGGTGGTTCGGAGTACATCCCAGCTACCGCACAACCATTAAATGCTAGTCCTAGCATTGCCAAAGTAGTTTTCTTTAACATTTTTACTCCATTTGTCAAAAAAAAGCCCATCAGTAAAGATGGGCTTTATTAAAGCATTCCTAAGGAAGCGAATTATACGTTGCCAACCCATTTCAGACCAACATAAGGGCCACTGATTGCGAAATCTTCTTGCGCAAAGCCAATACGTTGAGCATTGAAATAGTTAACCCACATATAACCAACATCCAGGCCTAAGTTACCTTGAGCCATTGCGTAGTCGTATTTAGCACCCAGTTTGCCTTCTAACTCAGGAACCATCTGTGTGTTGGATCCATGAGAAGTAAACGTAGTTGCTGCAGTTGTTGGGAATATAGCAACGCCACCGTCAAATTTGTTAGTACCAATCAACAAAGCTGTTGCGCCATTACCATAAACTGCAAAGCCGTTGCCTAAGTCGTAAGACATGTCAGCACCGATACGTGGGCCAAAGCCGTTGTATTTAACTTCGCCAGCAGCGATTGGGAAAGCTGTAGAAACTAAAGGATTGAATGCAGCAGCCATTTCATGTTCGATTCTAGCGTACTGAACACCACCGTGGAAACGGATGTTTTTGAAATCGCCGAAATCAACATGTTGACCGAATTCAAGGTTAACCGCATCCCATTTAGGCTCAACACGTAAACGCAGTGCATTGTTCAGACCAGCTGTTACGCCAGGAACTAGTGTACCAGCAGGAATAAATACGTTGTATGAGTTAGTAGTTGTTTTGCTGAAATGGTACCAGTTAAGGTTCAGATCATTACCAGTACTGAAGTGGTAAGAGCCTTCTAATTTGAAGCCCCAGCCCCACTCAGGACGTGGATTATTGTAATAATCGCCTGTTGAAGTACGTGTATAACCTACATAACCTTGAGTAACAGGCTTTAAGTACAGGGCTTGCACACCGAAATCCCATGCTGTGCTTTCGCAAGGAACGGTTACAGCACCTGGTGTGCAGACTGGACCCATAGTTCCAGCGAATACTGCACTGCTACCTAAAGCAAGAACAGCTACTGCTGTTTTCTTCAAATTTAACATGCTTTATCTCCACTTTTTTATTATTAATTTCCGGTTTTGCCATTAAATCACGAATTGTAATTTAACAACAGTACGCAATCATCGCTCTAACCGAGAACGTACATGGTCAAATTATCAAACGCGACTTTGTCAAAGTCAACACTATTTCACTTAAATTTCATTATAATTTAAATAAATTACAGTTTAGAACAACCTGCGTGCATCTTTAATGACCATAGTTGTCAATCGCGTAGCACCCATGTATTTTTGATAAGATAAAATTTCCAACATTGAGGGATAAGTATTATCTGAAAAAATAGAAATGAAATGGTCAAGAAGGATACTTTACAAGCAGAACGGCTTGAATTAAAACTTTTTTTATTTGATAATTTCAACTACTACACGTCGATTAGCAGCTTTACCAGCATTCGTATCATTGGGTTGAGCAGGGTCTTTTAATCCATACCATGTAACAGACAATTTATCGGTAGAAACACCCCTGCTCAATAAATAACGCTGCACAGCTTTTGCCCGACTTTCTGACACAGCATTATTATAGGATTTGCGACCGACATCATCTGTATAACCAACAATGCTGATTCGTTTAATCTGGGGGTCGGCATGGCTGTATTCTGCTACGCGATCCAGTTGCATTTTAGCTTCAGGTTCCAAAATATGACTGTCTGTTGCAAATAAGAATACGCTTTCACGCACACTCGCAAAGTCAAACGTTAATAACCCACCCAGACATTGAAGATAACGTGTGTAGGGTGTTTGAAATTTAATGGGTGATAATGAAACAGATACAGGCAAGCCCAGGTCGGATCGATATTGGAAACGCGTTACAAACCCTTCTGATAAATAAGCCAGCGATTTGAGAGCGGGGTCTCTTGGAAGAAATAAGGCGTATCTACCTGGATTAACTGTAGTACGGCTAATAAAAAAATCGCCGCCACGAGGCTTCCATACTGGAGAACGAGCATAAACTGTTGCGGGGATTTTGCGTTCAAGCTGTTGCCAGATGCTTAAAATAAAATGGGGTTCTTTTGCAGCGTATTGCTCGAAATAAGCAATGCCATAATTAGGAATTTTTAATGACAACCCACAACGAAGTCGACTGCCAGTCATTTTCCACTTTTCAGTGCCCATTGGACTAATATAATCCAAATTCGGCTCAGCCCAGGTTACAGACGTAGCCAGCGAACAACTAATTAACAATGTTGTAATTGTTTTTTTGTTAAATAGTGCATGTGTCATATTCTGCTCATCCTCGGTATTAAAAGCATGATATGCTTTATTATCGGCACCGCTAATGGAACCTTTATTTTGCAAACATTAACGATAACCCGTCCGGATGACTGGCATGTACATTTACGCGACGGCATTGCTTTACAAGATACTGTAAACGCAACAGCAAATCATTTTGCTCGTGCACTGGTCATGCCCAATCTGAAACCTGCTCTGACTTCCGTTGCGAGTTTACTTGCCTATCGTGAAAGAATATTAAACGCTTTAAATAATGACAGGCAATTCACTCCGTTACTAACGCTGTACTTAAATGAACAAGTTTCTCCTGACGATTTAATTGAATGCAATAACCATTCCTTTATTTTAGGAGCCAAACTTTATCCTGCCGGAGCGACAACTAATTCAGAAGCAGGAGCACGCTCTTTAACAGCGTTATATCCTTTACTGGATATCATGCAGCAAAACAATCTGGTGTTGCAGATTCATGGGGAAGTCACCCATGGCGATATTTTTGAGAGAGAGGCACTTTTTTTAACAGAGCATTTATGGCCGTTAATTAAAAATTTTCCAAAATTGCGTGTCATTCTGGAGCATATTTCTACAAAAGCCGCGGTGGATTTTGTGCAAGACATGTCAGCGAATGTAGCGGCTACAATTACACCTCACCATCTTTTATATAATCGTAATCAACTATTTGCCGGTGGAATTCGACCACACTTCTATTGTTTACCTGTTTTAAAACATGAAAACGACCAACGGGCTTTACAGTTAGCAGCCACAAGCGGCAATAATAAGTTCTTTGCCGGTACAGACAGCGCCCCCCATGCTCAAGTCCAGAAAGAAAATTCCTGTGGCTGTGCGGGCATCTTTTCTGCACCTTTTGCCGTTGCAATGTATGCAGAGGTTTTTGATCAGTGTGGACAACTTTCACGTTTAAATTCTTTTTTAAGCCGTTATGGTGCAGATTTTTATCGCTTGCCCTATAATGCGACACAATTGCATTTAATTAAGCAACAACAGGTAATTCCAGCGCTTCTTCCTTTTGGTGATACGCATGTTGTGCCTGTTGCCGCTGGAGAAATTTTATCCTGGAGTATTTATGAATCCGCTTGATTTATTGTCGCATGCCAGCTTGAAAGAGCGATTCCGTGGATTCTTACCGGTTGTTGTCGACGTTGAAACGGCAGGCATTGACCCTCATAAAAATGCACTGTTGGAAATGTGTATTGTGCTTATAAAAATTGATGAGCACGGGGTATTTTATCGAGATGCGACTCATTTTGAACACATCTTGCCTTTTGAGGGTGCAGTGTTGGACGCCAAGTCGCTGGCGTTTAATCAGATTGACCCGTTTCAACCCTTACGGTTTGCGCTGGATGAAAAACTGGCTTTACAAAATTTGTTTATCCCCATTAACCAGGCATTAAAAGCAAGCCGTTGCCAAAGAGCAGTGTTAGTAGGACATAATGCCTGGTTTGATTTATTATTTATCCGCGAAGCGGTTAACAGAACGAAATTAAAATCCCCTTTTCATGCGTTTACATGCTTTGACACAGCAACTTTAGCAGGTCTGATGTATGGACAAACAGTGCTGGCAAAGGCAGCGAAAGCAGCAGGATTGTATTTTGATACCAAAGAAGCGCATTCCGCTATTTATGATGCAGAAAAAACGGCGGATTTATTTTGTATTATGTTAAATACTTGGCGAGAGAGTCAGATCAACGCCCAGCGTAATCGATAATTTAAATGTGGGGAGTATTATGCAAATACCCAATCCCCCGATGATAAATTATTTATGATTATGCCTATGATGAATATCAGGATAATGAGGATGTGAATGTTTTATAGCGCCATGATGGTGCTTATGATTATGTAGCTCATTGCTGTTCCATGGAAAGTCATGTGTATGCTGGTGATGCTCATCATGAATATGGCTATGAGTATGATCGAGTGGCTCATGAGTATGTTCATGCTCATGGTGCTCAGTGAGATGTAGCCATACACCAATGCTCATTAATAATGATGCAATCCAAAATACTACAGACGTTGTTTCATGAAAAAATAAAATCGCAATTCCTGCACCGATAAATGGCGCTGTTGAAAAATAGGCTCCTGTTCTCGCAGTCCCTAAACCACGCAAAGCAAGAACGAACAGAACCAAGCTAACACCGTAACCAACAAAACCAACTAAAAGTGCAAAACTGGCAGTTAACAATGAGGGGAAGGTCAAACCATAACAAAGCGCAAGGCTCATGCTCACAATACCAGAGACAAGACCTTTGCTTCCCGCAATGAACAAAGGGTCACCAGAAGAAACTTTTCGTGTTAAATTATTGTCAATTGCCCAACAGAGGCAAGCTCCTATAATAAGAAGCGATCCATGCACACTTTGTTGGCTTGTTTCACCGTAAGGCCAAGATAAAAGAATACCCCCTACTACAATTAAAAGCATACCAAGAACAATCCCAAAAGAGGTATTTTCTTTAAAAACAATCCATGCTAATAAAGCCGTGAGAACTGCCTCGAAGTTCAATAGCAATGATCCCGTTGCAGCACTTGTTTGCAGTAAACCGAACATTAATAATATGGGTCCTAAAATACCACCGAACAAGATAGCACCTAATAACCAAAACCAGTCATTTTTTACTAATCCAGAAGATGTCCATCCATGGTCTTTAACCAAGCGTGTCAAGATTAATCCTAATCCACTACCAACATATAATAATCCAGCAAGCAACAACGGTGAAATCAAACCAACGAGTTCTTTGGCAAAAGGCGTACTGGCTCCAAAAAACAACGCGGCTCCAAGTGCAGCACAGGTGGGTGAAAGCAATCGACTGTTTAACATGACTAATCTCTCGAATTTGAATCAATTAACAATACAATACAGCCCTGCAGCAAATACAGCATAGAGCAATCCGAAATAGGATAGACGACGACCACTCAACGCACTTTTTCTTAAGAGCAGATGTAAACTCAAGATTGATACCATGGTTATCAAAGCACCCCAAACCAAGGTTTTATCGAGCATCCATGGAGTAAATATAATTCCTAATGCGCTTGGGACAGTAGCCTGAATCATCATTGCACCACTGATATTTGCTAATGCCAAAATTTGTTTTCCCTGACGAACCCATATTACTGCATTCATGATTTCTGGGAGTTCTGTAGCTATCGGGCTTAAAAGTAAAGCTACCATTTGTGGTGGTAAACCAAGTAAGGGGCCAATGACATCCAGCTGATGCACAAAAACATTCGAACTTAGAAAAATTACAATTAGGGCTAGTCCTGTTTGTAGCAATGCCCATCTATGTGAAGGATTTTTCTCATGAGATCTTATCTTCAGCGGTTCTAAAAAATCCAAATGCTCTGGATCATCTGTTCCTTTCATTTCCTGTCTAACATAAGCAGCATAAGCCACCAGAAACAATATCCCCAACCATGGCTTGAACACAAAAGTAACTAACCCAAGTATAATTTTAAAGGCAAAAATAATCATGAACCATAGCTGATCATATCCTAAGCGCAGCTCAGTCGCCTTAGATATAAATTTTTTGTTGCGTTGTTTTTCGGCAGTAATAAATGTCCATCCTACAACAGCATAAGCAATAGTTGCCAAAACCAATGGGCCTCCAATCGCAGCACCTACACCGATATCTTTTTGGGCTTGATTAGTACCAAATACTACAGCTACAAAGGTTACTACACTCTCAGGAAGGGCTGTACCAAATGCGGCCAAAATGGTACCAGTCGCATTTTTAGTCACATTAAACTTATGGCCTACCCACTCAACCCCGTTAACAAAAAATTCGCAGGATAAATAAATAAAAAAAGCTGAAAGGAGTAATAACAGAACAGTAATAATCATTAGTTCATCCTCAAATGGTAAATTCCTTCATGAAACCACAGTAATTTTTTGTTGAAAAAAATCTGTATTTCCCATTCTTACAGTTGATTCGATGTTTGCAACTCAATCATGCAAAATAAAAAGGGCAATATATTAAAATTAATGAAATTACTGCGCTGTGTCTCTTAATCCAATTGGTACGCTTCGAAATTTAAGGTACTTATATAAGGTAGGTTTTGAAATGCCTAATTGTAGCGCTATTTTTTCGGAAGTTAATTCACCTTGGCGATAAAGTGCTTCAGCAGCACATGCCTTTTCAGTAGCTTGCTTGGTAAGTCCTTGAGGTCGCCCACCCGTTCTGCCTCTTGCACGAGCAGAGGATAATCCAACCATTGTGCGCTCTCGAATCAAATCTTTTTCAAATTCTGCTAGAGATGCAAAAAGATTAAACATCAGTCTGCCTTGAGCTGATGTGGTATCAATTGGGTCTTGGATACTAACTATCCCAATCCCTTTTTGAATTAATTCATTAAATGTTGTAATTAGATGCTGTAACGAACGACCCATACGATCTAATTTCCATATGACTAATGTGTCGCCAGATTTTAATAGTAATAGCAATTCATTTAATTTAGGACGGTCGGTTTTAGCTCCTTTTGCAATCTCTTTAAATATTTTCTGGCAACCTGCTTTTGTAAGTGCGTCTATTTGTAAATCTAAATTTTGATCCCTAGTTGATACTCTGGCATATCCATATTTTAACCCATCGTTCATTTTATTGGCTCTTTATAAGTTATTTTAACTTTGTATACTATTAACCAATTTCGTTAACTATAAAGCCGTTGTTTTCAAGTTACCAGTGAAAATGCTCCCTTTAACCCTTTATTTTCTCTCTAGTCCATACTAAAACATGTATAAAAGTATGGTTTAATAAAAATAACAATGAATCCAAATTTTGAATGGGATGAAAAAAAAGATTTTGAAAATAGAGAAAAGCATGGTGTTTCATTTTTTGATGCGCAGAAAGCTTTTTTAGATCCAAACCGATTGATAGCGGAAGATCTGGAACATAGTATTAATGAGTCACGTTATTATTGCTTTGTCATGGTAAGCGACGGGATTATGACAGTACGTTTTACTCATCGAGGTAATAAGATTCGTATAATCGGTGCTGGGTATTGGCGGAAGGGGAAAAAACTATATGAGCAAGCGAGAAATTAAATATACTGAGGAACCCATAGGCGAAGTCAACTTTGTAGCTGATTTTTTGCCGCCACCTGATCAATTAGTTTTGAAAGAGGAAACGGTTAAAGTAACCTTGGCATTAACTAAAGATAGTGTCGATTTTTTCAAAAAAATAGCCAGAGAAAAACATACCCATTATCAAACTATGATTCGGGCATTACTTGAGCAATACACTGAGCATTACCGAGGGAATTAATCCCGTTTATATTTAATTTATGTCGTTCCCGCGCAGGCGCGAACGACATAAATTAGATTAGTTTGTAAAATATCAGATCGTTAATTATCTGTATAAAATATGACAACATCGGTATGACGCATAGAATTAAAGAGATAGCAGTTAAAGCGTTTCAGCATTCTCTGAGAGGTATGCAGCTACACCTTTAGGAGTCGCCTGCATGCCAGCTTCGCCTTTTTTCCAACCAGCAGGACATACTTCACCATGCTCTTCATGGAACTGCACGGCATCAATAATGCGTAACAATTCATCAATATTACGGCCAATTGGCAAGTCGTTAACGATTTGTGATCGAACCATGCCATTCGTATCAATGATAAATGCGCCACGGAAGGCAACGCCGGCAGAGGGATGTTCAACACCATATGATTGGCAAATTGTATGAGAAATATCAGCAGCCAGAGTGAATTCTACAGGCCCAATTCCACCATCTTTTATCGCTGTATTACGATAAGCATTATGAGTAAAGTGAGAATCAATTGATACAGCAACTACTTCAACATTTTTTGCTTTAAAGTCTTCAATTCGGCGATTAAGAGCGATAATTTCTGATGGACATACAAAAGTAAAATCAAGCGGGTAGAAAAAAACCAGGCCATATTTACCTTTCAATGCTGTATGAAGATTAAACTGCTCAACTATATCGCCATTAGCAAGTACTGCAGGAACGGTAAAATCAGGGGCTTTGCGGCCAACTAATACGCTCATTATATATTCTCCTTTATTTCTTAAAGTGCGACTGCTTCACGCAGTAATGATTCCAATTCGCCACGCTGGTATAATTCAGCAATAATATCTGAACCGCCAATTAACTCACCTTTTACATATAATTGAGGAAAGGTTGGCCAATCTGCATACTGCGGTAGTATCTGACGGATATCAGGGTTCGCTAAAATATCTACATAACCAAAATCAACTCCACAGGCTTCAATGCATTGCACAGCACGAGCAGAAAAACCACATTGCGGCATTTTAGGAGTACCTTTCATATATAGTAGAATAGTGTTTTCAGCGATTTGCTGTTTGATTTTATCGATTGTCTCCACTGTGCACCCGGGTTAAATTAAAACAAAGCAATTATGGCGAAAATGCGACCAATTGGCAACTGGATTACATACATATCTATATATAATAGTTCAATTTACTTCATTCAGATAAGATCGATAACATTGAATATGTTCATCATCCTGCTAAACTTACAATCCAAACAATAATTACCAGGAGCAATTTATGACTTTCACCTTACCTCCATTACCCTATCCTATGGATGCGTTGGCACCACATATTTCTAAAGAAACACTGGAATACCATTATGGCAAACATCATCAGGCTTATGTAAACAATTTAAATAAACTGGTAGCGGGTACAGAATTTGAAAAACTTTCTCTGGAAGAAATCATCAAGAAAGCCAGTGGCGGCGTTTTTAATAATGCAGCGCAAGTATGGAATCACACGTTTTACTGGCATTGCATGAGTCCAAATGGTGGTGGTGAACCAACAGGTGCTGTTGCTACAGCTATTAATAAAGCATTTGGATCATTCGCAGAGTTTAAAGAAAAATTTACACAAACTGCTATAGCTACATTTGGTTCTGGCTGGGCGTGGCTCGTGCAAGACTCATCGGGTGATTTGAAAATTATCAGTACGAGTAATGCCGGTACGCCAATGACTGAAGGATTGACCGCACTGTTAACCTGTGACGTTTGGGAACATGCTTATTATATCGATTACAGAAATGCGCGTCCTGATTATGTAGGTGCATTCTGGTCATTGGTAAATTGGGAATTTGTCGAAAAAAACATGCGTTGATTTTCGTAAAGCTTTTTGTTTAAAGGAGTAATCATGGCGTTAATTACCAGTTATAACCCTCTTCCCATTACCTTTACCCATGGTGAAGGTGTTTGGCTATATGACGAAGAGGGTAAAGCTTATCTGGACGGTTTGAGTGGTATTGCAGTGTGTGGTCTGGGGTATAATCATCCCGACGTTACCCGCACAATTCAGCAACAGGCGGCTCGTTTGTTGCATACGTCTAATGCTTTTCAAATCAAAGAGCAGCAACTGCTTGCCGAAAAATTAACTGCCATAGCTCGAATGGAGCAGGTATTTTTTGCCAACTCAGGTGCAGAAGCCAATGAAGCCGCTATAAAACTGACGCGTCTTTTTGGTCATAAAAAAGGGATTGAAACCCCTTCCATTATAGTTATGGAGCGTGCTTTTCATGGCCGTACCATGGCTACACTGACAGCCTCTGGCAGCCGCAAGGTACAAGCTGGTTTTGAACCGCTTTTGCCTGGATTCATTCGTGCTCCTTTTAATGATATCGACGCGTTAAAGACCATAGCTCACAACCGCAATGATGTTGTAGCTGTAATGCTTGAACCTATTCAGGGGGAAGGCGGCATTTTTGCAGCAGATGATGATTATTTACGTGCTGTTTCTGATTTATGCAATAAACATGACTGGATGTTGATTCTGGATGAAATTCAAACAGGCAATGGCCGTACCGGTGAATTTTTTGCGTTTATGCATACGGATATCAAACCCGATGTTGTTACCACTGCCAAAGGTCTTGCCAATGGTGTACCAATTGGCGCATGCCTGATGAGTAATCGTGCCTGCAACCTCTTTAAACCAGGCAACCATGGTTCAACATTTGGCGGAAACCCATTAGCCTGCGCTACTGCGCTTACTGTCCTTGAAGTAGTTGAGCGCGACAATTTGTGTGAACAGGCCAAAAAAAGTGGTGCACTTCTTAAAGAAGAATTGAATAACCGGCTTGGAGAGCATGCTGGAGTCAGAGCCATTCGTGGTAAAGGTTTAATGTTAGGAATCGAGCTGGATAGAGCAGCCGCTGATGCGCGAGCACTTGGTTTGGCAAATGGCGTATTATTTAATGTAACTGCCGAAAATGTCATCCGTCTGTTGCCGCCTCTGATTAGTAGTGATGAAGAAATTAAAGAGCTCGCTAACCGGATTAGCAATACTATCCATCAGTTTCTTAAACAACCAGCTATTGTCTAACAAACCTTACATTTACCAAGAGGCAGGTCTTTTGATATTTCAAAAAGCCCTGCGGTGGCTTGATTTATGTAGTAAAGTATCGGTTGCGACAATAGCTCAAAAATAGCTACTTGAGGAGAACGTAGCTATTAATGTTATATCATTTAATTAAATCGCCAGAATGTTTGCTTTAGCAGTATTCTCAATATTAGCAACAACCCCACCCACGTTCAGCTTGAATAATGCATGAATGTTAGTTGCTTGTGCTTGATTATTGTTGCTCGTTTTTTCTTGACTAATTTTAATTGCAAAAGGGGGGCGTTCTTCGCCATAACTTTCTTCACAATCGTGCTCTAATAAGACGTCTGAAGGGTCAGTATTTTTTTTCCAAAACCTTAATTGGTAACTGCTTAAGCAAGCTTCCTCCCCAATACCAGCACTTTTAGTTTCTTTAGGGGATTTTTTGATGGTAATAAATAACTCCTCTATATCCATATTATTTTGTACTAAATAATTGCCCAAGCTCTGCTTGTCACCATTTTTTAGCTGACCAATTAATCCAAGTGCTTTTGTATGGCTTTGTCCTGCCACAAGTTGAGAAATGCCATGCACAATAGCGATGATAGGTGAAAATATAATTGTTGCCACAGCACTGAGTGCTACTCGTGCAACTAGAAAAGGTATATTAATTAAAATGGCGGGTATCAATAATACCTTTGCAAAAAAATTACTTTTTTCATCCTCTAAACACCATATCAGCAAAAAAAATAAACCTGCTGGAATAAATAAAGTCAAATAATCAAATATCCCTACATGAGGTTGCTGGTTTACTAATGGTAAGGGAAGTTTTCCTGCTAGTGCATTATACGTATCCTTAAGCTTCTGAAAAAAAGATGTGCGCAAAGTTCGAGCATGTGGAAAGGTTTTTGTTTCAGCTATTTCTGCTAATGGAAAAAGTGAAGTGTGAGCCATATTTTAAACCTTACAAAGATAAAATTTTATTATACATGCTGCTTTAAAATTAATCAATAACCAACGGCAGGGCGAGTTTTGTTCTATTTCCATACAAATTGAATTTGCACTGCTATAATTAGACCTCCGGCCGGGATCCTGGTAAAAAGGGTCATGTTCGTATTATGAACATAATTGGAAGCATCATGGTTATTTGGCCTAGTGCTCCGGAACTTGTGCTGTGACGCAAGAAATAAATAAGTGCCCTTCTCTCTTATGGAAGAATATAATTTAGGCCGTGCTCATAAACTAATCTTAATAACTTTAAATTGGCTCCTTTAGGATGAACTTCGCCCCTCTCCCATTTTTGATAAGTAGAAGGTGTAACATTCAATACTTTAGCCATTACGGTTTGACTGACTTTTTCTTTTATGCGCATTTTTCTTATTTCAGATGATTCAAGTTCTTTAATTTCACTTAAATTTAGCACTTCAATTTCTTTTATGGTAATGGGATCTAAACGAAGATCATGTGCTGTTTCTAACATTGCATCAATAATTTTACTCATCTTTAATCTCCATTAACGCTCCATCTTTAATTAATTCATCTATTTTAAGATCAGAATAAGTTAGTAAAGATTTAGCAATAATTTTAAATGCTTTTTCTTCGTTTGAAGAAATATTATCTTTTGCATTTTTTTCAAATCCATATACAAAAAAACAATGTTTTCCCTTTTTGAAAACAACGATGGTTCTTGTGCTACCACTTTTTCCCCTGCCTTTATTAGCAACACGTTTTTTTATGACTCCTCCGCCATAATTGGCTTCATAAATTTCAATGACTATTTCCTTGGCAGCAACTGTAAGCGACTTATCACTAACCTGATTTTTGGTAGCCCACTTAGCAAATAACTTAGTTTTTATTATCTTCATGGAGCTGCCTTATATAGTAATTTTTACTATAGCAAATTTTACTACATTTGGCAATTGGAACTGTAAACAAAACGGGGGTTTTCGTTATCGATTCAATTAGCTTTGTTCTAATTTTCCAAATCCATATAAAATAGGGCTCTTAATAGGGCGTGTTGACAATTGGTCCCCAGCGCCTACGTGCCTCGGCTTGTCCGAGGCATCCAGGAAAATGCTCAATTAAGAACAAATTTCTTCGTATAAATCATCCCAAACAGGATTCATTTTCTCAATTAAATTTAATTTCCACTGTCCAGGCCAGTTTTTAAAGCGCTTTTCACGGCGAGCAGCCTCTACATAGGTCGTATGTATTTCATAATAGACCAACATATGTACATTATACTTAGCCGTAAATCCTGGGGTAACTTGATTTTTATGTTCCCATATACGCTTAATTAAATCAGATGTTGAACCGGTATACAGTGTACCATTACGCTTACTCGCCATGATGTAAACATAAAATGATTTCATTTCTCTTCCTTGTCATCGAGTTTTGGACTCAACGCCAAGAGTAGCATTTTAGTGGCTCTATTTACATGGGAAGCCAAATATATGAACACGCCATCGCCAACATCGAGGCATAATTTCGCTTCAATTTATCATATCTTGTAGCAATGGCACGAAAATGTTTAAGTCGAGCAAATACATTTTCGACCAAGTGACGATATTTATATAAACCCCAGTCTGTATCGGTGTTACCCGTTTTAGAGTTTTTCTTTCGTGGGATGATTGGAATGGATGACTTTTGTTTTATTTGATCCCTAATTTCCTCGCTGTCATAACCTTTATCGGCAATCGTATAATCTGCTATTGGCAGAATCCTAAATTCCCCAGCCTAAAATAGGCACTATTCCATTCAAGAAAATTACTTATCGTAAATTTATCAATTCACAAGATTTTTTATAAAATAATCCTTTTTTTGAACCATTTTTTGCAGTAT
>Ga0105047_10005444_pt1 | contig 21866 bp, 19 predicted proteins | sample MAT04_FD_78384 | JGI IMG/M metagenome (GOLD analysis project Ga0105047, IMG submission 78384) | Freshwater microbial communities from Lake Fryxell liftoff mats and glacier meltwater in Antarctica - MAT-04 (megahit assembly) | ecosystem: Environmental > Aquatic > Freshwater > Ice > Liftoff... | reverse complement strand
GGCGGTTACTTAGTGCAAACGGCGGACCGCGCCCAGTTGCTCGACGCCCGCGTGGTCACCGAGCGCCAGCCCACGCCCGAGGAGTGGCACGCGCTTAAATTCGGCTGGAAGGTGGTGAAGCACCTGAAGTCGAACGCGATCCTTTACGCCCGCCCCGGCCAAGCCGTCAGCGCCGGCGCCGGACAGATGAGCCGCGTCGATTCGGTGAAGGTGGGCGCGATGAAGTCGCACCTGCCACTGGCCGGCACCGTCGTCGCCTCCGACGCCTTCTTCCCCTTCCCCGACGGCCTCGAAGAAGCAGCCAAGCACGGCATCACCGCGGCGATTCAGCCCGGCGGCTCCGTCAAGGATCCCGAGGTCATCGCCGCCGCCAATCGCTTGGGCTTGGCGATGGTCTTCACCGGAATCCGCCACTTCCGGCATTGAAATATACTCGTGTTCGGACCGCTTGATTTGGTGCTCCACGGGACTGTGAATCCCTCGAAAAGAGAACCGCGAACGTCAGGGAGCGGAAGTCCCGGCCCGCTGCGCGGGTCAGTTGACGAAACGAACCCGGGAGTTATTGATTCTATTGGACCGAGGCGGGAACGAGGGTTCTCGAGTTTTGCCGGGTTTCTCAACCGCACCCACATTTCCAGCGTAGCACAAGCCGCGAAGGATTTCAGCGCAAGTGATTGATTCTAAATGATTATCCTAGTGCGACCGCCTCTCCGCGCAACGCAACGGGCAAGGTCAGGGCTTTGCCTGCGGTGGCAACCCATTGAGCCCAAAGCCAACCACCGACACCCGCAGTAAGGCCTTGCGGGACATCGCATCGTCCGCCGGCTTTTGCACGCCCACATGCCGGTGCCACCGTCTTGCGCGGCGTGATGGGTTACGGCATTCACGGCAAGGTGCACCACACCCGCCTCTTCGGCGTCTCCGATGACCGGCCGATCGTCATCGTCGCCGTCGATGCCGGGGAACGTATCCGCGCCGTCCTACCGGAACTGCGCTCACTGGTGAAATCGGGCGCGATCACGCTGCAAGCGATAGGACTGGCGTGATTCGTGTTACTTTCAAACCGAAGGAAGAACAAAGCTCTTGGAACCGAACTTAGAAGGCGTCCGCCGCCACGCGGAGATGCTCCCCGATGATGCCCTGCTGGAGGTAAAGCGCGAGGACCTTACCGAAGCTGCGCAAGCGATCTACGAAGCGGAACTCAAACGCCGCGGTCTTGCTTGGCCCGAGGAAACGATCGTCGATGAAGAAGCGGCGGCCGCCGAAGCCGCCGAACAAGGCGGCGGGCTGGTCTCGCTCGGCAAGTACGATTCGCTAGAGGAAGGCCGCTTCGCTCGCGATCTACTGCGCAACGAACAGATTCCCTGCTGGTTCGCCGGCGAACTGCAGATCCGCAAAGCCGATGCCGATCCGCTCGCGGCGCTCGAACTCCTTACGCCCGCCACCTTTGTGGAGCAGGCAAAACAACTGCTCAACTCCGAAATCTCCGACGAAGAATTAGCCCGCCAAGCCGAAGCGGCCGCGGGCGAATACCAAGAAGAGAAAGAAGAAGAAGAAGAAGAAGAAGCGCGTTAGTCGCCCTCGTAGGGGAAGCGCCGCACGGCGCGCATACACTCAGAAAGCGCCTTCAATAAAGAGTTACCCCAACCCACCGGAGTAAACGGCATCGTTTTCTGATTGGTCTGCTTATCCGCCACCGCGAAGAATACCATCGCCGGATCTTCGGGAGTTACATATTCTTTCACCGTGATGAGGAACTCCACTTCCCGGTCGCCCACCTTCTGCACCATCGAGAACAGATGGACTTGGGCAAATCGCTCCGCCTTTTCGGCGTGCGCAAACTTCCATTCGGTCAAAAGGCTGCCTCCATTAAGGAAAAGATCACGGAAGGCAAAGTATAGCGCAGGTGGGGTGCCTTTAGTCTGGCCAAGCATCTTCCGCTTCGCGTAGGCGCGGGTTTCCCGGCATCGCGAAATAACTCACCAGTTGCGGACGCAACTGGGTCACCTTGGCCACGGAGACTGTACCATCGAGAGCCCGCGTCAGCGAGACCGACCAGCGGAATAGCCGCACCATGCTCGATCCGTCAACCGCTAAGCCGAAAGCGCCGCCCTTCCAACTGCGCGCCACCGTCGTATCCTTCGGTGGCCAAGTCCCCAGCACTTCGCGGTTGTGATAAAGCGTATAAAAATCGCCTTGCTTACTGACACCGATATCGTGCAGCGTGGTGGACGCGCTCACTGGTTTGCCCGGATAAGTCTTGAGCGTCGTTTCCACGCCACCCGGGGACTTTTCAAAGTAAGTCGCCACTAAGCTGCCGCGCACATCGTTGTTCAGCCGAAAGCCCCGATAGGCCTTGCCGTCCGGCCGCGCATCGGCCACCAACCGGATCGATTGGCCCGCGAAGAAAGCCCGATACTGGGCAATGCCTCCCTCAATCCGGCCCGCCTCCGGCAGCGTCGAGCGTAGGAACGAAGTGCCCACTGGCCGCAGAAACTGTCCCGCACTTTCGAACTGCGACGGCAGGCCACCCGGGCGGCCCCAATGGTCCAGCGCCTCGGGCTCCCCGGCAAACATATACTCTTTCCAATTCGCCGGCGCCATCGCCCAATCCCACGGCAACGAGATATCGCGCCCCAACGTGGCATAAGTGGCCGCTTCTCTCAGATCCCAAACTCCCTGCGGACCGAAGCGGAAGTAAGTCAGAAAATAAACCCCAATTACCAGCATCGCCGCCGCCGCCAGCAGCAGGCGCGGCGGTATCCTCTGGCTAGCAGGAGGCACCAACTTCACCCAAGGCTCATCGACTTCGTCAATCGGTTTCGAGTAGGCCACATACTGCCGCTCAGTGCTTTCGATCGCCTCTTGCACCTTGCCTTCGAACTCCTCCGGCGTCGTATTCCTTAGGTTGGTCCGCCGGATACTCTGATACAGCTGCGGCACTTGGCACGGGCCTACTTCCAGAAAGACAATGCGGCGATCCTCATCGCGCTCGGCGGCCTGCCACATCGTCTTCAACTCATCGGAGCAATGGGCCGAATGAAAGTAACCAGGGGACAAGACGCAAATCATACGGTGGCTCCGGGTGAGCGCGTCCTGGATCTCCCTTAGAAAGTGCCCCGATCCTCCGCCGCCTGCGAAAAACCAGGTACTCTTCCCCATGTCGCGGACAATTTCATCGATCCGCGCCGCGTGCGCCGCTTGCGCCGAATAATAACTGATGAAGAAATCCCCCCACTTCGGCAGGTTATCTTCCAACGGCTCCCTCAGGTCCGCAAGCCCCGGAGTGCCTAAGCCTTCGTGGCTACACCCACGGCAGAGGCCGCGATCTAATAGGGATCGGGTCGGCTGATACCGCTGGCCGCATTTTTCACACATGTTCATAGGGAAACTTCTCTGGTTACCCTATCGGCGGCGCGGGGGATATTGCTTAGAGCTACCGGTACTATGGAGCTGAAGCGAATCGCCGGAAGAAGCTCGACTCTTTCCAGCGCGGCCGCGCCGGATCGTTCGCCGTTTCTTCGATCGCCCCCTGCAGAATGCGCGTAAACCGCACCGCTTCTTCCTTCTCCACCGGTTGGCTGAGGTTGTCCTTCACGCCATGATACCGGTCGCGCGTCCAGTCTTTCATAATCTGGTCCTCGGGCGTTCCGGGCTCGGCGTCGAACTTGAAGGCCAACGACGGCACTCCGTTGCGGATAAAGCTGTACTGGTCACTCCGCGTAAATCGCCTCCGCAAGGGCTCCCGATCGGCCACCACCGGGATGCCTTGCGCCCCGGCGGCTTTGCGGAAGCGATCGCCGAGGTCACTTTCGTCGAGGCCCAGCACCATGATGCCTTTTAGCGGCACCAGGGGCAGAAACATGTCCATGTTGAAGTCCGCTACCAGGTTGGCCTTGGGTACCGGCGGCCGGTTGGCAAAGTATCTAGACCCCAGCAGCCCGTTCTCTTCGCCCGTCACCGCCAAAACAATCACGCTCCGTTTGGTTTTCTTGCCCTTCAGATCCTTGGCGATCTCAATCAGCGACGCCACCCCCGACGCATTGTCCATCGCTCCGTTGAAGCCCTTGCCTAAATGATCGAGATGCGCCGAAAGCACCACATACTCCTTCTGCAACTGCGGGTCTGAGCCCTTCTTCAATCCCGCCACATTTTGCGACCCAATCGTGGACTCGGCAAACACCGCCTTCGCCCGCAGCTTCGCCGGCAAAGGAAACTGCGGCAGTGCTTGGTCGCCGTCCATCTTCGCGAGTAACTCGGCTACCGTGTGGCCGCTGCCGGCCAGTAACTTCTCTGCGCCAGCCGGACTCAGCGTGAGGGACACCCGATTGCCATTGCCCTCCTGAAGTTCGGGCACCGTCAACTGCAACGTCGGGCGCTCGCGCATGGCCGCGGCGCGCTCCCAGGGAATATCGCTGGTGCGCGGATTGGCGAAGGTAATCATGCCGATCGCCCCAGCCTTTCGCAGCGCCTCCCAGCGCTCGCTACCTTGGGCATGGGCCGCCAAAGCGCCGGGAATGCGCTTCGGCGCTCCAGAGACCAGAAAAGCTACTTTGCCCTTCAGGTCCACTTTGGCTAAGTCATCGTGGCCCACTTCGGGCACGTGCAACCCATACCCGATGAAGACGACGCCGGCCTCTACCAGGGCACCTGAAGTGCCCACCTTGGCCATTGTCAGGTCCGCGCCAAACGCAAGCCGCTGGGTGCCGCCAGCACTCACTAGCTCCACCAGACTCTCTTTTTCCACCAACGTGCGCGAACGAAACTCCACCGGCTGCAAGAAGCCCCCCGGCAGCATCGGCGACAACCCCGCGGCGCGAAACTGCTGGGCGATATAATCCGCAGCTCGCTTGTGGCCGGGCGACCCCGAAGCCCGACCTTCCTGCCGGTCATCGGCGAGAAACTCGATGTGCGACCACCAAGCGGCGGCGGCCGGGGAGAGCTTGTGTTCAGCCAAGGCGGCTAGCGCCAATGAGAATATCAAGACAGTGCGTTTCATAGGCTCGAAACCTTAATGTAGCAAGCCTCTCAGTTGGGGCGGCATCAAGCCCGAAGGACAATCGCCTATTGCAGCCTATTCTCCGGCCGCACTTTGTGGCCAACCTCGCGCAATGGCTGCGGCAGGACAGCGCGAGCACGCACAATGAAGCGTTGCGGTGCGGGGCCGACAAAGCTGAAGGGAAAGCAAGTCACCAGCGTCAGGTAGTCCTCGCGAGTCGCCGCCAACACGGCTAACTCGTCTGGTTCCACAATTCGGGTCTCTTGCACTTGGTAGTGGCGATCTCCCGCTGCGGTCGATAACGTCACCTCGTCTCCAGCGTGAATATCCTGCAGGGCACGGAAAAACGTGTCTCGATGGCCTGCGATGCCGACGTTGCCGTTCTGCCCGGGCCGCGCAGTGCCTGCAATCCAGCCGAGCCCCTTCGAGAGCGCCTGATCGCTTGCCCCGTGCCGGACGATCACCGCAAAATGCAACCGGTCGATTTTGAGAATGCCCATGCCGATCGGTTCCGCGACTGCCGGGGTAAGACTCACCTCGCTCACCGGCGCCGCCCATTCGCGGGTCAATTCGAGACGGTCAGCATCTTCGCGATACTGGCCCAGAAACCACTGGCTGCCCGCGGCCAGCAACAGGAGTCCGCCCGCAAAGGCAGCCACTAGGGCTAGGGTGGCGCGAATTCGTAGTTTCATTCTCATTTAACTTCTCCTCGGATAAGGAACAATTCTCGGGGACGTGCCGCTCGTGGCCGGTTGCACTGGCCATCGCTGTTGTACTCACCCAGGCGACTGAATCTCTGGGGCTCGGCGGTCAAACTTCGCGGGCAGAAGCTCAAGTTCGGGATCACAAACGGCTTACCAGCACCTCGAGAAGAACCAGATTCACGCTCGAGCAAAACGAAGGAGCCTGGGAGGAGGCCGCTAGGGCTCCCAGGCTCAGGTGGATGTAGCCAACTCCGCACAGCGCGATTGAGTTGCGGCGGTCCATGGCTCCCGTTTATCGGATCTGACGGACGCGCACCATGCCAGCCAAACCAATGAGGGAGAGGCCCACCAAGGCTAAGGTCGGGATGTTGGTGGCAGTTTGCGGCATTTGTTGGTCCATCGGCGCCGGAGCCGGATCGTCGACGGCACGATTCTGGGCCATCAAGACGGGGGACGGCGCAGGAGTGGGCACTGGGCTGGGCACTGGAGTGGGGTCTGGGGTGAACGCTGGAGTGGGGGCTGGGGCAGCTGCGAGCTCGACGGTCGGCTCTGGCCTGGCGAGCGGCGATGGGTTGTTTCCGGTGCCAACGTTGGACGGCGTCGGTTCGCGGGTGGCCACCGTCGTCGCCTCGCTGGGGGCATCGTAAACCTGGGCCGTCCTAAAGGTGTCGGCCGAATTCTCAGCCTTATCGGGACCGTCGTAGTACATAACCTTGGCGTTATTCACTCGCGACAATTCCGCAGCCATGGCCTTCGGATAGGCGAATTCCTGCCCGAAGCTATCGCCCGGATAGAACCAGGCGCGCAACGCCGGGGGCATACCCGCTGGAGTCTCCCAATACTTTAAGACCGTGTCCCCGGTTGGTTGTAACCGGCTGTTGGGAATCGCCAGCAGGATGGCTTCCAGGTGCGATTGATCTTCGTTATAGATCATCACAATGTGACGGCTGGAAGCCGAGTCCATCAGTTTCATCACGTATTTTCCGGGCGGTAACTGCTTGCCGGGAATCATGATGGTTTCTTTTACGTCAAGTGTGGTGAGTTTGTCCGAGGGCCCGGCAGAGAGCGGCGTTAAGGCCAAGCTCATCGCCGCGGTGAACAAAAGAAATTGGTGGCGCATTTTAGTTTTCTCCTCAAGATCCGATTCGTTGGGACTCTTGATACTCCGACCAGAAGCAAGAAGATGGCCAAACTCGGGCGCCTGATTCGAATCAGCAGTATACGCTCTACTACGAAGCTGAGCGGCAGGAATTGCCGCCAGAAAGCGGAAAGAACTTACTTGGCGCGCCTAACTCGAAGCGCTTATCGGCCAACTCGACCGACACTCGTAGCCGCAACGCCGCCGCGTTCTGTCCTGCTTCGAGGGCAGCCGGCAGCCGGTCAGGCCGTTGGTAAGGCCCTTGGTCAGGCCCTGTACTCCCCGCCTGCCTCATCCGTCGCGGGGTTCATAGCGCGTTACTCCGCTTCTTCGCGGAACTGGAACAGCCCCAACGGCGTCGGCAGCGCCCGCCGCACGGGGACGGGGAACTGGCATTTTCGCCCTTGATGCTGTGCCACAGGATCCGGTTGAGCGCATCTTCGTCCACCCGGTCGTACTCGCGGAAGTCCATCCGGGCGCTCTCGCTGGCGCCGTAGCCCTGGGCCGGATTCTTCGACAACAGATCGATCTGCGCCGGTATCGCCGTGAAGGTAGATAAGTCCGCCTTGGCCATAAAGCTATTCACCATCGGCGCGGCGGCGGCGTCGTGCTGAGTCATGGGCGGCAGGCCCAAGAGTAACTCCATCGTCCGTAACATCGACATCGTCGAATAACATCGAACTATCCACTACTTTGCGCTTCGCATAAGGGCTGATCACTAAGCCCGCCGTCCGGTGCGAGTCCACATGATCCGGTCCATTCTGCGCATCGTCTTCGATAATGAAGATGGCGAACTTACCCCATACCTTGCTCTTCGTCATGGCTTCCACCATCTTGCCGACCGCCACGTCGTTCGAGGCGACCTGCGCCTTCGGCGTGTAGGCGCCCGGCGCCGTACCGCTGGTGTGGTTCTCGCCCAACGACATCATCATGAAGTTCGGCACGGTACCCGCCGCATCCATCTCCTGGAACTCTTTCACGAAACGGTCGGCGCGGTCCGTATCGCGCGCCCGCATCATGCCGTTGGCCGCGCTCGCATCGAACTGCGTGCTCCGAATGGGGGCGACGCCCCGGCGATTGCCCATGCCGAAGGTCTTCGTCTTCAGGCCCTTCTGTACGGCCAATTCCCAGATATAGGGCGTGGACTGGTCAGCAATGCCGCCGCCGACGTTGACCCGGCGTCGTCCACGGTTGGCCATCTTGCGATACTTCGCCGCTGCAATAAAGGTTATCGAGTAACACGAATTGCTCTGCCAAGGCGTGTTGATTCGGAGTAACATCGCGGCCGAAGAGCGTTAAGCTCGGGTCGCCGTTACCTTGCTTTAAGTCGCCGAAAACTTAGTCGTAAGTGCGATTCTCTTTCATGATAAACAGCACATGCTCAATCGGCGACTTTTCACCGACGCGAGCCGGAATCACCGTGCCCGCGGCGCCCGATTGTTCGAGCTGAATATCTTTGTACAGGGTGTTGTCGTAAACCTGCTTCGAATAAGCCGAGAGCTTCTTTGCGTCCGGCACCTCCACAAAGGAGATCATGCCGTTCAGTTGATTGCCCATGTGCTGAAAGCTCACCGAAGGCGCCGTGGGGTCGATGGGCCGCTTCACCCGATTCGGGCCCGTGCCGTTGCCCTTGCCGCTGGCCACCAGGATGCGCTTGCCGTCGCGCGTGGTCGTCACGAACGTCGGGTACCAGCCCGTCGGCAGAAAGCCCTTCACTTGGCTCTTCCCGCGCTCTTCCACTTCGATCACGCCCACCGAGTTATTGTCGGCGTTCGCGACATATAGAAACTCGCCATCGGGCGATAGCGCAATCGAGTTCGGCGTGCTGCCGGCCGGGGCCTTCGGGCCCAGGGCGAGGCTTACTACTTCCAGACGTTGCTTCGTCTTCAGGTCAAACGACAATACGTTATTCGTGTGGCCGCAGGAGACAAACAAGCGGTCGGCGGCGGTCAGCGCGAGCGAGTTGGGATGCGGCTCCGTGGCCAGCTTGCCCGTCACGGCCGGATGGGCCGAGTCGCTCACATCCACCATCGCCACGGTGGCGTCGCCGAGGTTCGCGACATAGAGCGTCTTGCCATCCGCATTGCGACTCTTACCTGCAAATATCGATGGCCGTCACAGGCATCTTCCCTTTTGCTTTGAACCTTTTCCCTCGAAACGCTTCCACCCGTTTGCTAGCCTTAAGTTAGAGGTTGATGGACGAGTCCTATCTCTGCCGTCCCAGTGGACCCTGTGGCGAACGGTGGTGAAGCGTGGCGAACGAAAATCGCTGACCCAATAGAATCAACAACTCCCGGGTTCGTTTCGTAACTTGCCCACTTACTTGCGGCGTTTTTTGCGAGCCGTCGTCTTGTCTTTCGCGCTCGTCTTGCCTGCCTTCGGCCAACGGCTGAACTCCAGGCCCGGCGTGTCCGTGCGGAACGCCACCAGTCGCTCATTTTCGACTTCGGTGACATACACCGTCTTGCCGTCCGGGCCGCCGAAGCAGAGGTTACTGGGCTTTTCACCCAACACCGCCACCTCGCGCAGCAGCTTGCCCGCCGGCGAAACAATCGCCACCACGCCCTTGCCATAACGGGTGATGTAGAGATTGCCTTTGACGTCAGCGCGCATGCCGTCGAAGCCGTGGTCAGGAAATTCGATCAGCAGGCGCTTCTTCGACAGGCTGTAGTCGGGCGCGATGTCGAAGGCCCAGACCTTGCGTTGGACGCTTTCGTTTACGTACAGCGTCTTGCCGTTGGGGCTCACCTCGATCCCGTTGGTCGTCCCCATGTTCTCCGCCACCTTGCGGACCTTACCGGCGCGGCTGATATGCCAGATCTGGCCGGTGCCGTTCTGCCAGTCCGGGTCGCTCGCATAGAGCGTATCGCCCGGGCCGATGGCAATGTCGTTCGGCTGGTGCATGCTGGCTTCATGGGCGAATAGCTCCACTTTGGTCGACTTCGGCCGCACGCGGAGGATGTTGTGGTTCGTATAGTCGGCGATATACATGATGCCCGCGCGGTCGAAGCGGATACCGTTGGCCAGTGAGCCGTTGGGGAGTTCGAGCCACACTTGGCCGTCGCCCTGCGGCGTCACTTTGCCGATCGTGGGCGTGCGGGCGAAGCTCACGGCGTAGATGTTGCCGGCGCGGTCGACGGCGGGGCCTTCGATCTCCCTGGTGAAGCTATGGGCGGCGGTGAGGGGCTTGGCTGTCCACAGAGGATCTACAGCTAGAAGGAGAGCGAAGAGGTACACGCTCGTATTAAAACACGTATTGGAGCGCTCTACACCGGCGCCACAGGACTGCGCCGCCGCACCGCAATCGCCAGGGCCACGGCAACGGCCACCAAACCCAACGTCCCCGGCTCCGGTACTTCCGCCCCGCCGCTTGAGCTCGAGGAACTCGAAGAAAAGACCAATCCGCCCGAACTCGAGGAGCTCGAACCACCCGAAGAGCTCGATGAAGAGCTGGAACTGCCGGAGCTCGACGAGCCACCCGAACTCGAACCGGACGACGACGACCCTCCGCCAGAGCTCGAACTCGATGACGACGACGACCCGCCGGAGCTTGACGACGACGAAGAGCTACTCGAAGCGCCACCGGAACTCGAGGACGAAGTGCAGCAGCCCCCACACAGGTAAGAGATAAAGGAGGTCGTATGTGTCGAATAATCCACCGCATAAAGGTTCTGAGTCGTCGTATTCGTCGATCCTTCCGCCGAAAAGAACTGCGTCACTTGGTTATTGTTGATAATTGTCGACTGTACCGGCGTCGGCGGCAGCACCGTAGTCACCGTCCCCCAGTTCACGATTCCCAGAATCGGCGTCGGCCAGCTGATATAGCCCGAGGGAGTCTCCGCCGGCGCTCCCGGTGCTCCCGGTGCTCCCGGTGCTCCTCCCGTTCCGCCCGTGCCCGTCGAGGTCTGATTCGCCACCAACACCGCCGGCGCCGGACCCAGCACCGTCTCCGGCTCCTGCAGAACCGCATTCACCGGAAACGGAATCGAGAGGTAATTGCCGTCCAGCGGCAAAGCCTGGCTCAGGGCGACCCCGGCCGGCTCCTGCGCCATCTCCAGGGTCAGCGGCTCATCGAATACCGCTGGCGGAGGTTCCACCGCCGGCAGGCTGGGATAGCGTGCCATCAGCGACATGCGGTTGCCGCAGCGGCCCCTTACCCATTCCTCGCCATCGGTGAGTACCGTTTCGCCCTTTTTCACCGCCACTTTGCGCGACGTCCAAAAGACCTGATTGCCCACGCGGTAGGAGACATAGTAGCTCTGATCCGCCGCCTGCCGGACGGGCCGCATCCGGTCCGGGTTCAGTCCTTCGTAGTGCCGGGCGACCACCGGGTCCGCCTTCATCTTCTGCTTCATCTCCTCGGCCGTATCCACGCCTCCGGGCACGATCGAATGCCGGTAATGCGGACGGTCCAGGTTCAGTTCGGGCAACGTGAGCCCTCGCTTGGCGGCCGGCTTGTTGTTCCCAACCGCCTTCGGTTGTTCGCTCCGGCACCCAGCGAGTGCCAAAAGCATCAGGATTTGCAAAACTACGACAAGTACTTTCATTACGTCTAGTCCCATTGTGCGTTCCCAGCTGTGGGGCCGCCCATGGGCCGGAGAGTCGGGGCGGTACAGGACTAGGCCATACCCGAGTTTGCCCGTTTTTTCCGCCCAAAACGGGCAACTAGTCCCAGTACCCGGCCCGGCCGCGTTCCAGGGACCCTAAGTCGCTCAGGAAAAGCCACTTTCCCCTTCAACTTTACAAATCAGCCCAAATGGTTCCCCCAAAAGCGTTGCTTCGGCCCACCGAACTTGATCCAATGAGAGAGGAGACCCTCGGACGAGCTTCTACGTGTTCAAAAGACGTGCATTTTCCCGCCAACTGACTCAAACTGTGCTAGTTTTATGGTTGGGCCGAGCGCTTTGGGCTGGAGATTTGCTCCGGTTTGAGGCCAACTTGGACGCCATGGGAGGCACTTACTCCCTAGTACTTTATGGCCCGGATCGTTACCAGTTGGAAGCGGCGGCTGAAGCGGCCTTCGATGAAGTGCGGCGGTTGGATCAGTTGCTTTCGAACTACAAGTCGACCAGCGAGTGGAGCGAAATTAATCGCTTCGCCTCCGATCGCCCGGTGACTGTCTCCGCGGAGAGCGTTCAGCTTTTGGCCGCCTGCTTGGAATATAGCCGGCGCAGTGAAGGATCTTTCGACATCACCGTTGGCCCGCTCATGAAGGTTTGGGGTTTTTATAAAGGGACCGGACGTCTGCCGCATCGTGCGGAGATCCGGTCGGCGCTGGCCCGCGTTGGCTCCAGCTACGTCGTGTTGAATTCAACGGCGCGAACCGTTAAGTTCGCCCGGCCCGGCATGTCGATTGACCCGGGCGGCATCGGAAAAGGCTATGCGGTGGATAGAATTGTGAAAATCTTGCGCGAGGCGGGCATCCAGTCCGCCTTTGTTTCCGCTTCCACCAGCACGGTTTATGCCCTCGGCACCCCCCCGGGCGAACCGGGCTGGAAGGTCACTATCAGCGACCCCAAGGACCGGAAGCGCGTCGTCGCCGAAGTGCTCCTTAAGGACGAAAGCCTCTCCACTTCCGGAAATTATGAAAAATTCTTCATGGCGGGTAAGCATTTTTATAGTCACATCATGAATCCGGCCACCGGCTACCCGGCCGAGGGTATGCTCTCGGTAAGCATCATCGCGCCTCGCGCTATCGATAGCGAAGCCTGGGCCAAGCCACTCTACATCAAAGGCCGCGCGTGGTTCGCCCAAGCCCAGGCCCGCAATCAAGATCTAAGGAGTTTTCGCGCCTTTACGTGCGAAGACGGATGGGAACCCAAATGCGCGTGGCTCCAATGAGTAGCCGATTCCTTGATGCCTGCCGGCGTCGTCCGACCGATGTCCGTCCCGTATGGTTCATGCGGCAAGCCGGCCGGTACATGAAGCAATATCGCGACCTGCGCGCCAAGAACACTATTCTCGAACTTTGCAAGAAGCCGGAATTGGCCGCCCAGGTCACCCTGCAGCCCGTCGAAGTGCTCGACGTTGACGCCGCCATCATCTTTGCCGACCTGCTGCTGCCCGTCGAACCCATGGGCATGAAGCTCGAGTTCCGTGCCGGCGAGGGCCCGCACATCGACAACCCGATTCGCACCTCAAACGACATTGACTCGCTCTCCATTTCGAACACCGACGACCTCGGCTACGTCGGCGAGTCCATCCAGTTGGTCACCCGCGCCCTCGCCGGCCGCGTCCCGGTAATTGGCTTTGTCGGCTGCCCCTTCACCCTGGCCAGCTACATGATCGAAGGCGGCCCGTCGCGCAATTTCATCGAAACCAAAAAGCTCATGTACGGCGACGAGACGCTGTGGCGTCGACTAATGGGCAAATTAGTCGACGTCCTCGGCCAGTTCGCCGTCATGCAGGTGGCCTCCGGCGCCCGCACCATCCAGGTATTCGATAGCTGGGTGGGCGCGCTCGGGCCGGACGATTACGTCCGTTACGTCGCCCAATACTCGCGCGCCCTGATCGAGCGCATCCGCGCCACCGGCGTGCCCGTCATCCACTTCGGCACCGGCACCGGCGGCTTCTTTAAGGAACTGCACGCCGCGGGCGGCGATGTCCTGGGCGTCGATTGGCGCATCAACATCGACCAAGCCTGGAGCGAGATTAGCTACCGCTCCGCCATCCAAGGCAACCTCGACCCCGCGGTGCTCTTCGCTCCGCTGCCCGAACTGCGCACTCGCATTCATGACCTCTTGCGCCGCACCGGTTCGCGCCCCGGCCATATCTTCAATCTGGGCCACGGCATCTTGCCTGAAACCCCCGTCGAAAACGTGAAGGCCGCCGTCGAGATCGTCCGCGAGTTCCGTTTGTAGGACAGGCCCCCGGCCTGTCTCTAGCAAAAGCCTAGCCTGGTCAAAATCATGCGCGAGACCCTCATCATCGGCGGCGGCATCAGCGGTCTGACGGCGGCTTACGAACTCGCCAAAGCCGGCCGCACGGCCACCTTGATAGAAAGCGCGCCCACCCTCGGCGGCCTGCTCCAAACTAAGCACCTTGGCGGCTGCGTGATTGAAGAAGGGCCCGATAGCTTCCTGGCCGCCAAGCCCGCCGCCACCGCGCTGATTAAAGAACTGGGCCTCGGCGCGGACTTGATCGATTCGAACGACCACCAGCGCGTCACCTATATTCAGCGCCACGGCAAGATGGTGCCCATGCCCGATGGCCTGCTGATGATGGTGCCCACCAAGCTCTGGCCCATGGTGACGACGCCCTTGCTAAGTTGGTCTACCAAAATCCGCATGGGCCTCGAGTACTTCCGCCGCCCCCCGGATGAAGATCTGCCCGAGCGCTCCGTCGCCGACTTTGTCCGCGACCACTATGGCCAGGAAGCCGTCGACTATCTGGCCGAGCCCCTGCTCTCCGGCGTCTACGGTGGCGACCCGGCCGACCTCTCCGTCAACAGCACCCTCACCCGCTTCGTCGACCTCGAGAAGGAATACGGCAGCCTCACCCGCGGCACTCTCATGAGCCGCAAGCAGGCGCCGGCCCCGGCGGGCAGCCTCTTCAAGACCCTGAAGGGCGGCCTGCACGACTTAGTGCGCGCCCTCGAAGCCCGCATGTCCGGCGTCGAGCGCATTATCGGTAAGGCCGAACAGCTTCGCTACACCGCTGACGGCTACGAAATCCAAGTGAATGGCGAATGGCTCGCCACGAAGCACTTAGTCATCGCCACGCCCGCCTGGGCCGCCGCTGACTTACTCGCCGACTTAGACCCGCAGTTACATAACTTACTCCGGCAAGTGGACTATAGCTCTTCGATGACCGTCGCCGTGGGTTACCACGACCGCGACCTGGCACAGCCCCTCACCGGCTTCGGCTTCCTGGTGCCCGCCAAGGAGCGGCAGAGCCTGGTCGCCTGCACCTTCGTCGGCCGCAAGTTCCCTCACCGTACGCCCGAAGGCGTCTCGCTGCTGCGCTGCTTCCTGGGCGGCGCCGGCCGCGCTGGAGTGTTGAACGAGAGCGACGAGCAGATCCTGGCCGCCACTCGAGCCGACCTCCAGCGCCTGCTCGGCATCACCGCCACTCCCGCCTTCCACAGCATCTCCCGCTGGCCTCGCTCCATGGCCCAATACACCGTTGGCCACGCCCAGCGCATGCGCGAAGTGGACGCCCGCGTTGCGCGTCACGCCGGCTTGCACCTCATCGGCAACGCCTACCGCGGCATTGGCATTCCGGATTGCATTCAGCTGGCACGCGAAGTGACGGGCAGGATCCTGGCGTGAGGCGCCGCCACTTCATCGCCGCTACGGGCGTAGGTCTCACCGGCTGTGCTCGCACGGAGCCTAGCGTCAATAGTTACGCCTTCGTCGCCAATAGCGAAGGCCGAGCCATCGCCGTGATTGACCTCGCCGTGTTCGCTCTCGCCGGCCGTATTCCCCTCGCCGCCGACCCTACCGAAGTGCTCGCTTCGCCCGGCCGCCGCATTATCTACGCGCTGTCAGCCGCCGATGGCTTTCTCCACGAAGTGAGCGTGGCCAAGCGGCAAGTCACCCGGCGCGTCGCCGTGGGGGTGGGCGCCCGCGGATTGCACATCGCGAGCGACCAAACCACGCTTTGCCTCGTCAACAAACACCAGATGGTGATCGTCGGCCGCAAGAACTTGGACGTCCTGGCCCGCGTCAAATTGCCCACAGCGCCCACTGATTTCGACGTGTCGCCTGAAACCCAACATGCCGTCTGCAGCCTCGCCGGCACCGACGAAATCGCGATCATCGACCTCGACACGCGCCTCCTGGTGCGGCGCGCCAAGCTCAGTTCCGCCGCCGGCACGCTGCGCTTCTTGAAGAACGGCCAGTGGATCGTCGTGGGCCTGCCCGGCGAGCGGCTACTCTCGGTGATCGACACCAAAACCGGCGGCCTCGTCGTTGACCTGCCGCTTGCCATCCGCCCCGACCGCTTTTGCTTCAGCGGCGACCTCGGTCAGCTCTTCGTCACCGGCGAAGGCGCCGACGCCGTGGCCATCGTTTACCCATTCCAAAGCCAGGTCGCGGCCACGTTGCTGGCCGGCCATCAACCCGGTGCCATGGCCGCCAGCCTCAACCCCTCCTACCTTTTCGTCGCCAACCCCACTTCGGACGCCGTCACCGTCATCGATGTGCCGACGCAGCGAATCGTGGGCGCGGTGCCCGTGGGGCAAGGGCCCGCGAATATCATCGTCACGCCCGACGATCAGTTCGCCCTCGTGCTCAACCAAACTTCCGGCGACATGGCCGTCCTCAGCACCAGCCGCTTCACGAAGGTGATCCGGCGCGATCGCTCGGCTCCCTTATTTCACTTGATCCCCGTGGGCTCGGCGCCCGTTAGCGCGGCGATCGGAATGAGTACCTAAGATGTCCCTTTGCCCTCTTTGCCAACAGCGTCCGCCGCGACGGATTTGCCCGGCACTGAGCAACCAGATCTGCGCCCGTTGCTGCGGTGAGGAGCGCGAGCGGACCATTCAATGCCCGTGGGAGTGCGAACACCTGATGGAGGCGCGAGCTCATGAACCGCGAAACCGTTTGCCCGAGGCACTTCCTAACCGGGAGTTCCGCGTGGATGAGTCGTTTATCCAAAAGAACTCCGGCTTGGTGCAAACGTTGGTGAGCACAGTCTACTTCTCCGCAGACCAAACGCAAGCCGTTGACCTTGATGTGCGGGAGGTGTTGCAGTCGGTGATTGCCGAGCGCTTGGGAAGCGAAGCCCCAGTGGCCAGGGAAATGGTGGACCGGGAAATGGTGGACAGGAAACCGGTAGAGAGGGAACCGGTAAAGAGGGAAACGGCGAAGCCGATGCTGACGGCCGTCCTAGGCCGGATGGAGCGCTTCCAACTGGCCGCGAAGGCTGACGGGGTGCACTTTCCGGAGGAGGACATCACTATGGTCCTGGTCTTCATGCAGCGTCAAGAGTATTTGTTTAACAACCAGCGGGCCTTGGGCCGGGCCTTTTTGCAGTTGTTGCAATTGCAGATCGTGTCCCACATGGCCTCAAGCGGCTATGACATCGAGCGACTAGAGTAAGCGGAAATTGACTTCCACGTAAGCCGAAACCGGAACGGCGCGGCCATCTTTCAGGCCCGGCCGGAAGCGCCACTTCATGACGGCTTCCATGGCCTTTTCGTCGAGGCCTAAGCCCAGCGGGCGCACCACGCGTAGATCGCGCGGGTTGCCTTTTTCATCGACGATCACCGAGAGCAGCACCGTACCCTGGAACTTGGCCTTGCGGGCCTCTTCCGAGTACTCGGGCTCAACCTTCAGGATTACCGCCGGGGCGGAAACGCCGCCGCCGATCTTGTACGCACCGCCGCCGGTGTTGCCGCCGGAGCCGGCACCAAAGCCAGGTCCACCACCCGAACCGACACCGCCGCCGGGGCCTGAACCAATGCCGCCACCCGAACCCTGGCCATTAGAGGGCATCCTGACGCCGGAAAGCGGATTACCGAGCATCGGCATGTCCACCTTCGGTAGTGCCGCGTCGGGCTGGATGATAAGCGTGGGTTCCATCACCAGCTTCGGGTTGGGGTTATTCACCACTACCATCGGCGGCGTGAATTGCCGGGGAGCGATTCGGGGGAGTTTGCCTTTACTCGCCGGAGTGGGCGAACGGTCGCCGCCGCCACCGCCACCGCCCATCATGGTTTTCTTCTGGGGAGCGGGCTGATAGGGCGTAAGATCCGGGGCGATCAACGCCACCGAGTCTTTAGCCAACTGCTGGATCACCGGACTAGTGCCAAGGATCAGCAAAGCCGTGATCACCAGGATGTGCAAACCGATGGAGACGAAACGGGACCGACCGACATTTTCCGAACTGCTCCAAATATCCTTGACGGCCACGGGCTTCGAGGTAAGCTCGAGCGGCGGCAGCTTGGGCGGATTGATGGCCTCTTTGAGGTTGCGAATGAAGGCCGTGAGCCAAGGTTCTGGCTCGCGACCGCCCAAGGCGGCGGCAAGAGAATCCTCCAGATCCGCTGGCCTGTTTCCGGCGGCGACCGCCAAGTCAGTTTCGTGTTGCGAATTCGCAATACCGGGCATTCGTAATACCGTCCTACTGAATTGACGCTTCAGGGGCGGCGAAGGTTGCAAAACCATTGACCAGTCAAAGATTTTGATCAGCCTGCGCCGGGACGCCATTTAGCACGTCACAATGGCAGCGCCCACCATTATTATCACACGATTATCTGGTTTCATTCCCGATCACGAAATCGATCCTTCACCCGGACTGCACTAAATCATTCGCGATGCAATCCCGGCCTCACCTGCCGTGACCATGTATACTCAGTAAGACAAATGAACTTGGCCGAAGGTGTCGGTGGCTCGGTTCGCTAGTATTTCGCTGTAGGAGAACTACCCACCATGCGTGTGCATCTAATCAACCCGAGTGATATTTCATTCGGTATCGGCGTCATTACACCCCGTTGGCTTTTCGTCCTGGCGGCGGCGACGCCCCGAGTTTATGGCGATCCGGTGATCGTCGACGAGACCCTCGAAACCTTGATTCCAGAGACCATTGAGCCCGGCGACATCGTCGGCATTGGCATCCACACGGGCAATGCTCTGCGTGGCTTTGAAGTAGGCAAGATCGCCCGCGCCCGCGGCGCCTGGGTGATCTACGGCGGCGTCCACTCGACCCTCTATCCAGAAGAATGCGAAACCTTGGGCATGGCCCACTGTGTCGTCAGCGGCGATGGCGACATCATCTGGCGCAAAGTGATCGAGGCCTGCGTGGCCGGCACGATGGAAAAACGCTACGACGGCGGTCGTGTCAGCGGCGACGGTTTCGTCCCTGCCCGTTGGGACCTGTTGCCCAAGGGTAGCTATATGTGGGCTTCGGTGCAGACCGTGCGTGGCTGCCCCAAGCATTGCTCGTTCTGCTCAGTCTGGCGCACCGACGGCCAGAAGCCGCGTCAGCGTGAGGTGGACAAAGTGATCGGTGAGATCATCGACCTTCGCCGCGCTGGTTACCGCTTCATCGCTCTCGCCGACGATAACTTCTACCCCGTCACCTTAACCGATATTTCGCTCGCCGAAAAGCAAGGCAACACCGAACGCGTTGCCGAATTAAAGGGACTGCGCGCCGAGCGCTTCGAATTGATGGCCGCCTTGGCCCAACTGCCCTCCGACATGGTCTTCTTTACCCAGATCACTATGGAAGCGGCTGAAGATACTGACTTCTTGGACGCCATGCGTATCGCCCGCATCAAGGGTGCCCTGGTCGGCGTCGAGAGCGTGACCGCCGAGGGGCTGAAGTCAGTCTTCAAAGAATTCAACGAAAGCGGCCCCGGCTTGGCCGCGCAACTGCAAACGTTCAAAAAGCACGGCGTGCACGTGCTGGGTTCCTTCATCTTCGGCCTGCAGTCTGACCGGCCGGATAGCTTTGCGGCCACCGCCGCCATGGCTAAGGAAGCCGACATCACCTTCGCCCAGTTCGTTATGATGACCCCCTTCCCCGGCACCGTCGACTTCGAGCGCTGGGAAAAGCGTCTCGGCGACGATGTCGAAAAGGTGGACGGCGTGCCCATCACCCGCTACTGGCTGATTCCGGCCGAAAAGCGCCCCAAGATGTTCACCCCGCACCCAACCATGAGTTCGGACGAAATCCGTGAGCGTACCCAAGGCGTCTGGGATTCCTTCTACAGTACGAAGGAGATCTGGAAGCGCGCTCACTGCGTGAAGTCGCTCAAGTCTCGGATTGCGTTCGTGCTGGTTTCGAAGCTCTACCGGCAGATGTACGCCAACACCGGCATTTCCACCGACAGCGCGCGCCGCAAATCCGCCAATAACTGGGCCCGCCTGATGGTGAAGCCCGCCCGGATGCTTTTCGTCGCGAAGCCCATGCCGGAACTCGAAAAGCCCAAGCGCGAATCCTCGCCCCTCACCGTCTTGCAGTAGATTCTTTGTGGTTCCGAAAAACGGGCGCTGGGTCTTCGGACTCAGCGCCCGTTTTCTCTTTCACAGCCATTTCCCCCGCCCCCAAACAGAACCCCGACCGTAAGTTAGGGGAAGACAACTCCTGGGTTCGTTTCGTCAACCACAAAACCGCAGGACCCGCCACAAACTGGCAAAATCGTCCGTCCACACCAGCGGCGCCGGCTCCTTGGGCCCATCTACGGTCGTCATCTCCCGGATCGCTGGTGTCTCCAGCAGATCGGCGTTGTCCGTCACCAACATCCACGTCGACCCGTACTGCCCTTTCGTATGCAGCCGCGCCGCCTGCCACCCCAACTTCTGTGCGAAACCCCGCACGACGGGCGCCAAGTCTACCGACTTGTTCGAAATATGAATCACCAGCGCCCCGCCCGGCTTCAGCTTCGCTTGGTAAATCCGGGCGCACTCCAAGGTCAACAAATGCGTCGGAATCGCGTCGCTCGAGAACGCATCGATCACCAGCACGTCGAAAGGCTCGTTCTCGCGCTCTAACATCTGCCGCGCGTCGCCCACCACAATCTCCACCCGAGCCGCCGAATCGCGCAGATACCAGAACTGCGTCCGCGCCACGTCCACCACATCCGGGTTGATCTCGAAAAAACGGTACCGGTCGCCCGCCCGTCCGTAGGCCGCCAAAGTGCCTACGCCCAGACCCACAATGCCCACTCGCGCGCCGGGCGAACCCAACCGCGACAACACCGCCCCTGCCCCAGCCTTCGGACCATAGTAAGCCGTCGGCACCCGGCGCTTCTCCGCGTCCAGATACTGAAACCCATGCAGGATCGTGCCGTTGTGCAACTCCTTCCGGATCCCGGCTTCGTCCTTCCCCCCGGCCACCCGCAGCGTGCCGAAAAAGTTCCGTCTTCGTTCCAGCACTTCGTCCGTATCCTGCCGCGCCAACAGCACCAGCGCCGCCACCATCGCCAGCGCCGGAATCGCATAACGCGCCATCCCCAGGCCCGGTTCCTCACGCCAGCCCAAATAGCGCACCGCCATGCACCCCATCAAGGCGAGCGGAAACTCCGTGTAATTCGTAAATATCCGCGGCGCCACTAAGGCAACGAATGCCGTTCCCAAGGCTCCGCCCACCGCAATCGCGAGGTAGAACTGAGTAAGTCCGCCTGGCTCGGGCTTCCGCTTCACTAACTCGCCAAAGCAAATCATGCAGCCCGTAAATAGGGCCAAGCAGTAAATTCCCAGGCGCGCCCACAATGGTAAAGAAACTCCGGCCACCTGCGCCACGCAAGCCATCATCACCGCCAGTGCGGCGACGGAGCCGAAGATGTGGGGCTGGTACCAACGGTCGCTCTCGAAAACGAGAATAAAGCACGCTAAGTAAATGGACAGCGGTAACACCCACAAAAATGGGCTCACCGCCACTTCCAAAGTAAGTTGATTCGTCGTTGCCGCGAGTAGCATCGCGCCTAAACCGGAAAGGAGCATCCACAATGAAAACGGCCCCCACGCTACCGGCGTCACCGCTGCCGGCTCGGGTTGCGTCGACGATCGCCAAGCAACCGTCCGCCAAGCAACCGTCCGCCAAGCAACCGTCGCACAGAGCGCCGCAAAGGCCCAATATCCAATGCGCCAGCCAATCAATTGCCACCGCACCGGCACCCACGGCTCAATCACCGTCGGATAGGCCAGCAAAGCCAGCAGGCTCCCGGCGTTCGACACCGCATAGAGGCGATACGGAGACGTCCCCGTGTACCACTGCATCAACAATGGGCTGGTCGCGGAAAGGGCAATCGCCTCCAGCCCGCACAGCAGCAGCAGCCGCTTCATCACGCTCCAGGTCGGGTCACCCGTTTCGCCCAAGTCTACGTTGCCGGCCAAGGCCTGGGTCAACAAGGGCAGTAACAGGATCAAGGTATGGTCTATTCGCTGCGCCCCTATCGTCACGCGTGCCAGACGGTCCGCATAGCGGTAGCCCACAATCAGCATGGCTTGGAAGAACAGCAGGCAGGCTGTCCACAGCGCGGGCGTGCCGCCGTACAGCGGCAGCAATTGCCGGGCGACGATCGGTTGAATCGAAAACAGCAGAAAGGCGCTGCAGAAAATGGTAATCGGAAACAGAG
>Ga0105047_10005442_pt1 | contig 21879 bp, 16 predicted proteins | sample MAT04_FD_78384 | JGI IMG/M metagenome (GOLD analysis project Ga0105047, IMG submission 78384) | Freshwater microbial communities from Lake Fryxell liftoff mats and glacier meltwater in Antarctica - MAT-04 (megahit assembly) | ecosystem: Environmental > Aquatic > Freshwater > Ice > Liftoff... | reverse complement strand
TCACATGGATGTGAGGACAAAATAGCGACGTAAGTCGTTATTTTGCGAGCCTCGCGAAGCTTTGCTTTGCGCCGGGCGAGGTTGAAAAACGCCACGACGGCGTTTTTCAACAGGCAGCTAGCAGAGCTTCCGGAATCTCACGCCGTCGATGCGGCGGATCAAAAGCTCTAGAGCTTCACGCCCTGCCGAACTGGCTTGGGCTTTTCGATTTTGCGCAGCGCGTCGACTGGCGGCCGGCCTGGGCCCCCGCCCCCTTGCGCCATCGGAGGTCGCACGTTGGTGTGCTTCTCCGTCCAGACCCAGCCGAGTGGCTCTGCCAGCTCACGCTCTGCCAGATAAGCCCAGGGCGTGCCTGGATGTTGATCCCGCACGCGCGTGAGATACTCACGGCTTTGCGCGGCGGCTTTCTCCAGTGCGCTGTTCACGTGGACCTCGTCAGCTGGCTCCAGCTCCCAAGTATCGCTGATGTCTTCACGGAACTTCATGCCGTTTTTGGCCTTCGCCAAGATGGCGTTGTATCCGGCCGTCCGCACCCAAACTGCTAGAACGCGCCCCATGGCCAGGTCATAACCGGCCTGCCAACGAGCGCCCGTTAACTTGGCGCGATCTTTCTCGCCGACCTTGAGCACGTTGTAGAATTGCTCCAGGCGAGGCTCCAACACGGCCGCCGTGCGCTGCGCCACGTCCATGTCTGTCTTTAGCTCTGCTTCGCTTCGCTTGGGAAACCGCAGTCGCGGCTTTTCCATGGGCGCGATCATCGATAGCTTGGCCGCCTCGACCAGCGCCAGCCGGGCCTTGTTCTCGCGGAGCAGATGGTCGTACTGCTTGGGGGATACGTAATCCGGAAGGTAGTTGCGCATCACCTCCGGATCGAAGAATTGGTTAATCCGCGTGGCCATGGCGTCTGTATCTTTGACGCCCCCGGCCCCCGTCGGCCGATTTGGATGCACGGCAAAGTAAACTCCGCCCGTCTCGTAACAGAGCCGGGTCAGCGCGTAGGGGCCAAACCCGGAATCAATCGACGAGTAGCGATCCCACTTGGCGTCGGAGAAACCCAACTGAACACTCTCCGGAAGCGCCGATTCCGGCCCTTGATCGACCGGGATATTTTGGGCGTTCTGATCGTACATCGGGTCAGGGTCGACGTATTTGACGAACGCCTGCCGCTGCCCGAACGGGGCCGGCACGCCAATCACATACACCGGCATCTGATACCGGCGACAGCGTTCCAAGGCCGTTTCGACCTGTTGCTCGTCATTGCCCGTCTCGTCGGTCACCACCACCAACATCACATTGCGGCGAGAGCTACCGGTGCGAAACTTTTGATAGCGTTTGGCCGCCTCGGCGACCGCGGTAAATGTCAGCTCAATCCCATCCGGATCGTCCTGGATGCCGTGGACTGCGGCCTTGATCTCTTCGAGATCGGCCGTGGGAGTCTTGGTCAACAGATTGACTTGCTTGCCGAAAGCGATCACCGACGTCAGCAGCGGCGCGTCGCCGTGTTTTAGGAAATCGTCGTTGCCGCTTTTTTGGATGATGCCTAACTCGTGGTAAATCCGATCGAACCGCTGTTCGATTGTCGCTCTTTGTTGTTTCAAACTCTGCGACTGATCCATCAGCCAGACGACCAGTGTCGGCCGCTCTTCGAGCGAAAGCATGATCTCTTGCGTCAGACGATCGATGGCGCCAGCCGCCCCGGTGGCGCCAAAACCGGCGGTTCCCTTAAAGGTAATCCGATCGCTCACAGCCGGCGCGGTCGCCAGGCCCAAAGATGGAGCCATGACCGTGGCGACTTCCACCACGGGCAAGTCGCGAACTTCGACCCTGGCAATGTCACCAAGCGTGGGCGCGGTCGAAAGACTGGCGCCCGTTCCGGTTCCTTCGACGCCGACATCCTCAGAGTCCGATTCCGATTGTTGGATGTCATCGATTGGTCGGACGTCGGCGATTCGTTCCTCGGCCGTGAATACGGCCACCTTTTGGACCGCTGGCAATTGCTGCCAAATGGCCGCCAGGCCAACCAGGAGGGTGAGATGGACAATCAGACTAATCGACCAGGACATGCTGTCCTGAGCAAAGAAGGCTGATTTAGCCCAGCTACGGAATTGGCCGATTCTATTCATCGGCGATCTTTACCTCTCGTCCGTCCTTGCTATCCCAGGCGACTGAAAACCTGCGAGCTTCACCCACGGACTCGCCCAGCTTGCCACGGTACGCGGCTGACAGGCGCCTGTGAAAACGTTTGCAGGAGTCCATACATTCACCCGGGCTTCTGCCACGCGACCGGTTCCGGGAGGCCGCGTCGACCAGAAGTCCATGGCACTATCTTACCGAAAGGCTACTACGCCCTCAGCTCAATAGTCCTTCGTCTATTGTCAAGAGTTTTCGTCATTATTGCAAGCAAAACCCAGAGCGCTTTTCAGGCCGAAAACGGCCGGCCATCGGCCCTGCAAGCTGAGGCCACGCACCGCAAACCGAACCCATCGGGGCTACGCGACCTCAACGGTGTGTGGCAAACGGAGCCCGAAAGACGGCGACTTGAGCGAATCGGCAAGTCGGGGCGGCCCTTGACGCGGTTTCCGGCATTCCGTAATTTCAGCAGTTCGGCCCAGAATGCCGATCCTTGAGGGGAGGAACTCGGCCGCCCGTGGCGAACCACGCCACGCGACTTTGCTCCTACTACTGGGTTCCTTCGACTGGATTCCTCGATGGGGTCCCATCCCTAAGGTCCCCTCAACCGGCAGGGTTCGATTTAGCCAGCGTAGCTTCAATTGGCAGAGCACCGCATTCGTAATGCGGGGGTTAAGGGTTCGATTCCCTTCGCTGGCTCTTCTGCACACCCGTTGTCACTTCGGTGACCGCGGGTGTTTTCGTTGATGGGCATCGCTGTTGTGCGAATGCCACTCACCATGGGTACTTCAGCTTCATGACCCAGGCCTGCCACTCGTCTTGGAATTTCTCCATATCCGCCACGCTGAGTGTTTTTTGCAGCGTTTGATAGCCGGTGGGGTCTGCTTTCTGGTTTGCGTAGAAGTCATGATAGAACTTCTTCAGCAGGCCTCGCTCTTGCAGGTAGTAGCAGAGGTATCGGGCCTGGGCGTAGTTCGATCCGGGATCGGCCGTGTAGAACTTGCCGCCGGTCTGACCGCACATGTGCTCGAAGCTGGGCACGCGGTCCGCGCGGATGGCTTTTTGCAATCCGGCGAGCCGCCAGTTGGTGTTCCCTCGGATCCGACCCTGAGCCTCGCCGCTTTGCTCGTAGAGCGAGCCCAAGCCTTCGTTCAGCCAGTCCGGACACTCGCGAAAGTTCGCGTGAATAAAGGGATGAACAATTTCGTGCACCAGCGTCCCGCCGCCGGTGGCAATATTCATAATCAAAGCCCGCTGCTGCGGCGAATAGTAGCCGTAGGGCGTGGTCGGCGCCGCGCCCCAGAGCGATTCAACATGCGTCTCGTAGCTCTCCGCGTCCTTAAAAAGCCAGACATCAATGATGTGCTGCGGGTCCGCGGCAAAGTACTCGCTCTTTAGCCGCTTCACGGCCCAGGCGACCGTGTTGGTAGCGTGCTCTTGCAACTGCTCCAGCGGTTCGTCGCCGATGATCACAAATGGCGGTTCGATCAGAACCTTGAAATCCTGGCTCGGCAGCTTTGCCTTCAGTCGCAAGATGTGCTGGCAGTAGTCCGCCGGTTGAAAGCCACGCGCACCCACAGGCGCTTTGATCTGACCCACGTTGAGCTGCAAGCGGATCAGCGTCCACTCATCTTGCGCGTACTTCAGCGGCCAAAGGGCAAGGAACTCCTCGCGGGGCATGCGTTGATACGCCCCTTTGTCGACTGCCGGATCGTGAAAGATCACTTCGTCGCGCGTGGCGTCATAACCTAGCACCAGGCGAAAATGCTCGGTCGTGTTAGGCCGCGCGTCAAACCGCATGCAAACGATCGATGGCGTTCCTTGCAGAAGGGCTGCGTGCAATTGCTTCCAATGAAAATCCATCTCCTCGGCCAGGCGCGCCACGCGCACCGCGTTTCCGACGCGACCAGGTCGAAAGCCCAGGCTGACCAGCGCCCTTTCGAGATCCGCCGTGTAGCAGCCACGTCCGAGCGCAGGATCCAATTCCGATGCGGCAAACACCTGGTCCTGTGTGATCGGATTCCCGAGCTTCCGCAACCACGACTCAACGCACGCCTCACCACAAAAATCGGGGCGTTGTCGAACGTGCGGAACATCTCGCAACAATACGGCCGAATAAATCGGCTTCGCAGGCACCGGCGACTCAGTGTCCGTTCGGCGAATGATCGGCGCCGCGTCCGCAGAATGTGCGCTTAAGCAGACGCTGAATAGAAGCGTTGCAATCCCGAACCGCATGCGGAATTGTTCCAGTGTCCCGAACGACATGCCCCTGCTCCTTAAAAGTTCGTTCCATTCTTCGCACACAACTCGCCCAACGGGCGCCTCGCATTTTCGCGCACGATTCAGAGGTTTATTCTGACAATGAATGTCGCCCAAATGCAACCACTTGTTACCGTCTTGTTACGAAAGCAGAGCCAAACGGTCCGCGACGAGAAAAGTGCTTCGGGACCGAACCAATTTATCGCAGTGTTCCTATCCCTTGGCACAGCACCGCGCCACCGATGCTGGCGCCAGTTCGCTCCCAAATCATTTGCCCGCTTCGCCCGTCGGAGAGATTCAGCGTCAATTGAGCCTCCGGTGGGATCGTGATCTTGTCCATACTGAAACTCGCCGTCCATCCATCGGGCGATACCCGCACATCAATGTCTCCCTCAAAAACCATCTGCTCACCAACAACCACGCTGCCGTGCTGAATCGCCGCCATGTTCGGACCCTTCCCCGTTTGATGACTGGTGCAAGACTATGAACCCTGGCGATATCCGTCGCATTCTCTGTGCCAATCGGAAATCAACGCCCTCAAAGTGTCGCTATGCCAGGGCGCGCTGTATGCTGAACGCAATAGGCACGAAAAACGGCAACGATCGGCCCACCTAATGCATGCCCCGGATGCGCGGAACGATCATCTGCCACGGAACAAGACGAGCATTGCTAGATTCGCAGTCGCATTGGCGTTCGCTTGCATTGGAGCCCGGCCGCAGGCGAGCGCTGCGCACGACGATGCCTGGTCTTTTTTTCGCGGGCCAAGCTATAACGGTCACGCCCTAGCCGCCAGCGTCGTTGACCATTGGCCGGCCGAAGGTCCGCCGGTCATGTGGACGCGCGAGCTTGGCCAGGGCTACTCGGCGTTTGTCGCGGATGAGGGTCGGGTTTACACCCAATATCAATCGTTGGGCGGACAGTTCGTCGTCTGCCTTGAGGCACAAACTGGCGCTACCATTTGGCAGTACCGCTACGGTTGGCCATACGAACCAGCCGGCCTCTATCCCGGCCCTCGCTCAACGCCGACGCTGTCGGACGGGCGCGTCTATTTCAGCACCCCGGCCGGATTGGTCGGCTGCCTCGATTCCTCCGGCGGCCTGATCTGGAGCGTGAAGCTCTATGATCGCTTTCGCACACCGCCGCCGGGCTTTGGCTATTCGTGTTCGCCCGTTGTGGTCGATCAACTGGTCTTGCTACCGGTGGGAGGCAAAGGCTCGTCGCTGGTGGCGCTTAGCGCCGAGGATGGCGCAACCGTCTGGCAATCAGGCGATGACGCGGCCAGCTACACCGCTGTGCTACCGATCACGCTGTCAGGAAAACAGTTTGTGATCGGCTATCTGGAAAACGCCTTAGTGTGCTGCGATCTAGCTACAGGCAAACAAGTCTGGCGAAAGCTACTTTCCGACGGCTACGACGAACACGCGGCCTGGCCGATCTACATTGAGCCACGATTGTGGTATTCCGGCCCCTTCCGCTCTGGCTCGCACATGCTGCAATTGTCGATCGATCACGCTCCAGTAGAGTTGCTGGAGGGATCGTCAAAGCTGATGTCCAACGACGTTAGTTCGAGCGTCTACTTGGAAGGTTTCTTGTACGGGTTTGATCTGCGCGACGTGCAGGCCAAGGTCCATCGACCTTCGCGGGGCGAGTTCCGCTGCATGGATTTCACGACGGGCAAAGAACAATGGTCGACCGACGCAATAGGGCATGCGGCTGTGATCGTTGCCGATGGCAAACTCTGCCTGTTCAACGATCGCGGCGAACTGATCCTGGCGCGCGCGTCACCGGAACGTTATGAAGAACTCGGCCGCGCAACAGTCCTGGGTGGCGAAATCGTCTGGACCCCACCGGTGATCTATCGAGATTGCGTCTACCTCCGCAACCACTCGCGCGCTGTTTGCGTATTTCTTGGTGCAGAGAAACCGCGTGATGCTACATCGCCACCGCCGCTGACAATCGCCGATATCCCACAACATCCATTCCGCGATGTGAGCGTTCTGTTGGGCGTGGAGCCAGAATACGCCATGGATCTGCCAAGTAGCACTTGGCTGCGCGATTGGTATCTGCTGAGCCTGGGGATCCTGGCCACAGCCGCCGGCGCCACAGCATTATTCGGCGGAATGTGGCGTGTAATCCGCCGGCATTGGCTCTCGGCCTCCACAGCGCGCGGTATGTTTCGAGCGATCGCGTTCTTGCTCGGCGCAGTCGGCACAACGGGTTTGAGTATCGCGCGCGGCGACTTTACATTCACCTGGCCAGTCTGCCTGTTCGTGCTATTCGTCGTGTTAGCAGCTCAAGCGACGCTCAGCCGAAACGGCAAGTCATCAACGCCGCCGCGGCGCATGTATTCGACGCTGGCAATCGTCAGCTTTTTGGCCGGTTGCACGACGTTCTACTATTTATGTCTGCGGCTGAGCCTGGCGACCGAATGGGCGTTCTTGACCGGATTTGCCGCAGCGGCGCCCGTCTCAGTGCTGCGCAACTGGTTGAACTTCAATCGCCCCGCTTCGGTCCGGTCCACCTTGCGAGAAGGGGCACTGACGCTCTTGGAGTTTTCGCTCTACTACTGGGCGAGCGTCGGAGTCATGCTGTGGCGATGTGGCGGCGTCAGCGCAGCGGTCAACTGAAGACTGCGCTCCCATAAACTAACTCGGCTCAACGTGCAAGAACTGCTCCCAATCTGTAACGATCTCTGCGTTGTTGTCGACGTCTTCTTGCAAGATCGAATAGCCGACGCCCAGGTTGGGCGCCCCGAGGGTCTCGCCAAGCGTATCGAGCGTGTCCTCCGCAAAGGCGTTGTCTTTTTCGAGCACCGCGGAGATGGCCGCGGCCGCTGTCTGACCATCCGACATCTCTGCCAGCGCGCGGGCGAAGTCCGCCGTCGAGGCCGTCTCGGCCGGCGCGTCCGAGCCAAAGTACTCAGGACAAGAGTTGTACTCCATCGCCAGTTCACCTTCGCGATCGAAGACCCAAATTGCCAGCACGTCGGAATCGTGCACCAGACTGGCAAAGCCATCGGATTCGCACTCCTGACAAAGTTCCGACGCCGCGGTCAACAGCGCCGTGGGATCCTCACCCTCAAAGGCATCGCCGTACAGCGTGATCCAGCCGTTGCGATTGGGCGCCACATAGCAATCACAGTTGGGTAGCAACGCACGTACGGCCGCTGCCGCCGCTGCCTGAGTCGGCCCGTGCAACGTGATATTGGTCAAGAAGGTTCCCATGAGAGTTCTTCCGAGGTGCGACGAATTCAAACTTTGAAGATCGGAGCGAAAAGGCAACCTCGATTATAGGCACAAACGAGGGCGCGGTCTTTAGCGTCAGATCGCGGGATGCTGCGCGCCGATTGCGTGGGGCATTTCCCGTTCACAGCGGTCCGCGCTTTGACGCCGCCTTCGTCATGATCTCCAGAAATCGCTGGGCTTGCGGCGACATGAACTTGCCTTTGCGGGTTACGACGCCGTAGCGGCGTTTGGGAAAATATCGCGTGACGGGGATCATCGTTAGGGCTTCTTTACCCGTCAGGCAGATGCTCGCCACAATCGAAATCCCCAGGCCGAGCTCGACGTAGCGCTTGATGACTTCCCAGCCACCGGCCTCGAGCTTGACGTGATACTTGAGCTTGTGCTTGTGAAAAGCAAAGTCCACCACGCGCCACGTGGCCAGATGCCGCGGCGGCAAGATCAGCGGATGGGCCGCGATCTCGCGAATCGTCACTTTTTTCTTGCGCGAGAGCGGATGGTCCTTGGCTGCGATCAAGATCGGGTCGGCCGCAAACAAATCGCGATAATCCAGCCCTTCTCCTTCTTCGGTCATTGGTCCCACGGCAAAGTCAACCTGGTCCGCGCGGAGCATCGCCACGCCATCGCGCCCGGTGACGTTGTGCAGCTTGAGCTCTATGCCTGGATAGCGATCAGCAAACGCTTTGACAAACGGCGGCAAAAGATACAGCAACGTCGATTCACCGGCGGCGATGTCGAGTCGCCCTGCTTCGACGCCGCCACGTCGCGCGGCAAACTTCTCGTCCAGGCCATCCAACGATTCGACCAGCGGCCACGCCATCTCGTACAGCGTCCTGCCTTCCGGCGTGAGCGCTATCTTGGGTCCGCGCCGTTCGAACAGCGCCGTCTTCAACTCGCGCTCCAGTGCCTGCACCTGCAAGGAGACCGTCGGCTGACTGAGAAAGATCCGCTCCGCCGCTTTCGAGATACTGCCGGCCTGCGCGGCGTAGCAAAAGCTGCGCAGTTGCGGTAGCCGGCTCCCCTGATAGGCGTGCGTCAAACGCCGGAGCGTGTGCCGAGTGGGCTCTTGATCGAGCTTGGATTCTTTCATTGATGGGACCAATACTAATTATTTCATTGATTAAACCAATGCAATCTATTGAAACAATTGTCGCTGCAAATGATCCACCGGGGAATAGGATGCGGACATGCGAGCCGGCAAAAAGGCAGAGATTGTCAGGGTTTGACTCCCCCTGCCCCACCCGCCGGCCCGCACATTGCCTCCCAAGCGCCCCCGATCAGCTGTGGAAAGGATCCCGATGTCGCCGCAAACGCTCGTCCGTCCCCGACCCGCGTCCGCTCAACTTTCTGCCCCGCGCGTTGCCGGCGAGGAGGAAATCCTCACGCCCGCCGCGCTCGACTTTGTCGCTCGCCTGCACCGCGAGTTCAATCCTCGCCGCCGCGAGCTGCTTGCGCGTCGGCAGCAATTGCAGGACCAGCTTGACGCTGGCCGCCTCCCAGATTTTCTGCCCGAGACGCGTCGGCTGCGCGAGAGCGATTGGCGAGTCGTCGATCTTCCGGCTGACCTGCGCGATCGCCGCGTGGAGATCACCGGCCCAGTCGATCGCAAGATGGTGATCAACGCGTTGAACTCCGGCGCCAGCACCTACATGGCGGACTTCGAGGATTCGCACGCTCCAACCTGGGAGGGGACCATCGCAGGGCAGCTCAATCTGCGCGACGCGGTCCGCGGAACGATTGAGCTGACCACGCCTGAAGGCAAAGAGTATCGGCTCAACAAACAGACGGCCACGCTCCTGGTGCGGCCACGCGGCTGGCGATTGGTCGACAAACATCTCACGGTCGATGGGCAGCCCGTCTCGGCGTCACTGTTGGACTTCGGACTCTATCTGTTCCACAACGCGGCGCAATTGATTGAGCGCGGCAGCGGTCCCTACTTCTATCTGCCGAAGCTAGAAAACCATTTAGAAGCGAGGCTCTGGAACGAAGTCTTTATCTTCGCCGAGAACGAACTCGGCCTGCCGCGCAGCACGATCCGTGCCACAGTCCTTATCGAAACGATCCTGGCGGCGTTCGAAATGGATGAGATCCTGTGGGAGTTGCGTGAACACTGCGCCGGCCTGAACTGCGGCCGCTGGGATTACATTTTCAGCTTCATCAAAAAGCTCCGCAGCCGCGAGGATTGCGTGCTGCCGGATCGCGCGGCAGTGACGATGACCACGCACTTTTTGCGTTCCTATTCGCAACTACTGATCAAAACCTGTCACCGCCGCGGAGCCCTGGCGATTGGCGGCATGGCGGCACAGATTCCCATCAAGAACGATCCGGCCGCCAATCAGGCGGCCATGGAAAAGGTTCGTCAGGACAAACTTCGCGAAGTTACGGACGGGCACGACGGCACTTGGGTCGCCCATCCAGCGCTCGTTCCGATCGCGCTCGAAGTCTTCAACCAGCACATGCCCACGCCCAATCAACTGCATGTTTCTCGATCCGACGTTCACGTAACCGCCGCGGAGCTATTGCAGGTTCCGACCGGCGACATCACGGCAGCCGGGCTCACTACCAACGTGCGGGTGGCGCTTCTTTACTTGGAGTCCTGGCTCCGCGGCCAAGGCTGTGTGCCGATCGACAACCTGATGGAAGACGCCGCTACGGCCGAGATCTGCCGCGCTCAACTCTGGCAGTGGATCCATCAACCCGCAGGCGTGCTCAGCGACGGCCAGCGCGTCACCGCGGAGTTGGTTCGGGAGACGATTGCCGCGGAGTTGCAACACGCCAGCTCACTTCTCGGCGAAGAACGATTTGCAAATGGCAAGTTTAACGAAGCCGCGGGATTGTTAGATCAACTCTGCTGCGACGACGTCTTTAAGGATTTCTTGACCGTGCCGGCTTACGAGCTCTTAGCCTGAGATTTGCTTACTTTTACTCGAACGCATTCATTCCCATCGATTTTTCAAGGAGACAAGAACATGATTCTCGCTGATTTCCCGACGATTGGAGAACTTAAAGAACGCTGGGCCAGCGACCAACGCTGGGAGACAAGCCACCGCGATCACACAGCGGAAGATGTCGAGCGGTTGCGCGGCAGCCTCTTTGTCGAGAATTCGCTGGCCCGTCGCGGTGCAGCGCGGCTCTGGGAGCAACTTTTGCGCGAACCGTACATTCACGCGCTCGGCGCATTAACGGGCAATCAAGCATTGCAAATGGCCGAGGCCGGCCTGCAGGCGATCTACGTCAGCGGTTGGCAAGTAGCGGCCGACATGAATCAGGCGGGCCAGATGTACCCGGACCAGAGCCTGTACCCTTCGGACAGCGTGCCGAATCTGATACGGCGGATCAATAATGCGTTCCGCAGAGCGGATCAGATCCAACACGCGGAGCGCCGCGGCGACATCGACTATTTTCTGCCGATCATCGCCGACGCCGAGGCCGGCTTTGGCGGCGCGCTCAACGCCTTTGAACTAATGAAGTCCATGATCGAAGCGGGCGCCGCGGCCGTCCACTTCGAGGATCAATTGGCCAGCGAAAAGAAATGTGGACATCTCGGCGGAAAAGTGCTGGTTCCCACGTCGCAATTCGTTCGCACACTGACCAGCGCCCGCCTGGCCGCCGACGTGATGGACGTGCCGACGCTCTTGATCGCGCGGACGGATGCAGACGCGGCGCGACTGGTGACCAGCGACGTCGACGAGCGCGATCGAGAATTCTTCACCGGTGAGCGCACGCCGGAAGGGTACCACGTAATGACAGGCGGCCCAGACGTGGCCCTCGCACGTGGGCTCGCCTATGCCCCCTATGCGGATCTCCTCTGGTGCGAAACGTCCCACCCGGACCTGGCCGAAGCAAAAGCATTTGCCGAAGGAGTTCACCGGCAATTCCCCGGCAAGCTGCTGGCTTACAATTGCTCCCCGTCGTTCAATTGGAAGCGCAAGCTCAATGATTCCGAAATCTCGAGGTTCCAGCGCGAACTGGGCGCGATGGGCTACAAGTTCCAGTTCATCACGCTAGCTGGGTTCCATGCTTTGAACCTCTCGATGTTCGAGCTCGCCCGTGGCTACCGAGAACAAGGCATGAGCGCCTACGCCGCGCTTCAGCAACGCGAGTTCGCGCTCGAGGCCAGCGACGACTATCGCGCGACGAAGCACCAACGGTTTGTCGGCACCGGTTACTTTGACCAGGTGACGCAGTGCGTGACCCGCGGCCAGTCGTCGACGACGGCGCTCTGCGGATCGACCGAAGAAGCCCAGTTCGAGACTGCGCCGTGTGCCACAGCAGGGTTCGATGCGGCGCGTCCGGAAATGGCAAAGACTCTCGCCCCATCCCCAGAGGCTAAGTCTCGCGGAGCCCAAGAAGTCTGTGCCACGGACTGAGTTTCGACAGCGGCAAACGCATGAATCCCAGGGTTTTACGCGATCCCGCCTCCGGCCGGGGAGCCGAGATTGCGGCGTTTGCCCAGCAGAGCTAAAGTAGGCGCCCTGTCGTCCCGGCCCGGTGGCGACAGGGCCCGCATTGCGAAGCAAGCTTCGCGGCACGGCTCAAAATCTATCGCCGCATCGTACCCCTCTGGCCCAGGATGGGCAGGAGTCGAATATCGCATGGACGCGAATACCAGCACCCAAGTTGTGCGCAGCGCAGAACCTAGCGGCGTGGCGCGAAAACGAGCTCGCCCAATCGAACGATTGCGGCAAGCGGCCTTTCGACTGACGGCGCTTTCGCTGGCAGTTGTCGTAGCGCTCGTCGTTTGCGAGTTCGGCCTGCGCGTCGGCGGCTACAGCCCCACGTACGTCAATGCGATGGGAAGTTTTCACCAGGCGGACGAGGTCTGCGGCCATCGCGGCCGGCCCAATTTTTCAGCGCGATTCCACAATCCGGAATTCGACGTCCAAGTAGCGCACGACAATCACGGTTTCCGCAGGCAGGACTTTCAGCGGCCTGATGATAACCCTCGCGGCCGAGTCTTCGCCTTCGGCGATTCGTTCACCTGGGGTTGGGGCGTGGACCAGGGCGAGGTCTACACCGATCAGCTCAGCCTACTACTGGACGATTGGCGGATTGAGAACTTTGGCGTCAATGGCGCCGGCACCGTGGCCGAGTACGAACTTTTCGCCAGCGAATGCAGAGATCGCCTTCAGGCGGGCGACGTCGTGCTGGTCATGTTCTTTCAGAACGACTTTCTGGACAACGTCACCGGATCGCGTCATGCCGAACTGCAAGATGGCGAGGTGGTATTGCTGCCGGCCAACTCCTATCTGCGACCCAGTTGGAAACGGACCTGCCAGCAGAAGTCCTACCTGTTCAACTATCTTTCCTTCGTGGCGAACCGGTTCCAGATGGAACGTAAACTCCGCCAGGCCAACGCGCAGCCCAACGTCTCAGGGCTAGCCGGGGCGGCACAATCGGCGGCGGGTATCAGAACCGCAGCTAGTCCTGAAGCAAAAATGCTGAAGTCGAAAGAGCCTGGTTCGTTCGTCGGATCCGAGGCCCAAATTGCCGTCACGCGGTATTTTCTCTCCAAATGGAAGCAGGACTGCGAAGACCGGGGCGCCCGTTTGATCATCGCATACATTCCTGGGATGGTTGAACTTGGCGAATACCCCGGCGTCCGCGTCGCCAGTAACGAGCAAGACTTCCGCGCCGCGTTTTTTGACAGTGCCGAGTCGCTCGAAATCGAAACGCTCGACCTGCTCCCCGGCATGCTCTCGGCCAAGCGCAAACGTGATCTGGGGCCGCTCGCGTTTGCCCGCGATACGCACTGGAACTCCACCGGGCACCATGTTGTGGCTGAAATCATCGCTCAGCGACTGGACGACGACAAAATTGCCGACGGGCGATAGCACTGGTTCCCAGGCTGGCGGTCCATCCGGGATTTGCGCTCCGCCGGTGTCGCCGTTTCAAATCTCTCTAGCCACGCCTCGGCCATCCGTGGCACAATCTGCCGGTGTCAATTCAAGCTGGATAGTACGCGTGGGGCCAATTGCCAGGCGCATGAATCGCCACGGAAGCAGCCCCCTTTCCAATCGATCCCGGAATTAGATCACCGTGCGCAAGATCGTTGATTATCTGCTGTATCTGCTGGTGCGGATTTTTGTCTGCTTTGTGCAAGCGATCAGCCTGGAGACTTGCGACCGCGTTGCTGGATTGCTGGCAACGCTCTGCATGCACGTCATTCCGCTGCGCCGCAAACTGATCGACGAAAACTTACGGCACGCCTACCCCGCAATGTCCGCCGCAGAGCGCCACGCGCTAGCCTGGCGAATGTGGAAACATCTCTACCTGCTGGTCGCCGAAGTCGCGCACGCCCCGCGCAAGATCCACCAGACAAACTGGCGAGATTACGTACAGATCAAACAGGCTGATGGCATGGTCCGCAGACTGATTGCCGATCGGCCGTTTTTGATCGTGTCGGGTCATTTTGGCAATTTCGAATTGGCCGGATACATCCTGGGCATCTTGGGCTTTCCGACTTACTCCGTAGCGCGGACGCTCGATAACCCCCACCTAAATGCATTCATTGCCAAATTCCGCGGCGCGACGGGTCAACACATCATCCCTACCAAGGGTGGCTACGACGATATCCTGGCCGTCCTCGCGCGAGGGGGAACCATGGCCCTGTTGGCAGATCAATACGCCGGCTCCAAAGGTTGCTGGGTCAATTTTTTCGGTCGTCCGGCCTCCGCCCACAAAGCAATTGCACTACTGGCCTTGGATAGCGACGCGCCCCTGGCGGCCGGCTACACCATGCGGCTGGATGGTCCATTGAAATATGAGCTGGGCGTTTGGGGATTCGTCGATCCGCGGGACGCCAGCGCCGAAGCGGACCGCCAGGGAATCGGCCCGTTGACGCAGTGGTACACCTCAGCGATTGAAGGTTTTGTCCGCAAGGCGCCGGATCAATACTGGTGGCTGCACGACCGCTGGAAGGATCGCCGCAAGCAACGTCGCAAAAAGGCCGCCTGAACAGCCCCCCTGCCCTTCCCTTGGGGTCTGGCCGCGACGTCTCTGCTTTAGCTGCGATAGTCTCGCCTCGGGAAGCGCGCTATAATCGCCTCGCCCCTAACGGAATCGCGTCGCCAGTCACGCGCGATCGCGACCGCAGGGCATACCGACCTGAGCGATCCAGAAATGCCCCATTGGGTCCGCGTTGCTGAACTTGCCGACCACCCGCCAGGATCCGCCTGGGAATGCGCCGTCGAAGATCGCATTGTTGCGCTCTTCAATGTGGAAGGAGCGATTTCAGCGATCGATGGCGTCTGCCCACACCAGGGTGGACCGCTCGGCAAGGGATGCCTGTTCGGCGCGACAGTGACCTGCCCTTGGCACGGCTGGCAGTTCGATGTCCGCACAGGGCAGAGCTTATTAAGCCAGACGATCCGCCAGCCAACGTTTGACGTGCGAATTGAGGATGGCGGTGTTTGGGTCGACTTAGATGGCGGCCCCGGGACCAGCCAAACTCCGTCCTGAACCACGATTGTTTTCCAGCCAACCCAGCAACCTACCTCCGGCCGCTAGATCGGTGCTCGACCGTTGATTCGCTACCGTTCATTTCGCAATCACGACGTGCCGCAACTCGTTGACGTCTGGCGCTCGCAACCACCGCAACGTGGCTTGGCGCAACCGATGTCGGTCGAGCTGTTCGAGCAATTGGTCCTCTCGCGCCCCTACTTCGAGAACCAAGGCTTGATCGTCGCGCTGGACGATGACCGTGTCGTGGGCTTCGCGCATGCCGGTTTCGGACCGACGGACAATGAGTCTTCGTTATCCCACCGCTACGGAGTGATCTGCCTACTGCTGTTGCGCCCGGACTTTCAACAGCTCGAAATTGGCGCAGGCTTGCTCGCCCAGTGCGAACAATACTTGACGTCCCGCGGCGCGCAGGTGCTCTACGCGGGCGGAGTGCGGCCGCTGACGCCGTTTTACCTTGGGCTGTATGGAGGGAGCGAACTCCCAGGCGTGCTGATCTCCGAGACTTTCTACCACGAGTTGCTCCGCGCCAGCGGATATCGCGAAATTGATCGCGTGATGGTGTTGCGGCAAGATCTGGCGCGATTTCGATCGCCGGTCGATCGGGTGCAAATGCAGATTCGCCGCACATTTATGATGGTCGAAACGCCCAGTGCGCCAATGCGAACCTGGTGGGAAGCCTGCGCGCTCGAGCGATTCGACGTCTCCCGCTTTGAACTGGCCGAACGAAACGCAAAAACGCCGGCGGCGTCCGTTCGCTTTTGGGTCATGGAAACATTCGCCGGCGGTTGGGGCGCCCACGCCGCTGGACTGATCGATCTGGAAGTTGTCGCTAACGATCGGCGTCGCGGCCTGGCGACCTTTTTAGTAAGCGAATCGCTCCGCCGGATGGCGAGCCGCGGGATCGCCCTGGTCGAGGTTCAAACCATGGTCGGCAATAGCGCCGCTCGCAAGCTCTATCAGAAGCTCGGCTTTCAAGAGGTCGACGAAGGGATCGCATACCGCAAGCAATAGGCGTTGAGATCGCTACGTCCACGAAAGCAGTTTAGCGGCCTAATCCATCAATCAGGCGGTTGAGTTCCGCCGTCAGCCGGTTCTGGTTAGCGTCGCCGTGACGACCGTTGAACTCGCAGGCAAAGTTGATTCCGTCCGCGCGTTGATGCGCGATTGCCGAGGTCCCCGGCATGGAACCAAAAAAAGTGTAGACCGCGCCATGCTCGCCCGGCTTCCGCGGCTCGCCACTGATCCAGTATGCCTCCAGAAACTTACACAGCACCGGCGCTGAGATCACCACGCCGCCGTGCGCGTCCATCACGTCGACGTCGAGAGGCTGGTTGTACCAAGGCTCTAATGAATCGCGTTTTTCCGTGTCGGCATACGCGAGCATGATCTCCTTGGGATCAATTCCCACCGGTCGAAACACCTGCTGGCGCAAGTAGTCGATGTACGGGCGGCCACTGAGCTTCTCGATTACGCGTCCCAGAACGCAATAGCCGAAGTTGGAGTACGACGATCGTTCGCCCGGATTGAACTGCAGCGGCTTGCCCAGCATCCACTGCACCGTTTCGTCTGGGCCTGCGCCGTGATCCAGTTTCAACTCCCTGGCGACGCGTTTCGCCTGGAACATCGGATCGAACCCGAGTGCTTGAATGTCCCAGCCTCCCTTATGCTCTAGCAACTGACCGATCGTAATCTGGCGCCAGCGCGGATCGAGCGCGACGTCCGAAGCCGGCTTGAGGCCCAACACGTCCCACACCTTGGTATCGAGTGTCAGCCGACCATCGCGGATCAGGCCGCGAATGGCGGCCGCGGTGATTGGTTTGGAAACACTCGCCACGCGCATCGGCGTGTCGGGTTGAACGTTCTTCGATTTGGCTTCATCCAGCCAGCCATACCCGCGAGAATAGAGGAGTTGCCCGTCCTTGCTAATGGCCAACGTTGCGCCGGTGCAACGGCTCTGCTCAATGAATCGCAAGATCGCTTCGTCGAGTATGGTGGACGCTGGGCCGGCGCCGGTGATCGGCACGCCCGTCGCAGATTGTGATGTGGTGATGTTGTCGGCGTTCTTGCCGGCCGTTTTATTGTTCGCTTTGCCGTTCTTCTTAGCGTTTGCGCCTTTGCCGGACGGCTTGCTTCCGTCCTTCTTCTCGACCTTCTGTCCGACGATGACTTTCTTCTCAGACTTGGCGGGCGTCTGTCCCCAAGCCAGCGACGGCACAAGTAGACACAGGACGGCAAACGCAAATAGACGACGCAGCATAGAACGAATCATCCAGTAAATGGATTCAAATTGGATTCAGTAAGTCCGCTCGCGGCGCGTTGGCGCAGCGAAGTGAACAACTGAGCGGTCGCCCCCCGGGCGTCGCCGTAGAAAACGCAGTTCACATCCTGCTCAGTATGAACAGCAATTGGCTTGGGCACAAAGGCCTGTGCTACCTCTGCGACGAGCGATGGCATAATTTGCGCGCTAGCCAATCGCTTACAAACCAACGCAGGCGTGGCGCTAGCAGAGAACTCCGCTACTTCGGCGTTGCAAGCTGCCTTAGATGTTCCATCAACGCAGCGTCTGGCTGGCCGGTGGAACGAAGTACTTGCGCCGAGAGGGACTCCGTCGGTTTATTCGCGTCGAGCGACTTGAGATAGGCCTGAAGCAACTCGCGACGCTGCGGAATGGTTTCTAGCAACATATGGATCCAGGCCCACGATTCCGCGTAATCCGACTGCGTCATCGAGGCGGCGCTGTTCAACGCCTCCAAGCGAGGCATGCTTGGACGCCAGGCGCCGCTGGCGGATTCGGCCATTAGCAGATCCACGTGTGGACGATTCAGACCGGCCGCGTTGCGCGGCGTCTCAAAGTACTCGGCCAGGCCCTCGTCCAGCCAGAGTGGGATTTCCGGCATCACCGAGTGCAGATAGCCGTGGGCGACCTCGTGCCGCAGGTCTTCCGCCACCCGATCACCCCACTGCGCGTAAACCGCCAGCGAGGTGTCGTTTTGCACGAAGAAAGCGCGGCGTGTCGGAAATTGTGGGAAGTGCTTTTTGCAGAACGCGTTGAACTTGCGCTCGTCTTCAAACAAATAGATATGGATTGGCTCGTCAGAAAGCTTGAGATCCAACTTGGCCTGAAGCGAAGTGCGCAAAGCGCGCAGGTCTTCTAGCAACCGATGCTGTCTGGGAAGGTTGAAATCGCTATGGATGATCAACTGATCCAAGACCAGCGCATGGCGCGCCGGCAGCTCCGCGTCGCGCTTGAACACGCCCGCGCAACCCACAAATGCCGAACTGGCCAAGACGAGGACCATCAGCCGACAGGCGATCGACTTCTTCCGCTGCAGATGCAAAATCATGGACACCAAGGACGCTGGTTCTTGCCAACCTTTACGGGGCCGAAACTCGCTCGACCGGCCTCGCGAGGCAACCTTCATCGGGGGGGAATAGTACCAATTCGCCCTGATCCACAGAAGGCCAAGCGGCCGCGATCTGCGCGCGGCGCCAGCATGCAAAAACCCGGGAAATACCGCGCCCCCGGCGACCCAAGGTGCTGGCAGCGCTATTGAATTGCGCCGGCCGTTGGCCGCTGGGAGATCAGTGCGTCCAACTCGGCCTTAAGCCGGGGTAGGATGGCGTCGTACGGAAACGCGCCCAATTCCTCGCTGCGACGCTTCAGGTTTACGAACTTGGGCCCGCACCACAGCCCAAGGTCCGCGTCGTCTGTTTCGCCGGGCCCATTCACGCGGCATCCCATTACCGCGATGGTGATAGCGTGCTCCTTGGCGTACTCCGTCATCGCCTTGACGTCTTGCGCCAACTCAATGAAGGCTTCGTTCTCAACGCGCGAGCAACTAGGGCAGCTGATGATATTCATGCCGCCGCGATTGAAATCAACGACGCTGCGAACCCGTCCCGAGGCGATATCCGACAGAATCTGCCGGCCGGCCACGATCTCTTCCGGCTTGCGATCATTCGGCACGGTCAGCGAAACGCGAATCGTATCGCCAATACCGCGGCTGATCAGTTGTTCGAACGCAATCCGCGTCTTGATGATGCCATCCGGCGGCAGCCCTGCCTCGGTGACGCCCAAATGCAACGGAACGTCCGGTCGCTCCGCGGCGAAACGGCGATTGATTTCGACCACCTTTTGCGGATCGGAATCCTTCAGAGAGACACAATAGCGCGTGAATCCAAGCGAATCGAGCAGCTCACAGTGAGCCAAGGCGCTCGCCAGCATGGGCGCCAGCGAGTCTTCGGCGCCGTACTTCTCGACCAGGGCCGGATCGACCGATCCGCAATTCACGCCCACGCGGATCGCGCAGTCGTGCTCAACGGCCGTGTCTACCAGAAAGCGGACCTTGTCCTGCCACGGCTTGTTTCGCTCGTGATGATACAAGTGGCCCGGATTGTAGCGCAGTTTATCGACGTGGGGCGCCACCACGGCGGCCAGGCGATAGTTCTCTTGCAGATCAACCGACAGATTGGCCGTGGTCTGCTGCCGAACTTCGGCCAGCGCCGCCGCGTCCTGATTGTTATCGACCGCGATCCGCACGACATCGGCGCCGGCCGCAGCCAAGGCGTTCACTTGCGCCACCGTGGCAGGCACGTTCTGCGTGTGCGTTGCGGTCATGCTTTGCACAGCCACTGGCTGGCCACCGCCGATGGTGACCTTGCCAATGCGGACGCTTCTGGTGGGATTACGCGGCAAATCAACCACGACGTTTTGTCTCCGCTAAAAAATGATCTTCAATTGCGCGGCCAGCGCGGCAATTCAATCCTTGAACTGTTCCGGCTTGAGCAGCTTGGCCATCGCCGGCTCGTCCATGTTCTCGGGCGTGGCAATGAATTCTGCGATGGGAACTCGCTTTTCGACTGGATTGCCTTCCAAGCTGTCCACGAGCGTCTTCACCGCCAGGTAGCCCATCTGCACTGGATCTTGCAATACAATGCCATCGACAATGCCGTCTCGCATCCCTTGGATCAGACGCGAGTTTGGGTCGAACGCAATGAACTTGATTTCCCGCGCTCCAGCTTCGCGCGACGCCAGCGCTCGCAACATGCCGGTGCTATTGGGCTCGCAGACCGTGAACACGCCGTCTGCCTCGTCGCCAAACTTTAGCAAGATCTGTTGCGCGACGGTGTGCGAATCTTCGAACGACGTGCCGGAGTATTGGTTAGTCGAGAGCTGCACGATCTCCGGAAACTCTTTGGTCAGCGTCTCAAGAAAACCCTGTTCGCGCTGCTCCGTGCTTTCGCTCCCTGGCGTGTAGCGGAGCAGGATGACCTTGCCCTTGCCGCCTAGGAGTTTGGCCAGGTGCTGCGCGGCCTTAGCGCCGCAGCGATAATTGTCCGTGGCCACATAGCTGACGATATTCTCTTCGTCTGCCAGGGCGCTATCAAAGATCACGGTCGGAATGCCTTGGGACTTTGCGCCGCGGACGCTCTTGAGCAGGGCCTGCGAATCGAGTGGCGCCAGGCAGATTCCATTGATCTGCTTGGTGACAAAATCGTCGACCAGCGAAATTTGTCCGTCGCGGTCGCTTTCGTTTAGCGGCCCCTTCCAAACAATGTCGACAATGCCCAACTCGTCTGCTGCCTGGGCGGCGCCGGCGTGAACGGACTGCCAGAACTCGTGCGTTGTCCCTTTCGGAATGACCGCGATGCGATACTTTTTCCCGGCGGTCGCCGCGCCTTCTTTAGCGCCACCACCTCCGCAACCAAGAACGATCGACAGACAAGCAACTAGCGCAATCATTGGGCTGCAACGGCGCATATTAGGTCCATTTGGTGTCGTAAATCCAAGTTGACCGCAAGTCTCTCATTCCGCCAAGCGTGCCGGTCCCGTGGCTGCTGACGAAGTAATCAGCGGCCATGTCCTCGGCCGCGTCCTTGGCCGCGACGTCCACGGGGACCACCGGACGAACCGGCCGGATTCTTGGCGCGGGCTTCCAGATTGGCGGTGACGATGAAACCAATCGCTTCGTCCCAACTGGGGATCCCGCGATGGTTGGTCTTCAGTTCATGATCGTCGTCGTCATCGTCGGTATCGTCGTCGTGATGCCCGCCCGCGCCAATCGGACTGAGCAAGTGGTCATCATCGTCGTCGTCGTCATCGTCCGCTGCGCGAAGTCGGTCGTCGCTGGCGCGCATGTCCGTTTCATCGTCATCGTCTTCATGATCTTTTTCACGGTTCACGCCAGGGCTTGAGGCCGAAGCTGGACTGGCGTTCGGCTCGCGGCGACCATCCGCGTCGCGTCCGCCCCGTTTACCGCGACCACCGCGTCGACGTCGGCGTCGACGCGGCGCGCCCTCGCCTTCGGGACCATCCCCGTCGGCCTTGGGTTCTCCATCGCCTGGGACGCCGTTCGTTTCGCCCAACACCTCGTCCAGTTCGTCGAGCCGATCGAGCGGCGAGTCTAAGTCCGAAGATGCGGAAAGCTCGCCTGCGTCACCCGGGGTGGCGCCTTCGCGCGGCGTTGAAGCCGAACCGTCCGAAGACTTGCGACGTCCGCGACGGCGACGACGACGACCGCGTTTGCGCTCTGGCTCACCCGTCGAAGCCTCGCCGGCCGGCGCGTCTCCGCCCTCGTCGACGACCTCGTCAAAGGCAAAATCGATCTCCTCCAGCAGGAACTCATCGACAACCGAATCATCCCCCTCGGGGCGTCCTTCATCGGATGCGCGACGTGGATGCTCAACTGGCCGACGCGGGTCACCCTGTCGCGGCTCACCCTGTCGCGGCTCACCCTGTCGCGGCTCACCCTGTCGCGGCGCCTCTCGGCGGCCCTCAGCCTCT
>Ga0105047_10005441_pt1 | contig 21880 bp, 16 predicted proteins | sample MAT04_FD_78384 | JGI IMG/M metagenome (GOLD analysis project Ga0105047, IMG submission 78384) | Freshwater microbial communities from Lake Fryxell liftoff mats and glacier meltwater in Antarctica - MAT-04 (megahit assembly) | ecosystem: Environmental > Aquatic > Freshwater > Ice > Liftoff... | reverse complement strand
CAATGTTATGCGGTGGTTTTGTGTACACGACACTGGCTTAGACCCTCAACCTGTTTAATCGTGTACCGCAGCGTTCGGGGCTGGAACGTCACCCCAAAGTGCCTATCTATATTCACCGCTAACGTAGTTCCCCGAAGGGAACTGAGTCTGGTCAGCATGGCTTGTATTGCTACAAGCCCCTAGCTTTAGCTATGGGGTCGCTGACTCGCCGCAACTGGATAGGTGCCGGTGGGATGATCGGGCAAATTATTGCCTACAATCCGCCGGAAATCGCCTTCCACCGTTATAGTGAATTGATGCGTAGGCCATTCGATTTCGCCATCAACCATCGCTTTCGCCGTAAAATCAAATGTGCCATCTTCCCGAATCCAGGGGCCATCTTGAAATGCGCCGCCCGCATTCGTGTTAAATTCGGTTATACACGAATAGATGGTGCCAATTTGTGGCTCTTCGCTGATTTTTCCATCACCAATTGGCAAATTCGTAAGATCAAGCGGATCGCCGACAGCAGGTACAGCCGTCTGCATCCCGCTTACTATCTGCGCCCCACTTACAATTAACCCAATAACGATTAATGCCATCATCGCTTGCATCAAGCCATCAACCCAAAAGTGCTTTTTCTGTAATATGCTTTTCGTTTTCCACCTTATTTTTAGTCACAAACTCCGACGACAGACGGCAGCCTAATCGTAAACGTTGTCCCGTTTACGACGCTACTTTCAAACGAGATGTTCCCTTTATGAAGCATGACGCATTCTTTAACGATACTCAACCCGATGCCGATACCACCGATTGTGCCGATATTACTCCCGCGATAAAATAAATCAAAAATGCGTTGTTTGTCCTCATCTGGAATCCCCATCCCCTGATCCGTCAAACGCAAAACAACATCCTCCAGATCATAAATTAATTCCAAAGTGATTTCGCTTTGAGGCGCAGAATATTTAATCGCGTTATGGAGCAAATTTCGCACCATACGGTGGAGGAGGGTCATATCGACACAACTCATGAGCGCCATTGCTTCGACCAGGAACTTGATATGATGATGGATACCCAATGTCGTTTGAACCTCTTCAACCTCTTTCTGTAAAACCATTTCCAGATCAACTACTTGCGGATAAAACGTCCATTCCTGCATCGTCCCGTGAACCATCAATGAAACATCATCCAGCATCGCCGTTAAGTCATTGACGCCGTCTTGTATGAGGTTGAGTCTTTCTTTCCGTTTGTCATCCGTCATCCGGTCATAATAACGCTCAAGCATTTGGTTCGAGGTCGAAATAATCGTCAGCGGTGTGCGTAATTCGTGCGAAAGGCTGGTCATCATATTCGTTTTGAGATTGTTGAGTTCTTGCTCTTTTTCTAAGCTAACTCGTAGGCGCTCTTCCCCTTGCATCGAGCGCTTATATTCGGTGATGTCCCGATTGACAGCGACAACACCAATTGGCTTTCCTTCGTTATCTTGGATCAATGTCGTTGTGGTCAGCACTTCGATTGGATTTCCTTGGCGGCTTAATTGTGTTACCTCACCGCGATAAATCCCCTCTCTGTGAAGCTGCTCCGCCATCGTGCTAGCTAATTCCTGCGATAGTGCGCTTGTCAGCACCTCAGCCACACTTTTACCCAGAACTTCCTCCTCCCGCCAACCGTACATCTGCTCTGCGCCTTTATTCCAACTTAGGATGTTAAAGTCTAAGTCAGTAGAAATAACTGCATCTTGAATCACGTCGAGCAATGTTGCTTGATAGCGCAGTTTTTCTTGTGCGGTTATGCTCTCGGTAATTTCATAGCGGATTGCCACATACTGACGGGGTTTGCCATCGTCATTTAGCAGAGGCACGATGGTCGTATCGACCCAATAAATGCCGCCATCTTTGGCGCGATTACGGATTTCACCGCGCCAGATTTGCCCATTGGCGATTGTTCGCCATATATTTTGTATAAAATCTTTAGAATGATACCCAGAATTAACCAAGCGATGATCTGCCCCGATCAGTTCTTCGCGGCTGTAACCGGAAATCTGGCAAAATCTTTCATTCACATACGTAATTGTGCCGGTTTGGTCGGTCATCGCCAAAATGACGGATTCGTCTAAAGCATAACGCAGGTCTTCGACCTGTTTGATGGCCTCGGTAAGTGTCCGTGCATTGGTTTCTTTGCTGTCAATTTCTGCTTCCAAGCGGGTGCGGATTTGCTCAAATTCCTGTTCGCGCTTTATGGACGTTGCCAGCAAGGTGCGGAGGGCCGTCCCGAAACGCTCTAGCAACACCATAAAAACTATCACTGTGGGAATAAACAACGTCATCGGCGAATTGCCAATGTCATTTATCACAGACGGTTTTGGATGAATCCTGCCTAGCTCTTCCAGTAACGTAATGCTGACGACAATCCCGATGCTGATTCCGGTAATGATAAACAAGGCTCGCCGATGAATGATAATGCCCGCAATTGTGATCGGGATAAAAAAGACGATAAGTATCTCACCCGCCTGATATAGGCCAACCTTAAGCAGCCAATCGATTTGCAGTAGAAGGATGCCGCCAATCAATACATTTAACGCAAAACTAAAGTAACCCTTTCTGAGCAAAACCAGCGCCGATACCGTAAACAACCCAAATACAACATTTGGCCCCATACCTTCAAGCATAAATGCGTCTTTGCCCAAGAAGAGAATATTGAGCAGGATAATTAATCCAAGCGCGAAATTGAAAAGCCACAACACCTTCTCAAAAAGCGGCGCGAGTTTATGTTGGATAGGGTCTTCCATCGGCACAATCCGCACAGTATTAAGCTGATTTTTTATCCAATGAATCACGATAACAATATTCCTTTGTGCCTTCAGCTTAGTATTTGAATCGGATGAGCCTTGCGCGGTTGCCGTTTTGGAAAGGGGAGAGTCTAACACTTTTCCCTATGGAAACATAATCTCAACTACCTAACCTCTGATTGATTTACATTCAAGGCTTGTCAATTCATCTTACGCGGATAGCGGAAATTTTTAGGTTAAGAATATAATACTAAAGACAATCAACATCTGCCCCGGTCCATACGTCAACCACACGACATCACTAATCAGCCAGAAATAAGCCTTATTAAACAATTGTGTCGCAAGAATCAGATCACTTATAAGGAACAGCCCCGCGCCCAACGCCAAGGGGATGAAAAGCGCGGATTGCAGCGCCAGTCCTGTGGCAAACCCGGCGGTACTCGCCAACAGCAGGGCATAAGGCAGCGCCGCAAGATGCAGCACCGTATGCTCCCGCCCGCGATACACCACCCCATACCACAACACACCGCCCACGAGCAGCCAAAAAAGCCATGCGCCCTATTGTGCAGACGAGTCGGTTAACCCGATTCGTTCCGCATACATCAGCAAACCGCCAATATAAGCGATATGCCCTAAGCCAAAAGCGCTGATCCCGCCTAAAACTTGATTTTTATCGCCGACAGGGATTAATCCTGCCATAAACAGGTCGCCCATAAAGCCGAAGGTCATGCCGATGGCGATCAGTAGCGCGAAGTTTTTTAGATCGCCCTCGACGAATACCCATGCGCTCCACGCTGCAATAACTAACGTCAATGAGGAAGCCATGCGCGTCCAGATAGGCATCCGGCGGGTATGGTCAGGCCATTCCTTGCCGAAGATAAACCCACCAAATAACAGTCCCGCCCACAAGATAAACAGAGCCACTAGCCACAATTGTGCTATATTGGACATAAATCATTTCCTAATATGAAGATTTTGTGAAAATTAACACAAACCAAAAAAATAGGCTTTACAATAGGTCAACTTAACATGGCAATCTCTTACTGGAAAGAACCTTAATGCAGACCCAAACTATCGCAGCAACCGATTGTATCCTTACCTCACTTCCTAACAGCATTTATGTTTTCACCTTCCTAAAACCCTCGCGGCGTGCCGTTGATGAGTGGCTTGCTCATCTGGATATGATTTTTGCCAGCACGCCGCCCGATAAAAAAGTGCGCTATATCATGGATTATCGCGGCATCGGCATCCCGCCAATTACCTACGGGGCGCAGCGCTCCCGCCAATGGCTTAGAGAAAACGCACATCATAATCTGGCGCGTGTGGCATTTTTGTATCAATCAGGCGCGCTAATTTCGATGCTGGACAGCATGATTCGTTACTTGAATGCCAGCCGCGTCACCCTCCGCTTTTTTCAGCAAGAAGATGACGCGATTAACTGGCTGTTGATGGATTAGTTCAGCGGCGTAAAAGCATCTAACGCGGGCAGCAGGACGGAATCGTATAACGTCTGTCGATCTTCGTCGCTGCCTGCCACAATAGCGATGATATAAACCTCACCCGTTTCGTTTTCGGTAAAGGCAAAGGCGGAAAATATCCCTGCATCCTCATTCTCGATCTGGTATATTGTCCACGTAAAGCCACCAGCTTCGATAACATCATCCGCTTCCGGCAGGCCCTCTAAGCCGTAACCATTTATGAAGACGCGATCCACATAGTCTTCTGTACTTTCTGGGAAGCGGTAGGCCAGAGCCGGAGTTTGTCCTCTTTGATCGGGTGTGAATACCCCCGGATCCTCGGTCACTTCCTGCCAGCCCTCCGGCGCGATACCAGAATAACCCAGCGTCTCGTCTGTAATCGGCAGGTTTTGAACGCTGGTGAGGGGTGCTTGGGCAAACTGCGGCGGCGCGATTTCATCAATGCAGCTTGAATCGGGCGCGGTAGTCGGGTCTTGGATGAAGGCAAAGATGATCGTTTGAGCGCAGTCGCTGCCATAAAATGCGCTGTGGCCTACACCGGGGAATTCATAATAGTAGCTGCTGCTCAGACTGCTGGCGGCACGTTCCGCCCAAGCTGGCGGCGTAATCGGGTCATACTCGCCCACTGTCAGTAGCGTTGGAATATTACTGACGACAGGTTGATTGGCGATGGGCGCATCGGTGCCGTCTACCCACTGTGTACATAAGCTGTAAAAATCTTCCAAATAAGGAAGCTGAGACTCTAATAAGGCGGGTGGCAGCCCTGTGCTGGCAGCAGCGGCGATTTCATACGAAGAAAAATTCGCCTCCTCGTAGCATTCTAAAGCGTTATATTGGCTCTCGCTGAAGTAAGTCCCAAAATAAAGGCTGAACAATAGATCGTCGATGAAGGTGTCGTAATCACCCTGCGCGGCGGCGTAAATCGCCTCCGGCAAATCCGGGATCACGCTGGATTGATACAACAAGCCAAACAATCCATTAATGAGCGCATCGCCTGTGAACAACACATCTCGCGCTTCACCTGTATATACATCATCATACGAAACTACTTCCGGCGCTGCGTTAAGGCGCTCCACCGTGTCATAAAATACTTTATCCAGATTAGGATAAGCTGTGTCGCAAGCCGCATCTTGGGCGCAGCCCTCGAAAAGGGTGTTAAAGGCGCGGTCAGCGTTGGGTGTAAGTTCGGCGTAAGCATCGACATCCAACGGATAGACCGCGTCAATCACCGAACTGCGGACGATTTCGGGGAAATCACGCATGACCACTAATGCGAGGCGCGTTCCATACGAAATACCAAATAAATTAACCTGCTCATAGCCCAAGGCTTTGACAATCGCCTCGACATCGGCGGCGTTTTCCGCACTGGTGTAGGCTTTCATATTCGCCCCATCCGCCACCAGCCTATCAAGGCAGGTTATTTCCACAGCATTGCTCAGCGCATAGGCTTCTTCGTCGGGGATGTCATCATCCAGCAGGTCATAGCCTAATTCAGTTAATTCAGGGCAGTCCAAATTCGGCTCGGAATACCCTACACCGCGTTGGTCGAACAAAATTACATCGCGCCGTTCAAGAATAGGCGCAAAATCCAGTGCATAGGACTCGGCAAAATCGAGCGTGTAGCCACCGGGGCCGCCGTCAAGATAAATCATCGCATCCGGTTCAGGATTATCGCTGCTGCTGTGGATTCGAGCGACGGAAAGGCGAATGGTATTATCTTCATCCGCCAAGGCAGGATTGCGCGATTCGGGAACTTCCACATACCCACAGTCCACGTCATAGCCGGTGATGTTCCCAAAGGGACACGAGTCCGACTCAAAACCGGGCAGCGCGTCTTGAGCAAAAATGGGCATAATGGCGAGCATTCCTACCACTATGAGGGCATTCAAAAACAAAATCGGGCGTTTTGGCATGGTTGTTAACCTCTCATAACAAATTAAAAAACCTTTTTCAGGTATAATCATTGTAGTTCAAATAATATTTGCTGGTGACCAAAGGCTGCTATAACCATAGCCTGTATGTTGGTTTAAGGTTATTTTATGGTTTGAAATTACATACTATTTACTAGTGTAATTGCAATTAATATCTACATTAGGATATATTCAGTCGAGATATTCTTCATCCATTCTATAGTGTTCAGGTAATTTTATGCGATTCTCTTTAAGCCTCCGCACCTTTTTTGTAGTCGCTGCTGCCATCATTGCTTTTACACTAGTGGAGACCCAAACTGTAAAAGCTGAGGGCAGCGCAAATCTCTATCCGCAACCTGTTCCCCCTGCTTGCGGAACCGCTGCCGGGAATGCCTGTCGCGCCAACTTAGAATGGAATCAAGCTAATCAATTTTATGGCGGCGCAGGCTTCATCGCACGGCGCACCATTTTGCGCGTCTTCGCACGAGAAAACGAAGTCATCATGATTGGCTCTAGTGGTGTGGGGATTAATCGTGTCTCTGCGCCGGATGACCCCAATCCGGGCAATGCCTTTATTTTTGCGCCGGGTGCTGTGCCGACTGCTCCTGTTGGTAATGAAACTCTACCTGCTTTTGGTACGGCCGTATTGGATTGTATGACCCAACGCGGCGCTTTAGCAGTGCCGACGCTGGGCTTTATTGGCACGCGGGTGCAAGAGATGGCTGGCCCAAATATTATAAATGCTACGACCAACGCGATTACGGCAGGCGCGGGGTATAATCCTTGTTTCTATAAAGTCCCAGTAGGTCAAGGTGGCATTTATAGTGTAATTTTTAGTGGGCCCAACGGCACTACAGACGATGTTTCAGGGGGGCTGGCAGGCACTATTGGGGATAACGCGGGCAATATCAATGGGGCCCAAAAATCATCTGTGTCAATGTGGGATGTTACGGTACGCGCTGTTGATGTCACGGATACGACTGTCGCGCCAAGTCTAACAGGTCGTCTTTTTTCTTTTTATCTTTCTTTGTTTACTAGCACCAATGCGCGTCCCTTAACCATGACGGTCTATCCGGTAACGCTTGATGGTTACATTTATCAAGCCACTTTACGCGGCACTGACCCAAATGGCTTTGTAATTTACGGAAATAGTATTGGATTCTTTGATAGCGATGGCGCTTCTCCGCTTTACCGCGATATACGCGGCAGCAACGCGCAGCTTTCTGTATTACAAGGAGGCGTTACTATTGCCCGTCCCTCCTTCCCTATTTTTTTCAACCCGCCGGATTTAGCTGTGTTTACGGCGCTTACGCCCGCTATTCCCACAAATCCCACCGTCCCTTTGGTTAGTAACCTGACATTTACCGGCAGCGCACCAGGCTATACCAATGAGGGGGTCGGCGGTACATTCGGCTTTACCAGTAACATTGGCGCGAATTACGAAATTATCCTGAGTCGGGACGGTATTGATTTTGAACCCACCAATCCCCTGAATCGTGTGCTGCGTGGGGTGCGTCCGGCAGGTGTTAACGCCATCGCTTGGGATGGTAACGATAACAGCGGTGCAGCGTTCCCGGTGGGTGGCCCCTATTCAATCAGGGCCAGCATTCGCGCAGGGGAATATCACTTCCCGCTGTTGGATGCTGAAAACAGCACGAATGGTGGCCCGACAGTGACGCTGCTCAATCCACCCGATACAAATGGCGACCTCATCGGGGATTGCCCACCCTTTACCGGAGGATGCAGCGGTATCCTTTATGATGATCGCGGTTATCGCACGCTGAATGGCAGTATTGTAGGGACAGTCAATGGTGATCTTTGCCCCGTTAATGCGACGAGCAATAATAATGACCCAGCCATTCTTTATACGGGCATAACTGGCTATGATTCGAACACAGCACAACGGGCTTTCGGGTTCGTCGGGAATTTCGGTAATGCCAACACGGATTGTCCAACTTCGCCCCCGGCGGTGGCTAACGCTGGCAGTTTTGGCGATGCGAAGGGGCTGGATATGTGGGCGTTTTTCCCAAGTGCGAGTACGAATACCCAATTGATTATCCTACCCGTCGGTGTACAACCGCCAGCGGCGACACCCACACCCACTCCTACTTCTACCCCAACTCTGATACCTGGCAGCACCCCTGAACCTGGAGCTGCCGTCAGGACACCCGGCGCACCCGGCACGGTGATTGGCGACTCGCTTTGCTTAACAGAAGCAGGCAAATCGTTACCGCAGTGTGTGGGAACGGTGCTGGCACAAATAGAACAACTCCCCGCGACAGGCCAATCACCTTGGTCAGTGTGGCGACCCCTTATTCTCTTGCTAATGCCGCTGTTGGCGATGATCTTGGCTGCCACGCTATTGTATCGCCGCCGCGCAACAATGAACTAAAAACGATCTCATAGGCGGGGGCAACCCCGTCTTTTTTTATGGCTGATGGATAAAAGGAGAAGTAATTATGTTTAAACCCGGCTGGCGACTTAAATTACGGGCGTTTCGGTTGGCATTTCGGCAGCCTACGCTGCGGCGCATGATGTTTAGGCGACTGCGGCGGACTCTGCGGCGATAAATCCTACAAGAACCACAAGAACACACATCTTAGAGGATTGTTTTGGCTTGCTATTACTAGGCTTTAGTTGGCATACGGATAGTAAAACGGGTTCCTTCGCCGAGGCTGCTCTCTACGTCAATTGTAAACCCGTGAATATCGATGATTTTTTTGACAATCGCCAAACCCAACCCTGTGCCACTTTGCGAGAAAGAGCGCCCTTTCTCGGTTCGATAAAACTGCTCAAAAATGCGCGGCAGCTCGTCTTTATCAATCCCAATACCTGTGTCACGCACTTCGATCACAATCGTTTCGGTTTCAAAGGTACTTCGGATAGAGACCTTTCCGCCGGCGGGGGTGTAATTCACGGCGTTTTCCACCAGATTAACTAATGCCCGTTTGAATTGATCGTTATCCGCCATGATGACGGGGAGCGAGTCGGTCAATTCAGTCACTAAGTTTAATTGTTTTTTCTCCGCTCCAGAGTGCAACTGCTGGGTGATTTCTTGCAGCAGCGCATTCACATCAACTTCTTGGCGGTTGATCTGAGGCAGATGATCGAGGCGCGAGATGGTCAAAATATCCTGAATATATTTATCAAGTAATTTTGTTTGTTCTTTAAGCTGCTCTAGTTTCTGTTGTCTATAATTGGGATCGGCACTGCGTTCTAAAAGATAGATGCTGGTATTGATGGTAGACAGGGGGGTTTTGATGTCATGAGAAACCGTGTTTAAAAATTCTTTCAGAAAATCGGCTCTTTCTTTAGCGACGTTTAGCTCAAACCGCTGCTGCTCGGCACGTTTGCGCTCGGTGATATCCGTCCCGATGGATTGTATACCCACTGCGACACCGTTGGCATCGTGAATGGGCTGCATATTGAGCAAGACATAGGTCTTGCCACGCGGCAGCATCACAACGATTTCGAGTAAAATGCCCTCGCCCGTTTGCATAATTTGCTTATGCAGGCGGCTAGCGCTTTCTGCTTCATTCGGGGGGAAAAAATCATGAAGCGATTTCCCGATAAAATCAGCGGGCTTACCGCCGAGGTCTTCGGCAGCCACATCATTGAGCAGGATGACTCGCTCATGATCGTCATAAAGCGCACACGACAAACTCGTGTTTTCAAACAACAAACGATAATTTCGTTCGCTTTCGCGCAGCGTGGTCTCAATCCGTTTACGCTCTTGAACTTCTTTTTCTAATGCTTGATTACGGTCCGTCAGTATCTGTTCATTGGCACGAAGCCGCGTTATCCCACTTTGTAGTGGACGCGATGCAAGGGTCAATAATAAGCCAGTCGCTGTAAAAATGGCCGTTTGCATAAATAAACGATCCGTAATATAGAAGGGAGTTGTCCGCAGTGGCAACCATCCTTGTGTCTCTCCAATCATCAACACTAAGCCCGAAAGCAGGCTTAACACAGTGAACAAGATTACAATGCGAGCCTCAAAGAGAATGGACGCAAAAATGATGACGACCACATAGGCGTTAAGACCAGAGTTACGAATACCATTCAGGCTAAACGCTGCCAGCGTAATGATCGACCAAAATCCTCCGAGAAACAGCCTGCTGGCCCATTTATAGCGATTGGTATGGAGAAGCAAGTAGCTCGCACCGAACAGTAGGATGACAGTAGGCGTAAAAATCCGCTGTACGGACGATTCACTGAATATCAGAGATACAACTGCAATACCTATAAACAAAAGCAGCGAATAATGAAGCACGCGATAACCAAAAGTTTGGTATTCGTCTTCCAACTTTGGTGCAGTCCAAAATGAGCGCATTATTATCTTCCATCCTAGCACATGGGTACTCGTTGTAATTCACCTTAAACCACGCTCTTTAGTATAAAATACTTTTGCACCACACTCCCTTTACAGTTTAATATTGTGCCTAAGATGCTTTTAAATTTCGACAAAAAGGTTTATGTAAAATGACCCAATTTATTCTCGCACTCGATCAAGGCACGACTTCTTCCCGCGCTATTTTATTCGACCACAGCGGGCGCATCCTCGGCACCCGTCAGAAAGAATTTCGCCAAATTTATCCACAGCCGGGCTGGGTGGAGCATGATCCAGCGGAAATTTGGGACTCGCAGTTAGAAGTCGCGTTAGCCGTGTGTGTTAATACGCTGCAACCGGGCGATACCATTGCTGCCATCGGCATCACTAATCAACGCGAGACGACGATTGTATGGGATCGAGAAACGGGCGAGCCGATTCATAACGCCATCGTCTGGCAAGATCGGCGCACCGCCAAACTCTGTGATGAGCTGAAAGCAGAAGGGTTCGACCAAACTATCGCGGAAAAAACTGGCCTCGTGACCGATGCCTATTTTTCCGGCACGAAAGTGGCTTGGCTTCTGGATAACATCCCCGGCGCACGAGAGAAAGCCGAAGCTGGAAAGCTGGCCTTCGGGACAGTGGATTGCTATCTCGTCTGGAAGCTCACAGGCGGTAGACTCCACATCACCGACGTGAGCAATGCCAGTCGCACCATGTTGTATGACATTCACAAGCGCTGGTGGTCTGCTACCATTTTAAAGCGGCTGAACATCCCACAGTCGATGCTGCCGCAGGTCGCGCCGAGCAGCATGATCTATGGCGAAACAGACGTGGATATTTTCGGCAGCCCGATTCCGATTGCCGGGATGGCAGGTGATCAACAAGCGGCGACCTTCGGACAAGCGTGTTACGCGCCCGGTCTTGCTAAGAACACCTACGGCACAGGCTGTTTTATGCTGATGAATACCGGAACACAAGCCGTCACCAGCAAGAATAACTTATTGACGACGGTAGCTTGGAAAGTGGGCGACGACCAGCCGATGATTTATGCGTTAGAAGGGAGTGTTTTTATCGCAGGCGCGGCGATTCAATGGCTGCGTGATGAGATGAAGCTGATCGCCAATGCCTCCGAGAGTGAAGCCGTCGCTATGTCCATTCCTGATTCCAGTGGGGTCTATCTCGTTCCGGCATTCGTGGGTTTGGGCGCACCTTATTGGGACAGCTATGCACGAGGCACCATCGTCGGGCTGACGCGGGGAACAGGCCGCGCCCATATCGTCCGCGCCGCGCTGGAAAGCATCGCCTATCAAACCCGTGATGTCGTCAGCGCTATGCAAGCCGACAGCGGCCTTGATCTCAAAACCCTGCGCGTGGATGGCGGCGCGACTTCCAACGATTTCCTGATGCAGTTTCAAGCCGATATTCTTGGTGTCCCGGTGGAGCGCCCAGCCGTCACAGAAACAACCGCCCTTGGCGCAGCGTATCTGGCGGGTTTAGCCGTCGGCTATTGGTCATCACAAGAAGAAATCGCCAAGCAGTGGGCAATCGGCAAGACGTTTGAACCCAAAATGCCCGCCGACCAACGCGACTCACTCTATCATGGTTGGCAGCGTGCCGTTGAGCGTTCCCGCGCTTGGGTGGAATAAGTTCATGTTAAAATAGTCACATTAACGAAGTGAGGGCAATATCATGGATTTAAAATCACTCATCACAGCGATTGATCGACTTCCTGCCGATGAACTGGAACAACTGCGCCAGTATATCGCGCAGCGTCACGAGGCACTTCAACAAACCCCGCAAGAACGCATAACGGTACTGAATGCTGCTTTTGCTGCGATACGCGAGGGGCTAACAGAAGAAGAACTTGGGCAGATGATTGCTGATATGAATGGTGAATACATCGAACCGGACGATGAGGATTCATTGATATGGCGTGATGAGTTGGCGGAAAACAAAAAATGATCTATCTGATTGACACCAACGTTATCGCCGACCTCATTGTGGATATTCAAGTAGTTGCTTCACACTTTAGTCTGGTACTCCAAAGAGGGGATGTCGTCGGCCTTTGCGATCCCGTTCAATATGAGGTGTTAAGAGGTTTAATTCGGCAAGGCTCATCAAGAAAACTGCAAATCTTTGAGGATATAATTAAACCTCAACTTGAGATCGTGCAGCTAGAAAGCGGTGATTGGATTCAGACCGCGCAATTTTGGGCGCAGGCGACCAGCAAAGGTCAACAGCTTTCCGATGTTGATCTACTGTTGGCGGCGCTTTCAAAGCGGTTAGATGCCGTTATTGTCAGCAGCGATGCGGATTTTGACTCGCTCCCCGTCAAGCGTGAAAACTGGCGCGTGTCATAGCTTATTCATGGATGATAAGCCCCTCAGCAATCGGCAGCAAAAGACACGTCTGGCGTTCATGAATGCGTTTTTGCGCCTGATTCTGGAAAAGCCGTTTGGTCAAATCAGCGTGACAGCCATCGCAAACGAGGCCAACTACGGGCGTTGGGCGTTTTATCAATACTTCGACAGCAAAGAGGATGTTGCATGGGCGACGTTTGTCTACTGGATGACGGAACTTGATAACGCCCTCGTCACGGCTTTCAAACACCTTGAATCTCCGTATCGCGAATACGAATCATGGCGGATGATTTTTCAGGCGTTTGACCAGCAAAAACACATTTTCAGGCGGATGGACAGCAGTGTTATACCGGAATGGCATCTTCGGGCAAAAGAACTTTTGGTTCAGCAATTTTTAGGGCATTTGCAGGACGGGCATTTTGCGCTGATGGTGGGTGTCCGTCCAGAAATCGCCTCTCGCTTATATGTTGTCGGCCTGATGGAACTACTTGAACATTGGGGGCGTAATCCTGATCCCGGCGATATTGAGTCGTTAGTTGATGAGTTCTTCATTTTTATTTTCAACCAACCGCCGCCCAAATCCGCACAAAAATAGACATTCGTCTATTATCACACAGTTTGACACCAGGGTGTCAACATCACTAGACTGATCTACATCAATCTGTTTAGTGTCTAAGGTAAGAGCATCATGCAAAACATCACCCCAACAGTCTACAAAAAATTTCCCCTTATTTTACTCGTGTTTATTTTACTCGTCGTGAATGGCTCACTGCTAATAAGCGGCTCGCTCATGGCGCAGGAAGATCACAGTATGCACGCGATGCAAGGCGAAATGGCGCAAGAACGCCCGGAAAGCGACTTACAAAGCCCGATTGCCTTAAATCCGTCGTCAGGCTCAGAAATTGGGTCGGTTTATGAAGCATTCTTGAGTCCGCAGCAAGAAGGCGGCGAGGAAGAAGATACCCCCGCTTTAATTCCGCCGCAGTTCCGCTCGACCACGCCTTCCGTGCCGCGCAATGAGCGCACCTCACGCGGTCATGCTGTGCTTGAGTTTACGCAAGATTTAAGCCGGGCATATGTCTTTTTAGCAGTTGAAAACGTCAATCCGGCGGAGGTCGTCATGCTGCATCTGCATTGTGGTCGTCCGGGACAACTGGGACCGATCATCGTCGATTTTTCGCTGGCGGGTAATATCAACAGCTATTTAGAGGATGGTGTGTTCGCCCTCGAAATCACCAATGAAGATATTGTGGCGGCAGCCAGTCATGGCAACAGCCCGATTGATGCCTTCACATCAGGCTGCCCCATCGTGCTGGATATTCCCAACGATAAAGTGAAGACGATTGCCGGATTGGAACTTATTGCAAGAGAAGGCGAGATTTACTTCAACCTGCATACCAGTGGACAAACCTATTTCGGCGATATTCGCGGTCAATTCCACGCTGTAAGCAATCCCTAAAATGGGTTAGGGCTTACGCTGTCGGTCAGTTTTGAAGGGGCGACTCGGCGAGTCGCCCCTACGGAAAATATTGATGAAGGGCGTAAGGATTTATTCCTAGCCGCGTTCTACACGAGCAAAATGCCGTTTTGCGCCGGGTCACGGATGAGAATGCCATCGTTGCGCTGTTCGAGTGGGATGTGTGCTGCCTCTAATCGGGCGAGGACTTCTTGTTTCTTTTCGCCAAGGTCAAGCGTATACCAACGCAGGCCGAGCGTGTCCGGCGCGATTTGTGACGGCTTGCCGCGCTTCCACGTATTCAACCCGAAATGGTGATGATAGCCCTGCGCGGACATAAACAGCGCTACACTGCCGAAGTTGACCATCGTATCAAACCCCATCAGGTCGCCGTAAAAGACTTTTGTGGCGGCGAGATCATACACATGCAGATGCACATGCCCCATGATCGTCCCAACCGGAAGCCCGTTCCACGTTCCATCCTGCCCATCTAATTCCCCAAGTACGTCGTCCACATCCATCGCAACCGTCCCCATATTGAGCTTGCCGCCGGGGAATTCCCATGCGCTGCGCGGACGATCCGCATAAATCTCAATGCCGTTGCCCTCGGGGTCAGCTAGATAAATCGCCTCGCTCACAAAATGATCGGAAAGCCCTTGAAGCGGGGTGCGGGCTTCCGCGAAATGCTTGAGGACTTTCGCCAATTCCAGACGTGAAGGCAGCAGAATCGCAAAATGATACAGCCCAGTGCCGCCTTGGCTGTGTTCACCGTTGGGCTGTTCTGTTAAATGGAGGAGGGGCGCATCCGCCACGCCCATCGTGACGCTGCCGTCACTTTCTTGCAGGGTTTGGAGGCCGATGACTTGCTGATAAAACGCCACCGACTGCCGCAAATGTACGACATTGAGGTAAACGGTGCTGAGAGGCCAGTACATCGTGAGTATCCTTTTTATCAAACCAAAATACAGAGGGCGACCTTAACTCTTGATTAGACGCAAACGAAAAGGGCAGGTTTACGGCCTGCCCAAGATTTTTGATGCTTTTCTTACACTGTCTATCTGTTGTGATTTTTATCACAAGACTCATCTGAATTTTAAGGTGAATGTGTTACATTTAAACGATCAAGATTTGATGTAAATTAAACGTGATAAACAAAATGGGTATGTCTATAGTATTGGGGAGTGATTTACTGTGAATGATTATGATGTGATTGTCATCGGAGGTCGTCCGGCAGGGTCAACATTGGCGGCTCGGTTGGGCAAACAAAAATTGCGCGTGCTGCTGCTGGAACGCTCCTCTTTACCGAGTTTACCCGCCGCATCGTCGCCCATTATCTATGCTTCCACGATGAAACTGCTCGACGAAATCGGCGCGGATGAAAATGCCTATGCGCGTAACACGCCCAAGATTCGCCGGATGAATATTGTCTCGGCGGCGATCAGCACCAGCGTAACAATCCCGGAAAGTAACGGGCGTGATTATGGTTATGCGATTGATCGGGCGCGTTTTGATGCGGCTTTGTGGGACACCGCGCTGCACTATCCTAGCGTCACAGGTTGGCAAAATTTTTCGGTCACGGATTTACTGTGGGAAGGCGATACGGTGCGCGGCATCATCGGTAAAGATGAGTCGGGCAAGGAACATACCATCACGGCGGCGCTCGTGGTCGGCGCGGATGGGCGCTTTAGCATGGTAGCGCGTAAAGTAGGCGCAAAGACATCCGATGAATCTGTCAATCAGCCAACAACCCTCTATTATGCTTATTGGAAGAATGTCGAGCCTTTTGATTCAAGCGGTGAAGCGACCTCAACCGCGTATGAAGGCGCTTATGGCTATGGCTATCTGGTGATGGACAGCGCCGATGGTACGACAGCGGTGTGTATTGAAGGGCAAGCGGGCGTTGTTGACCCCGACGCAGGGCAAGCTGAAGCCTACTATCTGGAGATGCTCGCCAAAAATCCGCATATTGCCCAACGGATGCACGGCGCGGAACGTGTGACAACTGTGCGCGGCATGAAAAAAATCGGCAACTGCTATCGAGAAGCAGGCGGACACGGTTGGGCGCTGGTTGGCGATGCCTATCATCAAAAAGACCCGCTTGATGGGCAAGGCATTTATAACGCTGTTTTTACAGCTAAGGCGCTGGCTTGGGCAATTCGCTATTGGCAAACAGGCGAGATGACATGGCCTGAAGCCGTCGCATGGTATGACGAAACCGCCCGGATTAAAACCTACGCCGTGTATAAGGCGCTGCTCGCTCGCGTAAATGAGAGCATTTATAATCGAAGAGACATCCCCGTTTGGGCGCAGGACACCCTCATGCGCTGGGTGATGGAAGACCCCAAGCTGCATCAATTGATGGGGCGGTTTATCACCCACCAACTTCCAGCCGATGTCATGATGGTGATGATGCCAGCAGTGGCGGCGCAGGCCGTCATGCGCGGCGGAATGCGTGATCTGCGGCGGCGCATCGAAGCCCAACTTCCGTTTCCTGTCCCGAAATTTGGTCGCGGTTAAATCCTCGTTTATCAGGAGGATGGCTAAATAACGCCCCTAATGCCGCCATCCTCTAATCTGCACTCTTTCTTCCTGTTATAAATCTCCATAGAATTAAGATCATGTACCCCAAAAACGGCAAAATTGAGGATTTGGCCTCTATTCAAGCGTGGGTTATTATTATATAATTAAAATAAAGTAAAGATAAAGTTAATTTATTAAAATTATCTTACGGAGTAACTACCCATGATCTATCTACAGGCTTCGTTAAGAAAAATAAGTACCCTCTGGAAACAACTAACCGAGCCACTGGCTAACGTGAATCTTATCGAGCAGCGCCGACACTCACGGCTGCTCTCTAACGTCACCCTCCTATTGATGCTTACTGCCATTACGACTTATTTCCTGCCTACGTTACTCCTGAAATATGCTTTCACTGTTGATGAGTTTTTGACGGTTGGCGTGATGGTGCTGCTGTGGGTCATCACTTATGCGCTTGGGCGAGAAGGAAAATATAGGACGGGCGCATGGCTGCTCATTATTACCTTTTCTGGTTTAGTCATTGGGCAAGCCATCTTGTATGCTGAAGTAAGCGGTTACTATTTGCTGTATTATCTGATTTTGCCGATCTTCTGTGCTTCTGCGTTTCTCTCGCTGCGTGGCACACTATTGGTGAGTGCGGCTCATATCGTTGTGCTGCTCGTGCTGCCGTTGATGGTGCCGTTCTTCGCCTTCGAAGATATGCCCATAATCTTCATATTTTTGCTGTCAGCCGTCATCATCATTGTGGCGCGGCATCGTATATTGCTTGAAAGAGATCGTCAGGCCAGTTTAGCTCAGAGTGAAGAACGCTATCGAATGCTGTTCGAGACGATTTCTGAACCGATTGCCATTTACGAAAATGGCATTTTCCAAGATATTAACCCCGCTCACCAACAGCTATTTGGCTATTCACGAGATGAAATTAAGGGTAAGCAGCTTACCGATCTCGCGCCCCCGCAGCACCATGCAGTTATCACGCAAAATATAGACTGTGAGCAGCTTGATGTTGAAGAATTTTCAGGCCTCCGCAAAGATGGTTCAGTCGTCCAAGTACAAGTCCGCGCTCGGTCTTACACCCAAACGGAACATAAAATCCATGTCGCCACCGTGCATGACCTCACAGAGCGCCATCTCGCGGAGCAGAACCGCTTGGCTTTGGCGCTGGAACAAGAAAAAGTGACTCTGATGCGTCGTTTTATCAACGATGCCTCGCACGATCTAAGAACACCCTTAAGCATTATGCGAAGCAGTATTTATTTACTTAAAAGAACCACCAGCGAAGAACGCCGCATTCATCATGTTGAGATGATCGACACCTACACCGAACATTTGATTAAGCTGGTGGATAATCTGCTGAATCTCTCACGGTTAGAACGAGCTGGGAACACCCATTTTGTCCTCACCCCTGGAGATTTAAATACTATCATTAACGAAATTCTGGCAGATTATGAGCCTTTTGCAGCGAGCAAAGCACTTACGCTCGAATTTTTACCCGATTCAGCGCTGCCGCTCGTGCCGATGGAAAGTGATGAGATTCCCCGTGCTGTCCGCCAACTCATCATCAATGCCCTTAATTATACCAAGGAAGGCGGCGTAACCATCCGTACATTGACACAAGCGCATGAAGGCAAAACAGAAGCCGTTATCGAAGTCGAAGATACAGGAATGGGTATTCTACCAGATGATCTACCCCATATCTTTGAATTATTTTATCGTGCAGATCCAACCCGCAACTCCGATCAAGGCGGCATGGGACTGGGTTTAGGCATCGCACAGCGGATTATCGAAACGCATCATGGAAATATCGAAGTTGAAAGTACACTTGGAAAAGGCAGTATCTTCCGCATCCATCTGCCACTTCAGCAAAATTAAATCGTCTTTAAACGCAAGAATTTATTTTTGCCTCCGATTTCCTCATACACAGGACTTTCGCTTACCTCACCCCCCGGCCACCTCTCCAATACTTGGAGAGGGGGAGAAAAACGCATCTTGAAGTCCCCTCTCCATGCAATGGGGAGGGGATTTAGGGGTGGGGTAAATGCGTGAGCGAAAGTCCTAATACAAAGTCAGCCCTACAAATCCTATTGTGATAAATGTCACGAAAAGCAAGGAGCTTTATTGCGTCTAAATATTGTACGCTTTAAAAGAATAGTGAACGCATATAAGCAGCGTTATTTGGAGGGAAATTATGAACCATCGAATACTTGTAACCTATGCCACTCGCGCTGGATCAACCCAAGAAGTTGCCAACTATATTGGCAAAGTACTGCATGAAGCAGGCGCGGAAGTTGATATTCGCAGTATCCAAGACATAAGCGACATCCGCCAGTATAACGGCGCGATCATCGGCAGCGCCATCCGTGTTGGAAAGCCGCTGCCGGAAGCGGTCAAATTCGTGAAGCAGTTTAAGGCCACCCTCGACAACATTCCATCCGCTTATTTTGTGGTCTGCGCTACCTTGAGCGAAGATACCCTAGAAAATCGCAAAATCGTGGAAACCTATCTCAATCCACTCTGCGCGATTCATCAACCCCTCCGCACAGGATTTTTCGCGGGGAAAGTTGATCGCACCAAATTGGAGCAGCCCATGCGGTTCTTCTTACGTTTCGCCAAAGAACCCCCAATGTCGGGCGGCGATTGGCGTAATTGGGATGCAATTGAGGATTGGGCAGAGTCGCTTGTGCCAGATTTCGTGCCAGTCAAAGTATAAAAATTATAATGTTGAGGCGGGGCGCACCATGATGATGCGCCCCTGACTAATCAAGCAGAATTATTCCACAGGCGGGAAGAAGAACAGTGTATTAACGACATCCTGGAAGATAAAATCCGCTTCTTCAGAAGCAGCTTCGCTGGCACCGACATCGATGATATAGGCTAAGCCGTTTTCCGGCACATAGACGATCAACTGACCGCCCAAATGGGGGCCATCTTCGCCGTCATAGCTGTAGTAGACGACGTATCCCTCATAGTCCATTTCGGCAACAAGCGGTTCGTCATAAATCGCGCCGAAATCATCCAATCCGGTAAGCGCGATATTCAAAATATCATCCACCGACTCGGCTTCATAAGCATTCACGATGATGCTGATGTTACCTTCAGGATTGGTGGTGGTTAAGGTATAGCTCTCGTCCTCGTTTTGGGTGACATCAGGGTCAGCCCATGACCAGGGGAACAAGAAATTGATCCCAAGCCCAACATCCTTGAAGCCGCGATAATTTTCATCTAACCCCGTGTTATCGACGCTGAAATCGATGCTGTCAAACGCGATGTTCCCTGCAATGTCTTCCGTCCACATCGTCAGGACATACGTGCCAGAAGCCGCTGGAACAAACGTATACGTAAAAGGTTCATCTCCGAAGGTGAGTACCGTCTCAGATCGGATAAATGAAAGCTCGCCATTTTCATCCAGAATACTCCACAGCGGCTCAAACGTATCGCCCCGGTCAACGCTAATTTCGCGGGTCACTTGTCCGCCGTCGCCAGCATCCGATACCCCGACAACACTGGTGACTGAGGAGGTTTCCCCATCCATCACAAGATAGGCATTGATTTCTTCATCGCTGCCCGCCGCCCGATAAATGCCCTTCACACTGAAACTATTGGGGTCGTCGGGGGCAGAATTCAGCACCACTTCGACCTGATTTTGTCCGTCAGTCAGCAGCGGCATTTCAACGTTCCAAGTGAATTCATTATCCGAAGGCCCTTCCGGGAATTGGGTAATGGCTTCACCGTCAGGCGTAAAGAAGGTGAATTCCAGCGGCGATTGATCGAGAATGATCTGCTGACCGTCCTCAAGTTGCAGCGCGGCAAAAAATTGTAGATCGACAATGCCCTGCCCATCGGTCTGGAAGAGGACGACAGGCGGATCCCAAATGCTGGCGACATCATCCGCCGGCAGCACGTCGGTAATGGCGATATTCAAGCCTTCCGGCGTGTACGTTTCGACTGCTTCGCCTTGAAATGTACTTAAGAATGCCAACCAGGAGTCCATCATCCCACCCATTTGATCGGGATAATTCTGGTTGTTATCCGCCAACGCATAGGTGTTGGGATTCGCGGGGAAGTAAATGGCTACGCCATTCGCACCGGGCAAGCCGGGGCTGGCAGCGCCATAGATGACTAAACTGCTGATGGCATCAATCACGCCTTGTGCGGCAGCCTGCACATCACCATCTGGCGTAAGTTGTATCAACACCGTCATGAAATCGACCAGATCAACCGACGAAAAAAAGTCCGCTGCCTCGGCATCGTCAGCGCTAAAAATTTGAGCGTTGTTGCGGGCATTGCCGATGGCTTCCAGATTATCAGCGGGATTCGCTTGTACTGCGCTGCTGAACACTTCCAGCGCAGCCTGTACCGACGCGACACTGGCAAGATCAAAAACATGCAGATCAAACGCTTCATGATTCGTGACGACGTTGGTGTAATAATCCATATAGCCATCGACGATCACCTGCCCGAATTCAGGCGCGGTCATCGCCGGATTATCGACCAAAGCCCCTAACGCGGTCACGTAATCATAGCCTGCGCCGGGGATGGTTTCTTCAGCAGCAACGGCATATTCGGCATACGGCGACAATATATCTAAGACTTCAAGCTGCGCCATCAGACACGCATCGAAAGCGATCATGTCAAATTTTTCGATCCCAGCTTGGGAAGTGATTTCCGCCAGCGCGGAGTCTATTTCGGGCATCGTGAGGCTGCCGCCGCTGTCTTCGTCATTCGCCAGACTCGTCCAACCGCCCCCATGATTAGAGATCAAGAGTACGTAATTTTCCGCCGGGAAATTTTCTATCGCCCACAGTGCATAATCGACTAACACCGCCGGATCGCCTGTGTCGGTTTCGCCCACTTCTCCCAACGATTGCAATTGCAGCCCTACCGCCAAAGCTCCACCACCGGGGGGTGCCATATTGAGCTGCATGTAAAACTGCTCGAACTCCTCTATCGGCGCATCCTCAAGAATAGTGATTTCCGAGTCGAATTGTTCTTGCGTTGCGCCGAAATCCGCCGGATCAGTCTGGCGGAGTTGGTCGAT